>Ga0310037_10001450_pt1 | contig 13013 bp, 16 predicted proteins | sample Sb_taG_11_FD_200239 | JGI IMG/M metagenome (GOLD analysis project Ga0310037, IMG submission 200239) | Peat soil microbial communities from Weissenstadt, Germany - Sb_50d_3_AS metaG (v2) (version 2) | ecosystem: Environmental > Terrestrial > Soil > Wetlands > Peat | place: Germany: Weissenstadt...
CGGCCGCCAACCGCGATGCGGAGGCCTATCCGCACCCCAATGAAGTCAGCCTTCATCGGCCAAACCCGCGACATCATGTCGGATTCGGCTGGGGGATCCACCTGTGCATCGGTGCTCCGTTGGCCCGGTTGGAAGCAAGAGTCACCTTCGAGCGCCTCCTGACCCGTACGGCGTCCTTCTCTTTGGAAGTACCTCCGGACACGCTGCATCATCACAAGAGCCTCATGATTCGACGGCTCGTCGAGCTACCACTGGTCCTCCGTCCGTGAAACCCGGTGCCCGCGGAAAGAGCGTCGACCAAGGGCGATCGTCAGCCACGAGTGATCAGGGTCTCCTCGATAGCCATGGCAGCCCGCCTCGGGGCCAGCGCGACGTGACGCCGCCCGCCGGGGCTGAGATCCGGTCGCACAGTGTCTCTGTAGCTACATCGGACCAAGAGACCGCTGACACGCCACGTTCGCGGGGAAGGCCGCCGTCACTCAGCGAAAGTGCGATTGTTGCCGCCGCCCTCCAGGTCATCCGCGAGGTTGGCCTCGACAACCTTTCGATGCGCGCTCTGGCAAGGGAGCTGGGTGTCCCTCCGATGACGATCTATAACTACGTGCCGAGCAAGGACGCGCTCCGGACGCTGCTGGTCAACCACATCCTCCGCGAGATCCGTATCCCAGGACCGCAGGAAGGTACCTGGGAGGAGCGTCTACGACGGTTGGAGCGTCAGGCCCGTAGGGTGTTTGCCGATCACCCGGGCGTGTCATCTCAGCTCGGAGACGCCGGGACTGCGGAGGGCGCCCGTCTGGCCGAGGGCGTCCTCGCCATCCTTCATGACGCCGGATTCGGCTCCGAGGCGGCCGTCCTCGCCTTTGCCACGCTCTACACGTTCATGACAGGTCAGATCGACCTCGACGCCCTGTCCGTTGCTGTTGCCGGCGGTTCTCAGACGACGCTCGAAGGCGTGACGAGTGCTACCAAATTGTCGCGTGACCAGCTCTTCGAGTTCGGATTCGATGCACTCATCGAAGGCCTCAAACTCAAGCTCTTGTGACGGGCGGACTTGCCCTCGACTTCCACCGGTCACAGCTGAAATAACCGAGCGTCGGTGTCAGCGGGCATCGGGTCGGACGAAGGGAGCACCGGAGAAGTCGTCGACCGTGGTGAACTCCTCAACCGGCTTCCGACGGAGTCTGGTGATCTGATGCGAAGGCTTACCCGGGGGGATGGTACACGCGAGCACGTGATCATTCGGGATGTGGAAGAGTTCGTTGACGGCCTGTTCCTGGCGGACCAGCACGCTCGTCACCACGCCGCCGAAATCGTCGTCGCGCGCAGCGAGCAGGATGTTGTGGGCGAAGGGGTAGACGGAACCCCCGGCTGAGATGCTGAGACGACCGAGGCCGCTGTCCATCGCAGTTACCCGGGTGAGGTCGAGCGTGATGAGCAGCACAACCGGGGCGTCGGCGATGGCCTGTGGTCCTGTGCCCGCTGGATGGTCGACCGGGGTCCGCCGCGCGTGCTCGAGGTTCACTGGTTGCTCGGAAGGCTCTCCCGGACGGTTTCGCCAATAGGCTTCCGAGGCGACGAAGGGAACAAGGCCGGCGGCATAGAACGCATAGTCCTCACGTTGTGCGACTTCCCACAGATCGGCGAGCCGGGCCTTGCGGGCCGGGTCGCGGACGACGATCACGTGCCAGGCCTGTCGGTTACCGCCGTTGGGTGCGAAGCGGGCGTGGTCCAAGATCTCGTAGAGGACCTGATCCGGCAGAGGGTCGCTGGCGAACTCGCGGGTCGCCGGGGTCGTGCGCATCACCTGTCGGAGCTCCATGGCAGCAGTTTGGCGCAAAGGCCGGCTCGTGCAAACGTCAGAGGTCGTCGGGCGATCCAAATGCCCGCAGCGGCGCTGTGGTGTTGAGCATCTGGCGGAAGGCTGAATCGTCTGGGACCAGCCGCCGTCCAGCGTCGCTCGTGGTGAAGCCGGGAGCGATGGCGTTGACTCGGATGTTCTTTGGTCCGAGTGCCGCTGTGGTCGGGTGGGCCGGTACCGACGCTGAGCTCGACGTCCCGCCCTTGGAAATGAAGGTAGGAGCCGATGTGCACGCGGTGAGGGTCGTCAACAGCACCGCACCGCTCAGAATTGCGATTCTCTTCCGCACTGGTCTCTTCCAGCCCCCTGCGCACATCGTCGCACAACTGGGCGATCGTCCGCCCGGGAGCGTCCGCGCAGCACTACAGGCGTGATCGGCGATGTACTAAGGCTTGACAAACCGCGAGACGAACTCGAGGGCGGTGTCGGCCACCTCGCGCCAGCCGTGGTCGATCGTGAGGGAATGCCCTCGGCCCGGGATCTTGACGATCTCGGTCACGCCGGGGTTGCGCTTCTGCCTCTTGTACGAGGCGTTGGCGATGGCCCATGGCACGGTGTGGTCTTTTTCGCCGTCGATGATGAGCAGCGGACCTCGGTCGGGGTTCTTCGTCTTCACCTTGTCTTCGGTCCACGGATTGAGATTGGCGCTCGCTGCCTGGAACAGCGGGACACCCGAGCCTGGCACGGCGAACGTATGGAAGAGCTCCTTCGCCTCGTCCTCACTGACGGCGTTGGCGAAAGCGAACCGGAATTGCTCGTAGGTCAGAGGAACGGCGCGTCCATGGTTGGCCGGGTTGCCGATCACGGGTGCCGCCGACTTCAAGGCGGAGAGCGGGAGCGGCAGCACGCCACGGAACGGCGCAGGATCAATGGCCACCGATACTGCTGACAGCCCGCGGCCGGCGAGGATCTGGGTGAGCAGCCCGCCGAACGAGTGACCGATCACGGCGGGCTTCTTCGTAAGCTCGACGATCACGTCGTTGAAGTGGTCGGCGATCTGACCGATCGACTTGTGGGCCATGACCTCGGGGTGCCGGTTGGCCTCGTCCACGGTGTTGGGATCGTCAGGCCATCCAGGTGCGAGGGTCGCGTAGCCTGCCTCTTCGAAGACCGACCTCCAGCGGTCCCAACTGCTTGGAAGCAGCCACAGTCCGTGAACGAATACCACGGGCGTGAGCTTGGAGTTGTTGGCTTTGTGGACCTGCTCGGCTTCGTAGTCGGTTATGTAGGACATGGATGTCCTCCGTGCGTGCTCGGGGTGCGTTCTCTTGCCCTGTCAGGGTACCTTCACCCTGCTGCTCAAGGCCTTGCCGGAATAGCAAATGTTCCTATCTCCGTGTGGCGCCGGCTCGCGTACAGAAAGAAGACGGGTGGGACTTGGGGACCGGGGGCTTGGCCGCCTGCGGTCAGGAGGTGAGGCGGGCCCGCAGCGCCAGCTTGTTGGGCTTGCCCGCTGCCAGCCAGGAAAATCTCGGACTCGTCGAGGACGATCTCGACGCGAGCCGGCTCACCGTGTAGCCGCGGAAGACCCACTCGCCCTCCACCTCGTCCGCCACTTCCCGACCGGTTTCGGCGTCGACGATCTTGGATGTGTGAAGCCCCGACTCGGCGCACTCGCGCCGACTGGTTCTCATCTCTCGCCCTGCTCCGCGGCCCAGGCGCGCCCGGCGGCTGAGGCTTCTTCGCGTGATGAGGCCTCGAGGCCCCGCCTGCGGACGTCAAGCTGGTTGGCTACCTCATCAGGCGTCGCGCCGCGCCCGGTGAACCACTCTGCGAACATCTCGAGGCTGCGATCGAAACACGCCTCGAGCCCGGGCGTGGCATCGGTCACCGGCTCGGTGCTGAGTTCCCCGAAGCCACTGAAAGCACGTTGGATGTAGGCGAACGCCTCATCCTCGCCTTCCCACAGCAGGGCCATCTCCCGCGGACCGGTGCCGACATAGAGCCAGCGCTCGAGACGTAGCGTGGCGGGCACGTCGCCCTGCCAGAGACACGCCAGGAACTCGGCGAAGCGGTTCGGGTCTGGACGGAACATGGAGAGGTAGAGCATGAGGCCTCCAGCGACGGCGTCGCGTCGCCATCTCGACGGATCCATACGTTTGCGAATGTCTTGTACTGAGCACGAATACAGGAGCAGGTGACGATGCCCGACGAGTTCACGGTGGTCGAGGACGTGACGGCGCCGGGCGAACTCGGGGACCGGCACCACCTTGTCGATTACGAGACGCAGCGCCTCTTGTCGACCATGTGGTCGAGTTACCTGCTTCGGGTGCGTGAAGGGCTCGAGCCGTCGGCCATCTCTCCGGCCCTCCGGCGCGTCACCTACACGCTGGACAACGAGGCGTTCGCCGGGCAGCCGCTACGCCGAGGCATAAGGGTTGCAGGGCGAACCCGCAGGTCGTGCACCTTCGCCGCGGCCCTCTGGCATCCGCAGGACGGCCGAGTGGTGCATGCGGCCGAGATGGTCACGGTCTTCGTCGAGCCCGGGACGGGCGCCGTCGAGGTGCCTGCTGACTTCTGGGCCGCTGTCGAGCGCACCGAGGGGCGTTCGATCCCGGTCACCGAGCGCTCCACATGACCTTGACGAACAGGAGTCGAAGATGACATTTGTCAGGATGGGCAACTCGGGGCTCAAGGTGTCGCGTCCCTGCCTCGGCGCCATGATGTTCGGCACCGCCGATGACGCGCCCTGTGGGGAGGCAGAGGCACGAAGGATCATTGACACCTTCCTCGATGCGGGCAACAACTTCATCGACACTGCCAACATCTACACCGGTGGTCAGTCCGAAGAGGTCGTCGGGCGGGCGGTCAAAGGACGTCGCGACGCGGTGGTCGTTGCCACCAAGGGCCGGGGGCCTATTGGCCCCGGCCCGAACGACCAAGGCCTATCGAGGGTCTATCTCACCAGGGCGCTGCACGACAGCCTGCGGCGCCTCGACACCGACTATGTCGACCTCTATCAGTGCCACTTTCCCGATCCCGGCACGCCGATCGAGGAGACCATGGCGGTTCTTGATAATTTTGTACGGGCAGGGAAGGTTCGTTACATAGGCTGTTCCAACTTCAGCGGCTCGCAGATCGTGGAGGCCCAGTGGGCGGCCACACGGCTCGCCGGGACACCCTTTGTGAGTCTGCAACCGCGGTACTCCCTCGTCGCCCGGGAGATCGAGGTCGACATCCTGCCCGCCTGTCAACGGCAGGGCGTGGGGACGCTCGTCTACAGCCCGCTCGGTGGCGGTGTGCTGACCGGAAAGTACCGTGCCGGGGAACCACCTCCCCCTGACAGCCGGGCCGGACGGGTGCGGCCCAACAACCGGATCAACTGGGCGTCCAGCATGTTGACGGATCGCAACCTCCTGATCGCTGGGGAAGTCGCCAAGGTCGCAGCGGAGCTCGGCACGACCCCGACGGCTGTGGCGATTGCCTGGGTCCTGGGCCGTAGAGGCGTGACCTCGGTGATCATCGGGCCGAGGACCTTCGCTCAGTACGAGGAGAACATGGCCGGCTTCGAACTGACTCTCGACCAGGAGGTGGTTCATCGGCTGAACGAGGTGTCCCGTCCCGTTGCGTGAGTCTGCCGGCCGACGGCGGGACCCGGTAGCCGGACACACGGACTCCAAACGGACGATCTCTTGCGCCGGGGGCCAGGCTCGCGTGACGGCCGCGCTTCGGAAGTTCCGTCGAGCGGCCGACTGAACCTTTCGCTCCGTCGATCACGGGCAGTCGCTCTTATGCAACGGCGGACGCTCGGAGCCCGCGGGCCGGAGGTTTTGTCATTGGATCTCGGCTGCATGGGGCTATCCGACCATTTCGGAGCGAGGACCGGACTGTGACCTGGACCGCGGACCAGCTCGCGCGCATCGGGGACGCCGAAGAATTGCGCCTCGCCACTCGTCGCGCCGACGGGACGCTCCGCTCGTTCACCACGATGTGGGTCGTTCGTGCCGACGGCGAACTGTACGTACGGTCAGCCGGTGGACCGGACCGTCCCTGGTACCGCCGCGCACTGGCCAGTCGCAACGGTCGAGTCCGCGCCGGCGGCACGGAAGCCAACGTCAGCCTCGTCGAGGCCACCCCTGACGTGCAGCCGGCCATCGATGCGGCCTATCACGCCAAGTACGACCGTTACGGCCACACCATCGTCGGTCACGTCACTGGCCCCGACGCCCACGCTGTCACCCTCCGGCTCCTGCCAGCCGGGGACGACTGAGCCGACGCGCTTCCAGCATCCCAACGAACAGGAGAGGAACTCGTCATGAGCGAAGTAGTCGTTGTCATCGGAGCCGGGCAGATAGGTCAGGCAATCGCCCGGCGGATCAGCGCAGGCAAGCACGTCGTGCTGGCCGACCTGCGCCGAGACAACGCCGATGTGGCCGCCGAAGTGTTCACCAACGCCGGATTCGACGCCAGCACTGCGGTGGTCGACGTCTCCTCCCGTGAGTCGGTTCGCGAGCTCGTCAAGACCGCCACTGCATTCGGTGACGTCACCGGCGTCATCCACGCCGCCGGCGTTTCGCCCAGCCAAGCCTCGGTGGAGACCATTCTTGCCGTCGACCTCTACGGCACCGCCCTGGTGCTCGAAGAGTTCGGCAACGTCATCGCCCGCGGCGGCGCCGGCGTCGTCATCTCCTCACAGTCGGGGCACCGCCTTCCTGCGCTCACCGCTGAGCAAGACGCCGCCCTCGCCACCACTCCCGCCGACGACCTGCGCGAACTTCCGATCCTCCGGCCCGACCAAGTCAGGGACACCCTCCACGCCTATCAGCTGGCCAAGCGTGGAAACTCGCTCCGGGTGATGGCCGAGGCCGTCCGGTGGGCCAAGCGCGGCGCTCGGGTCAACACCATCAGCCCTGGCATCATCATCACCCCCCTGGCCAAAGACGAGCTGACCGGCCCCCGCGGTGAGGGGTACCGGCGCATGATCGAACTGGCACCGGCAGGACGTGCCGGTACCCCAGACGAAATCGGCACCTTGGGCGCGCTGCTCATGGGACCCGACGGTGCGTTCATCACCGGCAGTGACTTTCTCATCGACGGCGGCGTGACCGCTTCTTACTTCTACGGCGAACTCGCCCCACGGTGATCGCAGTTCGAGGGCGACCGCCGCGGATGGTAGGGGGTGCGGTGCTCGTCGTGAGGTCTCCGGTCAGCCGATCGCATACAGGGCGATGGCGCTCTCCGACGTGATGGCCCTCTTCTGGCCGAAGCTGAGCCCTTCGAGAGCCTCGGCCAGCTCCTCGGTGACTCCGGGGAACTTGGCGTCGGGGTGGGGGTAGTCGCTGGCCCAGATGATCCGCTCCGCACCGACCAGCGGGGACTGTGCGGTCATCGCCATCATGGCCTCGTCGGGGTCGAAGCTGATCCAGCATTGGCGCCGGAAGTACTCCGACGGGAGAAGTTCGAGATCTGGCACCTCCCACTGGAACTTCTTGCAGTGATGGTCCAGGCGCTCGAGCCAGGGGACCAGCCAGCCACCATTGGCCTCGAGGAAGATCATCTTGAGGCCCGGGAAGCGCTGCAGCACTCCGCCGACGGTCAGGAACGCCAGCGAGCTCATGACGTCGAAGGGGTTGGCGATGGCCTGGGGCAGGAGCACGCCGGGGCCGAGCTGCATGCCGACCGCGGCGCCGGGCAGGTCGGCGGCGAAGAACGGGTGCAGGGCGATGGGCAGGCCGGTGTCGGCCGCCGCCTGCCAGATGGGGTCGTAGACCGAGTCGTTGAACTGCTTGAACTCGACGGACGGGTTCGGTCGCATGAACACCGAGACCATCCCAGGGAGCTCGGCCACCCGGCGGATCTCGGCCGCCACCGCAACGACATCGTCAGGGTGGTGCATGGGCGGCACGGCGCCGGCGCCGAACAGCCGCCCCTCACCCTCCAGAGTGTGGTCGGAGCACCAGTCGTTGTAGGCCCGGGCCTGCGCGGCGGCGAAGCCAACGTCGGTCTTGCTCTGCAGCCCGAGCAGCATGGTGGGGTACAGCACCGCGAGGTCGATGCCGTCCTGGTCCATGTCCTGGAGCCGCGCCTTGGCGTTCCACGCCGCCGGCCTGGTTTCGGTGTAGCGCAGCTCCCCCCGGAAGGCGGCGGCTCGCTCCTCGTCGGAGGCGCCGGCCATGCCTGCTGAGGCCAAGAAGTTGGCCGGTGTGCGGTCCCCGTCGTAGTGGAGCCACTCCTGGCCATCGGCCTCGGTCTCGATGTGCCAGATGCGGTCCCGGAACTCGGCCGGTGCGTAGTCGGGCATGGCCGTCGGGTGCTCGAGGATGTGCCCATCGGAGTCGATGTAGCGGAGGCCGTCTCGGGTGCTCATAGGGCCCTCCCTCGCAAGTTCCAGGCTCCCCTTCTACCGCCTGAACCTACCCTCCGCCAGGAGATCCGTCCGGTCTGCTGTCCCCACCCTTTCAGGTTGAGACGCATCGCGGGCAAGGTCGCAAGTGGATTGACCTAACTCAAAGCCATCAAGAGGACCGCAATCGGACTGCGGTTGAGAATTTCACGTGCCACTGCTCCTCGATTGGGATCGTCCGAGTGAGGCCAACCAACGGCGACCAAGTCGGCTCCCTCTGACTGGGCTGCAGAGAGCAGCTCCGTGGCCGGATCGCCCACCCGTAGCTCAAGGCGAATCCCAGACGCCGCTACTTTGTGTCTGGCAAGGAACTCCTTCGCGTAGGCCTCGGTTTCATGCTGCACTTGGTCTGAGAAGCTCGGTACGTGGTTCTCGTCTTGGACATGGATCACGGCGATCTGAAGCCCGGCGCTGAGCGAAACCTCGATAGTCCGTTGAAGGGCTCGGGCCTTGCCCGGCGTTCCTTCCATGGCCACGAGAACAGTACTGAGGTGATCGGGAGGTTGGAACTGAGGCGGAACGACCACGATCGGTTTGTCGCTCCGGGTGGCCAGGCTCATCACCAGATGGCCGGCCGGTCGGCGGCCGGCAGGTCTGCCGCGGGCTCCAATGACGAGAACTGAGACATCCTCTGCGTCCATTTCGGTTGAAAGCACCGCCATTGGGTCGCCGGTCAAGGTGCGCAGTGGTACGCCGCTTGCTTGAGCAGCAGCGCGCGCCGTTTCATCGCCGTCCTCGACGACATGCAGGACCTCGAGCGAAGCATCCAACGCCAACGCCACAGCACGGGCCATTGCCAAGACAGGCCGTGAAGCTGCTGAGTTATCGATGGCAGCGATGATCTTGCTCATGTGCTGGGTTCCCACTCCGATCCGCGACGACGAAGCTCGAGCCGGCCCGAGACCGAGTCGAAGCGCCTCGATCCCACCATGAGGTCGATGGGTTGGCTCGTATCAATGGTGAGCTGAGCCCGCTCCTTTCGAATACGGACCCTGCTGCCGTGGAACCGCACGGGCATTGCCAGGGCCGACCACGACGGGGGTAGGACCGGGTCGACATGGAGTACCCCGTGATGGGGGCGAAGCCCGGCGAACCCGAAGGCAAGGGCCTGCCAAAGGCCGCCCATGGTGGCCACATGTAGCCCGCTTGCGGTGGTGCCGGTCAGGTCATCCAGGTCGATCCGCGAAGCAAGATGCAGCGACTCGAGGGCACGATCAAAGTCTCGCGTCCGTCCTTGGACCAGGGCGTGCGTTGCCGGAGAGAGGGAGCTGCCGTGTGCCGTCCGGGGTTCGTAGAAACGGAGGTTAGGTTCAAGACTGCCGGGCACCATCTCGTCTGGGACCAGGTGGTAAAGGAGAAGGACATCAGCCTGCTTGACAACTTGTGCCCTGGCCACGCGATCTCCCCCCAGCAAGAGGTCGGCGGCGATAGGACGGCGAGGTGCCACTTCCTCGATGATGAGCGGTTCGAGCTGATTGAATCCGGCGAACTGCTCGTAGACGCCCGTGTCAGGGTCGTAGCCATCAACGAGAGCATCGGCAAGCTCAAGCCAGCGGCATCTTTCGCTCTCTTCCACAGCGTCGACAGGATCAGCCGCTGCTTGTCGTAGGTTCCACCGAGCCATGACATTCGTGAACGCGTTGTCATCGACCGGCTCGTGATACTCGTCCGGCCCGATGACGCCGAAGATGTGGGCGAGGCCATCCGGCTCCAGTCGGATCCTCGATGCCCAGTAACGGGCCGTCTCGGTCAGGATCCGCCGGCCCGGCCCCAGGGCGAACTCCGTGTCACCCGACCAATCCATATAGCAACGCGTCGCCCATGCCACCTCGCTGACGATATGTTCCTCGAGCTGGCCAGTTCGAACGGTGATAACCCGTCCTGAACGGTCCAGGATACGCCGGGGCGTTACGTCGTAGCCGGTACGCGCCGATTCCCAGGGGAACCGAGCGCCGGCATGGCCGCCGTCCTGCGCCGCCATCATCGCGGCTGACAGCCTCCGCCACCGATATTCGAGCATCGCCCGGGCCGAAGGCGGATGGGTGGCTGCAAAGAAGGGCAGGACGAAAGCATCGGCGTCCCAGAATACGTGGCCCCGATAGCCGGTCCCGCTCAGGCCCCTAGCACCGACGGCGGCTTCGTTGGTGTCTGCGACCGATCCCATCAGGTGGAACAGCGCGAACCTCACAGCAAGCTGCAACTCGTCGTCGCCTTCGATTATGACATCGGCGTCTTCCCATCGCTCGGCCCATGCCTGACGATGCTCGGAGAACAGTCGATCGAAGCCACTATGGCTGAGCCGTGCCAGGTCCTCGATGAGTGATGAACGTTCGGGAAGGTCGTCGGGATCACCTCGGTAAACGGCGAAGCGGTCGAGTGTGCTGCCCCGAGCTCCGGCGCGAGTCCGAGTCTGCGTGGCGGCGGCCACGATCCCACCCGTGGTCGCGGCGACTCGCATCCAGCAGGAACCCCCATCCCGGCCCTCGTCATGGACCGGATCTTCCGCGGGCGGCTGGAGACGTAGTCGCGCCCGGAATCCCTTCGGACATCGGACCCGCAGGATCGCCGTGCCTGGCTGGGCCAGCGATGCGAACCGCACACTTTCAACAGTTCCAGCTTCGACCGTGGCCCGCTCGTAGAGCACCCCCGATCGCAGATCGAGGCGTCGTTTGACCTGTGCTGACGAGCCGTCACGAGAGCGGGTTCCCGTCAGCTTGAAGACTCCCGGGCCGGTGAGGAGGCGCGTCTCGGCGCCCTCTCCGTCATAAACGCCAGCCACGAGCACCAGCGGTTCCTGGCTCGACACAGGTGATACGGGTGCGCCGGTCATGCCCAGATACCCATTGGCGACTGTGAGGAGACTCGCGTGAACCCGTTCGTGCTGGTGGTCCGAACCCTCGACGACTAGGGACCATCCGGGTGGACCGTCGAACTCCGGAAGGGAACCGCGCCGCCGGCGAACCAGTTGATCGGCCAGAACTTGGTGCAGGCGTGGATCACCTCCGGTGAGTGAGACGACACCTTCCGGAGGCGGTGGGTGACGGGGACCGGTCACGGCAGCGACCGCATCGCGAAGCACGCCGGTCAGTGGTAGCTGGGGCAGTTCCACGGCTCCGTCGATCAGTAGCAGCACTCCACCTGGAGTGACCCCGCGCTTCCAAAGCTCCCGTAAGACGAACGACAAGACGTCCTCGGTTTCGCCGAGGGCAAAGTCGTCGTCGTTCATATCCACTAGTGGGTCGTCGGCTCCACCGCGCTCTTCAGTCGCAAATCCGGCAACCGCACTCGTTGTTGACCAGGCCAGCCGGGACATCGGGGTCGCGAAACTGAACGGAGCGACTACCACGACGGGAACACCAATCCCTTCGAGGGCGATCAGCTCAGGAGGCACGGCCCTTGGCTTAGCGTTCCAGACGACGATTGCCTCGAAACGCCTATCGAGCTCTGCAGGCAGGCTGGGATCAGCGGAGTCTTTCGAGCCTCCGGCCTCGAGTGCGCTGGGATCAGAGCGCCGACCTGTCACGCGAGCGGTCACGTGCGAGTGCTGTCGCATTGATTCGATAGCCCGTGATGCGGATTGATCCAATGCCGCCCGTGACTCTCAGCCACCTCGTACATCCCCAAGGCGAGAAGGACGCCAGCGTCCAAGTCGGACAGACGACCCGAGACGAAGACGAAACGCTCCAGCGACCCCGTTGTCATAGCTAGACCTTGTCCAGCAACTCGGCAAGGTCGGAGACGACGAGGTCGGCACCCGAAGCGAGCAGCTCGCTGGGTGTTGCACCTCGGCTGACGCCGACGATCAGTCCAAAGTGCCCCGCCCGTCCGGCCGCGACGCCAGCTGGCGCATCCTCCACAACAGCAGCGAGGCAGGGTTCTGTACCCAGTTGCTGGGCGGCGTAGAGGTAGGTATCGGGCGCCGGCTTTCCAGCCAATCCGAGTCGGGACCTTACGCCTCCGTCCACATTCACGTCGAAGAGATCGACGATTCCAGCTGCTTGAAGGACGGCCGCGCAGTTCTCGCTGGCTGAAACCACCGCCAGTTTCCGTCCAGCGGTCTTTAGAGCCCGAACGAGCGCCACCGATCCAGGGAAGGCCACAATGCCGCCGTGTGCGAGCATCCGTAACACCAATCGGTTCTTCCAGGCTCCGACGCCGTTCACGGTCCGGAGATTAGGCCGATCAACGGGTTCGCCCTCGGGGAGATGAATGCCTCGGGAGAAGAGGAAGGAACGCACCCCATCCAGACGAGGCTTGCCGTCCACGAACTGCTCATAGTCGGTGATGGCGTCGAAGGGGCGAATGGGCATTCCGGCACCAGCTCTATCGGCGAGCAATGCATCGAAGGTCTCTTTCCACGAAGCTGCATGTGCTGACGCGGTATCGGTGAGCACGCCGTCGAGGTCGAAGAGCCATGCCTCCACGGCCCTAGCCGACCGCATCATCCGATTCACGTTGTTCATAAGCTTGGAGTTGCAAATTTCAGTTGGTGGAGTTCATCGGACTCGTCTGCCCTCACCTGGCTACGTCAGCGTGAGCTCGGGGCCGCCCTCTCATGGCAAGGGTTGCCGGATGCACCGGGAAGCAGGCGAGTGTCACTCTTCGGATTCTGCACCTTCGCCGCCGGTCGAGAGAGTCGCCTCGGGCCGAGACGCCGACGTCCTCAGCGGTCGAGCGCGCCACCTCGGTGAAGGGCTCGACGGTGGCCGGGCTGATGTCGGCGGTGTACTGGCCCTGCACGGGCGGCACCGAGTGGCCGCCGATGAAGTTGCCGTACCGGGGCTTCACCTCTCTGGGCTTCCGGGCTGGCGC
>Ga0310037_10001457_pt1 | contig 12974 bp, 11 predicted proteins | sample Sb_taG_11_FD_200239 | JGI IMG/M metagenome (GOLD analysis project Ga0310037, IMG submission 200239) | Peat soil microbial communities from Weissenstadt, Germany - Sb_50d_3_AS metaG (v2) (version 2) | ecosystem: Environmental > Terrestrial > Soil > Wetlands > Peat | place: Germany: Weissenstadt...
CCTCCTTCTCCGTGGACGCCATGGTCAGGGGTTTCGAGGGGATGACGGCTCCACCAGATGACAAGAGAGCCTTGTGAGTTTGTCCACCGGGCGAGGACCGCTGAGTGCCGAACCGGCCGGACGTTTCAACAAATCGGTGCCTGACGGGCTGGTCTATATGGAGCCCTACCCCCGGCGCGTTCGGGGCGTCTCCGAGGGAAGGGTCGTCGTGGACAGCGAAGGTGTTCTGCTCGTCCACCGTCCGGGTCTGCCCCCGACCTACGCGTTCCCGGCGGCGGCTGTGGGCCAGATCCCGAGCGAGCCCGTGCCCGACGCGGCGGGCTACGTCCGAGTTGCGTGGGACGTGGTGGACGAGTGGTACGAGGAAGAGGAGCAGGTCTTCATGCACCCCCGGAACCCGTACCACCGGGTCGACTGCGTCCCCACGTCCCGCCGGCTGCGCGTGGTGGCGGAGGGCGTGGTTCTCGTGGACAGCGCGACGACCATCGGTGTGTACGAAACGTCCCTCCCACCCCGTCTGTACGTCAGCCGCGAGCAGTTGCCGGCGGATGTCCTCACACCCAGCCCGACGACCACGTACTGCCCCTACAAGGGGACTGCGACGTACTGGTCGGCCGACGTCGCTGGCGAAAGGGTGGCCGACGTCGCCTGGTCCTACGACGCGCCCAACTCGGAATGTTGGGCCATCCGGAGCCATGTCTGCTTCGACGAGACCAAGGTCAGCGTGCAGACCGACCTGCCGGCGTGGCCCGGCCGGCCCCAGGCGGTCGACGAGTGAGTGACAGTTCGCAGCACGTTCTGAGCGAGCTCGGCTTTGCCGTCTCGCAGGCCGACGCAGACCTGGTGGGCGAGGCGAGCATCATCCCGGAGATGCTTGTGCCAGGCTCGCCTCGGCTCCGGACGTCCATCCTCGCTTCGTGGGCTGACCACCTCTCCGGACTCCTCGCTGTCACGGTCACGGCGCCGCTGGTTCCGGTCACCGTCGAGCTCGACGTCCATCTCTTTGCTCCGGCCCCCGGGTCGGGGACGATGCGGTGCGTTGCGAAGGCGCTCAAGGCCGGACGGTCGGTGTTCATGGCGAGCGTCGCCTTCACCTCCGGTGACGGGAACCCCATCGCGGTGGGAGGGGGTTCGTTCATGGTGGCGCCGGACCCGAGTCTTCGTCTCCCGCCCACGCTGAGCCTCAACGGTCCTCCACCCGTGCAGAGCTTGCGGGTGCCGTTGGCCCAACGGGCGGGTTGCGAACGCCGTGAGCCCGGTGTGGCCGTGCTGCCGCGGTCGGACGACGGGCTCAACTCCTCCAACACGGTCAATGGAGGCCTCATCGCGCTCGCCGTCGAGGAGGCGGCTCTCTCGTTGGCACCCGGGGCCACGCTGTCTTCGTTGAGCCTCCGGTACCTGCGTCCGGTACGCGTGGGTCCAGCCGTCGCCACGGCGGAAGTCAGGTCCGGGCTCGGGCAGATCGAGGTGCGTGATGCCGGCAACGAGAGCCGCCTCTCTGTGCTCGCGACCGCCCGATTCTTCGAGGGCCGATGAGGGAAGGGGCCCGGGAGGGGGACCAACCCGAGATCAGGGTGAGCGACGAGGGCAGGGTCCGTGTCGTGACCCTCGACCGTCCCGACCGGATCAACGCCTTCACGGCGTCGTCCTACCGCAGCCTGGCCCGTGCGCTCGATGACGCGGACACCAACGCAGACGTGTCGGTGGTCCTCATGGAGGGAGCCGGCCGGGGATTCTCGAGCGGCGTGGACCTGGCATCGGTCGGCCAGGACGACGTGGGCCTGTCCGAATGTTTCGACGACCTGCTCGATTCGTTGATCCACTTCTCGAAGCCCCTGCTTGCAGCGGTACACGGCGTGGCCGTCGGCTTCGGCGCAACGGTCCTGCTTCATTGCGACATCGTCATGGTGGCCGACACGGCGAGACTGCGACTTCCCTTCACGGCTCTGGGAACCGCCCCGGAGGCGGCAAGCAGTGCCCTTCTGCCGCTCCTCGTCGGCTCTCAACGAGCGGCCGACCTGCTACTCACCTCACGCTGGATCACCGGAACGGAGGCGGCACGGATAGGGCTGGCCGCACGCTCCTATCCGCAGGAGTCGCTGCACTCCGAGGCACACGCGCTGGCCCGTGAGCTGACCGGGCTGCCGGACGCGGCGCTGGTCACCGTCAAGCGACTGGTGAGGGAAGGCACGGCCGACGTCACCCGACAGGCTCTCGACCGGGAGCGAGCAGCCGCGAGCTCCCTCCACGACGAACTCGGACCCATGGGCAACAAGGCCTGAGACTCGGGCCCGAGGTCAGGGGATGAGCGGCTCGAGCCGCTCGATGACGCTCTGCACGAACGAGATCGTCGCGTCGTGACCGGCGGTGACGCCGAGCACCTCTTCCAGTGCGAGCACCTGGGAGAGGCCCGTCATCATGAGCAGTGCGACGATCGGGGGCAGCTGGTCCGCGGTGATGCCGTCGGCCACCAGCGCGGCGGTGAGGGCCTCGAGCTGGGCGGTACGGAAGCGTTCGGCGTACCGTGCGATCTCGGCGCGTATCACCTTGCGGTGGTTCGCCAGTGCGACGAACTCGACCGAGAAGGCGGCGCCACGCAGATCGGCGTTGAGCCGCCAGAGGGTGCGCAGCGACGGGTCCGCCGCCATGGCCCTTTCGAAGCGGGCGAAGTTCGCCTCGGCGCGTCGCCGGAAGACCTCGACGAAGAGGTCGTCCATCGTGCGGAAGTAATAGTGGACGAGTTGTGGCTTGAGTCCCGCCCGGGCCCCGACGCGCCGGGACGTGACGGCGGCATAGCCCTCCTCCAGCAGCAGCGCCTCGGCGGCCTCGACCAGCCGGGCCCGGCTCTTGGAGTCGGTCGCGCCGATTCGCCGGGGCTGGGACTCGGACGGGGTTGGCATCCGGACAAGTTGCCACATCCGGAGGGGGGTGCTAAGCACTTGCCAAAATATGCTGAGCATTTGCTCAGCATGAGTTCATTTTCGTCTGCCTCGTCGGGCGAGAGAGGAGACCGGGTGAGCGATTGGCGGACCATCGACTTCTTCAGTGACGAGTCACTGCTCGAGGATCCCTACCCCTACTTCGAACAGCTCCGCGCCGAGTGCCCCGTGCTCCCGCTCCCTCACTACGGCGTCGTGGCAGTGACCGGTTACGAGGAAGCCGGTGAGATCTACCGCGACACCGACACGTTCTCCTCGTGCAACTCCGTCGTCGGCCCGTTCGCGACGTTCCCCGTCCCCCTCGAAGGCGACGACGTGGGCGCCATCATCGACCAGCACCGGGACCAGCTGCCGATGAACGAGCACATGGTCACCATGGATCCGCCCGACCACACCCGGGAGCGGGCGCTGATCATGCGACTGATCACGTCGAAGCGCCTCAAGGAGAACGAGGCGTTCATGTCCCGACTGGCCGACCAGTTGCTGGACGAATTCATCGCCGACGGCCACTGTGAGTTCATCAGCGCCTATTCGCAACCCTTCGCCATGCTCGTCGTCGCCGACCTGCTCGGGGTACCCGAAGAGGACCATCAACGGTTCCGTGAGGGCTTCGGCCTGAGTCAGAACCCCGGGGGGCTCGGCGGCAGCGAGGAGAACCAGATGGACCTCAATGCGCTGGCCTGGCTCGACGCGTGGTTCGCCGAGTACATCGAGGACCGGCGGCGCCAGCCCCGCCAAGACGTGCTGACCGACCTGGCGCTTGCGACCTACCCGGACGGCACCATGCCCGAGGTGACATCCGTCGTGCGCACGGCGACCTTCTTGTTCGCCGCCGGCCAGGAGACAACCGCGCGCCTGCTCGCGGTCGCGTTGAAGTACCTCGCCGAGAACCCCGGGCTCCAGGACGAGCTCCGAGCGCACAATGAGCTGATCCCAGGCTTCATCGAAGAGGCCCTTCGCATCGAGAGCCCGGTGAAGGCCGACTTCCGTCTGGCGCGCCGTTCCACGACCATCGGCGGGGTGGACATCGCCGCAGGCACTCCTGTCATGCTGCTGAACGGCGCCGCCAACCGCGACCCCCGACGCTTCGATGATCCGGCGGAGTTCCATGTCGAGCGCCCGAACGCCCGGGCGCACATGGCTTTCGGCCGCGGCGTTCACACCTGTCCGGGTGGTCCCTTGGCCCGGGCCGAGGGGCGCGTCAGCCTCGACCGCGTCCTGGACCGGATGCGGGACATCCGCCTGTCGGAGGAGCATCATGGGCCTCCGTCAGCCCGTCACTACAGGTACGAGCCCACGTGGGTGCTGCGCGGTCTGAGCGACTTGCACCTTGAGTTCGCGCCGGCCGGAGAGAACGGGTGAGCCCCGTCGCGGTCGTCACCGGGGGAGCCTCGGGTATCGGGCTCGGGGTGGCCCGCCGGTTCGTGGCGGACGGTCATGACGTTGCCATCATGGATCGGAACGGCGCAGGTGCCGACGCGGCAGCCACCGAACTACGGGGAGGGGGTGCTCGGGTTCTGGGCGTCGAAGTCGACGTCGCTGACCGGGAGTCGGTCGAGGCCGCCTTCGCGCTGGTCCGCTCCGAGCTGGGCCCGATCGGCATGCTCGTGACGAGCGCAGGTGTCGAGTCCTTTGACCCTCTGCTGGAGATCACCGCCGAGAAGTGGGACAGGATCATTGCGGTCAACCTCACCGGCACGTTCACGTGCGTCCAGGCTGCGGTGCCCGACATGCTCGCCGCCGGCTGGGGCCGCATTGTCACCATTTCGTCGTCCAGTGCCCAATCAGGCGCGCCCAACATGGCCCACTACGCCGCGTCGAAGGGCGGCGTCATCGCACTGACCAAGGCGCTCGCGGTCGACCTTGCACGTAGCGGCATCACCGTCAACACGATCCCGCCCAGCCTGGTGGACACCCCCATGGCGCGAGCTGCGGAAGCAGCGGGCGACTTCCCCGGGGTTGACGTGGTCGGTCCGATGGTCCCGCTCGGCCGGGCGGGGACCCCCGCTGACATCGCCGCCGCGTGCTCCTTCCTCTGTTCAGAAGGCGGCAGCTACATCACTGGCCAGATCATCGGCGTGAACGGCGGCATGTACATCTGAGGAAGCTCGCGCACATCCGGACGAGTCGAGACACCATCGCGACGCGCTCATGCAATGAGCGACTCCGACTCGATAGGGTGCCAGTCCGTGAAGCTTCGACGGTTGATGGACATCGACGTCGTGGTCCGGCCCATCGTTGATCTGGGTGACTCCCCGCTCGGGGGTCGCCGACTCGTCGTCTTCGACGGCGGGACGTTCGAGGGTCGCGACGGCTTGCGTGGCTCAGTCGCTCCCGGCGGCGTCGACTGGCAGATCGTCCGGTCCGACGGCGTCATCGAGATCGATGCGCATTACGTGCTCGTGACCGACGAGGGCGAGTCGATCGAAGTCCGCTCGACCGGACTCCGGAAGGCGACCGCAGCTGTCGGGGACAGGCTGATGCGGGGCGAGGAGGTCGCGCCGTCGGAGTACTACTTCCGCACGCACGTCAGACTGTCGACGTCTGCGTCTCGCCTCGCGTGGATGAATGACCTCATCGCCGTGTCAACGGGTGAGCGCCGGCAAGGCTCGGTACGGATCTCCGTCCACCAGGTCCTCTGAACATGACCGGAAGCGAGGTCCGGATCATCGTCATCGGTGCCGGTATCGGGGGCCTCACCACCGCACTCAGCTTGCACGAGATCGGAGTCGGTGTCGACGTCTTCGAAGGCGTGCACAAGGTGCGGCCACTTGGAGTCGGCATCAACCTCTTGCCCCATGCTGTGCGCGAACTGGATGCGCTTGCGCTGCTCGAGCCGCTTCGTTGCCGGTCGGTTGAACCGACCAGCCTGGTGTACTGCTCGGCTCACGGTCAGGAGATCTGGCGCGAAGAGCGGGGCATTGCGGCCGGCTACTCCTGGCCGCAGCTTTCGATCCACCGAGGCGCGCTCCAAGAAGTGTTGTTTGACGCGTTCGTCGAACGGGTCGGATCCGACCATCTTCACCTTGGACACCGGCTCATCCGAGTTGATGGCGACGAGTCGCACGCGAGTGCCGTGTTCGCCACCGAGCGCGGCGCCGATCTCATCGTATCCGGGGATGGCATCGTGGCAGCGGACGGCATCCATAGCGTCGTGCGCGCCCAGCGATACCCGTCGGAGGGGCGACCATGCTGGAATGGCTCGCTCTTGTGGCGAGGCGTCACCGAGGTCCAGTCTTTGCTGGATGGGCGCACGATGATCTGGGCCGGTCACCGCGACCAGAAGTTCGTTGCGTATCCGATCGCCGATCTCCCGAACGGGCATCAGGCGCTGAACTTCATCGCCGAATTGCGCCGCCCTGAGTCGGTGCTCGGCGAGACCGAGGACTGGAACCGAGCCGGCGAGCTCACCGACTTCTTGCCCGAGTTCGACGACTGGGTGTTCGACTGGCTCAATGTCCCTGCCATCATCCGATCAGCACCCGGGACGTACCTGTTCCCCATGATCGATCGCGACCCGGTGCCTCGTTGGACCTTCGGCGCTTCAACTCTGCTCGGCGATGCCGCTCACCCGATGTATCCGATCGGTTCGAACGGAGCATCGCAAGCGATCCTCGACGCTCGTGTCCTGGCTGGCTGCCTTCGTGCCGACGACTCCGCGACGACTGCATTCGAGCGCTATGAACGCGCTCGGTTGCCCGCAACCGCCGCCATCGTGCAGGCCAACCGCGGCCTGGGACCGGAGATACCGATGCAACTGGTGCAGGAGCGAGCGCCGGACGGGTTCGGGGACATCGATCTGGTCATCACTCGCGCCGAGATCGACGACGCAACGGAGGCCTATCGACGCACGGCCGGCTTCGCCCTGTCTGCGCTCCGTTCCGATCCGAGATCGCTGATCGACCACTGGGCAACGGTGATCGATGCCCCTGGAGACGTGGAGAGGTAGTCGGTCGGGCGTGAGTGCCAGCCTGCGGGACCGCTGCTCCGCGCTCTTCCGCGACCACCAGGTCGAAGCATTCGGTGGGACCTTCCACGTGCCCGACCGAGACACCTACCCGGCCCTGTTCGCCTGGGACAGTGGGTACCACGCCCTGTCCCTCCTCCATCTCGATCCCGGGATCGCACTGGAGGAGCTGCGCACCTTGTACAGGGCCAACCGGCTGCCAGACGGGCTGCTGTCCCATCAGCGCTTTGTCCCCGGGGCGGAGGAGCACCAACGCTTCATCGAGGACCTCTTCGGGCCAATGTTCGACGGGGACCGCACACCCTTCGTGGACCCCCCGACGGCCGCCTACGCGGCGGCCCGCATCTCGCTGGCCGTCGGAGCGCCCGCCGACCAGCTGTTGGACGAGGCCGTCTCCCATCTGCGGGCGCTGGCCCGCTGCCGGACGGTGGGCGGCCGTTCGCTGCCGGCGGTGCTCCACCCGTTCGAGACGGGGACCGAGGGGAGCGCGCTGATGCGGGGGCTGCTTCCAGGCGGCCTGGGAGCCTCACTGGCCCGACTCAAGGACCTCACCACGTCGTGTCGCGCCGCCGGTATGGCACCCGAGGCGGCCCTGGCGTCCGGCCACGGCTTCGTGGTGTACGACCCCACCATGTGCGGTTGGTACCTGTTGGCTCTCGAGGAGGTGGCCGCCGCCTGCCGGGCCCGGGGCCGTGCGGCGGACGCGGAGGAGGGCGAAGCCAGGGCCAGGGTCGTGGCCCAGGATGTCGGCGCGCTGCTCTGGTGGGAAGAAGGTCACATCTTCGCCGCCCATGACGTCGCCCGGTCCGTGCCGCTGCACGGCATCGGGGCGATGGGCCTCGTCCCGGCGGCCAGCCGCGCCGTGGCGGAATCGGGCCTGTCCCAGAAGGTCGCCGACCACCACCTCCGTCCGGATGGGCCCATGTGGGGCCCCTACGGATTCTCGGCCGGCGCGATCGTCCCCGACAGCGGAGTCGGTACCTACGTCCAATGGGACGGGAACGCCGTGTGGGGCGCGACGGCCTACTGGGCCTACCTGCTGGCAGCGCGCCTCGGTAGGTGGGCCGAGGCCCGCCGCCTGCGCGACCAACTGATGGGCCTGATCGACGGCCAGGGGTTCCGGGAGTTCTACGACGCGCTGACCGGCGAACCCGGCGGAGCCGGAGCAGGGTCCGGCTTCACCTGGCCCGCCCTGATCCTGGACATGGCCATCCCTTCGGCGGCACCTTCCTGAACCGCGCGATCGACCACCGTCGGTCCTTCGTCTCTCTCGTCACTTCGCCGCCGGGGAACCCGCAAACTGCAGCACGTTCTTCGCCGGGTCATAGGTGACCAGGTACACCGGGCCGATCGCGTAGGCCCGACCCGGGCCGAAGGAGACCGGCGCACCGGATCCGGGGATGACCGCGTTCCTCAGCCCGTAACCGGCGTGGGCGAAGCTCGAACCGGTCAGGTCCTCCCCGGCCGCCTTGGCGATCGTCGTGAAGAGGGCGAGATTGATGCAGGCCGATTCCACGGCGTAGAAGGTCTGGTCCGAACCGGTGAGCGGATCCGTGGGCGGGGTGATCTTGAGTTCCGGGTACGCCTTCCGGACGACCTGGTCACACTGCTGCACCGCGGGTGTGTGCCAGATCTGATAGTTCGAAGGAACCGGGCTCGAGGTCAGGACGTTCTTGAGGTACTTCGGCGCGATCGAAGAGCCCAGCACGGCGCTCTCGAGGCCGGGTTCGCTGGTGGCGATCCACGGTGGGCTGTAGGTGCTCTGGTTGGCTTGCAGCGACTCCGGCCAGATCGTCGCGCCGGTACCCACCGCGACCACTTCGTTGACCCCAGCGGACTGGAAGATCTGCGTGATGTCGGCGGCCTGTTGGTAGGTCGCAGCCTGGTCGCCCGCCGGTGCGCTGTCGATGGCGCTCCGGACGACACGTACCCCCAATGGCTTCAGTGCAGATTGGACGACCTGCAGCTCACGTCCATCCGCCTCGGATCCGGCAAACAGACCAACCTCCTTCCCCTTGAACACACCGCGGTGTGCCAAGACGGACAGTTGCCGCGGGTCGTAGGCCGCGAGTGGCGGTTCCAGGGTGAAGTTGGGTGCGCCACCGGATTGCACATTCTGGAAGCTCCCCGCGATCGTTGGTACGTGGTATTGCTGCAGGTAGCAGTCGGGTTGCTGCGGAGCAATGGCAACGAAGACGTCGTCGTCCTGGGCAAGCTGGGTACAGGCCGTGATCGCAGGTGCGGTTCCAACCGGATTCACCGCCACCAGATAGGGCACCAGATGCCTGCCGTCGATGCCGCCATGTGAGTTCAGATTGGAGATCAGCGCGTTGTAGGCGTCGGGAAAACTCCCCTGATCGAGCGTGATGCCGAATTTCCGGACACTCGAGAGGTCGACGTACGGGACGCCGACCCGGATGGTCGTCGCAGTGACACCCTGGCTCGGCGGGCTCGATCCCGCGGACGCAGAGCCGGCGACGCCGACCACCACGACGCCGCTGAGAACGAGCGAGCAGAGAGCGAGGAGGGCGAAGCCCCTCCGTACTCTTGACCTCCCGGGGCGCATCGGTGGATGGTACTGCCGGGCGTCGAGGTCGGAGCGTCAGGGCCCACTAGGTGTGTCCTGACGAAGGCAGTCCGGCCAACGCCGGAAGCGAGGTCATGCCTGACCCACGGGAGCAAATGCGGGACCACCGTGACTCGGATCGACAGGATCAGCCAAGCTCGCCATGTCTGTCGCCGACCAGTCCTCGAGAAACGCCTTTATCTCATTGGCTGCGAACGGCCGGGAGATGATGAAGCCCTGTCCATACTCGCAGCCGAGCTCTCGCAACTGCCGGAGTTGGTCGCGCCCCTCTATTCCTTCGGCGATCACCCGCAGCCCGAGGTTTTCGGCGAGCGCAAGAATGGAGCGCACGATGACTTCTCCATCTCCTGTCGTGTCGAGTGATGCCACGAAGCTCTGATCGATCTTGAGAGCGTTGACCGGGAACTTGTGCAGCGCCGCCAACGACGAGTACCCGGTTCCGAAATCATCCATTTCCAGACCCACTCCAGGCGTGCCGACTTCTGAGACGATCGCCGAGATCCGCTCGGGTTCGCGCATGAACGTGGTCTCGGTGATCTCAAGGCTGATGAGCTCGGCCGGGAGCTCGGCGGCAGCAATGGCGTCGAGGACATCCCGCGGAAAGTTGGGGTCGTCGAGTTGGCGGCCGGAGACGTTGACGCTCATACGGACGTCGTCTGCCACGAGCCCGCCGCGGCGCCACGCCGTCAGGTCGGCAAGCGCAATACGGAGCACCTGAAGCCCCATCGGGCCAATCAGACCCGTGTCTTCGGCGATGGAGACGAATTCCCCGGTCTCCACAAACGACCAGTACTCGGGCCAGCGGACAAGGGCCTCGAAGCCCCTGAGGCGACCCGTCTTCAGGTCCACGATCGGCTGGTAGTGGACTCGCAGCAGTGATTGCTCAATCGCTCGGCGGAGATCGTTCTCCCGCGTGAGGCGGTTGGTGACGTGATGGTGCATGCTCTGGTCAAAGACAGCGCAGCGGCCTCGGCCGCGACGCTTGGCTTCATACATGGCGATGTCGGCGTTTCGCAGGAGATCTTCGGCGCTGTTTCCCGCTGTGCTCACAGAGATACCGATGCTTGCCGTCGCGAAGAGTCGATGATCATCGATCCTGAATACCTCGTTCAGGCTTTCCTGGATTCGCCTCGCTACCAGCGTCGCGAATTGCTCCGGTTCCTCGGACCTGACGTCTTCCAGCAGAATCGTGAACTCGTCACCGCCAATTCGAGCGACGGTATCTCCGGGCCTGAGGGACTCCGCGACCCGCGCCGCCGTCTGGACGAGAAGCCGATCCCCCACGGCGTGACTCAAGCTGTCATTCACAAGCTTGAAGCGATCGATGTCCAGGAACAGCACCGCGAGGGAGAGAGTCGGGTCTCGCTCATTGTGCCGCAGCGCGTGCTCGAGACGGTCCATGAAGAGGGCCCTGTTGGGAAGTTCAGTGAGCGAATCGTGGAACGCGTCATGCCGGAGCTGGCGCTCCGCTCGCCGGCGCTCGGTGATGTCCGACAGCGAGCCCGCCATCCGCGTTGGCCGTCCGTCCCTGGTGTCCCGCATGGCCAGGCCCCGGGTCAGGACCCATCGCCAGGAGCCGTCGGCGTGCCGCATGCGATGCTCGGACTCCATGTGTGACGTGCCGCCGCTCAGGTGGGCCGCAATTGCCTCTTGGAGCCGAGGCAGGTCGTCCTCGTGCACAAGGTCGAACCAGGCCTCCGGCGGCTGATAGCCGGCCGCTTCGGGCTGACCGAGGAGGGCGCGCCAACGGGGCGAGAAGTACACCTGCTTGGCGTCGAGGTCCCAGTCCCAAATGCCGTCATTGACCGCACGGGCCGCCAACGCATAGCCCTCTTGCCTGTGTGCCAGCTCCGTAAGGGCCCGATGGTGGCTGATGGCGTAGCGGATCGACCGTTCAAGCGAGTGCGGAGTGAGCTCCTGTTTCAGAAGGAAGTCCGTGACACCGATCGTCGTCGCCTCGAGGTCGATCTCATAGTCAGTCTGGCTGGTCAGGATGATCACCGGTGCCCCGGGGCGACCGGTGAAGCCCGAGCGGACCAGGTCGAGGCCGGTGTGCGCACCGAGGCGGTGGTCGATGAGGTAGACGCCGTGTCGCCCTTCACCGATGGCCGTCATCGCCGTCTCGAAGTCCGAGCACCAGTCAAGAACGAAGCGAGTTCGGTTCTGCTGGCGGAGCAAATCACGCGTGATCAGGTAATCGTCCTCGTCGTCCTCCACCAGGAGGACCCTCACCGCTCCGGAGTCGTCCATCTTCATCAGATGGGCCGTTGGGCAGTTCGACCAACTCGACTGACAATTACCGCCTTGGAGTGGCGCAAGGCCACACCCCCGTTCCTCGCCTCGACATTTAACCATGGCCCGATCCACGACGACCAGGGATCGAAAGTCAGGTCTTCATTGTGCAACCGTTGACATTCTCACAATGCCGCTCCGCTCCACGGCGTCCCGACCGAACGCTGGAGTGAGACGACAGGTCGATCACCGCCGGCAAGCCTCCCAGCGCTGCCGGCTCAGGGCAATGCCTCGATCGGCGGGACCGTCATTGCTCGCCTTCGAGCGCCTCCGAGCTTCTCGTCGTCGACGTGGCCGTCCGGTGAGCCCGCCACCAAGGGCGACCTCGTGAGGATGACCACGCCCGCCACCAGCACAGCCAGAGCCAGGACCTCGAGGCTGATCCATAATGCGCCACCCCGGAGGATGTCGCCGAACAGCGTGATCCCGAGCACGATGCTGACGAGCGGGTTCGTTGTCACCAACGTCGTACGAGACGCGGTGATCGGACCGGCGTGGAGCGCGCTCTGGAGCAGGAAGACGGTGCCGACGCCGACGACCACGAGCATGTACGGCTCGAAGTGGGTGAAGACGGCGCTCCAGCCGTGGCTCAGGTAGCTCGTGATCGCCTTGGTCAGGGCCGACGTGTACGAGGCGCTCACGGCGGTGGCCGCACCGAGAGCTGCCGCTCGCCACCAGCGCGGGCCCCGTAACCCGGCAATGACACCGACGGCGATCGCGCCACCGACGGCCGCCGTGGCCACAACCCACTGGGTCGTGGAAGGGAGTTCCTGGCCCCCATGGGGTCGGGCGGCCAGGAAGAACCCACCAAGTCCGACGACCACGGTCACCGCTCCGACCCACTCCCGCGCTCCGAGGTGATATCGGAACCAGACGGCGAGAATCAGCAGCAGGAACAGCAGCTCGGTCGTGAGCACAGGTTGCACCGAGCTCAACTCACCGTGTTTCAGTGCGATGGCCACGAACCCGAACTGCACCAAGCTGAACGCGAACCCGATCAGCCAGATCTTCTGCCGGACGGCGTGGCCGATGAGGCTCGCCTTGAGGGCGGACGCCTCCGGCGCCGTTTCGACGCCCATGCGCTGCAGCACGGAAGTCAGGGCGTTCGTGAAGGCGGCGAGAGCTGCGAAGAAGACGGCTACCACGTCGTCGCCCAGCTCGCTTCCCGACCTCCAGGGATCGGGCGCTG
>Ga0310037_10001477_pt1 | contig 12893 bp, 9 predicted proteins | sample Sb_taG_11_FD_200239 | JGI IMG/M metagenome (GOLD analysis project Ga0310037, IMG submission 200239) | Peat soil microbial communities from Weissenstadt, Germany - Sb_50d_3_AS metaG (v2) (version 2) | ecosystem: Environmental > Terrestrial > Soil > Wetlands > Peat | place: Germany: Weissenstadt...
CCCGGGCGTTCGACCAGGTCCACTCGGAGGCGATACGGCTGGCCAGCAACGAGGCCATGCTGCGGAACAGCTTCAACGCGATGTTCGTCAACCTGTCCCGGCGCAGCCAGTCCCTGATCGAGCGCCTGGTGCGCATGATCGACTCCCTCGAGCAGAACGAGGGAGATCCCGAGCGGCTGTCCAACCTGTTCGCGATGGACCACCTGGTCACCAGAATGCGCCGCAACTCGGAGAACCTGCTCCTGCTGGCCGGGCACGAGGGCGTGCGCAAGTGGAGCGATCCGGTATCGCTGGCGGACGTGGCCCGGGCCGCGGTGTCGGAGATCGAGCAGTACAGCCGGGTGACGCTGAAGATCCAGCCGGGCATCGCGGTCACCGGGCCGGCGGTATCCGACGTGGTGCACCTGCTGGCCGAGGTGATCGAGAACGCGACGATCTTCTCCGCCAAGGACACCCCGGTGGCCGTGGCCGCCCAGGTTCTGAGCAGCGGCGGCGTGCTGATCGAGGTCAGCGACAGCGGGGTCGGCATTCCCGAGGCCCGGCTGGCGGAGATGAACTGGCGGCTGGACAACCCGCCCGTCATGGACGTCCAGGTATCAAGGCACATGGGCCTGTTCGCCGTGGCCCGCCTGGCCGAACGGCACGGGATACGGGTCCGGCTGCGCCCGCGGGCCCCGCACGGGCTGACTGCCCTGGTCTGGCTGCCGGACAGCGTCACCGAGCGGGAAACCGGCCTGTACGGCTCGCGGTCGCGGACGTTCGCCGCGCAGGCAGGCTCCCCGGGCCGCGGGAAGGATGGCCTGCCCACCCGCCAGGTCCCGGAGGCCCAGCCCGCGAACCACCGGCGCGACGTCATCGTGCCCGAGCACGCCGGTAACGGCGCGCGTGAGACCGTCACGTCAGGCACGGGCATGTCAGGCACGGGCATGTCGGGCACGGGCATGTCGGGCACGGGCATGTCCGGCACGGGGTCGGCCGCCGCGGCGGCGACCTCGGACTGGTTCCGCAGCCGCCCGTCGTCCCCCGCGGGCACCAACGGCAACACCAACGGCGGCGGCACCGCGACGGCCGCGGCCGCGCAGCCCGAGGTCCGCAGGCCATCGGGGACCGACGAGTGGATGGTCGGCAGGCACGCCGCCCAGATCATCGCGGAGCCGGTCCGCGGCGACTTCACGGCCGCCGGGCTGCCCACGCGCATCCCGCAGGCGAACCTCATTCCCGGCTCCGCGGGCGGCGGGCGCGCACCGGGCGGCGGCACCAGCCGGCCGGGGCCGGGCCACGAAACGCAGGCACCGACCACGCCGCGGTCGCCGCGGTCGCCCGACGTGGCCCGTAACCGCCTGAGCGGGTTCCAGCGCGGGGTGCGCCGCGCCAAGGGTCCGAGCCCCAGTGCCCCCGACTCCGGAGAAGGAACCGAATAGTTGAGTTACGCATACCGCCAGGACCTGAACTGGCTCGTCACCGACTTCACCACGCGGGTCGCGGATGTCGCGCACGCGGCCGTGGTGTCCGCGGACGGCGTGCCGCTGGCGCTCTCGGAACACATCCCCGCCGGTTTCGCCGGGCAGCTGGCCGCCATCACCTCGGGGCTGACCAGCCTGATGCAGGGCGCGGCGCGGCTGTTCGAAGCGGGTCATCCCACCCAGGCCCTGGTGGAGATGGAGGGCGGGCTGATGTTCGTCATGGCCATCAGCGACGGGTCGAGCCTGGCCGTCCTGGCCGCTCCGGAGTGCGACACGGATCTGGTGGCCTACGAGATGACGCTGCTGGTCGAGGCGGTCGGCGACGTGCTCACCCCGGCGGCCCGCGCCCCGCAGGGATTCTGACCGGCCGTTACGGCGGCACGTGGCGCTCGCCGTAACGGCGCCGCCGGGCCTCCGCCGTGACCTCGTCGAGCTCGGCGGCCGACAGGGTCGCGGGTTCCCCGTACGACAGCGCCATCCGGTAGGTCCGGGCCAGCCATTCCAGCAGCAGCGCCCGGTCGTAGGCCTGCGCGAGGTTACGGCCGTAGGTGACCGCCCCGTGGTTGCGCAGGATGACGGCGCGGCGGCCGGCGATACCTTGGACGGCCGCAGCGGCCAGGCCCGCCGACCCAAAGGTCCGATAGGGCGCGACGCGCACCGGCCCGCCCAGGTCGGTGATCGCGTAGTGGATGGCGGGCAGTTCCTGGCGGGACGCCGACAGCGCGATGACCTCGGGCGAGTGGGTGTGCACGACGGCCGAAGCGTCGGTCGCCGCGTAGATGGCCAGGTGCATGGGGGTCTCGGTGGACGGCGTCTCGCTGCTCGCCAGCTCGGTGCCGTCCGGCGCCACCAGGCAGACGTCGCCGGGCTGCATGTCCCCGTAGGGGATCCCCGACGGGGTGATGGCCACGAGGTCGCCCACGCGGACGCTGAGGTTGCCCGCGCTGCCGACGGCCAGCCTGTCGGCCAGCAGGCGCACGCCGTAGCCGACGAGCTGCGCGCGAGCCGCCAGGAGCCCGCCGGAGTCGCTGCTATGCACTAGTCCGGGATACCAGAACCACGCTCCGTTCGGTAAAAATGTCTTTGACTGCGGCCGGAGGGAGCCGGTGATGGGCGTGCTGGACGGGAGGGTGGCCCTGGTGACCGGGGCGAGCCGCGGGATCGGGGCGGAGATCGCCCGGCGGTTCGGCGCGGCGGGCGCGGCGGTGGCGGTGACGGCGCGCAGCACGTCCGGCGCGCCCACGGCCATGCCGGGCACGATCGACCAGACCGTGGCCGAGATCAGCGGGGCGGGCGGCCACGCGGTGGCGATCCCGGCCGACCTGTCCCGGCCCGATGACCGGACCCGGCTGGTCGAGGAGACCTCCGCGCGGCTCGGCGCGCCCGACATCCTGGTCAGCAACGCGGCGGTGACCTGGTTCGCGCCGGTCGCGGAGTTCACGCTGCGGCGTTACGCGCTCATGTTCGCGGTCCAGGTCGAGGCGCCGTTCCACCTGGCCACGCTGGTCCTGCCGGGCCTGCGCGCCCGCGGTGCGGGCTGGATCCTGAACATCTCCTCGGGGGCGGCCCGCCATCCGGCCGTGCCCGCCAGCCGGGCGGTGCGCGGCGGCACCGTGTACGGGATGTGCAAGGCGGCGCTGGAGCGGTTCTCCACCGGCCTGGCCGCCGAGCTGTATGACGACAACATCGCGGTCAACGCGCTCTCCCCGAGCCGGGTGGTGCCGACCCCGGGCACGATCTTCCATCATCTCACCAGCCAAGACGACCCCCGGGCCGAGCCGCCCGCGGTGATGGCCGAGGCCGCGCTGCTGCTGTGCCACCGCGAGCCGCGCACGCTGACCGGCCGGATCGCCTACTCGCAGGAACTGCTGGCCGAGTTCGGCGTACCCGTACCCCGGTTACCGGCGGCCGCTTGCGGCTCAGCTCCCCTCGGTTACCAAAAGGACGTCCAGGGCCTCGACCTGATCCCCGTTCACCCACAACGGGTTGATCTCCAGCGCGCGCAGTGACCCATTGGGTATCGACAGGGCCGCGTCGCCGACGTTTGTCACCACCCGGGCCAGCACATCGAGGTCGGCGGGGCGGGTGCCGCGGGCCCCGCGCAGCAGCGGGCTGCCGCGCAGTTCGCCGAGCATGTGCTTGACGTCATCGGCCGTGACGGGCAGGATGCGCAGGCTGGTGTCGGCGAGCAGCTCCACCCAGACGCCGCCGAGCCCGACGGTGAGCACCGGGCCGAACGTGTGATCGACGGTCACGCCGACCAGCAGTTCCACGCCGCCGGACCGCATCGGCGTGACCAGCACCCCGTCGACGAAGGCCCCCGGCACGGTCTGGGCGGCGGCCAGCACCCGCCGGTAGGCGTCCCTGACCTGCGCGTCGCCGTGCACGCCGAGCGCGACGCCGCCGATGTCGGATTTGTGGGCGATCTGAGCGGAGCACACCTTGAGCGCCACCGGTGACCCGAGCCGCCGGGCGGCTTGGGCGGCGGCCTCGGCGGAGGTCACCAGCTCCGCGGGCACCAGCGGCACCGCGCAGGCCGCGAGGAGCTCGCGGGCCGCCGCTTCCGACCAGGAGCTGGCCGTCTGGCTGGCCGCTGTGTTCCGCACGGCGCGGCTGAGGGTCCGCGCTGGTGCCGGGTGCCTCTGGGTGCCGTGGTTCTCCAGCCAGCGCAGCGCGTGGCCGAGGGCCTGCATGCCCAGGTCGATGCCGCCGAGCAGGTGGACGCCGTGCCGCGTAGTCAGATCCCGGGCGTAACCGGACACATCGACGCAGGTCGTGCCGATCGGGATGACCGGGATCGGCGCGGACGCGATGCGCTCCCCGAGCCAGCGCACGCGCTCCTCGAGCAGGCGAGCCAGCCCTTCGTCCGGCGAGCGCGCGTCCGGGACCGTCAGGCCGCAGAACAGCACGAAGTCCAGTCCGGGATCGGCCACTGCGGCGTCGAGCGCGTGATCGACCGCGGTCAGCGCCGTTTCCCGCGGGTTGGCCAGGACGTAGCCGGTCACGTCGAGCGGGTTGTGCGCGGCCGCGAACGCGGGCAGGTGCGGCTTGATCGTCGTGACCGTCTGCGCCGCGAACGGCGGGATCGCGATGTCGTGCTGGCTGGCCCGGTCGGCGATAAGGCCGCAGGCGCCGCCGGAGGAGGTCAGCACGCCCATCCGGCGTCCGCGCGGCCAGCGGTCATAGGCGAGCAGCCCGGCCGTGCCCAGCAGCTCCTCGATGCTGGCCACCCGGATCAGGCCGAGCTGCCGGAGCACGACCTCGACCACCGCGTCGTCGCCGGCGATCGAGCCGGTGTGCGCCAGCGCGGCCACCTGGCCGACCGGGCTCGAGCCGGTCTTGAGCACCACGACCGGCTTGCCGGCTTCTGCTGCGGCTCTGGCGGCGTCGGCGAAGCGATCCGGCTCGCTGATCTCCTCGAGGAACAGGCAGATGACCCGGGTCTGCTCGTCGCCGACCAGGTACCCGAGCACGTCGGCGGTGCTGATCATCGACTCGTTGCCCATGGTGACCAGCGTGCTCACGCCGATGGCCCGGGACCGGGCGAAGGCCAGCACCGCGCTGGCCAGCGCGCCGCTCTGCAGCGCGATGCCCACCGGTCCCGGCCGCAGCGGGAGGGGGACGCTCAGCGCGAACGGCCCGGCGGGCGCGTGGGTGTTGAGGAAGCCGAGGCAGTTCGGCCCGAGGAGCAGGATCCCGCGCCCGGCCGCGTGCGCGACCAGCTGGTCCTGACGCGCGCGGCCCTCCGGGCCGGCCTCGCGGTAGCCGGAGGCGAGTACGACGGCGTGGCGGACGCCCGCCGCGGCCGCGTCGTCGATGACCTCCGGCACCGCGTCCGTGGGCACCATGACGAAGGCCAGGTCCACGGGCTCGGCCAGGTCCCGGAGGCTGGGCACGGCCGGCCGGCCGAACACGGTCTCGTGCCGGGGGTGCACCGGGATCAGCGGCCCGGAGAAGCCGGCCGCGGCGCTGCTGGCCAGGATGAACTGCGCCCAGCCGGAGGTGTCCGACGCGCCCACCACGGCCAGGCTGCGAGGCGCGAAGAATTCCCGCAGCCGCTCCGGGCTCACGCTCACGCGCTTGCTCACGGTTGGGATACTAGTCTCGATCAGGACGATGACCGCTAAACCGGTGCCGGTGCCCACACCCGAGACGCAGCCCTTCTGGGACGGCTGCGCCGCGGGCGAGCTGCGCATCCAGCGGTGCGCGGAGTGCACGGAGGCGTTCTTCTATCCCCGTCCCGTCTGCCCGGCCTGCGGCTCGGTCCACGTCGAGTGGTTCACGGCCAGCGGGCAGGCGACCTTGTACTCCTACGTGATCAACCACCGGCCTGCCCCCGGCTTCGAGGACGACGGGCCTTACGCCATCGCCGTGGTCCAGCTGGCCGAGGGGCCGCGGATGATGACCAGCCTGGCGGGCGTGGCGAGCACGCCGGAAGAGCTGATCCTGGACATTCCGCTGCGGGTGACGTTCGAGCGGCGCGGTGATGTTTTCCTGCCCGTGTTCACTCCGGCTGCCGCTCCGTCTGGTGCTCCGCGGGGAGCGGGCCGGTGAGCCGCGGTCCCGGGGTCATCATCGCCGGGGCGGCCGAGACCGACCAGGTGGGCAGGCTTCCCGGCCACTCCACGCTGGCGCTGCACATGGAGGCGGCGGTGAACGCGGTCCGTGACGCCGGGCTGAACCTGAGGGACATCGACGGGATCGCCAGCGTCTCCGTGCCGGGCCCGGTGCAGGTCGCGCACGCGCTCGGCATCCTCCCGCGCTGGATCGACGGCACGGGAGTGGGCGGCACCTCGTTCCTGCTGCACGTCAGGCACGCGGCGGCGGCGATCCAGGCCGGCTACGCGCGGACCGTGCTGGTGACGCACGGGGAGTCGGGGCGGTCCCGGATCGGCGCGGCCCCGTTCCGTATCCCGCCGTCCTCGCCCGCCGGGCAGTTCGAGGCGCCGTACGGCACGTTCGGCCCGACGACCACGTTCACCATCACTGCGCTGCGGTACATGAAGGACTTCGGGCTGACCCACGAGCAGCTGGCCTACGTGGCCGTGGCGCAGCGCCGGTGGGCCGCCAAGAATCCGAGGGCGGCCTACCGCGACCCGATCACGGTCGAGGACGTGCTGGCCTCACGGCTCATCGCCTACCCCTTCCACCTGCTCGAATGCTGCCTGGTCACCGACGGCGGCGGCGCGCTCGTGATCACGTCCGCCGACCGGGCGGGCGACTTCGCCAAGCCGCCCGTATACGTGCTGGGTACCGGCGAATCGGCCGAGACGCCGATGATCTCGCAGCTGGCCGATTTCACCGAGTCGCGGGCCTTCCGGCTGGCCGGCCAGGCCGCCTTCGCCGAGGCCGGAGTAGGCGTCCGTGACGTGAACCACCTGATGATCTACGATGCCTTCGCGCACGTGCCGATCTACGGCCTGGAGGCGCTCGGCTTCGTGGGCAAGGGCGAGGCGGGGGGGTTCATCGCCGACGGGAACACCGAACCAGGTGGCCGGCTGCCGCTCAACACCAACGGAGGGGGACTTTCCTACACCCATACGGGGATGTACGGCATGTTCGCCATCACCGAGGCGGTCCGTCAGGTACGCGGCGAGGCGGCCGCCCAGATCGAGGCGCCCGATATCAGCGTCGTGCTCGGCAACGGCGGGGCGTTCGCCACGGCCGGCGTGCTGGTCCTCGGCCGCCAGCCGTCTTGATGCCATCTGCCCCTGGACCGGTCAGGCCAGCCGCTTGCGGTACGCGGTCCAGGTGCGGGCCACGGTGAACCCCACTCGCTCGTACAGCCGGACGGCCCCGGTGAGCGAGTCGGCGTCGACCCCGAGCGCCGCCTGGTCGTAGCCGTCCGCCCGGGCGGCCGACATGGCCGTGCTGAGCAGGGCGGTGGCGATGCCCCGCTTCCGGCCCGCCGCGCGGGTTCCGACCAGGGCGATATACAGTTCACGGCGCCCGGTCACGGCCGTCGTGGCCTCGTGCTCGCGGCTGATCAGCATGCCCAGAGGCTCGGATCCCTGGTAAGCCAGGAAGCTGAATCGCGGCCGGAAGGCGCCGGAGGCCAGGAAGTGCGCCCAGTTCTCCGCGTTGGTCTCGGTCGAGCCCCAGTGGTCGCGGAAGGACTCGTTCCGTACCAGCCGGGCGTGTTCGGCCATGCCCGGCGCGTAACCGGCGATCCCCACGCCGGGCGGGACCACGGCCAGCGGGATGGGCGCCGACAGGTCCCTGACCATGTCGTGGAACCACCGCGTCGGCTGGTAGCCGCGCTGCTCGTGCAGGGCGACCGCCCCGGTGTTGCCCGAAAGGCATCCGCTGCTCAGCGACAGCGGGCGTCCGGGAAAACGGTCGTCATGCAAGGGAACCGCGGCCCGCTCGGCCCAGTCCAGCAGTTCCCCGCCGAGCCCGCGGCCGCGATAGAAAGGGTGCACCCCGCCCTCGTAGCGCATGTCGTGCGCCGGGTCAGCCTCGCTGCGGCAGGTCAGGACCCCGTAGCCGACCATGGTGCGGCCGTCGTAGATCCCGATCGAGCCGCTCGCGAAATCCTGGCTCGGGCTGCCCAGGGCCTCCCGGAGGTCCTGCTCGCTGGAGTGTTCGTCGCTGCCGTCCGCCTCCTGGATCACGTTCCGCAACGCGGCCCACTCCCCCGCGTGCCCCGGCGCCAGCGGCCGCCTGCCGAAGCGCGTCATGTGCTGGCCTCTTTCACATGCTGGCGATGAGTTTCTCGACCCGCTCATCGACCGAACGGAACGGGTCCTTGCACAGCACGGTCCGCTGCGCCTGGTCGTTCAGCTTGAGGTGCACCCAGTCGACGGTGTAATCGCGGCGTTTCTCCTGCGCCCGGCGGATGAACTCGCCGCGCAGCTTGGCCCGGGTGGTCTGCGGCGGGACCGACTTGGCCTCGAAGATGTCCAGGTCCCGGGTCACGCGGTCCATGGCCCCGCTGCCCTGCAGCAGGTAATACAGGCCCCGGCCGCGGCGCAAGTCGTGATAGGCGAGGTCCAGCTGGGCCACCCGGGGCGCCGACAGCGGCAGGTCATGCTTGGCCCGGTACCGCTCGATCAGCTGGTACTTGGTCACCCAGTCGATCTCCCGGGCGATCAGGTCGAGGTTGCCGGCCTCGATCGCACCCAGCGCCCGCTCCCACATCTCCAGCACTCGCTCGCTGATCGGGTCCAGGCCGTTCCTGCTGGTGAACTCCCGTGCGCGGGCCAGGTACTCATACTGGATCTCCAGCGCGCTCATCTCGCGCCCGATCGCCAGCCGGATCCGGCTGCGGCCGGTCATGTCGTGGCTGACCTCGCGGATGGCCCGGATCGGATTGTCCAGGGTCAGGTCCCGCATCATCGCCCCGGCCTCGATCATCCTCAGCACCAGGTCGGTCGCCCCCACCTTGAGCAGCGTGGTCGTCTCGCTCATGTTGGAGTCGCCGACGATCACGTGCAGCCGCCGGAACCGCTCGGCGTCGGCGTGCGGCTCGTCCCGGGTGTTGATGATCGGCCGGGACCGGGTGCTGGCCGACGACACCCCCTCCCAGATGTGATCGGCGCGCTGGCTGACGCAGTACACCGCGCCGCGCGAGGTCTGCAGCACCTTCCCGGCGCCGCAGATCATCTGCCGGGTGACCAGGAACGGCGTCAGGATGTCCGTCAGCCGTCCCAGCTCTTCCTGCCTGCTGACCAGGTAGTTCTCGTGGCAGCCGTAGGAGTTGCCGGCCGAGTCCGTGTTGTTCTTGAACAGGTAGATGTCCCCGGCGATGCCCTCCTCGCGCAGCCGACGGTCCGCGTCCACTAGCAGTCCCTCCAGGATCTGCTCGCCCGCCTTGTCGTGCGTCACCAGGTCTACGAGGTTGTCGCATTCGGGGGTGGCGTACTCGGGATGACTGCCTACGTCCAGGTAGAGGCGGGCGCCGTTGCGCAGGAAGACGTTACTGCTCCGCCCCCAGGACACCACGCGCCGGAACAGGTACCGCGCCACCTCGTCGGGCGACAGCCGCCGCTGCCCGCGGAAGGTGCACGTGATGCCGTACTCGGTCTCGACCCCGAAGATTCGCCGGTCCACACGCCCAACCTACGTTCCTCCGGCGACCGGCGTCACGCCCGCGGGTCGTCAGGCCGGGTCAATGGTGGAGGGCAGCGAGCACTGCGACCGGCCACATCCAGCTCCGGCACCGCCCCTTTCCCTGGAAAGGGAAGACACGCTGACGGAATACCAGGCTGAGCTGGCGTCAGAAGGCGCTGGCGTGCTCCTTCGCCCAAGGCCCGGCCAGGCACGCGTACACCGTCGCCGAATCACTCCTCGACGTGAGCTGGTGGCAAAGATCCCTCGTGACCTGCACGGCGGACGGCTCCGCTGGGTTATGCGCCCCGTGGACCTGGGTCGGCGCCGCTATGACCATCATCACGACGGCGATCGCGAGTATCAGCAAGCCGACAGCACCGGTGAGCGAGGCCGCCATGGCGCGCTCCGGGCTAACGAAGGCTGCCATCTTCGTTGCCCCCCTTCCCCCAACCGCTGCTGTTCCCTGCACCTTTACGGGGGGAGTTGGGCGGCAGAAGATACGAGGACGCGGACCTCTGGGATCGAACCGTCCGGTGATAACACCCACTGCCATGACGCCCTCCAAGTTCGGGCGATTCCGCTGACCTACAAGGCCACCGTAGAAAGTGAGCGCTACGAGATCGTTACGGGCTGAGCCTTACAGCGCCCATTTTTATCGGTAGCTGACGGCATTCCAGCCAGTCGCGGCGCTTCGTACCGCGTTAGATCGGGTACGCGGTGTGGGTGGTGGCGTAGCTGCGCCCGGCGGGGGTGCGCCAGATCAGGAGGCCCGGTGCCGGCTGCTGGAGGTGCCATCCTTCGGCCACTTTGCAGCGATGATGGTGACGGCAGAGCGGCTCCTGTCAGTTATATTAACACATATGAGGATCCGCGACGCGATACAGCTAGCCGAGGCCAGGAGGCCGCCCGACGGCGTCATACGCTGCCTGATCTACGTGCGGATCAGCATGGACAAGGCCCACGACGGGCACGGCGTGGCCAACCAGCTCGCCAAGCTGGAGAAGAAAGCCAACGAGCGCGGCTGGACGGTCGTGTACCGGCTCTCGGATAACGACATCGGGGTGACCCGCAAGGACCCGACCAAGCCCGGGAAGTACCGGCCCGGGTATGAGGAGGCCATGCGGCTGGTCGATGCGCGGGCGGTGGACGCGGTGCTGTGCTTTAAGTGGGACCGGTTCATCCGCGAGCCGCTGGACCTGGAGTACCTGATCCCCCGCTTCGACAAGGCCGGGGTCCGGTTCGCCGAGGTGGACGGGAACATCGACCTGGGCACCGACTCCGGGCGACTCCACGCGCGGATCCTGATCGCGGTCGCCAAGGCCGAGCAGGAGCGCAAGGCCGAGCGGCAGAAGCTGGCCAACGAGCAGGCGGCGATCAACGGCAAGCGGTTCCTGGGCGGCCCGCGCCCGTTCGGGTACCGGGAGGATCACGTGACCGCTCACCCGGTGGAGGGCCCAGCGGTGGCGGAGGCGTGCGCGGCGCTGCTGGGCGGGGGGACGGTCAGCGGGATCATGCGGGAGTGGACCAAGCTGGAGCTGACGCCGCCGCAGCGGGACCGGCGCGGCACGACCCGGTGGAACCGGGCCAGCATCCGGAGCATCCTCCTGAACCCGCGGATCGCCGGACTGTCGGTCTACGGGGGTGAGATCGTCGGCCAGGGGAACTGGGAACCGCTCGTGCCGGAGGAGACGTGGCGGGCGGTGCAGGGCATCTTGGAGGACCCCGCCCGCAAGCCGCCGCGCGGGGTGCGGACGCTGCTGGGCGGGCTGGCGTGCTGCCCGTGCGGCAACGTGGTCGCCGGGGGGCCGTCGCATACCGGGCACCGGGTCTACCGCTGCTCGATGCCGACCCGGGACCGGTCCTGGCCCGGCGAGCACGTGGCCCGCCAGGCCGGGCCGGTGGAGGACTTCATCACCAGGCTGGTCGTGGGGCGGCTGTCCCGCGCCGATGCCGCCGACCTGGTGGCGGCGCCCGAGAACGGGCCGGATGTGGCGGCGCTGCGGGAGGAGGCGGCGGCGATCCGCCGCAACCTGGAGGAGATGGCCGCCGACCGGGCGCTGGGCCTGATCACCCGGCCGCAGCTGCTGGCCGCGACCGGGCGGGCGAACATCCGGCTGGATGAGATCGGGACCGAGCTGGACCATGCCGCGCGGGAGAACGTGCTGGCCCCGCTGGTGGCTGCCGAGAACGCGGCGGAGGTGTGGGAGACCCTGGACCTGTCCCGCAAGCGGGCGGTCATCAAGACGCTGATGTCGGTCACGCTGCATTCGCCGGGCGGGGGCGCCCGCCGCCCGTTTGACCCGGCCACGGTCACGGTCACCTGGCGGCAGCCGGGCGCCGGCTGATACCGGCCGGGATGCCCGGGCCCCGATGCCGGGAGCCGGGTCGTCCTGGCGTTTACCTGCGGCGGGGGCGGCGCAGGAGGAGCGCGAGCGTGTCACGCTGCTGGCTGGACAGGGGCGGGGCGGCATCGACCAACCAGGCGACGTAGGCATCCAGGCTGGTCTGATGGTCATCTTCGGGGTGACCGTCGTGGTCGGGGCATTGGTCTTGCTGGCTGTGCGCGGCGGGGGGCGAGCTGGACCTGGCTGGTCCCGGACGGGCGGCTTGGAGGCCCGGCCGGTTCCTCATCCCCGGTCCCCGGTTTCACGGCGATGCTGGTCCCCTGGCATGATTTAAGGCTACGTATTTGCTGCCGGACGGCAAATCAACGTGCGCTATCATAGACCGCGTTAAACGGCACCAGGCATCATTCGGCAGCACTGGACATCACCCGGCAGCACTGGATATCACTAGTTAGCACGACAGAATTTTTTTGCTTGACCCTGTAAACCGGGGATACCTCGCGTTCGGCGTGTTCAAGCATTCACATAAACACGCCACGCGGTAATCACCGGCCTGGGCCTCATTGCGGCACGCTAACCTCACCGGGCACATGCGTCCGGCCGCTGGCCTGCGGCTCAGCGTGGCCGACACCCCAGGCAGGAACCGGGAGAGCCTGGGGTCACCCAGGACCGATCTCGCCTTCCCGCGTGCGCCTGCGACCGCCACCTCAGCGGCGAGGAGGGTGGAATTCGCTGTCGCTAACCAGTGCCTTTTGCTCTGGATGAAAGCAGCCCCGAACCACCGGAGCAAGATGGGGCGTAAACCCCCTTTACGTATTGACCGGGCGCGGTCAATACGTAAACTGGCACCGGCACCAAGACCCGGTAAGAACCCGCCAGGAAATCGCAGCGAGAGGAAACCGGGCTGCCGGGAAAGCACGCCGCGAGCGGGGAGTTAAGCAGTTGACAGCCATCACCAGCCGCCAGGCCAGCATCGCAGGGCAGGGCCGGCGCCGGGCACGGCAACCGGTCCCGCGCACGTTCCGGGTGGAGT
>Ga0310037_10001479_pt1 | contig 12883 bp, 17 predicted proteins | sample Sb_taG_11_FD_200239 | JGI IMG/M metagenome (GOLD analysis project Ga0310037, IMG submission 200239) | Peat soil microbial communities from Weissenstadt, Germany - Sb_50d_3_AS metaG (v2) (version 2) | ecosystem: Environmental > Terrestrial > Soil > Wetlands > Peat | place: Germany: Weissenstadt...
GATTGGCGAAACCGTAGTGCTTTTGGTCCCACCGCGGGATCGTGTGGAAGAGTCGGCGCAGCGCGGGCTCCGGCCACGTGTCGTTGACCCGACGGATTAGAGCGTCGACGTCGGCGGCGCGGGCGACGAACTCAGCGAGCGAAGCGTCGTCGACGACCATGTCGCCATCGCGCACTAACAACACCGCCGCCCATGCCGACCGCCAGATGTCGCCGCCCGTGCGATCCAGCACGGCGTGCATGGCACGCAGGACCGCGTGCGCGGCCTGGTCGATGATCTGGTTGCATTCCCAGTCAACGCCCCGTGGCGCCGGCAGCATCGCCCGCAGCCGGTCGATCTTCCGCAGGTAATGACTCACGGATGCGCGTCTCCAGATCCTCGAGCTTGGCCGTCAATCGCTGCTCGAGGTCCTCAAACCGTTTCGCGGCGATCGTCGTCGCGATCGCGTTCAGGTTGTTCTTGCGGATACCCGCCAGCGCTCTCGCCGCCGCCGTTTTGCATCTGTAGCTGGCCTTTTCGTTGTCGACGATTGCCATCATCGCCTTGACCACGCGGCGCATCGCTGTGGCTGAGATCGGCGATCGTTCCGCGGCCGCCGCCGCCGCGAGCTGCTCCGGTTGCTTTCGCATGAAGTGACTCGGGAGACGATCTAACCCCCTTCCCCCTTTTCGAACAACCGGGGAAAGAGGCGCGGGCGCGTCGTCGTCGTCGACGTCAGGCGCCCCGCCGAGGTAGCCCGAACGCCTGAGACATGTCGAGCTGGCCGTTACCCTGGACAGCCCTGCGGTTCATCATTCGGTCCATGATGTACTGGCCGGCGCCCCGGCCGGTCTGGGTCAGCGCCAGCGTCTCAGCCGAGATCCCCGCAGGCGCAGGCGCAGGCGTGCTCCCGGGCCCCGGCGTCGGCCCCGGCCCGGTCTGCTTGAAGTGGGACAGGCTGCCCTGAAGCTGACTTTCGACGAAGGCGGGCAGTGGTTGGAGGCCCGGCCCGCAAGGGACTTGCTTTCCGGTTCCGTCGTTTACGAGGTGTACATTTTGCTCCAACAGCGCGACCGCCTGAGGGACTAAAGCGGGTTGGACGTGGGGCGCGAGGGAGTCGCGCAAGGCAGCCGCCACACTCTCCCGGGTCTTTTCCGCCTGCATCGCTGCGATCTGCTGTTGCTGGTCTATGACCAGCCGTTGGAGTTCTTCCGGGCTCGACATGCATAGCCTCCTCCGAATGTAGACACTCTGGACGATTTGACAGACGGGATTACGACTGGGCGAACGCCGCCGCCGCCGCTTCGCAGTCGGCGCGGTTGTACAACGCGCGCATGGGCGGCCGCATCTTCGTGCGCACCAGTCCCGCTAGCGCGCAGGACTTCAAGGAATAGGGCGTCGTTTCGAGGATCGCGGCGGCCTTCCGCAGCCCGACCCACTCCTGCCGATCGGCGTCGATAACTGGGCTCATGGTGGTCCCCCGCGCGAGAAGTGAGAGGGCGACATCTGTCCCTCTACCTATTAACGTGCGCGGTTTCCGGCGACGCGGGCGGCAAAATGTCCCTGGTTAACCTTTAAACACCGCTACCTTAGCGGCGCATGGAGTAATCGGAACCAAATTTCCGCGTTCTCGACCGGCCCCGCCCCGATCGCCGCCGCCGGCCGCTCCGAGGACGCCCCGGGCGGGCTCGACCGGGCGCTGGACGCCCCCCTAGAATGGGGTCGTTGTCCGCAGACGAACGTTGGGAGACAACGGGGGGCCGGAAATGCCGAGAAAGAAGCGTGTAGCGAACGTGAGGGGGGCCAAGCTGCTCCGCGTCGACGGATACATCCGCGTTTCGACCGAGGAACAAGCCCGGGAGGGCTCGAGTCTCATCCTTCAGCGGGAGAAAATCGAGTGGTATTGCAAGGCCCATGACCTCGAGCTCGTGCGTATCGAGTGCGACGCCGGTGTTTCGGCCAAGACCCTCGAGAGAGAGGGCGTGGCGGCCGTCCTGGACGATCTGCAGCGCGGTCGCGTCGACGGCCTGGTCGTCATCAAGCTCGACCGTCTCACGAGGTCCCTGCGTGACTGGGCTCATCTGATCGAACGGTTCTTCGACGACCGGGCCGGCCGCCGGCTCTTCTCCGTCAGCGACTCGATCGACACCAGAACCGCTGCGGGGAGGATGGTCCTGAATCTGCTCATGACGGTTGCCCAGTGGGAACGGGAAGTGATCGCCGAAAGGACCCGCGACGCGCTGCAGGGCAAAATCGGCCGCGGGGAACGATGCGGCCGCGTGCGTTTCGGTTACGCGCTGGCCGACGACGGGAAAACCCTCGTACCCGATCCCGTCCAGCAGAAGGCGATCGACTTCATGAGGCAGTGGGAAGCGCAGGGCAAGACCTACCGCGATATGGTTGCATTGCTCACGGAAATGGGGATCGAGACGAAAGAGCCCGGGGGAGTGTGGCGCCCCGGGGTCGTCTACAAGATCCTCACCAGGCCGATCCCCTGACGTCGTCGTCGCGGTGAACATGCGCGGATCCCCGACGTCGTCGTCGAGACCGCCGCCGGCCCGGCGACGTCGGACATGGTCGACGTCCCGGGCCCGGAGGCGCGCCGCAGCGGGCGATCGCCCCGGCCGCCGCCGCCCCACCACGGCCGACGGCCGACGACCAGGACGGGAAAGAACCCCCGGGGGCGTCGGGGGGAAGGAATCCACAGAAGAACCCCCCGCCGCCCCCGCCTTCCGGTCCTTGCGTATCTTGCCAACGGAGGGCGGCCGCCGGCAAGGGGGGAAATCGCACCATGAATCCACGCACGGGATAGGCTCGGCTTGAGCGTGCTGCGGATCGAATTTCGCGAGACCGGGGTCAGAAAAGACCCTTATTCGAAGTTTTCACCAAAAACCTTCAAATTCGCTGGTGGTTCCCGGTTGCAACTAATTGGCGCTCAAAAAGGCCGTGGTTAGGATCATGGCGCGGCGACGAAAGGCGCCGTCCTAGTACCTGGAGCATCCTCCATCCTGCCGGCAGACACGACCTCAACCTCACCGCGGGGTTCGTCGTGCGCGCACGGCATTTTTTTTACCCGAACCCGGGGGACACCATGGGTAGACCCAGCAGCATCCTGAGCGACTTGACACCAAGCGATCTCGAAGATTTCAAGAGCGGAAAGGCACTGCACGCCGAATTGGGCGTCGCGGCGACCGCGGTCAAGACGGCTGCCCTCGCTGGGCACATCCGTCACACTCACGTCAAGACCGAGATCACGCTGTACTCGCGGAGCGACGTCAAGAAGTGGCTCGAGAACCGCAGGATCATCGCTCCGAAAAAGGAACCGTCGAGGGTGTGATTGAGCTCGCTCCCCCGACGGCCCCGCTACCCCAGTGAGACAGACCGGCGACGCACCGACGGATGGTCCGTCGGGCGCCGCCAGTCGATTCACCAGGACACTCACATCGTGTGGGACGGAACCCGTAAGTGCAAGCCGGTTTGTCCGCGCCGTCTTGAAGTTGGGCAGAGCGCGCGTGAAAATCTGGCCGCACGTGAATGGAAGAGGCCGAGCGCGTTAACGCTCAGCCTCTTGTGTTCGGCAACGGGTAGGCGCCCGTCCGAGATGAGCGTCCGAATAGGAGTCGAACGCCGTGACGTACATCATCGCATTGGAAAAAACCCCACGCAATGGGGGACGTGGAAACTACGCGCATCGAACGCTTGAGCCGACCGTCGGCGGGGAGGTCCGCCGATGAGCGCCGCAACATCACCGCGAACGCAGCGGGACGTCGACCCTCGCAAAGATTGGGAAACGCCCGTCTTCCGGTCCTTCATCCGCGACCCGAACATCAGCGCGGAAGTGAAAGCCTTCCTGCTGCTACTCGATGACCTGTCGTGCGAACGGCGGGGCGTGAGTCGAGCATTCGGAATTGTCCACGGCGCGCGGCTCGCCAGGATGCTACCCGGCCGCAAAGGAAAGCCGTGTTCGAAAGACACGATCGCACGTCGATTCAAGGCAGCCGGAAAGACCGGTTACATCGAAGTCGTTTGGCACGCAGACGCGAAGGATCACAAGACCGGTCGTATCGGCTTCATCTGGAAGCGCCGGGTTGCAGCCAACCGGCCGATCGCGACCGACGACATCATCGACCAGGTCAGGACTGAGTTGCGCGATGCCGTTAAAGCGCGGCGCCAGCAGCGGACGTTCCCATTTTTGCCAAGCGCCACGTCCGCCCAGAGTACCGGTTCGGAACGACGGGCCGCAGAATCGCAGCCGGTCGGGCCGCAGAAATGCGACGCGAACGGGCCGCAAGTTTGCGGCCCGCGCCCAGGTATATGCTCTGAAGAGAGTTATACCCACGAAACAACGACGACCAAAACAACCGAACCGGGACCGTCGTCGTCGTCGTCGTCCCATTTTCACCAACCGAACCAGAAGACCGAACCTGACACGCCGCGGATTGCGCCCGGGACGGAAAAGCTTTGCATGCCTAGTCGTCGCGTTGACTGCGCTGATGATCCGGCCGTGGCGGACCTGGCGAAACGATTCAGCGTTCTCGAGGGTTCCCACCGGGACACGATCGCCGGTTGGGTAACCAAGCACAGCCTGGAGCTGGTGCTCTTGCTCATCCGATGGGTCGAGGCTTGCCGTCGGCGTCCCAAGCCGCCGAAGGGGATCGGCTGGGCAGCATCCACGGTCGCGACCTGGCGGAAGCGGTTGGACGCGGGAGAGACGACACTCGCCGCGATCAAGGCCGAAGTGGTGGCGACGGAAGAGCGGTTCGGCGTGTGTCCGCCGCTGACTCCGGAGCAAGCCGCGGAGAAAGCCGCGTGGGATGAAGTATGGGCAGAGATGGCCCGCGAGGAAGCCGCCGAACGGGTAACCCATGAACGGGCGGCCGCCGCTCACCGGCGCGCCGTGGACGACTTCTTCGATGAGCTCGGGCGCGATCCGGAAAGGCGCGACCGGCTGATTGAGCAGGCGATCGGATTGGTTCCGGAACACTGCCTGTTCACGTTCGGCCGCACGCTAAAGAACCCGATCCTTCGCGAGCGGGTTTACGCGCTAGGCTGCGCCGCTGACCGCTGAGCGAGACGGCGAAGGCGCCCGTTCTGCACGCGGTACCGCGCCAGCTCTCGGCCGCCGGATCGGAGCGTGACGGTTTCCCCGTCGAACTCACTGTCATAGCGACTCGGCTGAATCGCCGTGAAGCCGCTCCGCTCCGAATGACGCATGTAAAGTTTTACGGCTCGGTCGATTTCTTCCGTCGCGTACCAACCCATGTGAGCCTCCGGTGATGGTCAGTCGAAAACTATGAGCCGCCCTCCGTCTCGTCTCTGCGGATCTGGCGAAGAACAGCTTGTCTGATGTACGCTGCGACCGCTAGCCCGTTCGCCTTGGCGACGCGCTTGAGTCGCTGGTAATCCACGTCCTCGAGCTCGAGCCGAGCGTGACGCACTTCCTGCACCGTCGCTCTCGGTTTCTTCGGCCCCGTCCCTTTCGCTTTCGTCATGATCGCCTCCAGTGGTTGCGTTCTGGCGATCATTCTACCTACGGCCTGATCGTATTGCCATCGTATCCGACTGTGACCCAAGGTCAATCCGAAAACTGATACGATTCGGTGTTGACATCGGATACGAACTTGGTACGATTGAACGTAGCATACAGTGTCGGTAACTTGCTTAACCGTCGCATCACAGAGAGCCAGCCATGACACGCCGCGAGATAGGGAGCCTGAAGCCTGGCAGCCGGATCTATGACCCGGACGTCCACGGGTGGGGAACGACCCGGACACAGCTCACCCGGAAGGACTTCCTGGTCGTACTCTTCGACGATGGCGCGAACGTATGGCTCGATGAGACCGACGCAGCAGGTTACGAGCTGTCAGAGGAGACACCCGGGCCGACGGTCGGCTTGGGGACATGAAGAGGCCCCGCGGTGCAGCAACACCGCGGGGCCACGACTGGTCCTGAACTTGGGGAGTTCCGAACGATGAGTATCATCCAGAACCCGATAGCGCCCGTCAACCCCGTCGGCGACGCCCTGGTGGCGCTTGACCGTTGGCTGATCGAGCGAGGATACGACGCGGCGGCCCGCGTCGACGTCAAGACCCACGTCCGTCAAACCGGCGGTGTCGTCGGCGCCGCCGCGATCCGGCCCGACGACCTGGTCGTCGTCGAGGCGGTCTGGTCGGTCGCGTGTTCGTTCGCGGCGTCGACGGTCGAGCCGCCGGCCGCCGCCAGGGTCGAGTTCGCGACGTTCGAGCCGATGTTACTTGAACAGTACGGGAGAAACTTGAGGGCGCCGTCAACGCTGCGCGGCATTAAGCACGCGGTCGGGGTGCTCAAGGACCTGGGCGTTGAATACGTCGACCAGATCGACGTGCATCTTATCGCCCGAGTAGTCGGCTCGCGCGATCCGAACCTGTCCCGCCAAACCGTGCGGGGGCTCTTGAGATACCTGAGTGCCATCGCCAAGCACGCCGTCGACTTCGGGATGCTTTCTACCTCGCCGTTTTCGCGACGCCCAGTCAGGTCGTGGGTCCGGCCGTCCGCTCCAAAAGCCGGCCCGCGGCATCTGAATAAGGCGCAGATTAGGGCAATCCTGGACTTGGCAACGGAAGACGTCGCAACACGCGAGGGCTTCCCACGCTGGAGGGCTCAGAGGCTCAGGACCCTCGTTTTTTTGGTTTTTTACACGGGGCTTCGCAAAGGGGAGGCGCTGTTTTTGAAGTGCTCAGACATCGACTTCCAAGAGAGCACGATCAGCATCGTCGACCGAAGCGAGCACCGGTGTAAGACGGAGGCCTCGGCCGATATCATAATCCTCCCAGATCCGCTCAGACCGGTACTTGCCGACTGGATCGACAATCACCGTCTCGACGCTCCCCCCGCCCTTCTCCGACCGCAAAACGACTGGGTGTTCACCAACATCATGCGTCCCACACCCTGGACGGGCGGAAGCGCCGGCGTGAAACCGCTCGATCGGTTCAAGGCTCTCGCTAAGCGTGCCGGAATCCCGGCTGAGCTGGCCAGTTTCCAGGTAGCGAGACGGTCGCTTGCCACTGCGCTCGAGGCTTGCGCTAGTCCAAGTTTAATTCAGCGCCAGTTACGACATACCTCGGTAGCCACAAGCGAGCGGTATTACCGCATGCGCGATCTCGGCCTGATGCGGGACGCCTTCAAGGGGTTTGACTACTGATGCTGCCCCATCTCGATCCGGACCGCAAGGTCTGGGTTCACTGGTTGTGCCGCGCGTGTCATCTCCCGCTCGAGCATGCCGCCGCGCTGCTCGGGCTGGAGATTGACGACCTTGCGGTTTTTCTCGCGCGTGAGCGTCGCGGCGGTCGCGTACCGAACGGCCCGCCGCGCCGTTCCTCCCGCCGCAAGGCGATCACTGGCCAAACTGGGACCAGGGTCAAGATCCTGCAAGCACTCGGATACAGCCCGGCCGAGACGGCGCGGTTTCTTGCCGTTCAGGCGCGCGACGTAGAAGACCTACTAGGGCGCCTGGCGCCGATCCGGCGCGAGCGCCTGGCCCGCCCCCGCTCTCGTACCGAGCAAGCCCGAGTGCGAGCCCAGTTGCCCCGCTTCCGGCCGCCGCCGCGATCGGTCGTCGATCCGCCGGCGGCCGAGCCCTGGCGCCACCGCGACGACGTGGGGCCTGACGGCGCCCCGCTGATGTCTGCGGTGGTGACAGTCGCCCCCCCCGAGTGCCTGGGTGAGGTCGGCACCCGGTCGAGCTCGGGGGTGGGCGCGCCACCAGCAAAGACACCGACTCCATCTCGGTGGGTTGGTCCATCCACATTGAAAGCGATCGGGTCGGCGCATGGACGCGCGAAGTTGTCGGAGGATGACGCGACCGAGATACGACGACGATGCGCGGCAGGAGAGAGCATGTACTCTCTCGCGAAGAAATACAAGGTTGCACGTAATACGATATATGCGTGCGTCGGTGGTAAGACGTGGAAGCACTGTCTGCCCCCGGCCTCCCCTACCCCGGACGCGGAAGAGGGGTGCGCAACGTCGCGCACGGACTGACCGTCAGACACCAACCTCGTCACGCCGCCTCTTCGGCGTCAAGGCTTATGTCGACCTCATCGGTTGGCCGATCAGAACTCTCACCGCCGTGAGACAGGTTTCTCCTACCGTCTTTGTCGATGAGCACGATGCCCTTAAGCCCGACCTTGATGAACTTGGCCGCTAACGTCGAGCGACCACATCCCCGTAACGCCGCGGCGGCGGCGAGACGGGCGTGCGTGGACACGTCGAGTTCCACGGTGGTTTTCACAGTCGGACGCGTTGATGGTGCAACGGCGGGTTTACGCTTCTGAGAGGGTTGGTCGTTCACGGCATTACCTCGAAGCCAGCATTGCGAAATGACGGTACGGTGGAAGCCAGCGGATTCGCAACCGCTGGCTTCTGTCGTTTTCGGCGTTCCGCGGACGCGGACTTGCGTCCTACCCATCGGCTTCCGGCCCGGCTCTTCTGAAGATGCGCGAGGATCAGGCATTGCTGAACGGGCAGGGGGGTTCGAAACAAGAACGCCGCCGGCCGCGGGAACGCGGCGGCGGCGGTTTTGTTGACCTGATGCGCAATCCGCTCAAGCGGTGCGCAGCGCTCGATCGGGACGGTCAGAACAACCCCGAAATGCGATCGTTTCGGGGGGCAAGCACAAGAAGCCAGCGTGTTGTTTGCTCACTGACGACCGTCCGGCCGCGGCGTCGGCATGATCGGGATCGGCGGCGCCGCCGTCGCCTTCGCCGCGCCGCCTTCCGTGCGCGGCGCCGCCTCGTTCAATTTCTTGATCTCCACGAGCTGCTGCTCCTGCAACGCGACCAGTTTGTTGAGTGGCCCCTCGATGAAAGCTTGGCTGCGTTCGTTCGCGCCCTGCATCGGGTTCAGTCCGAATTGCTGGAGCGTATCCATCTTGTGCTGGATCACATCGATTGGCGAGGCGCCCCATGCCTCCGGCTTGAATGTGACCCCTGCGTCCCTGGCTTGCATGCCGAGAATCTCATTCGCGCGCGCCTCCGCCCGCCCGCTCGCGCCGAAACTCAACGCCCGATAGGTCCCCTCCTCCAGCGACTTGTTCCAGCTTGGGGGCTCCGCGCTTTGGATGCCCTTGACCACGTCCAGAAGTCCCTGCGCGCCCACCTTCTTGCTTCCCTGGAGATAGGTCCCCACTTCCTGATTTGCCTGCCCGACCATCTGGCGCCCCAGGGGGCTGTCCAGGAACGCTTGATTCTGTCGCATGACGTCCGCCCCCTGCCCGGCGCCAGCGCGAGCGGAAGCGAACCGTTGCTGGAGGACCTCATAGTTTCCCATGATTTCCAGCAAGGCTTGCGAATCTTCCTGTGGCACTCCGATAGCCGTCGTGAGGAAGGCCGACACGTCCTGCGTCTTGTCGATCTCTCTGAGCTTGGGGACGATCTTCGCAAGCCGTTCCTCCAGCCCCATCTTTGAGCCTACCTGGATTCCAAATTCCTTTTGGATTTTCTCCATCTGCTCTTTCGTTGTACCGCGCGTTGCACGCACGACTTGCAACGCGCGCGTGTCCGCCATCATAGGCCCCGATGTAAGCGACGTGGTTCCGACTAGCGCGGCGAGCTCGGGGAGCGTGCCGACCGGGCCGCCCTCGCGCACAAGGCTACCACTGACGTTCAGAAGGCTCCTAGTGAGTGGGGTGTCGTCGCCCCTGCCTTCTGTAAGGGCCTGGCGGATCGCTTCGAGCTGGCCCAGACCTTGCTCCGCGCTTTCGACCCGCCCAAACGAGGACAGCATCCCGGCGAGGTCGCCTTTAACGCCGGTCGCTCCGCCCTGCCTTGCCGCCGTTATCGCGGTCTGTTTCAACAGATCATTGGCTACCTCTCGGGTGATGTTGCCCTTCTGCAAGCCGGCTGGAAGGCTACCCTCGTACTGCCTGAAGAGGTCATTGGCCTCCTGCCGATTGAGTCCCGACGCCGAGCTCAGGCCGAGGAGCTGAGGGACGATCTGCGGCGCGGTCTTCGCCACCAGCGTGCCCGCTTCGCGCGATTCGCGTTGGAAGAGCCCCGCCGCCGCCGCTGCTCGCGCCGTCTCCTCGGCGATTTGCTTCCACGCCTCTTTGGCCGCGGTCAATGCTCCCATGCCCGCCGACAAGCCGACCATCGAAGCGCCCATCGAGAGGACCGACGAAGCACCGCCCTGGACGGAGCTGTTGAAGGCGGCTTGCTCCGCCGCCGCCGCCTTGGTGGCTTTTTGCTGGGCTGCCCAAGCCGCCATCGCGGCCTGGTGCTTTTCCTTGAGCGCGACCATCTCCTGCCTCGACGCATCCTTGGCCGTTCTCGAAGCTGCTGTGGCCGCCTGCGCCTCTGCCGCCGCCGCCGACTTGGCCGCGGCGATCTTCCTCTTGGCGGCTTCCTCGTGGCCCGCGGCGATTTCGCTCGCGGCCTTCTTGGCCGCCGCCGCCTGCTCGCGGATACGCCGCTTTTCGTCGGCGTCGTATTTGCTCGCGTCCCGCTGGGCTTGCGCCGCTTCGTACACGAGCTTAATGACCTGTTGCTTATCGGCCATGGTTCCCTCAAGTCGCTGACTTCTCATCCGATGGTTCTGAACGGCTTTCTTACGCCCGGATCTCGCGAATTCGCGAGATCCTCCCCCCCGAGCTGCCGGCGATCGCCGCCGTCGACGTCCCCGGGGAGGCGTCGATCGAGTTGGATTAAGCCGACCCGCGGGTTATGGCTCAGTCGTAATACCCGGAAACGTGAATCGGGAGAAGCGGCCGAGACACGACCTTCATGCCGTACGGAAACCCGACCTGCGGCGGCGCCGGTCCTTCGCTGAAATCGTCCGAGTAACTCGAGCCGAGCTTCGCGAACAGGCCGAGGCCGAAATATCCGGCGCCGCTGATGCTGCTATCGGTCGTCGTCAAACACGTCGTCTGACCCACCTGGAACGAGCCCGAAGCGTTCAGCCATTCGCCGTCGGAATGACGCTGCACCGACGCTGAAAGTGACGAGAGCGTCGCGACGAGAAACAGGGTGTACCACGTGTCTGTCGCCAGCGTTGATGCCGAGAGCGAGACGAGCGTCGTCGGTGAGCCCGAATTGACGACGGCGATCGCGACGACCTTGGTGTTGATGTTGATGGAGGCATCGTAATAGCTCGAGCTTCCCGCATTTGCTGGCGAGTCCGTGCAGCGGCAAATCAGAAATCCGGTCCCGTTCGCCGTCGCCGCGAAATTCGCTTGAAGCGCGACGTTGCCGCCGTTGCCGTCCTGGCTCTCGTAACCGGCGTACTGCGTTGCCGTCGTTTCGCCGCCGGTGACCGCCGCTGCGTTGGGGCTCGACGTCGGAACGAGGCCGCCAGCGAGCGACGAACTGGTAACGAACGTGCCGCTGGTGTAGTTCCAGGTCGACGGGACGGCTGGCGCCGTCACGCCGTCCCAGTTTTGGGTTACAGAAGGCATCGGTCAATCCTTCAAGAAACCCACCAGAGTTACGAGCACATCTTGACCAGCGACCCCCGACCCAACGCTTAGAACCTGGACCCTGAACCGATCGCCGAGGAGCCCGTTCAGGCTGTCGAGCGACGTCTCGGAATAGGGCTGCCCGGGGCTGAGCTGGGGGTAGCCCGCTGCATTCGACGCGAGTTGATCGATCCATGTCGAGCCAAGGTCCCGACTGCGGAGAACCGTCACAACGAGCGGACTTCCGGTTGGCGCTGCCGCGCCGCTATGGGAACCGTCCTCCCCGGGGCTGAGCGGCTCGCCAATGCTGAGAATGCACACGGTGAACCTAACCGCCGCGTCGGCGACTTGCGAATCGGGCGACGCGGCCCCGACCGTCACGGGCGTCGTCGCGCCGAGTCGAAAACGTGCGTGCGCGGCCCGCTCCTGGGGGTCCAGACGGAGCGCGGCGCCTGAATACGTCGGCACGGGAATTCCTTTCTGGTGTCTCGGATCTGGATCAAGGCGCCCAGCGCCGCCGGCCGCCGCTGTGGAGGGACGACGACCAGGTCGGCGCCAGGACATTTTCACGGACGCCGACCAAACCCCAACGCACGTTGGCCGGCGCCCCCGGGCGGCGCGAACGCCGCCAGTCTCGACGTCATCAGGCCCCGCGGCGGCGGCCGCCGAATGGCAAGCCGTAGGCATCTCTTCGGAGCGGGACGTAGTCCTCCGGCGGAGTCTCGGCCCGGTAATCACCGAGGGCGAAAGGATCATCGTTAGCCGGAAGGCCATCGTTGCCCTGAAGCCCCCGGCGATCCCCGTTGCGCGGCATGGGTCGGTCGGTCGATGCCTGCGGGAGCGCAAGGGGCGGGGCCGTGCCGCGCAAGTCGTCGGACGCATTCTCTGGTTTCGGTTTCGCCACGGTGGTGTTCTCCTGATGTATGAAGTGCAGAAGGTTCGCTCACGCCTATTGGCGGAACGGGTTGCCCGGCGTGGGCGGCGGCGGAACGCCGGTCGGTCGCGGATCGACGGTGCCGGCGGGACCGAGACGGAGCGCGTCGTCGTCGCCGTCGGCGAAACGGCCGCCGTTGCGAGGTCGAACGAGTTGGGGCGGAGGGGCGCCGAAGGCCGGCGGTCCCACGTCCGCGATGACGTTGATTGGTTGGTTCGCCACGGTGGTTTCTCCTTGGTGTGGGGTGTGAAATGATGTTGCTCAACGTGCCGATAGGGGATGCTCGAATCACTCAATCAACGGCTTGTGTTCCGGGACCAGACGATGGGCAGATCGATGACCCGCTCGAGGCCGCGGGCTTCGACGCGCGGTATCACGATCCGACTGTGTTCCCACAACAACCACTGCCGACGTGGATTGGCGAAACCGTAGTGCTTTTGGTCCCACCGCGGGATCGTGTGGAAGAGTCGGCGCAGCGCGGGCTCCGGCCACGTGTCGTTGACCCGACGGATTAGAGCGTCGACGTCGGCGGCGCGGGCGAC
>Ga0310037_10001486_pt1 | contig 12814 bp, 9 predicted proteins | sample Sb_taG_11_FD_200239 | JGI IMG/M metagenome (GOLD analysis project Ga0310037, IMG submission 200239) | Peat soil microbial communities from Weissenstadt, Germany - Sb_50d_3_AS metaG (v2) (version 2) | ecosystem: Environmental > Terrestrial > Soil > Wetlands > Peat | place: Germany: Weissenstadt...
TTTCCACCACCACGTCGCGATCCACCAGTGGGGCTGGACCGTCGCCCTGCACCCCGACGGCACCACCACCGCCCGCAGCCCCGACGGCACCAAAACCTTCCACAGCCACAGCCCGCCAACCGCCCGCGCCGGGTGAACCCCGGGCGGCCCAGGGGCAGGCCCCTGGGCGATCCGATCAGCTCGTCCCGGCAGTAGCCGAACAGCCGCTTGGCCCGTGCGTTGACCACCACGATCCGCCCGCCGGTGTCCACGCATACCATCGCAGCCTGAGGGTGCTTGAGCGGCACGGCACCGCCTTAGGCTGGCTGGATGACGGAAGCGGCGAGCCAGGCGGCCCCAAAGGAGGGGATCGCCGAGGTCTGGTGGGCGCGCCGGCAGGACGCTTCCCCGCGGCTGTCCGGTCTGCTCGACCACGCCGAGCGGGAGCGCTGGGCGGCTTACCGGCGCGACGCGGATCGCGACCGCTTCCTCGTCGGCTGCGGGCTGGCCAAGACGGTGATCGCGGCCTGTACCGGCCGGCGGCCGGCCGAGGTGAGCTTTGACCGGACCTGCCGCCAGTGCGGCAAGCCGCACGGCAAGCCGGTCGTCCATGGCGGCGACCTGGAATTTTCCGTGGCTCACTCCGGCGACCTGGTGGCCGTGGCGGTGACGACGGCCCCGGTCGGCGTGGACGTCGAGCAGTTGGAGGAGCGCCCGCGCGAACTGGGCGGCGGCGATCCGGATACGCTCGCCCGCCTGGTGCTCGCCGATGAAGAGCGGTGGGCGCTGGCCTCGGTCCATCCGTCCGGCCGGGCGCGTGCCTTCCTCGTCGCCTGGACCCGGAAGGAGGCCGTGACCAAGGCGAAAGGCGACGGGCTGCGGGTTCCGTTCACCGAAGTGGTGGTAGCCGCCCGCGCCGGGCAGTCCGGGCTGGTGGCGTGGCCCTACCCGCAAGACCCGGGGAGCGTCTCGCTGCTCGACCTCGACACCGAGCCCGGGTACGTGGCGGCGCTGGCGGTCCTCGGACGCTGCGACACGGTACGGGCACGGGACGGATCGGCACTGCTTGCGTAGGCGTGGAGGCAGAGCCACGAGCTGATCGCTGCGGGCGAACGAGAGTCGGAAATTTGTGAGGGCTCTTCTTTCTTGAGTGTATATGACTCAATCTTTGGAGGCTCTCTATGAGTGAAACGCTCACGCTTCCGGTCCTCCCGCTCGACGACCAGGTGGTGCTGCCGGGGATGGTGGTGCCGCTTGAGACGTCGCAGGCAGAGGTCAGCGCGGCGATCGACGCCGCGCGGATGCCGACGCGGCAGGTTCCGGGTGTGCGTTCCGAGGCGAGTGCGCGGGTGCTGCTCGTGCCGCGCCTGCCTGACCGCGGTCTGGCCGGTGTGGGGACCCTGGCTACGGTCGAGCAGGTGGGCCGGCTTCCCGGCGGGCAGCCTGGTGCGCTTGTCCGCGGTGTCGCCCGGGTGAAGATCGGCTCGGGCACCACGGGTCCGGGTGCTGCGCTCTGGGTTCAGGGCACGGTGATCGAGGAGACCGGCGGCGGCCCCCGGGCCGACGAGCTGGCCCAGCAGTACAAGACCCTGGTCACCGGGATCCTGCAGCAGCGCGGCGCGTGGCAGGTCATCGACATGGTCCAGCAGCTGAACGACGCGTCGGCGGTCGCTGACAACGCCGGGTACGCCAGCTACCTCACCACCGAGCAGAAGCTGCAGCTGCTCCAGACCACCGACCTGGTCGGACGGCTGGAGCTGGTCATCGGCTGGACCCGCGAACACCTGGCCGAGCTCGACGTCGCCGAAACCATCCGCAAGGACGTCGCGGAGGGCATGGAGAAGCAGCAGCGGGAGTTCCTGCTGCGCCAGCAGCTCGCCGCGATCCGGAAGGAACTCGCCGACCTGAACGGCGACGCGGCCACCGAGGAGGACGACTACCGGGCCCGGGTGGAGGCGGCGGACCTGCCGGAGCCTGTCCGGGACGCCGCGCTGAAGGAAGTCGACAAGCTCGAACGCACTCCCGACGCGTCGCCGGAGACCGGCTGGATCCGTACCTGGCTGGACACCGTCCTCGACATCCCGTGGAACGAGCGGACCGAGGACGCCTATGACATCGCCGGCGCGCGGCAGATCCTGGACGAGGACCACACCGGGCTGGACGACGTCAAGGAACGCATCATCGAGTACCTCGCCGTGCGCAAGCGCCGCGAGGACCGGGGCCTGGGCATCATCGGAGGGCGGCGTTCCGGTGCGGTGCTCGCGCTGGTCGGCCCTCCGGGCGTCGGCAAGACCTCGCTCGGGGAGTCGGTGGCCCGCGCCATGGGCCGGAAGTTCGTCCGGGTGGCCCTGGGCGGCGTCCGGGACGAGGCGGAGATCCGCGGGCACCGGCGCACCTACGTCGGGGCCTTGCCCGGCCGGATCGTCCGCGCCATCCGCGAGGCCGGCACGATGAACCCGGTCGTGCTGCTCGACGAGGTGGATAAGATCGGTTCGGACTACCGTGGCGACCCCGCCTCGGCGTTGCTCGAGGTACTGGACCCGGCGCAGAACCACACGTTCCGCGACCACTACCTCGAGGTCGAGCTCGACCTGTCCGACGTGGTGTTCCTGGCTACGGCCAACGTGCTCGAGGGGATCCCCGGCCCGCTGCTGGACCGGATGGAACTGGTCCAGCTCGACGGCTACACCGAGGACGAGAAGGTCCTGATCGCCCGGGATCACCTGCTGCCCAGGCAGCTGTCCAGGGCCGGGCTGAGCGCCGAGGAAGTGGCGGTCGGCGAGGACGCGCTGCGGCTGCTGGCGGGGGAATACACTCGTGAGGCCGGGGTGCGGTCGCTGGAGCGATCCGTCGCGCGCATCCTGCGCAAGGTCGCGGCGCGCGTGGCCGTGGGTGACGTCACCCTGCCGGTCACCGTGGGCGCGGGCGAGCTGAAGGACTACGTGGGACGGCCGCGGTTCACGCCGGAGACCAGCCTGGCCGCGCCCGACCGCCGGACCGCTGTGCCCGGCGTGGCCACCGGCCTGGCGGTGACCGGCGCGGGCGGGGATGTCCTGTTCATCGAGGCGTCGCTGGCGGGCCGGGAGACCGGCGAGACCGGCGTCACGCTCACCGGTCAGCTCGGCGACGTCATGAAGGAGTCGGCCCGGATCGCGCTGTCCTACCTGCGCTCGCACGGCGACGAACTCAGCCTGCCGGTCGGCGAGCTGAAGGACCGCGGCGTGCACGTGCACGTGCCGGCCGGCGCGGTGCCCAAGGACGGTCCCAGCGCGGGCGTCACGATGACCACCGCGCTCGCGTCGCTGCTGTCCGGCCGGCCGGTGCGCGCCGACGTGGCCATGACCGGCGAGGTGTCTCTCACCGGCCGGGTGCTGCCCATCGGCGGGGTCAAGCAGAAGCTGCTGGCCGCGCACCGGGCCGGGATCACCACCGTGCTGATCCCGCAGCGGAACGAGCCGGACCTCGATGATGTTCCGGCCGAGGTGCTCCAGAGGCTGGATGTGCACCCGGTCGGCGATGTCCGCGAGGTGCTGCGGCTGGCGCTCGAGCCCGCCGAGGAGTCCTCGGCGGGCGAGCCGGCCGCCGTGCCGGACGCCGCTTAGGGCTCAGCTCTGTCGGCACCCGAGGCGTCGTCCGGCGTGACGACGGCATCGGTGGCCGCGGGGAACACGTCGGTGGCCGCCAGATCCCAGATGTAGCTGGGATCGGCGGGCCCCGGGCCACCTTCGGCGGGTGATGCCGCATAGTCGGCCGGAACCGGAGCCGCCGCGAAGCCGAGGTCCTGCCGGGCAGGCAGGACCTCGGCTTGCGCTACGCCGGAATCGGGCGCGGGCGGGGCCGCGTCGAACGGGGGCGGAGCCGCGCCGAAGACCGGCGGCGTCAAGCCGAAGGCGAGGGTGGACAGGTCGAAATCCGCTGGCGGGGTGGTGAGGTCAAAGCCGGCCGGCGGCGGAGGAGCGGTCGCCGCGTCGGCCGGTGCGGCCATGTCGCCCGGCAGCCGGATGCCACGGCCCGGCTCCGGTGGAGGCGAGCCGGCCGAGGCCACCGGGAGCGGGCCGAGCAGGCGCTTAGGCTGCGGAGCGGGTGCCCACGGCGGCCCGGAATCCCCGTCCGCCTGGCCCGTGCGCCGGCTGACCCGGTAGCCGGAACCCGGCCTCGGCGCCGGAGTTACCGCCGGACGGGAAGGGGCAGGCCTGAGCTCGCCAATGCCACCGCCTTGCCAGCCCGCGGGCGAAGCCCATCCGGGCGAGGCGGGCAGGCTCTGCCGTGCGGCCTGCGGCCGCCGGATCACCCCGGTGTCGTCCGCCGCGGCCGTGACGCCCGCGCCCGCCGCGGGGCGGCGGTTCTCGTGCTGGCCCCGGGTCCGCGCCCGGTCGCCCGCCCCGCCCTGGCCGCGATTCCGCCGGGAGCGCACTACCAGCAACGCGACGACGAGCACGATGATGAGCGCGCATACCGCGGCCACCGCGTCCCGCAGCACAGAACCGGCCATCGCGCTGGCGGCCGGCCGGTGAGGTGCTGCCGCCGGATGCCGCGCGGGCTTGTGCGCCGCGGCGGCCGGAGCAGCCTGGCGCGGCTGGCTCGCAGAGGCGATGATGGCGGCCATATCCACCGCCCGGATCGCGTCCACGGTGCCGTAGCCGGCTCCGGCCGCCGACCGGGGCGGCAGCGGCGGCAGGCCGGTGCCGCCGGCTGTGGGGGCGGCGCTCTCGATCAGGGCCCGGGTCACCTGGGCCACGGTGAGGTGCGGGAACCTGGACAGGACCAGCGCGGCCACGCCCGCCACAATGCCGCTGGCCGTGCTCGTGGAGCTGATCGTGCCGAAGCCGTCCGGCGGGACCGCCGCGACCAGGCTGACCCCCGGGGCCGTCAGCGACGTGTAGGACCCCCTGCTGCTGAACGAGGCCAGATGCCCGGTGCGGCCGATGGCCCCCACCGCGATGACGCCCGGATAGGCGGCCGGGTAGTTCACGATGCCCGGTCCCTGGCCGTCGTCGCCCGCAGGCGCCACCAGCACGATGCCCCTGCTCACGGCGTAGGCGATCGCGGCCCGCTCGGCCGGGCTGCCGCCCGCCGCGGCCGGATCGCCCTTGCTGGTCAGGCCCAGCGTCCCGGGATCGAGCGGCAGGTCGATGATCCGGGCACCATGGTCGGCCGCATACCTGATGCCCTCGGCGATGGCATCCGGCAGCCGCCGGCTGACGGCCTGCTCCGAGGCCAGCGGATCGTTGAATTCCAGCGTCACCCGGACCGAGAGGATCTTCGCCGCGGGCGCGACGCCGACGAGGCCCCACCCGCGCTCGTGGGCGGCGATGATGCCGGCCACGGCGGTGCCCTCCACTCCCCAGTAGGAGCTGTCAGGCCCCCGGCCGGAGCCGGTGTAATCGGGCCCGGTGATCACCGCGCCGGCCAGGCCCGGATAGCTGGCGTCGACACCGGTGCCCAGGACCGCCACGGTTATCCCGGATCCTTCGGACCTCCGCCACGCCTGCGTCACGTGCAGGCCGGCCAGCCACCATTCCTGATCGCGGGCGGTATTACCGTGTCCCGCTCGGATGCTGGCCGCGGCCATAGCAGGCGTCAACCCCAGGACGCCCAGGACAGTCAGTGCCGCCGCTAGTCCTGTGGTGAACGGCATCAAAGTGCCGCGGAGCAATCGGTGTGACACTTTGGTGAGATTTCTCCTCGGGGCTGGCCGGGATCTACGGGTCGGGCCTGCGGTAGCGATGTTCGGCCGGCTCTGTAATCGTGCCACGCACCCCCCCGAGGCGGAATGCGTCCCGGGCGAAATAAACGGATTGTTTGCGGCACGACGGCAATCGATACCCGCGCGCCGGGCGGCAGGCCCAGCCGCTGGGCAGCGTCCCCGCCGTTCACCGCGATGGAGACGAGCCCGGCGCTATCGGCATAGGCGACAAGCTCCCCCGGTGCGACGGCGCCGAACATATCGCGGTAAGGGACGGCCAGCTGGTGGCGGCCGCAGCGGATCAGCGCCGTGGTTCCCGGCCCGAGGCCGATTTCCGCGGCGTCGGCAGCGGTAATGGTGAGCTGGACATTACCGAATCGGTCCACGGTCAGAACCTCGCCCTCGGCGATGGAATCGTGGATCAGCCTTTCCGGGACGGGCAGCGTGACCAGATCGGCGACATCGATTTCCGCTCCGGCCGCAGCCAGTTCCGTGCCGCCCGCCAGATGCGCGGCGACCGGCATGAAGATATCGCGGCCGTGAAAGGTCGCCGCGGCCTTGGCCAGCCACAGCTCGCGGTTGGTCAGGCTGAAGGCGCGCGCCGCGCCGCCCGACGCCGTCGCCGCCCAGGAGAGCAGGCCGTTGTCGGGGCCGACGAATACCGAATCTCCCGCCGCCACCGCGACGCCGCGCCGGGCCGTGCCGACGCCGGGATCGACCACCGCCACGTGCACGGCCGGGGGCAGGTAGGGCACGGTCTGGGCCAGCACGGCCGCGCCGCGCCTGACGTCTCCGGGCGGGACCAGATGGGTCACGTCGATGACGCTGGCATGCGGCACGATCCGGGCGGCCACGCCGTGGCAGGCGGCGACGAATCCGTCATCGAGCCCGTAGTCGGTGAGGAAGCTGAGGTAGCGAAAACGGGTCACCAAGACCTCCGGAGGATGCCCCGGCCTTCAGGCCGGAAGGAATCCGGTGCCCCGCGCCGCGGGGCAGCAAAGACAGCAGTGCATACGGCGCGGCTCCCGCAGTTTTTCGATCACACGTGCGATCCTGTGAGCATGAGGACAGCATACCGCTGCCGGGCCTACCCCGACACGGCGCGGCAGCAGGTGCTGAACCGCACGTTCGGCTGCGTCCGGGTCGTGTGGAACCGCACCCTGGCCGCCCGCCAGGCTCGCTGGCGCCTGAAGCGCACGGGCACCACCTACGCGCAGACCGACCGGGCGCTGACCGCGATGAAGAAAGACACGGCCCTGGCGTTCCTGACCGAGGTGTCGAGCGTCCCGCTGCAGCAGGCACTGCGCCACTAGCATGCCGCGTTCGGCGCGTTCTTCGCCGGGCGTGCCCGCTACCCGCGGTTCAAGTCCCGCCGTCGGCGGCAGTCCGCGCATTACACCCGCAGCGCGTTCACCCTGCGCGGCGGGGTGCTGCGGCTGGCCAAGATGACCGCGCCGCTGCGGTACGTCTGGTCGTGGCCGGATGTGGACGTGACCGCGCTGGACCCGGCGATGGTGATCGTGGCGCGGGAGCCGGACGGCCGCTGGTACGTGACCCGGGCCGACTTCCTGCACCGCGCCAGCACCCGCCTGGTCCGCCAGAACGACCTGATCGTGATCGAGGACCTCGCCGTCAAGAACATGGTGCGCAACCGCCCGCTGGCCCGCGCCATCTCGGACTGCGGGTGGGGGGAGTTCCGCCGTCAGCTGGAGTACAAGTGCCAGCGATACGGACGACAGCTCGTCGTGATCGACCGCTGGTACCCGTCGTCCAAGACCTGCTCGGCGTGCGGGCACCTGCTCGCGGAGCTCAGCCTGTCCACCAGGCACTGGGCGTGCCCGAACTGCGGCACCCGGCATGACCGGGACCTGAACGCCGCGAAGAACATCCTGGCCGCTGGTCAAGCGGTGACTGCCTGCGGAGCTGACATAAGACATTCCGGGACTCCCGGGGTGCGGTCGGCTGTGAAACAGGAAACCCGGCCCGCGAGGGCCGGAATCCCCGTCCTTCAGGGCGGAGAGTAGTCAAGAACGGTGAGCGTACGTCGGCGAGGGACAGCGCCGCGCGGGCAGGGTACTTTGTGAAGAATCGAGAGGAGATCGCCATGTCCGGGTTGTCCGAACGCGACATGCGGATCCTCGCGTTCGAGCGGCGCGGATGGCGGTCACCGGGCGTCAAGGAGCAGGCCATCGCCGAGGTGCTCGACATCCCGGCTACCAGGTACTACCAGCTGCTCAACGAGCTCATCGACCGGCCCGAGGCGCTCGCCTTCGACCCGGCGCTGGTCAAGCGCCTGCGCGCCCAGCGTGCCCGGCGGCAGCGCATCCGTTCTCCCCGGGGCCGGCCTGCGTGACCCACTTGCCGCGGGCGGTCACCCCCGAGGGCCAGGCCGGGCTGGACGCGCTGCTCAGCGACCCGCGGCAGGCGCTGATCGCCACGGACTTCGACGGCACGCTGGCGCCGATCGTGGCCGACCCCCGGGCGGCGCGCGCCCACCCCGGGGCGGTGCCCGCGTTGAGGCGGCTGGCCCGGGCGGTCGGCACGCTCGCGGTCATCACCGGCCGGCCGGCCGCGGAGGCGGTCGCCTACGGCGGGCTGGACGCCGTTCCCGGCCTGATCGTGCTCGGTCACTACGGCTGGCAGCGCTGGCAGGACGGTGAGCTGGCCGGGCCGGACTCCCCGGCCGCCGTGCAGGCCGCGCGTCAGGTGATGCCGGACGTGCTCAGAGCGGCGGGCGCCCCCGGCGGCACCTGGGTCGAGGACAAGGGGCACGCGCTGGCCGTGCACACCCGCCGCACGGCCGACCCGGAATCCGCGTTGCGGCTGCTCCGCGGCCCGCTGGGCGACCTGGCCGCCCGGCTGGGACTGGCGGCCGAACCGGGCCGGATGGTCATCGAGCTGCGACCGCCGGGCATGGACAAGGGCGCCGCGCTGACCGGCCTGGCCCGGGAACGCGCCGTGGATGCGGTCATGTTCTGCGGCGATGACCTCGGCGACTTGCCCGCCTTCGCCGCCGTATGCACCCTGCGCGCGGACGGCATACCGGGTTGTGCCGTGGCCAGCGCCAGCGCCGAGTCCTTGCCGGTCGCGGCCGAGGCCGACCTCGTGGTGGAGGGACCGGAGGGGATCGTGGCGCTGCTGATCGCGATCGCGGCCGAACTGGGGGTCTGAGCGGCCGGGCCAGCGAGCGGGGCGGTGCCTGGATCAGGTTTTGCGGCCGACTCCGCCATGCGCGTCGACCTCGGCGGGCGGGGTACCGCCGAGGGAGGTGCCGTCGGGCCGCCACCGGGACACCGAGACCAGGCCCGGCTCGACCAGATGCAGGCCGGCGAAGAAGCGGGCCAGCTGAGCGGGGCTGCGCAGGCAGTACGGCACCGCGCCGGACTCGTTGTACTCGTCCTGGGCGGCCTGGCCCGCCTCACCGTGCACGACGTTGGTGCCGTCGCTCAGCACCAGATAACTCCCCGGGGGCACCGCGTCCATCAACCTGGCCACGATCGACTGCGCATGCCCGTCGTCGGTGATGTGGCCCATGATGCCCAGCAGCAGCACCGCCACGGGCCGGGTGAAGTCCAGCGTCTTGGCGGCCCCGGCGAGGATCTTGTCCGGATCGCGCAGGTCCGCGTCGAGATAGTCGGTCGCGCCTTCGGCGTTGCCGGTCAGCAGCGCGGTGGCGTAGGTCAAGACGACCGGGTCGTTGTCCACGTAGACGATCCGGGATTCCGGCGCGACGGACTGGGCGATCTCGTGGGTGCTGTTGAAGGTGGGCAGGCCGGTGCCGATGTCGAGAAACTGCCTGACGCCCGCCTCCCCGGCCAGGTGCCTCACGGCGCGGCCCATGAACGCGCGGGTGGCGCGGGCGATGACGGCGATGTCGGGAAAGGTGGCCAGGAACTGGTCGCCGGCGGCGCGGTCGACGGCGTAGTTGTCCTTTCCGCCGAGCCAGTAGTTCCAGATCCGGGCCGAGTGCGGCACGGTGGTGTCGGGCCCGGGCGGGTTCCCGCTGTCCGGGGAGCTGTCACTCATGGGCCGAGCCTCCTGTCCACGGTGGTGTTGAAGCGGATATGCCGGGAAAGTGCCTGTGGCCGGTTTCTGGCGGTAGCGTACCAACCGGCGGCAGCGGCCCGGGCGGCTACCTGTCCAGTGAGGCCAGCTGATCCCCGAGCCAGCGGGCGGGCGGGCTGGCCGCGGCGGTGGCGGCCAGCACCTCGGTCCGGCGGCGGCGTTCGGCCTCCGGCATGGCCAGCGCCTGGTGCAGGGCCGCGGCGGTCTCGCTGACGTCGTACGGGTTGACCAGCAGCGCGGCGTCGTCCAGGGTCTCGGCGGCGCCCGCCTCGCGGGACAGGACCAGCGCGCAGCCGCGTTCGGACAGCACCGGTCCCTCCTGCGCGACCAGGTTCATGCCGTCTCTGACCGGGTTCACCAGCAGCACGTCGGCCACCGCGCAGGCGGCGAGCGACCGGGGGTAGTCGTCCCTCACCTCGAGGATCAGCGGATTCCAGTCCGGCGTCCGGAACTCCGCGGTGATCTCCTGCGCGACCCGCCTCATGTGGTCGGTGTAGGTGCGGTACCCGGGTATCGCTGACCTGGACGGGTAGGCGAAGGCCATATGGAGCACGCGGCCGCGCCACTCCGGCCGGGTCGCGAGCAGCTCGCGATACGCCTCCAGGCCGCGCACGATGTTCTTGGACAGCTCGGTCCGGTCTACCCTGACGATCAGCTTTCTTCCGCGGGCCACCTGGCCGATCGCTGTGATGTACGCCCGCACGTCGTCGGCCTGCGCGCGGGCGCGCAGAGCCGGGGCGTCCACGCCGAGCGGGTGCACGTCAACCTTCGTGACGTGCCCCCGATGGATGACCCGCCCGACCGTGTCCGGGCTTCCGGGGCCGGGTCGGCTCACCTCGGCGCCCAGGATCGCCTCGCAGCAGTCCACGAACGCGGCGGCCCACCGCTCGGCGTGGAAGCCAGCGTGGTCGGCGCCGAGGATGCCGTCCAGGACGGCCCGGCCCACCTCGCGGGGCAGCATCCGGTAATAGTCAGGCGGCGCCCAGGGAGTGTGTGAGAAGTGCGCGACCCGGATGTCGCGGGAGGTGCCATCGAGCCTCTCCCGTAGCAGCCTCGGAGCCAGGCTGAGGTGGTAGTCCTGGATCAGCACCCGGACGCCGGCCGTCGGCGATCCGTCCCGCGATCCACCATCCGCCATGGCCCCTTCCGCGAGCGCAGCGGCGAACGCCTCGTTGTAAGCCAGGTAGGAGGCCCAGTCGCGGTGAAATTCATGGCCGAACAGCGGCTGGTTCGGGGTGTCGAACAGCATGTGGTGGACGAACCACAAGATCGAGTTGGCCACGTTGTTGTACGCGCGATGAAAGGTGTCCCGCGGGATGTCGAGCATCCTCACGGGAACATCCCCGGCGATCGGGGTGGCTTGGGCACCCTGGGTACCCGGCGGGTCCTCGGGGTCCTCGGGGTCCTCGGGGTCGGCGCCCCACCGGCGCGCGGCCGCGCGGTCTGCGTCGGTGAACGCTGCGCAGATCCAGCTCACCTCGGCCTGCTCCGCGATCGCCGCCACCCCCGGCGTCACCCCGGCGATCAGGCCGCCGCCGCCGCGCCGGCCGATCAGCGTGCCGTCAACGCCGAGCCAGTACGAAACCGGACCGCGATTCGACGCCACGAGCACCCGTTGTCTCATAACCCGGCAGGCTAGTGCACGTGCGGGCAGCCCCATGCGCGCTGGCTGGAGCTTTTACGGTACTCTTATGGCGTTTGGACACAACTGAATAACGCTCATCCAGAGGGGTGGAGGGATCGGCCCTGCGAAGCCCCGGCAACCTATCGCGCATCTATGCCCGTCTCGGGCGGCGAGGCGCGTGACACGGTGCCAAGTCCGGCCCGCGGTCAAGGCGACCGCTTGGGAAAGATGGGGAAGGAAGGCCTCGCCGGTGACCACAGCAACACCACGCACATCTGACGCAGCTTCCGGGTTCGGCTATGCCACCGGGTTGTCCTGTCGCGAATGCGGCCAGGTCTACCAACTCGGCCCGTTGTACGCCTGCGCCGAGTGCTTCGGCCCGCTCGAGGTCCGTTACGACTACCCGCCGCTGGACCGGACCGCCATTGAGGCCGGCCCGGCGAACATGTGGCGGTATGCGCCGCTCCTCCCGGTGCCGCCGGACATCGCGAGCCGGCCCACGACCGAGCCCGGCTACACCCGGCTGATCCGGGCCGACAACCTCGCCCACGCGCTGGGCATGCGCAGGCTCTGGATCAAGGACGACCGGGGTAACCCGACGCATTCGTTCAAGGACCGGGTGGTCGCGGTGGCCCTCTCCGCCGCCACTGAGCTGGGCTTCAAGGTGCTGGCCTGCCCGTCGACCGGTAACCTGGCCAACGCGGTCGCCGCCGCGGCGGCCCGGGCGGGCATCCGTTCCGTGGTGCTGGTGCCCGCCGACCTCGAGCCGGAGAAGATCCTCCTCACCTCGGTCTACGGCGGCACGTTCGTCACCGTGGACGGCACCTACGACGACGTCAACCGGCTCGCGTCCGAGCTCGCCGGCGAGCACGAGGACTGGGCGTTCGTCAACGTGAACGTGCGGCCGTACTACGCCGAGGGATCCAAGACCCTCGGCTTCGAGATCGCCGAGCAGCTCGGCTGGCGGCTGCCGGAGCAGGTCGTCGTGCCGATCGCCTCCGGCGCGCAGCTGGTGAAGGTGGACAAGGGGTTCGGCGAGCTGACCTCGCTTGGCCTGGTCCCGGAGACCCCGTGGCGGGTGTTCGGCGCCCAGGCGACCGGCTGCGCGCCGGTCTCGGAGGCGTTCGCGGCCGGGTACGACGTGGTGCGCCCGGTCCGGCCGGCCACGATCGCCAAGTCGCTGGCCATCGGCAACCCGGCGGACGGGCCGTACGTGCTGGACGTGGTGCGGCGCACCGGCGGCGCGATTGCCGACGTCAGCGACGAGGAGATCATCGACGCGATGCGGCTGCTCGCCTCGACCGAGGGCATCTTCGGCGAGACCGCGGGCGGTGTCACCCTCGCCGTGCTGCGCAAGCTGATGGCGGCCGGCCAGCTCGACCCGGGGGCGGAGACCGTGATCATCAACTCGGGCGACGGGCTGAAGACGCTGGACGCGATCGCCGGGGCGGTGGACGTGC
>Ga0310037_10001495_pt1 | contig 12768 bp, 10 predicted proteins | sample Sb_taG_11_FD_200239 | JGI IMG/M metagenome (GOLD analysis project Ga0310037, IMG submission 200239) | Peat soil microbial communities from Weissenstadt, Germany - Sb_50d_3_AS metaG (v2) (version 2) | ecosystem: Environmental > Terrestrial > Soil > Wetlands > Peat | place: Germany: Weissenstadt...
GACGCCATCTGGCTGACCCCCTTCTATCCGTCCCCGCTGGCCGACGGCGGCTACGACGTCAGCGACTACCGTGCCGTCGATCCGCTGCTGGGCAGCATGGCCGACTTCGACGGCCTGGTCAAGGACGCCGAAGCGCTCCAGATCCGGGTGATCATCGACCTGGTGCCCAACCACTGCTCGAGCGCGCACCCGCTGTTCCAGGCCGCGCTGGCGGCAGCGCCCGGCAGTCCCGAACGGGCCCGGTTCGTCTTCCGGGAGGGGCGCGGCGCCGGCGGCGAATTGCCGCCGAACAACTGGAAGTCGATGTTCGGGGGGCTGGCCTGGACCCGGGTGACCGAGGCCGACGGCCGGCCCGGACAGTGGTACCTGCACCTGTTCGACACCGGCCAGCCGGACTGGAACTGGCGGAATCCGGAGGTGCCCGCCTTCTTCGAGCAGGTGATCAGGTTCTGGCTCGACCGCGGCGCGGCGGGCCTTCGGGTGGACGTGGCGCACGGGATCTACAAGGACCCGGATCTGCCCGACGACCCCGACCCCGATCACTTGCACCGCCCGGTGAACGCGCCCTCGGCCTACAATCACCGGCCCGAGCTGCAGCAGCTCTACCGGTTCTGGCGGGCCATCCTGGACTCCTACCCGGCGGACGGGTTCCCCGGAGCGCGGACCGCGATCGGCGAGGTCTGGGCCGATACGCCAGACACCCTGCGGCCCTACCTCGAGTCCGGCGGCCTGCCCCAGGTCTTCAACTTCGAGCTGATCGTAGCCAGCTGGGACGCGGCCGGGCTCCGGACCGCGATCAGCGGGGTCCTGGAGCTGGCGGGCGGCTCGCGAGCGCCATGGGTCATCGGCAACCACGACGTGCCCCGGCCGGTGAGCCGCTACCAGCTGGACGCAGGCTTCGGGCCGCAGACGATCAAAGCGCTGATAGACCTCGGCCACGCGCGCGCCGCGGTCGGTGTCCGCCGCGCGCGGGCCGCGGCGCTGCTGCTGCTGGCCCTGCCCGGATCCGCCTACCTCTACCAGGGCGAGGAGCTGGGCCTGCCCGAGGTCACCGACCTGCCTGCCGCCGCACGCCAGGACCCGCGCTTCCGCCGTACTCATGGCCGCTCCCCCGGCCGCGACGGCTGCCGCGTACCGCTGCCCTGGACCCGGGCCGGGGCGGATTTCGGTTTCTCCGACACCACGTCGCCCACGCCGCCCTGGCTCCCTCAGCCGCCGGGCTGGGGCGGCTACAGCGTCGAGGCGCAGCTCGGCGACCCGGACTCGTTCGTCGGCCTGTACCGGGTGGCGCTCCGGCTGCGCCGCGCTCACCCGGCCCTCGGCCGCGGCCCGCTGCGCTGGCTCGACAGCACGCGCGGTGCGGAAGACATGCTCTGCTTCGCCAGGGAACCGGGCTTCGTCTTCGCCGCGAACCTCGGCGCGGCCGCTGTGCCCCTCCCGCCGCACCGGGAGATCCTGCTGGCCAGCGAGCCGGACGCGGTGAGCTCCGACGGAAGGCTGCGGACCGATACCGCGGTGTGGCTGTCCGCCTGAGGACCACGGCGGGCAGTAGCCTGAAGGCCATGCCGAAGGTGCGGGTGCCGCGCAAGAACGTGACGCAGAACGAGCTCGTCGCCGTGCTCAGCCGCAGGCTGGGAGCCGGCTATCAGGTGGAGAGCGACGGCGCGCGCCGCGTCACCGTCCGCAAGAACCAGTTCATGTACGCGAACATCTCGATTGCCGACACGCCCGGCGCCTCGGTGTTCCGGATCCACGGCGGCGGGTTCCTGCTGCTGCGCGCGGCTAACACCTTGGGCACCGCCCGCCGGGTGGCCGACGCGCTGCGCCGCTCCCCGGAGTTCCGCAGCCTGTAGATCCCCGGACATCGAGATGCCGCCGGCCGGGTGCCCGGCCGACGGCATCTCGGTCCCCCTCAGCTGTTGTAGATGAGGTAACGGTTGGGCAGTTCGTACCGCCACCCGGCGGTGACCGGCGGGAAGAACGGGACGCCGGGGTCGTTGTCGAGGTCGATGAACTTGGTCCCGAACGCCGCGTAGGGCTTGCCCGGGACGTCGACGTACACGGTGAGGTTGGCCTCGATCAGCCACGGGTTCCCGCCCGGGGCCGGGCCAGTGGTGGGCAGCAGGAAGAACACCGGCGTGAACGCCGGGGCCGGGCCGGGGAAGACACCGCTCTGGACCTGTGTCGGCAGGTTGCCACCGGTGGTCAGGTTGCTCTGGTCGAGCGTCATCCGCCACGGCAGCCCGCCGAGCTGAACGTTCGCCGGGACCGCCCAGCCCGCCGGCTGGTCGACCACCGGGTTGGCGAAGATGTACGCGACGAGGTACGCGAAGTTACCGGCCGCGATGATCTTGCTGGGCAGGTACGGAGGTTGGCCGATGAACTGGATGGGAGAGGTGGCGGTCACGTCGAACGCCACGTACGGAACCCCGGTCGGCTCGTAGGTCGTCGGCGCGCCGATGCGGGGGGCCAGGTGTCCGTTAGCCTGGCCGTTCTTCTGGGCTTGGTAGCTGCGGACCCGCTCAGTCAGGCGAGCGGCTTGTTCGTTGGCCCATTGCGTGGCCAGCTCGCGGGCCTCCTCCTCGGTCGTGGGCGCCCCCGCAGCCACTTGTCCGGGGGCCGTGGCCACTTCGGTCATGATGAAACTCCCTCGCACTGGGACAGCTCTCACGCAGCTGCGCGAGATCTCTTAATTGTCCGGAGGGCGGACAAAGGCGGCCGATACACGCCAGGCCGGACTTTTCTGGTGCTACGTAAGCGCACGCGGCGGCGGTCGTCGGGCAGGCGCTGGGTGATCCCGGCCCGGTCCAGGTATTCGAGCAGCGGAATCGCGACCCGCCGGGTGGTACCCAGGGCCTGCCGGGCCTCGGCCGCGGTGAACGGCTGGGGCAGTCCCGCCAGGGCCCGCGCCGCCTCGGCCTCGGCCCCGGGCGCCAGCACGATCTGCTCGGTCACCCGCAGCAGCAGGCCCGCGCGCGCCGCCGCCCCGATCGCCCGCCCGTCCAGGCCGAGCTCACGCAGCCGCCCGGCCTCCGGCGCCACGAACGGCGCGCCGGCCAGGTCCGCCAGCACGGCCCGCACACCCGCGGCCACGTGCGGAGGGAGCGAAGGCTGGGGCGTTTGGGTTTGGGATGATTTCTGCAGTTCACCGAGACGCAGGTAACCGCCGTCGAGCCGGATCCGCGCCAGCGCGTCCTCCGGGGCGGCCCCCAGTGCAGGGAGCCGGGCCAGGGCCTCGACCAGGGCCCGGTCCGGCAGCCGGAGGGCAGCCCGGGCCGCCTCGGGCGGCAGGCCGATGGCCAGGGGGTCGCGCCGGGCGTGCGCGGCGACCACCTCGGTGAGCCGGCGGCGCAGTTCGCCCCAGCGGGCGGGATCGGCGAGCCAGCCGCTGGCCGTGACCGGCGGCGGGAGGCTGCCGGTCACGCCCATGGCCGCCAGCACGCCGTACCGCAGCAGGCCGTGGCGGCGCAGCAGGTCGGCGGCGGTCGGCACCTCTGGCCAGGCGGCCAGCTCACGCCCGGCCGCCGCGGCCGCCCCACGCCGCACGAGCGCGGGCGGGGCCACGTCGAGCACAGTGGCGCCGAGGATGGTCACGCCGGCGCTGCCCGGATCGCGGAGCAGGAGACGGTCGCCCACGTGCAGCGGCAGCGACTCGCGCAGCGTCAGCCGGGCCACCGTCGTACCCTCGGATCCCAACGGCCGCAGCCGCGCGAGCGTCCGCGCCGAGCCCACATGAAGCGTCATGTCCAGAGGCAGGCGCGGCGGCACGGGGCACGACAGCCTGACGTCGACCAGCTTGGTCATCGTCCAGCGGCCCGCGTCGACCAGGGCCATGCCCCGGGCCAGCCCGTCGGCCGGGATGCCGCGCAGGTTGAGCGCCACCCGGGCCACCCCGCTGACCGAGGCGACCGGCTCGTTCAGCGACTCCATGCCGCGGATCCTGACCGGGCGCATGGACGGGGTAAGCAGCAGTTCCTGGCCCGACCGGACGGTCCCGGCGGGCAGCGTGCCGGTCACCACCGTGCCGCTGCCCCGGATGCTGAACGCCCGGTCCACCCACAGCCGGACCGGTGCCGTGGCGTCGGGCACGGGCAGAGAGGCCGTCAGGCGGGCCAGCGCGGCCCGCAGTCCCGGCAGGCCGGCGCCGGTTACCGCGCTCACCGCGACGGCTTCCACCGGGCCCAGGCTGGTCCGGGCCATATGCTCCAGCGCCTGCCGGGTCGCGGGGCCGGGATCGGCCAGGTCGCAGCGGGTCACGGCGAGCAGGCCGTGGCGGATGCCGACCGCGTCGATGGCGGCCAGGTGCTCGGCGGACTGCGGCATCCAGCCTCCGTCCGCGGCCACCACGACCAGCACGGCGGGAACCGTGCCCACGCCGGCCAGCATGTTCGGGACGAACCGCTCGTGGCCCGGCACGTCCACGAACGCCATCCGCTCCCCGCCCGGCAGCGTCATCCAGGCGAACCCGAGGTCGATGGTCAGGCCCCGGCGCCGCTCCTCGGCCCACCGGTCGGGCTCCATCCCGGTGAGCGCCCGCACCAGCGCCGACTTCCCGTGATCGACATGCCCCGCGGTCGCGATCACCTGCACGGCCGCTCCCCGGGACCATGATCGTGGCCAGAAAGGGACGCTATTTGCCCAAAACTGGCCATGATCATGGAAATCACCTGCTCGCGGCCGCCAGGATGGCAGCCGCGAGGAGCGAATCGGCCTCGGGTGGCACCGAGCGCAGGTCGAGGAGCAAGCGGCCGGCCTCCAGGCGCCCCACCACGGCAGGCGAGCCGCGGCGCAGCGGCGCGGCCAGCGCCTCGGGCAGGCTTATCGCGGCGCTGGGCAGTTCCACCCCCGGGGCGCCGCCCCCGCCCACCGCCGCGGAAGAAGGAACCACGCGCGCGTCCAAGCCGGCCGCGGCCAGACGAGCCACGGCCCGTTCGGCCCGATCGAAGAGGGAAGCCGGGTCGGCGGCCAGCGCGGCGGCCACCGGCGGTACCGGTCCGGTGAGGGTTGCCTCCAGGGCGGCCAGGGTCAGCTTGTCCACCCGCAGCGCGCGGGCCAGCGGGTGCCTCCTCAGGCGGCGGATCAGGTCGGCGCGGCCGAGCAGCAGGCCGGCCTGCGGGCCGCCGAGCAGCTTGTCGCCGCTGGCGGTGACCAGCGCGGCGCCGTCGCGCAGCGCGGTCGCGGCGCTGGGCTCATCGGGGAGCAGCGGGTGGGGCGTGAGCAGCCCGGACCCGATGTCGAATACGACCGGAACACCGTGGCTGTCGCCCAGTTCGGCCAGGGCGGGGACGCCGACGGCGGCGGTGAAGCCCTCGATCCGGAAGTTCGACGGGTGCACCTTGAGGATGAACGCGGTCCGCGGGCCGGTCGCCTCGGCGTAGTCGGCGGCCGTGGTCCGGTTGGTCGTGCCGACCTCGCGCAGCCTCGCGCCGGTGCAGGCCAGCAGGTCGGGCAGCCGGAACCGGTCCCCGATCTCGATCAGCTCGCCCCGGCTGATCACGATCTCCGCGGGCCCGGAGGCGTCGGGGCGGGCCAGCGCGGTGGCCGCGGGCCCGGAGGCGTCGGGGCGGGCCAGCGCGGTGGCCGCGAGGACCAGGGCCGCGGCGTTGTTGTTGACCACGGCCACCGCTTCGGCCGCCGGGACGGCGCGGGCCAGGGCGTCCAGCGCGCCCGCGCCCCGGCGCGCGCGGACCCCCGCGGCCAGGTCGAACTCCACGTCGCAGTGGCCCGCCGCGGCCGCGATCGCGTCCACCGCCGCCGCGGACAGCGGGGCGCGGCCCAGGTTGGTGTGCACCAGTACCCCGGTCGCGTTGATCACCGGGGTCAGCCCGGCGGCCCGGGCGGGCAGTTCGGCGACCGCGGCGTCCGCGACCTCGGCCGGGGCGATCTGGCCGTTCCTGGCCCGCTGCTGCGCGCGGGCCACCGCCGCCTTGACCAGCGCCCGGCCCAGCCTGCGTTCCGCGGCCGCCAGCCGGGGGTCGGCGAGCACCAGATCGGTGCGCGGGACCAGGCGGCGGGTATCCACGTCGCGAACTGTACCCCTCGGCCGGAATACCACGCGTGCCTCCGGGTAGGGGCAGGCGGACACGTCCGCTAACAACAACGAATCGTTACTCACTCAGGAAGTGATAGGCATGGCTGGGATGCTGCAAATGCGGCGAAGCCGCGGGGTGGCCAGCGGGTTCCTGCTGGTCCTGCTCGGGGCCTGGGGCGCACTCATCCCCTTCATCGGACCGTATTTCCACTACGCCTATACGCCGGATACGGCTTGGACCTACACCACGGCCCGGCTGTGGCTGGAGGTCCTGCCCGGCGCGGCGGTCGTCCTCGGCGGCGTCCTGCTCATGATCGCCACCGGTCGGCACGTCGCACTGTTCGGCGCGATCCTGGCCGCGGCGGGCGGCGCCTGGTTCACCCTGGGCACCATGCTCAGCCCGCTGTGGAACAACCAGGTAACCCTGGGCGGCTCACCGGCCAGCTCCACCGTGTTCATGCGGATCATGGAGCAGCTCGGCTTCTTCTCCGCGCTGGGTGTGGTCATCGTGTTCATCGCGGGCGCGGCGTTCGGCCGGATCCTGTCCGTGGCCTCCGGGATCCAGGCCGTCGAGACGGTCCCGCCGACCCCGCCGGCCGAGACGGTCCCGATCGAGAAGGTCCCAGCCCGGACGGGCCCGACCATTACCCTGCCGTTCCGGCGGGCGCGAAGCGAGGACACGCAGACCATCGGATAGGCAGACCCACTATCATCGGCTGGCACGACACCATTCGTGCCAGCCGATGATCGTTTCTGGCCCCCCGGCGGGGTGCCAGGGGTCGCCCCCTGTGGGAATACTGGTGGGCATACTGAAGGGACGTGGCGGTGCGGGCAGAGCCAGCAGCGGCGGCCAAGGGGGCCGGACCGGGGCCTGCCGGTACGTCCCGCGACGGTGCGCGGTGGCTGCTCCCGGCCGGGGCCGTGCTGCTGGTGGCCGTGCTGGCCGTCTACCTGGCGGACCTGGCCACTCACCTGTCGTCGATGGCGGCCATGCGGGACCTGGTGGTGTACCGGAACGGCGGCCTGATCGTCCGGCACGTCGCGCCCGCCTATGACGCCCACCGGTCCTCGCCGCTCTACGACTGGAGCGGGCCGAACGGCGTCCAGTTCACCTATCCCCCGTTCGCCGCGGTGGTCTTCGCGGTCGCGTCCGTGCTGTCCTGGACGGCGATGCGCTGGGCCATGACCCTGGTCAGCCTGGCCGCCCTCGGGCTGTCGCTGTGGCTGGTGTTCGGCGCGCTGGGCTCTGTTGGCTGGGGGGGGACGACCCCCCGGACCCCCCGCTATACGGACCGTCCCCGGGTGCGGCTCGGCGCCACGCTCGGCGTCTCCGCGCTGGCCCTGCTCACCGAGCCGGTGCAGCAGACGCTGGCCCTCGGCCAAGTCAACCTGCTGCTCATGCTGCTCGTCGTGGCCGACCTGCTGAATCCCGACGCGCTGAACGGCCGTACGCGCTGGTGGCACGGGATCGGGATCGGCCTCGCGGCCGGGGTGAAGCTCACCCCGCTGATCTTCATCCCGTACCTGCTGCTGGTCCGCCGGTACCGGCAGGCGGCCACCGCCGCCGGGGTGTTCGTGGCCACGGTGGCGCTGGGCTACGGGATCCTGCCCCGCGATTCCGGCACCTACTGGCTTCACGGTCTGTTCCTGAACGCCAACCGGATCGTGTTCCTCGGTACCCGGGGCAACCAGTCGCTGCGCGGCGTGCTCACCCGGCTGGCCGGCAGCGTGACGGCCGGCATCGCGCCGTGGATCGCGGCGGCGATCCTGGTCTTGATCCTCGGGCTGGCCGCGGCGGCTGTCCTGTACCGGGCCGGGCATCCGGTGCCCGGGATGCTGGCCTGCGCGCTGACCGGCCTGCTGGCCTCGCCACTGAGCTGGGATCACCACTGGGTCTGGGTGGCGCCGGGCCTCGCGCTGCTGGCTCACCTGGGAGCCCGCGCGCGCGGCGTGGTCCGGGCCGCGTGGTGGGCGGCCGGGGGGGCGCTGGTGCTGGTGTTCGGCGCATGGCCGCAGTTCTGGGATCTGTCTCAGGCCGGGCTGACCCCGGCCGGGCTGTTCTGGTACGGGCCCGCGACCTACTTCGCGACCGGCTCCCAGCCCTGGTACCACGAGTTCCACTGGCATGGCCTGCAGCTGCTGGCGGGCAACAGCTTCGTGCTGGCCGGGCTGGCCGCGCTAGCCGCCGTGTGCGTGGCCGCGATCCGGATGAGGTCTCATGGGTCCCGCCGGGCCTGACCCGGCACACGGTGCGCCGCGGCCCGCGACTAGCCTTTGACGAGTGACGGACACCACGGGCAAGCACCTCGAAACCGAGCAGAAGTACGACGCCGCGGCCGACTTCGTCATGCCCGACCTGGCTGGCCTGGGAGAACGCACGAAGGCGGCAGGACGGCAGCGGTACTACCTGAGCGCGACGTACTACGACACCGATGAACTCGACCTGATCAAGAACCGGATCACGCTCCGCCGGCGGGTCGGCGGCCCCGACGAGGGCTGGCACCTCAAGCTGCCGGTGCGCAAGGACACCAGGCAGGAGGTCCGCACTCCGCTCGCCGAGGGCGACCACGGCACCGTTCCGGCGCAGCTGGCCGCTCAGGTGCAGGACATCACCGCGGGCCGGACCCTGCGCCCGATCGCCATTCTTGATACCGAACGGACCGTGGTGATACTCGCCGACCGGGCCGGGCAGCCCCTGGCCGAGGTCGCCGACGACCTCGTGACCGCCGCCCGGCTCGACCGACCCGGCGCGGAACCAATGAGATGGCGCGAGATCGAGGTCGAGGCGGTCGAGGGCGCCAAGGCGGAGGGCGTCCTGGAGGCGGCCGGCCAGGCGCTGCGCGAGGCTGGGGCGAGACGGTCAGCTGCCACGTCCAAGCTTGGGCGGCTGCTCGGCACCGGCTGAGCCCTGGCTGCATTCGCCGGGGGTTCGCGGGGAGCTCAGAGGGTATTCATAGCGAATTCTGACCTGCCGGTCGCCTGGTTCGCGTGTAATGAGATTCCGAGTTCGCACTTAGTGAGAACCCTGGACGAAGGACCCGACCCCCGCGGGCATACTAGGCACAAATCTGATCATGACGAGCGAGCCTGAGGAACATGGAGAACTACCGCCCGGTACCCGGATCCGCCGGACCGGGATTGTCAGCGCAGACCACCGGCGTGAGCACCAGCAGTAAGGACGGGGGTATCCAGCGGGCGGACGGGACACCAGTGCGGGTGCTCGTCGTGGACGACGAGCCGAGCCTGGCCGAACTGCTGGCCAGCGTGCTGCGGTATGAGGGGTGGACGGTCCAGACCGCGGGCAACGGCGCCGACGCCGTCCGGACCGCACGCGAGTTCCGCCCCGACGCCGTGGTCCTCGACATCATGCTTCCCGACTTCAACGGCCTCGAGGTCATGCGCAGGCTCCGGGCCGAGATACCGCAGGTATGCGTGCTGTTCCTGACCGCGCGCGACGCGGTGGAGGACCGGGTGGCGGGCATCACCGCCGGAGGCGACGACTACGTGACCAAGCCGTTCAGCCTGGAGGAAGTGCTGGCCCGGCTGCGTGGCCTGCTGCGCCGGGCCAACCTGACCCGCGCGCACACCGAGGGACTGCTCACGGTCGGCGACCTGACCATGGACGAGGACGCCCGCGAGGTCCGCCGGGACGGCGAGCTCATCGAGCTGACCGCGACCGAGTTCGAGCTGCTCCGGTTCCTCATGCGCAACCCCAGACGGGTGCTGTCCAAGGCGCAGATCCTGGACCGGGTGTGGAACTACGACTTCGGCGGCCAGGCGCACGTCGTCGAGCTGTACATCAGCTACCTCCGCAAGAAGATCGACGCCGGCCGCGCGCCGCTCATCCACACCGTCCGCGGCGTCGGCTACGTACTGAAACCAGCAAGCTGATGCCCGCGCCCGCGACGCAGCCCCCGGGCCGGCTGGCGCGGTGGGCGCACGTGCTGTCCTTCCGGACCATCAGCGGCAGGCTCATCATCGGACTGGTGGTGCTGTTCGGGCTGGCCAGCGCCGTGGTCAGCCTGGTCACGGCGCAGTCGCTCAGCAACTCGCTGATGTACTCGCTGAACGGGCAGCTCCAGGCCGCGACCAGCGCCTGGTTCAGCTGCGCGAGCAACACTTACCACGACAGCCTGGACGGCTACGGTCAGGGGGACGGTCACGGGGCCGGACCGGACGCGGACCAGCCGGGCCCCGTCAACTACGGGAACTGCAGCGGAGTCGGGCAGGCGCCCGGCACGTTCCTGGCCGTCCTGTCGCCCGGCGGAGTGGTCCAGTACAAGAACTACGTGTCCAAGACGTGCACGCTGTCCCCGGCGGACGAGGCCACGCTGGCCGACCTCCCCGTCCAGAAGGACCCGCCGGGCCCGCCCGGGGGGTCGGACCAGTCAGGTCCCCCCGGTGGCACCGCGCCGACCGCCTTGACGTATCAGCGCACGCTGCTCGGCACCGAGTTCCTGTTCACCAAGGTGCCCGGGCCCGACAACACCGTGCTGGTCACCGGGCTGCCGCTGACCACGGTGAACGAGACGCTCGGTCGTGTCGAGAACAACGAGCACGTGCTGTTCGCGGTGGCGCTGGGGCTGGCCGTCATCCTGGGCGCCGCCCTGGTCCAGTTCTCGCTGCGGCCGCTGCGCCGGGTCGCCGCCACCGCGACCAAGGTGACCGAACTGCCGCTGGACTCGGGCGAGGTGAGCCTGCCGGCCGGCGTCCCGGACACCGACCCGCGGACCGAGGTCGGCCAGGTCGGCGCGGCGTTCAACCGGATGCTCCTGCACGTCGAGCGGGCCCTGGGCCGCCGCGCGGCCAGCGAGGCCCGGCTGCGCCGGTTCGCGGCCGACGCCTCGCACGAACTGCGCACTCCCCTGTCCGCGATCCGCGGCTACGCCGAGCTCGCCCTGCGGCACCGCGGCCCGGTGCCCGAGGACGTGACCCACGCGCTGTCCCGGGTCCAGTCGGAGTCGGCCCGGATGAGCGTGCTGGTTGACGACCTGCTGCTGCTCGCCCGGCTGGACGCCGGCCGGCCGCTCGAGCGGGAGCCCGTCGACCTTTCCCGGCTGGCCATCGACGTGACCAGTGACGCGCGGGTGGCCCGCCGGGAGCACCACTGGCGGCTCGACCTGCCCAGCGACCCGGTCCTGGTCCGCGGCGACGAACACCGCCTCCACCAGGTGCTGGCCAACCTGATGAGCAACGCGGGCAAGCACACCCCGCCCGGCTCCACGGTCAGCGTCGCGCTCCGCCTCGACGAGGCTCCCGGACCCGGGCGTGACCGGCAGCCGGCCCCGGACGGCGGGATGCTGGACCGGGGCCTCCGGCCTGCCGCACCGCGGGTCGAGCTCAGCATCACCGACGACGGCCCGGGCATCCCACCCGAACTGCTGCCGGAGCTGTTCGAGCGGTTCAGCCGGGCCGACACGTCACGGGCACGCGACCTGGACGCCGCGGGCAAGAGCACCGGCCTGGGCCTGGCCATCGTGGACGCGGTGGTGGCCGCCCACGGCGGCAGCATCACCGTGACCAGCCGACCGGGCCGGACCAGGTTCGCCATCTACCTGCCCCTGCTGCCCGAGCCTGCGGACATGGCTGACATAGCGAGCTGAAGATGTGCTAGTTCTTGGGGCATGGACCGCGACGGTCGCAGGCGGCTGGTCGGCACGATGCCGCTGCACGCGATCACCTCGACCTACGGCGAGGCGGGCCTGCGGGACCGGTTCGCGGCCGAGATCGCGTCCTGGCCGGACGCGGACCAGCGCCGGATGGAGCGGGCGCTGGAACTGGCCGCGCGGCTGCACGCCGGCGACCGCCGCGACCAGGAACCGTACGTCAGCCACCTGCTGCGGGTGGCGGTCCGGATCATGTCGCATTACGGCGTGCACGACGCCGACGTGGTCTGCGCCGCGCTGCTGCATGACGCCGTGGAAGATCACGCTGCCGAGCTGGCCGGGAGCGGCGCCGGACAGCCGGCCGCGCTCGCGGCGCTGGCGGCGCAGTTCGGCCCGCGGGTGGCGGAGCTGGTCGGGGCGGTGACCAACCCGCCGTACGCGCCCGGCCGGGACGAGCACGAGCAGTACCGGGAGCACGTCGCCGACAGCCTGCGGGACAATCCGTGGGCCCGGATCATCAAGGTCTCAGACTTCACCGACAACGGCGCCGGCCTGATCCACACCACCGGGCCCCGGCTGCACCGGCTGGCGGACAAGTACGCCCCGCTGGTCCCGGTCCTGCGGAACCTCATCGCCCAGCCGGACACGCCGCTGGACGCCACGGTCAAGCAGCACATCCTGGCCCAGCTCGACCGGGCCGCCGACCGGTTCGCGGCCGTCCGCGGGGACGCCGGCTAGAGACGGGAGCTTGCTGGATGCCGGAATTGCCCGAGGTCGAGACCGCCCGCCGCCTGATCGCCGACCTGGCCCTGGGCCGGCGCATCGTCGGCGTCGACGACGCCGACATGTTCGTCTGCCGCCCGCACTCCCCCGGCGAGCTGCGTGCCGCGCTGACCGGACGCATGCTCACCGCGGCGCACCGCCGCGGCAAGGCGATATGGTGCGAGACCTCGGGCGTGGACGGCTCGGGCCCGGATTCCGGACCTGCCCTTGACCCCTTGGATCCCTTGGACCCCTTGGGCCCCATTCTCGGTATCCACCTGGGCATGAGCGGCCGCATCGTGGTCACCGCCCAGGACGGCTGGGTGGCCGAGGGTGGCGACCCGCCCGGCCGGGACGCGCAGCCGCGCA
>Ga0310037_10001500_pt1 | contig 12733 bp, 12 predicted proteins | sample Sb_taG_11_FD_200239 | JGI IMG/M metagenome (GOLD analysis project Ga0310037, IMG submission 200239) | Peat soil microbial communities from Weissenstadt, Germany - Sb_50d_3_AS metaG (v2) (version 2) | ecosystem: Environmental > Terrestrial > Soil > Wetlands > Peat | place: Germany: Weissenstadt...
TGGAGGGCTCACTGTCTGAGACGAGCGCGCGTAGCTGGCTGCGCTGCTACCGCTGCTGGTCGCAGGACCTCGAGGTGCAGGTCCACTACGAGGGAATCCACAAGATCGACCCCGACACGGGCGAGCGTTCGGAGGTCGTCGACGAGCTGCAGGAGGCGGTTGTGCAGTGCCTGGACTGCATGCACGATCAGCCCCACCTGGGCTTTGCCAACGGCCGCGTCGAGCCGATCGAGGACCGCTGGGAACGGATGATCGCAGGGACCCCCTGGGTCGCCTCGTGCACGGTCACGGTCGACGCCGACGACGTCGAGAGCTGCTCGGGCCCGGAGGCGGGCGACGCGCTCTCCTACGCGGCGTTCGGCGACCACGGCGTGCGCGAGTTCTTCACGCACGTGCGCTTCCACAAGCACGAAGACGACTCCCGCATCATCGTGCACCTGCTCGTCGAGCTCTACGCGCGCTCGCTCGAGGAGGCCACCGAGGTGCTCGAGTCCTCCGCACGCGGTGCGCTGACGATCACCTCGCTCGCCGAGGAGTCGCGACCGCCGGCAGCCGCCGGCGAGACCCACGGCCACGACTAGGGCTAGCCCAGGCGCTGTTCGAGCGCGTCGAGTTGCGCCGTCAGCTCGGCGGGCAGGTTGCTGAATTTGGCTAGGTGCTCTCGGAACTGGGGCAGTTGAGCCTTCCACTCGTCGACGTCGACGCGCAGCAGCTCGGCCATGTCCGCTTCTGAGACGTCCAGCCCGCGCGTGTCGATGCCTTCGCCGCCGACCGGCGGGATCAGGCCGATCGGGGTCTCAGTCGCCGCGCCGTGACCAGCGCAGCGGGCGAACACCCACGCCAGGACACGAGAGTTCTCCCCAAACCCCGGCCACAGGAACCGCCCGCCCGAGTCCTTGCGAAACCAGTTGACGTAGAAGATCTTCGGCAGCTTCGCCCCCTCACGTTGTCCCATCTGAAGCCAGTGGGCGAAGTAGTCGGCCATGTTGTAGCCACAGAACGGCAGCATCGCGAACGGGTCGAAGCGCAGCTCGCCCACGGTTCCTGTGGCCGCGGCGGTCTTCTCCGAGCTCATGATCGAGCCGAGGAACACCCCATGATCCCACTCCAGCGCCTCGGTCACCAACGGCACGACGGTCGAGCGCCGCCCGCCGAACAGCATCGCGTCGATCGGCACGCCCTTGGGGTCCTCCCACTCGGGCGCGATCGCGGGATCCTGGGCGGCCGGGGTCGTGAAGCGCGCGTTCGGATGCGCCGCGGCCGTACCCGAGTCCGGCGTCCAGTCGTTGCCGTGCCAGTCGATCAGGTGGTCGGGCTTGTCCTGCGTAAGACCCTCCCACCAGATGTCGCCGTCGTCCGTCCTCGCGCAGTTCGTAAAGATCGAGTTGCGCTCGATCGTGCGGATCGCGTTCGGGTTGGTCTGCACCCCCGTCCCCGGCGCGACCCCGAAGAATCCCGCCTCGGGGTTGATCGCGTACAGCCGCCCATCCTCGCCGAACTTCATCCAGGCGATGTCATCGCCGATCGTCTCCACCTTCCAGCCCTCGAGCGTCGGGATCAGCATCGCCAGGTTCGTCTTGCCGCACGCGCTGGGGAACGCGCCGGTGATGTACTTGACCTCGCCCTCGGGGGAGGTCAGCTTCAGGATCAGCATGTGCTCGGCCATCCAGCCCTCGTCGCGGGCCATCACCGAGGCGATCCGCAGCGCAAAGCACTTCTTGCCGAGCAGCGCATTGCCGCCGTAGCCCGAGCCGAACGACCAGATCTCGCGCGTGTCGGGAAAGTGGACGATGTACTTGTTGTCCGCATTGCACGGCCACGGCACGTCTTCCGCCCCGTCCTCGAGCGGCATGCCCACGGAGTGCATGCAGGGGACGAAGTCGCCTGCAGTGCCGAGCATGTCGAGTGCGGCCTGGCCCATGCGCGTCATGATGCGCATGCTCACCGCCACGTACGTCGAGTCCGTCAACTGCACGCCAACATAGCTGTGGTCGGAGCCGTGCGGTCCCATCGAGAACGGCACCACGTACATCGTGCGCCCGCGCATCGCCCCTTCGAACAGCTCGTTCAGCGTCGCGCGCATCTCATCCGGGTCGCGCCAGTTGTTCGTCGGGCCCGCTTCGGCCTCGGTGGCCGAGCAGATGAACGTGCGGTCCTCGACGCGCGCCACGTCGCCGGGGTCCGACAGCGCCAGATAGGAGCTCGGCCGCTTCGCCTCGGACAGTCGCTCGAACGTGCCTGCGTCGACGAGCTCCTGGCACAGGTTGTCGTACTCCTGTGCCGACCCGTCGCACCAGTGGATCTCCTCGGGTTCGGTCAGCGCCGCAACCTCCCCGACCCAGGCCAGCAGGCGCTCGTTCTTGGTGGGGGCGGAAGCAGTCGTATCCATGGCGGGAGCCTATCGTGCCTCGGGCCTGCGCGGCACGAGCACGAGACGCTTGAACTCGGCCACCAGCACCCCGTCCTGGTTGAGCACGCGCGTGTGGACCTTGACCGTGCCCCGGTCGGGCTTGGATTGCGACTCGCGCTTCTCGAGCACCTCCGACTCGCAGAACAGCGTGTCGCCGTGGAACACCGGCGCAGGATGCTTGAGCTCTTCGGTGGCGAGGTTCGCGATCGCCTTGCCGCTCACGTCGCTCACCGACATGCCCAGCGCCAGAGAGTACACCAGCGGACCCACGACCACGTTGCGCCCCTGCTGGGATTTGGCCGCATACACATCGTTCAGGTGCAGCGGATGGTGGTTCATCGTGATCAGACAGAACAGGTGATCGTCAGACTCGGTCACCGTCTTGGCGGGCCAATGCTTGTAGACGGCGCCCACCTCGAACTCCTCCAGGTAGCGCCCGTACGGGTGGGCGCCGCTGGCCTCGCGCGCGGCCTGGTCAGTCTCAACGGGGTTGGTCTCGTTCATGGGCCGCAACGATACAGTTCAGCCCCCAGACGACACCAGGAGACCGCCTTGCGCAACCCCCGCGACTTCTTCAAGCCACTCGCCATCGACGCCCCCGAGCCGGCTCGGGGGATCCCGTTCAAGCCGTCCCGGATGATCCACTTCATGGACTTCTCCAACCCGAAAATGGTCGACAAGACGCCCGATCTCGCGCCCAAGGTCGACATCCTGCTGGGCAACCTCGAGGACGCCGTGCCGCTCGACAAGAAGGAGGCCGCGCGCGAGGGGCTGATCCGGGTGGGCCGCGAGATGGACCTCGGCGACACGGCACTGTGGACACGCGTCAACGAGCTCGCCTCGCCCTACTTCCTGGACGACATCACCCGGATCGTGGGCGAGATAGGCCACAAGATCGAGGTCGTGATGGTGCCCAAGATCGAGGGCCCCTGGGACATCCACTATGTCGATCGCCTGCTCGCCCAGCTCGAGGCGAAGGCCGGCCTGGAGCGCCCGATCCTCGTGCACGCCGTACTCGAGACCCACCTCGGCGTCGCGAACCTCGAGGAGATCGCGGCCGCCTCACCGCGCATCCAGGGCATGTCCTTCGGCCCCGCCGACCTGGCGGCGTCGCGGCGCATGAAGACCACGCGCGTCGGCGGCGGGCACCCCGGCTACCGCACGATCGCCGACCCCGAACCCGACGGGGCGGGCGGGTTCATATCCCCGCGGCCCAGCTACCAGCAGGACCCCTGGCACTACTCGATCGCGCGCATGGTCGACGCCTGTACCGCCGTCGGAGCGCTGCCCTTCTACGGCCCCTACGGCGACATCTCAGACGAAGAGGGCTGCGAGACGCAGTTCCGCGCCGCCTTCCTGCTCGGCTGCGTGGGCGCATGGTCACTGCATCCGGCCCAGATCGCGATCGCCAAGCGCGTGTTCTCACCCGACCCCAAGGAGGTCGCGTTCGCCAAAAAGGTCATCTCCGCAATCCCCGACGGACGCGGCGTGCACATGATCGACGGCAAGATGCAGGACGACGCGACCTGGAAGCAGTGCAAGGTGATGGTGGGCCTCGCGGAAATGCTCGCGCGCAAGGACCCCGAGCTGGCCGAGACGTACGGACTTCCCGGCGCAGGCGGCGGCGAGGCGATGGCGGCGTAGAGAGCCTGACGCGCCCACCCGATCCGGCTCCGGCTGCGGCGGCGCGCCCGCGCCTGTAAGCGCCGTGTAGGCTTCCGCGCCGCATGAGGTTCTTCGAGTTCGAGGCGCGCGAGGTCATCAAGCGCGCCGGCATCCCCGTCACCGACTACGGCTTTACGACCGACCCTTCCGAGGCGGCGCAGATCGCACAGCGGATCGGCGGGCCGACCGTGATCAAGTCGCAAGTCCTCTCCGGCGGGCGGATGAAGGCCGGCGGGGTCAAGTTCGCCGACACGCCCGAGCAGGCGGAGTCCTACGCGCGCGACATCCTGGGGCTGGAGATCGGCGGGCACATGCCCCGCGGCGTACTCGTGGACCCGCGCGCCGAGGTCGAGCAGGAGTACTACGCCGGCGTTGTCTGGGACGGGACGCGCAAGCAGCCTGTGATGATCTTCTCGCCCGTCGGCGGCATCGACATCGAGCAGGTCGCCGAGACCCAACCCGAGGCGGTCGGGCGGCGGCACTTCTCGAACATCCTGGCGTTCAGCGACTTCCAGGCCAAGGAGGTCATCTCCGCCACGGGCGTCACGGGCTCGGCGCTGAACAAGCTCGTCCCGATCGTGACCCGTCTGGCGCGAGTGTTCGTCGAGAACGACATGACCCTCGCGGAGATCAACCCGCTCGGGTGCCTCGCCGACGGCTCGTTCGTCGCGCTCGACGCCCACATGGAGATCGAGAACGAGGCGCGCGGACGGCACGCCGCGCTTTTGAAGGATCTCGGCGTGGACGATGAGGAGACCCGCCAGGCGCGCGAGGCGACCCCGTTCGAGCTCGCCGGCGAGGAAGTCGACGCGACCGACCACCGCGGCGTCGCCGGCAACGTAACCGAGTTCGACGGAAACCTCGGCCTCGTGATCGGTGCCGGCGGAGGCTCGCTGACCCTGTTCGACGCGGTCCGCGCCCACGGCGGCCACCCCGCCAACTACTGCGAGATAGGAGGAAACCCGTCCGTGGCCAAGGCATGCGGCCTGGCCAAGCTGGTTCTGGGCAAGCCCGGCGTCGAGAAGATCGCAGTGATGATGTCGATCGTCTCCAACACCCGCGTGGACATCGTCGCCCGCGGCGTCATCAAAGCGTGCCTGGAGCTCGGCGAGGACCCGGCCGAGAAGATCGCCATCTTCCGCATCCCCGGCGCCTGGGAGGAGGAGGGCTTCAAGATCCTCGAGCGCTACGGGGTCGACTATGCCGACCGTAGCGTGTCCCTCAACGAGGCAGCACGTAGGGCCGTAGAGAAGATTCAAGGGGCGACCGCGTGATGTATACGCCTCTCGAGAAAGATAAAGACGCGAGATGTGTGTATAAAAATTTGGACTACGTATAACTATGGTTATACACAGTTTTAAAAGAGAGACATCCTGATGTCGATCCTGATCGACGCCGACACCACGTTCATCGTTCAGGGCATCACGGGCCGTGAGGCCGTCAACTTGACGAGAGAGTGCCTGGACTATGGCGCCGGCGCGAAGGTGGTCGGCGGCGTCACGCCGGGGCGCCTGGGCCGCGAGGTGCACGGCGTGCCCGTGTTCGACACGGTCGCCCAAGCCGTCGCCCACCACGGCGCGCCGATCGACGGGTCGGTCGTGACCGTCCCCCCCGCGTTCACCAAGGACGCGGTGTTCGAGGCGATCGAGAACGGCATCCGCCTGATCGTGATCGTCACCGAGCGTATCCCCCGCCGCGACGTCGCCCAGATGGTCGAGCTCGCCACGCTGCGCGGCGCGCGCATCATCGGCCCCAACTGCCTGGGCATCATCGTCCCCGACGTGATCAAGATGGGCGGCATCGGCGGCCCGGCGCGCAACGCCGCCCAGGCATACACCCCCGGGCCGATCGGCGTGATCTCGCGCTCAGGCGGCATGACCACCGAGATGTCCTCCACCCTCTCCGCCGCCGGCTTCGGCCAGTCCACGGCGGTCTCAATCGGCGGGGACGCGATCATCGGCTCGACCTACGCCGAGCTGATGCCTCTCTTCGAGGCAGACCCTCAGACGCAGGGCATCGTCATCTACACCGAGCCCGGCGGGCGCATGGAGGCCGAGCTCGCCTCGTGGGTCACCGAGCACTCCTCGCGCCTGCCGATCGTCGCCTTCATGGCCGGACGCTTCATGGACGAGATGCCCGGCATGTCCTTCGGGCACGCCGGCACGATCGTCGAAGGCAAAGCCGACACGGCGGGCGAGAAGATCGCCCGGCTCGCCCAGGCCGGGATCATCGTGGCCGAGCGAATCGAGGACATCCCCCACCTGATCGGAGAGAAGATTGCGGAGAGGCAGGCGGTGTGAGCAAGGACGGGGTCTTCATCGCGGTGGAAGTCGATGACGGGGCGGCCACGGGGAGCGGGTCATGAGAGCCGACGGGACGTTCATCGCAGTCGAAGTCGAGGACGCGGCAGCCAGGGACGCGGATCTTGCGCGCAGGCTCACGGAGGCCTGTCCGGTGGACATCTTCGCCCAGAGCGACACCGGCGCGCTGGAGCTGGTCGAGCGGAACCTCGACGAGTGTGTGCTCTGTCGCCTCTGCCTGGACGCCGCAGATGGGTGGGGTCCCGGTCCCGCGGTCAAGATCATCAAGCTGTACGACAACGATGCAGTCCTCGCCTGACTGAGCCCCCGCTCGAACTGCATGCCTGACCTCCGCGTCCCCTATCCTGTAGGCAGGAGGGCTGACCCAGCGTGAACGAAAACTTCTCATTGATCGTGATGTGCCTGTTCCTGCTGGCCTCGCTGGCGTTTCTGGCACAGCAGCTGACGGCCTACCACTGATCCGACGTTACTGGTGCGCCTTGCGCGTTCGGGCGCGTTCCTGCTGCTTTTCGATGACGTTGGCGATCAACCGCATGTACTGCTCCACGCCGCTGGCCTTGGCCTGCCCGTAGGTGAACGCCTCGATCCAGTCGGGCACCTTCGCGTCGCGGGCCATCGCGTTGAAGAACTCCCGGCGCATGTCCACCCGGATGCGGGCGTCGGCGGCGATGTCCTTGGAGACGTCGACCTCGGGCAACTGCACGCGGAACTGCTGGGTGTCGCCGCGCCCGCGCAGATCGACCCCGACAACGAGCTTCATCGGCGCGAGCGCCGGCACCTCCGCCAGGAAGTTGCGCACCGCCGCCTCGATCAGTGTCTTCGCATCCTCGGCCATGTTCAGTCCTCCGTCACGTCTCGATCGGCGCTCCGGCGTCGACCCATCAGATCTTGTGCCGCTGTAGCAGCTTGCGCCCGATCACCATGCGCTGGATCTCCGACGTGCCCTCGCCGATCAACAGCAGCGGCGCGTCGCGATACAGGCGCTCGATCTCATACTCCTTGGAGTAGCCGTACCCGCCGTGGATGCGAAACGACTCCTCGACGCAGAACCGCCCCGCCTCGGAGGCGAACAGCTTGGCCATGCCAGCCTCCAGGTCCGAGCGCTCGCCGGCGTCCTTCAGACGCGCTGCGCGCAGAGTCAAGAGGCGTGCCGCGTCCACCTGGGTGGCCATGTCGGCGAGCTTGAACTGGATCGCCTGGTGCTCGGCGATCGGCTTGCCGAAGGTCTTGCGCTCCTGGGAGTAGCGCAACGCGAGCTCCAGCGCGCGCTGGGCGATGCCGACACCGCGCGCGGCGACGTTCACGCGGCCAACCTCCAGGGCGTCCATCATCTGTGAGAACCCCCGGTTCAGGCCTGCGTCCTCGCCCCCGAGGATGTTCTCGGCCGGGCAGCGGTAGCCGTCGAACACGAGCTCGGTGGACTCGACGCCCTTGTAGCCGAGCTTCTTGATCTTCGGCGGCACGTTCAGCCCGGCGAGCTCGCCCGTGTTCTCGCTCTCACCCGGCTCTTTCTCGGCGATGAAGCACGTGAAGCCCTTGTGGCGCGGCTCGGCGTCGGGGTCGGTCTTGACGAGCACGAACACGAGCGAAGACAGCAGCCCGTTCGTGACCCACATCTTCTGGCCGTTGATCTCGTACTTCCCGTCCTCGCCCTTCTTGGCCGACGTCTTGATCGCCTGCACGTCTGATCCCAGCTCGGGCTCGGACAGCGAGAACGCCGCCCTGATCTCGCCCGTGGCCATGCGCGGCAGGTACTTCTGCTTCTGCTCTTCCGACCCGAACTTCATCAGCAGGTATGAGCCGATGAAGTGCGTGTTGATCACACCCGAGATCGAGATCCAGCCGCGCGAGAGCTCCTCGACGATCATCGCGTACGTCGTCAGATCCAGCCCCATGCCGCCGTACTCCTCGGGGATCGTCACCCCGAACAGGCCCAGCTCCTTCATATGCTCGACGATCGGCTCGGGAAACGAGTCCTCGTGGTCGTAATGCTCGGCGTTCGGCAGGATCTGCTCGTCGGCGAACTGGCGCACCATCTCGGTGATCGCCCTCTGCTCGTCGGTCTTCTCGGTGTACGGCTCGGCGGCTACGGCCATTCGCTGCACTCTCCAGGTCGCTCGGGTTTTCTCGCAGCTTACCTGGGCACGGCGGGGTGGCAGACTTCCGGCCTCAATGACTCCTGCACCCATACGGCCTGCGCCGTGAACTTCGCCTGCGACGTGCTCGACCGGCTGCCCGCCGGCGGCCTGGCCCTCGTGGAGCTGGCCCGTGACGGCACCCGCCGCGAGTGGACGTACGGCGAGATGGCGCAGCACAGCGCGAGCCTGGCGGGCACGCTCCGTGCGCGCGGCATCGATCGCGGCGATGTGGTGATGACGCTGATCGGCAACCGCCCGGAGTGGGTGCTGACGATGCTCGCCTGCTTTCGCATCGGCGCGGTCGTGCTGCCATGCACAGAGCAGCTGCGGTCCAAAGACCTGCGCCTGCGCATCGACGTGGCACGCCCGTCGCTGATCGTGGCCGACGAGCGCAACCGCGCTGAGCTCGAGGCGGCCCTTGCGAGCGGGAGCGCGACCCGGGCGGGCGGCTCCACGCCCCGGGGCAATGACACCCCCATCCAGGACGATGTGCAAGTTGTGCTCGTGTCCGACGAGTCGCTGTTCGCGGCCGAACCCGCACCCGCAGTCGAGCTGGCGGCAGACGACCCGTGCCTGATCACGTTCACGAGCGGCACCTCCGGCGAGCCCCGAGCGGTCCTGCACGCCCAGCGCTACCTCGACGGTCAGCGCGCGCAGGCGTCGCACTGGCTCGGCCCGCGGACGGGCGAGCTGGTGTGGTGCACGGCCGCCTCGGGCTGGAGCAAGTCCGCGCGCAACGTGTTCATCGCGCCGTGGCTGTCGGGCGCGAGCGCCCTGCTGCACGACGCGCGCTTCGATCCCTCAGAGCGCCTGGAGCTGCTCGCGCGCGAGCGCGTGAGCGTACTGTGCATGGCGCCGACCGAGTACCGCGTGATCGCGGCCCGCACGACCCTGCGCGCACTGCCGGATCTGCGCACGATGGTGGCCGCGGGCGAGGCGCTGAATCCCGAGGTGCAGCGCGCGTGGCGGGACGCGACCGGCATCGACATCCGCGATGGCTACGGGCAGACCGAGACCGGGCAGCTGACGGGGATGGCCCACGACGAGCCGGCCCGCCCCGGATCGATGGGCAGGCCGCTGCCCGGAGTGGCGCTGTCGGTGAGCGAGGGCGGTGGCGGGAGCGAGAGCGAGGGCACCGGCGAGCTGGTCGCCGACCCTCAAACGGTGCCGACGTTCTTCCTCGGCTACCTCGGCGAGGGCGTGCGGCGCGAGCAGGACGGCGCGTGGCAGATCGAGGACCGCCGCGCCGGCGGGCCCTGGCGCACGGGCGACCGCGTGCGCATGGACGGGGACGGCTACCTGTGGTTCGAGGGCCGCTCAGACGACGTGATCGTCTCCTCCGGCTACCGCATCGGCCCGTTCGAGGTGGAGTCCGCGCTCGTCTCCCACCCCGCAGTCGCCGAGGCCGCGGCCGTGGCTACCGCGGATGCCGAGCGCGGCGCGGTCGTGCGCGCGGTGGTCGTGCTGCGCGAGGGCGCTCCCGCGCCGAGCGCCGAGCTCGCGCGCGAGCTGCAGGAGCACGTCAAGCGCGAGACCGCCCCCTACAAGTACCCCCGCATCGTCGAGTTCGCGCCCGAGCTGCCCAAGACCGCCAGCGGCAAGGTCAGGCGGGCGCAGCTACGGGCCGAGAGCTGAGCCGACCCGCAGCACGCGCGATTTCAGACGAGCTGCTCTGCGGTCTGAGCGCTAACGCTCGCGCGGGCGAAGTCGCTCTTCAGCTCCTCGACCTCCTGGGCCACCGTGCTCGCCGGCGGGCGCAGCACGAGGAAGGACGCGAGGATGCCGCCGGCCACGAACACCGCGGCCACGATGTAGGCGAGGTGGTATCCACCGGTCAGTGCGCTGCTCAATGAGTGCCCGCTGGCCGTCAACGCCTTCGTGTGGTCGGTCGCGATCGTCCCCAGCGTGGCCAGGCCGATCGCGCCGAACAGCTGGACGGAGACGTTGATGATCCCCGAGGCCAGGCCCGCGTCGCGCGCGGGCGCGTCGGCCATCCCGATCGTCAGCAGCGGCAGGAACGACGCCCCCGCCCCGAGCCCGAGAGCAAGAAAAGCGAAGAACAGGCCGGGGAAGTAGCTCGCGTGGACGCCCTGTCCGGCGAGCAGCAGCAGGCCGACGATGATTCCGGCCAACCCGCCCGCCAGCGTCGGAACCGAGCCGAAGCGCTCCGCCAGGCGCGCCGAGACGCCCATCGACATGACGGCGATCGCGATCGTCAGCGGCATGAACGCGAGCCCCGTGTCGATTGCGTCGTAGCCGAGCACGCGCTCGAGGTACAGGGCGCCGAGGAAGAACGCCGAGAACATGCCCGTTACGAGCAGGCCGCGAACGAGGCTCGAGCCCATCAGCGTGCGCAGCCGCAGGATCCGCAGCGGCATAATCGGATTGGCCACGCGCGCCTCCAGCGCGAGGAAGGCGCCCAGCAGAGCCACCGAGACGCCGCCCGCTCCGAGCGTACGCGCGGAGAGCAGACCGTATTCACTGGACTTGACGATCGCGAACGCGCCGACCATGGTAGCCAGCGTGATCAGGATCGAGCCGAGCACATCCACGCCGCCGGCCAGGCCGATGCCCTCATTCTCCTCGATCAGGGCCGAGCCGAGCAACAGAGCGATCGCGCCGATGGGCACGTTGACGAAGAAGATCCAGTGCCAGCTCAGCGACTGCGTGAGCGCGCCGCCGGCGAGCAGACCGATCGAGCCGCCACCGGCGGAGACGAACGCGTACATGCCCATCGCTTTCGCCTGCTCGACCCTCTCCGGGAACTCGGTCACGATGATCGCGAGGATCACGCTCGAGGCCACCGCGCCGCCGACCCCCTGGATCAGGCGGGCGCCGATCAACATCGCCTGGCTGCTCGCTAGCCCGCACAGGATGGACGCGGCCACGAACAGGACGAGCCCTGAGAGGAAAACCTTCTTGCGGCCGATCAGGTCGCCGAAGCGGCCGGCCAGCAGCAGGAAGCCGCCGAAGGTGATCAGATAGCCGTCAATCACCCACGTGAGGTTCGCCTGCGTGAAGTGCAGTTCGCGCTGGATCGACGGCAGCGCGACGTTCACGATGGTCGCGTCGAGGACCATCATCAGCTGCCCGAGGCAGAGCACAGCGAGCGCTATCCAGCGCCGGCGCTCGCGTCTGCTGGCCGAGCTCTGATCGGTCGGCTCGCCGGTGGCCTCCTCGCCGGCGTTCTGCGGGCGGGTCACGGGGTCGAGAATGGTGGTGGCGGGGGTGGCGGGGCTCATGTAGTGCTCCTTGCGGTCGACGGAGAGAACACCATAGCAAAGATAATCAATGATTCAAGGATGATCTATACTTTATTTATGATCGGTGAATATGTGACGATTGATGCTTGAGTGAGGATTGATGCTGCGATGAGGTATAGACTCGAAGACATGGAGCAAGACCGCGCGCCTGAATTGGACTGCGCCCCGGGCTCGGCCGTGTTGCTGAGCCGCCTGGCCAAGCAGGTCTATCGCCGCTCGGGCGAGGAGCTCCTGGGCATGCACCTGCGCCACCTGGTCGCTCTCAGCTACGTCAACGACCACGATGGATGTCCCCAGCAGGACCTGGCCGACGCCTTCTGCATGGACGCCAACAACGTCGTGCTGCTGCTCAACGAGCTCGAGCAGCTCGGGTATGCCGCGCGTCTACGCGATCCCCACGATCGGCGCCGGCACCTAGTGCAGATCACGCCATCGGGCCGCAAGGCCCTGCACCTCGCCGAGCGGGCTCAGACAGCGATCGAGGACGAGGTGCTCGAGGCCCTGAGCGCACAGGAGCGCAGGACCCTGCGCGAGCTGCTCACGCGCGCGCTACGCAGCATCGAGCCAGCCGACGGAGAGGTTTACAGCGCGAGCACCGCGCCGATCTCCGCGTAGCTCAGCCGAGCGCCACGATCGCGTCGATCTCGACCTGAGCGTCCTTCGGCAGCTGCGTCACTCCGACGGTCACCCTCGCCGGCGGGTTCTCCGCGAAGAACGACGCGTAGACATCGTTGACCTCGGCGAACGCGGCGAGGTCGGCCATGTACACGGTCAGGCGCACCGCTCGATCCAGCGATGTGCCCGCGCCCTCGCACACCGCCCGCAGGTTCTCCAGGCATTGGCGGGCCTGCTCGGCGGGCGTCTCGCCGACCAGCTCGCCGGTGGCGGGGTGCAGCGGGATCTGCCCCGAGCAGAACAACAGCCCGCCGGCGCGTA
>Ga0310037_10001501_pt1 | contig 12729 bp, 16 predicted proteins | sample Sb_taG_11_FD_200239 | JGI IMG/M metagenome (GOLD analysis project Ga0310037, IMG submission 200239) | Peat soil microbial communities from Weissenstadt, Germany - Sb_50d_3_AS metaG (v2) (version 2) | ecosystem: Environmental > Terrestrial > Soil > Wetlands > Peat | place: Germany: Weissenstadt...
GGATCGGCGATTTCGCTCACGCTTGAGGAGGAAACTGCAATGGCTGGCCAACCGGGAGGCGATCATCGCGTGCGCGATCTGACGCCGCAGGAGGTCGCACAAGGACTTAAGGAAGGACGCGTCGTTCTCGTCGACGTGCGCGAGCCGAACGAGACTGCGGTCGAGCGTTTCCCCGGCGCCGTGACCGTGCCGCTCTCGGCGTTCGATCCCGCCACCATTCCGGCGCCGCCGGGAAGCGAAGTAGTGTTCGCCTGTCGTTCCGGGCGCCGTTCGGTCAACGCCTCGCTCGCTGCGCAGGAGCAGGGTTTCGATTACAACGCGCATCTCGCCGGGGGGATTTTGGCCTGGAAGGCCGCCGGGCTGCCGACCGAGACGTGAACGCTTTTGCACGTGAAAGCTTCAAGATTATTGCTTCTCACCGCCGCGCTGATCGCCGGCGCTCCTGCCGCACCCGCCGCGCCGGTGCAGCCCGAGCGCGTCGTCAACTTCTACAACTGGTCGGATTACATCGATCCGACCGTGCTCGGCGATTTCAGCAATGCCACGGGCATCAAGGTCCGCTACGACACATTCGATTCAAACGATACGCTCGAAGCGAAGCTGCTGGCCGGCAAATCCGGCTACGATGTCGTGGTGCCGACCGGCTATTTTCTCGCCCGCCAGATCAGCGCCGGCATTTTCCAGAAGCTCGACCAGGCAAAACTGCCGAACCTGATCAACGTTTGGCCGGAGATTGCCGAGCGCCTGGCGACTTACGATCCCCGCAATCAGTACGCGGTCAATTACATGTGGGGCACGACCGGCATCGGCTACAATGTCAAGGCGGCCCGCGACCGCCTCGGCGCCGGCGCGATCATCGATTCCTGGGACGACGTGTTCGATCCGCAAAAGATCGCACGCTTCAAAGATTGCGGCGTCCATCTGCTCGATTCCTCCGACGACATCATGCCGGCGGCGCTGCATGATCTGCATCTCGATCCGAATTCGAGCGATCCCGCCGACCTGCAAAAGGCTGTCGATCTTCTCTCGACGATCAGACCATATGTGCGCAAGTTTCATTCGTCCGAATACCTCAATGCGCTGGCGAGCGGTGAAATCTGCCTCGCCGTCGGGTTTTCCGGCGACATCAAGCAGGCGCAAAAGCGTGCGGCCGAGGCGAAAGGCGACGTCGCCGTCGGCTACGCGATCCCCAAGGAGGGCGCGCAATTGTGGTTCGATAATTTCGCCATTCCCCGCGATGCGCCCGACGTCGCCGAGGCGCACGCACTGATCGACTATCTGCTCAGGCCGGAGGTGGCGGCGAAAAACACGAATTTCATTTCCTACGCCAACGGCAATCTGGCGAGCCAGAAACTCATCGACCGCGCGATCCTCGACGACCGCGGCATCTATCCCGATGCCGCGACCATGGCTAAGCTTTACACCATCGCTGCGCACGACCAGAAAACGCAGAGGCTGATCAACCGCTTGTGGACGCGGGTCAAGACCGGACGGTGAGTGCCGGACGCACGGAGGCTCTTATGGCTACGCTGACGGGGAAAGTCGCGATCGTCACCGGCGGGACGAGTGGCATCGGCGAACGCATCGTCGAACGTTTTGTTGAAGAAGGCGCCAAAGTCGTAGTCTCCGCGCGCCGGCAGGAGGAAGGCCGAGCGCTGGAAAAGCGCCTTGGGGTCCGCTTCGTTCGCGCCGACGTCGCAAGCGAGACCGACGTCAAGGCGATGGTCGATCGCGCCGTCAATGACTTCGGCCGCATCGACTGTCTGGTCGCCAACGCCGGCGTTCCCTCGCCCATGATCAGCATCGCCGAGATCGACGTTGCGACCATCGATCAACTGCTGGCGATCAATGTGCGCGGCGTCCTGCTCTGCATCAAGCATGTGGCGCCGGTGATGCTGGCGCAAGGCACGGGCAGCATCATCAATATCGGCAGTATCGCCGGCCTTCGCGGTGCTTCGGGCCACATCTACAGCGCCACGAAGGGCGCGGTGCAGGCGCTGACGCGTTCGGTCGCTTCCGAACTCGGCGAGAAGGGAATTCGCGTCAATTTGCATCTCGCCGGGTGCGATCGTCACAGCGATCGTCGCCAAGGCCGCGGGCATTACCGGGCCCAATGTCGATCGCGCGGCCGATGCGGCAAAGGAATTATACGCCGGGATGCAACCGATTCCGCGGGCCGGCATTCCGGACGATATTGCGCAGGCGGCGGTATTTCTCGCCGGCGACGGTTCGAGCTTCGTCAACGGCCACGATTTTGTGATCGACGGCGGCTTTACCATCACCAAAGGCTGGTCGAGAGCGATTGCGGGCCGCGCCGAGATCGCCAAGCGCATCAAGGCGGCGGCGGCGACGTAACCGCCGCAACAAGCACACTGCGGGCGCCCGGGAGCGCGGAACAAACCGCGGAGATTTACGTTCCGTTGCGGAGGGGGAAGTCGGTATGATTCCGGCCGAAATTGTCGTAACCCGCGAACTCGCGATGCGGCCAGAGCGTCGGCGCCGGGCGCCTGCCCAACGTGACTCGCTTATTCGCGGGTACGCACAACCTCGTCCTTCTCGCCCCATTCGCGGAATGCTAAAGTGAAATGGTGGTGACGGGAGCACGATCGGGCATTTTACCGGCCTCCCGTTTCGTCGACGATCCAAAACATTGGCACGACTCGCGCTGCCCAGATGCAGGCGCTGGACGTCGCGGCCGGGAAATTGAACGGCCAAACTGTTGGAAGAAATGCCAGCGAATTAAAAATCCCGGGGGAAAGGAGCAGCAAAATGAGCGTGAGTGAAATCGACACCGATTATCTGGTGGTCGGCGGCGGGGCCACGGCCATGGCCTTCGTCGATACCTTGCTGACCGAAACCGATGCCCGGATTGCCATCGTGGACCGCCGCCATCGCCCCGGAGGACATTGGAACGACGCCTATCCGTTCGTACGTCTGCACCAGCCGTCGGCGACCTACGGCGTCAATTCGCGCGAGTTGGGCAGCTGGACGAAGGACGAGGCCGGCCTTAACGCGGGGTTTTACGGGCTGGCGTCCGGGTTGGAAGTGCTGAACCATTTCGATCAAGTGATGCGGGAGCGTTTTCTACCCTCAGGTCGCGTGCGGTGGCTGCCGATGAGCGAATACCGTGAGGGCCCGGGCGGTACGCATGAAATCACCTCGCTGGCCAGCGGCGACGTCGCACAAATCGTGGTGCGCAAGAAACTGGTTAACGCCACGCACGCGCAGACGGCGGTGCCTTCCACCCACCCGCCGAAATACGCGGTCGCGCCCGGCGTGAACTGCATACCCCCCAATCGCCTTCCCGAAATTCGGCGGCCGCATCCGGCCTACACTGTGGTGGGCTCGGGAAAGACCGGCATGGATACTTGCCTGTGACTCATGCAGAACGACGTGCCGTCGTCGCGCATCCGCTGGATCATGCCGCGCGATGCCTGGCTCTTGAACCGTGCGAACGTGCAGCCGGGAGCCGATTTCTTCGACCGCACGAGCGGCAGCGCCATAGACCAGTTCGAGGCGATCGCCGCGGCGACCTCAATCTCCGATCTCTTTGCCAGGCTCGAAGAGCGCAATCTGCTCATGCGAATCGACAAGGCCGTCGCACCCACGACCTATCGCTGCGCCGTCGTCTCGCCGGCTGAATTGGCTGAGTTGCGGCGCATCAAGGATATTGTGCGGCTCGGCCATGTGCGCGCCATCGAACCAACCCGGATCGAACTGGCCCAGGGCTCGCTGCCGGCCGAACCCGATACCCTCTATGTCGACTGCAGCGCCTGCGCCATAGTAAAGGCGCCACGGGTGCCAGTGTTCGACGGCGAGCGCATCAATCTACTCATGATACGCTGGTGCCAGCCGCTCTTCAGCGCCGCTCTCATCGCTTATATCGAGAGTCACTTCGCCGACGCAGCGGAGAAGAACGCCTTTTGCTCGGTGGTTCCAAGCCCGGAACGGCCCACGGACTGGTTGACGATGTGGGCGGTCACCCTTGCCAACACCGCGCGCTGGCAAAAGAACGAACAAATTCGCGGCTGGCTTTTGCAGTGTCGCCTCAACAACGTCGCGGCGATGATGCGCGGGGCGAAGCCCGACGACACGGCCAAGTTCGAGCGATTGAAAGAAATGGCGATGAAAGCCGGCGCCGCCGGGTCGAAACTGCCGGCGCTGCTGGCTCAGGTGGCGTGAGGTCTGCCATCGCGAATGCGGGTGAAGCGCGCCTGGATGTCGTGCAGACGGGAAACATCCGCACGCGAATTGCGATACAAGGTTCGGGTCCGCTGGTGCTGCTGTGCCACGGATTCCCTGAATCCTGGCGCTCGTGGAAGAGCCAGTTGTCGGCGCTCGCCGCCGCGGGCTACCGGGCTGTCGCACCCGACATGCGCGGTTACGGCGGCACCGACGCGCCGCCCGAGATCGAATCCTACACGATGCTCCATTTTGTCGGTGACATGGTCGAGTTGGTGAAGGCGCTCGGCGAGAAAGAGGCCGTCATCGTCGGACACGATTGGGGTGCACCGGTGGCGTGGAACGCCGCGATGCTGCGTGCGGACATGTTCCGGGCCGTCGTCGGCATGAGCGTTCCATTTACGCCGCCGACCCCCGTCGATCTGCTGAGCATTTTGGAAAAACAGGGCGTGCAAACTTTCTACATGCAGTATTTCCAAAAGCCCGGCGTGGCCGAGGCCGAGCTCGAAGCCGACGCGGAGGCATCGCTCCGGCGCATGTATTTCACCATGTCGGGCGACGGGCCGCACCGAATCGTGGCTGGAATATTGGCGCCCGGCACCGGCATCCTCGCCAACACCGTTGAGCCGGAGCGGCTGCCCAATTGGCTGGACGAGAACGATCTCGGTTATGTCACGGCCGAGTTCAAACGAACCGGCTTCCGCGGCGGATTGAACTGGTACCGCAACATCAGGCGCTCGTCGGAGTTGTTGGCGCCGTGGCGCGGCTGCGTGATCCGGCAACCGTCGCTGTTCATCGCCGGCGCGCGCGACGACGTGCTGCGTTTTCCGGGCATGGAAGCGAGGATCAAGCAGCTTTCAGCCGTGCTGCCGGGAATTCGCGGGTGCCACATTCTTGAAGGCGCGGGTCACTGGATTCAGCGCGAGCGCGCCGCGGCGGTCAACGACTTGCTGATCACGTTCCTGCGCGGCTTGTAGCGTCGGCGCTTCTTACCGCCACCGCCGATGCAGCCAAAGCCATTGCTCGGGATGCTCGCGCACCCAGCCTTCGATCACCGACGTGACCGCCTGCATCGTGCCGGCGATATCCACGCGGCCGGCGGCGTCGCGCGCCGGCTCGATGGCTTCGGTGATCTCACCCCAAAAACTGTTGCCGTCGGCTTGGCGCACCACGCGCATGCCGTGAATGGGGCTTTCGGTCTGCCGGGCGAGCAGCGCGAGCAGCGGATTGGCCATGCAGCGGCGGCCGAAAAAGATCACCTCGACGCCTCTGGTGAAATGCTGGTCGGCGAGCATTCCGACATGGGTGCCGGAGCGCAAAAGACGCGCGAGCTGCACCGGCGCGGCCAGCCCGCTGGGGATGAGTTCGCCCATCAACGGCTCACGCAGCCTGACGATAAGGTCGCTGATCGGGCGGACGTTCGGCCGTCGGTAAAGCAATGCGGCGCGCGCGCCGAGTAACTTGCCCACCACTGCGGGCAGCTCCCAGTTGGCCAGATGGGCGGCAAAACAGATCATCGGTTTACCGCTTTGCATCAGCCGCAGGTAGCGCTCCGCGGTTTCCGGCGCATAAGTGATGGCGTCCGGCGTCGCCGGTCCGGCGCCGGCGATGGAAAATTCGTCGAGGTGTGCGAACTCGACCACGATGCGGCCGAGATTGTCCCACACGCCGGCGAGGATTTGCTCGATCTCGGCGGCGGATTTGTCGGCAAAAGCGGCGCGCAGATTGGCGCGGCCGATGTAATGCTCCGGAAACAGCGGGCCAAGCCTGCGCATCAGCGCGCCGGCGAAATTGGCCGTGCGTTTGCGGTCGGTGTGTTTGACCGCGTTCAAAATGCCGCCGGCGAGCGCGCCGACCGTCGCATCGAGAAACTTGGAACGCGGTTTCATCAGAGCATGATCCGGAAAAATGAGAACCGGTATACCGATCAGCTCCACCAGGAAAGACCGGAAGGCGATGGCGTTCTAGAACGTGACGATGATCTTGCCGAACACTTGCCGGCCTTCGAGCCGCGCGAGGCCCTGCTCGAAATCGGCGAGCGCGACCTCGGTGTCGATCACCGGCAGGAGGCCCGAAGCCATCTTGGCGAGGCTCTCGCGGATGTTGCGCATGGAGGCGCCGAACGAGCCGAAGATGCGATATTGCTGAAGGAAAAGCTGGAACAGATTGATGGTGGTCGATTGACCCGAGGTCGATCCGCAGGTGACCAGCCGCCCGCCGCGCTTGAGGCAGAGAAGCGACCCATTGAACGTGTCGGGACCGACGTGCTCAAAAGCGACATCGACGCCCTTCTTGCCGGTCAGCTTGCGCACGATGCCTTCGAATCGCTCGGTGCGGTAATTGATGACGTGGTCGGCGCCGATCGCCTTGGCCTTGGCGGCCTTTTCGTCGTCGCCAACGGTGGTGATCACGGTGCAGCCGATGGCTTTTGCCATCTTGATGGCGACGGTGCCGATGCCGGAGCCGCCGGCCTGGACCAAAATGGTCTCGCCCGGTTCGAGTTTGGCGTTGTCGAACAGCATGTGCTGCACGGTCGAGAAGGCGATCGGCGCGCAGGCGGCGTCGCGGAAACTCACGCCCGCCGGCACCGGGATCGTCAACCGCGCCGGCATGTTGACGAGATCGCGGGCGAAGCCGTCGACGTGGAAGCCCATGATGCCGGCCACGTCTTCGCAAAGATTGTCGCGGCCTTCGCGGCAGGCCTTGCAAATCCCGCAAGTGAGCCCGCCATAGGCGACGACGCGGTCGCCGACGTGAAAATCGGAGACGCCGGCGCCGACGGCGCGAATTTCGCCGGCGGCCTCCGCGCCGACGATGAGTGGCAGCTTGCGCTTGGCGAAGGCCATACCGCGCCAGCCCCAGACATCGATGTGATTGAGCCCGATCGCCTTGATGCCGATCTGAACTTCGCCGGCCGCGGGCGCTGGCGGTGCCGCGACCTCGCGCAGCAGGATCTTGCGATCGCCGATCAGCATGAGCGCACGCATGGCGGACACCGGATCGGTGGTTCGGTGCGCGACGTCGACGGTCGTTCCGGCGACGCCGCTCACGCCGGCTCCAGCGCCATGACCAGGCAGACATTCTGGCCGCCGAAGCCGAACGAATTGGACATCGCGCGACGCAGCTTGGCGTCCCGCGCCACATTGGGAACCACGTCGAGCGTAATCGCCGGATCAGGAATGGCGTGATTGATGGTGGGCGGCACCCGCTGGTGCTGCAGCGTCAAGAGCGTGAACCCCGCTTCGACGGCGCCGGCCGCGGTCAGCGTGTGGCCGATCATCGATTTGTTGGAAGAGATCGGAATGCCGCGCATACTTTCGCCGAAAACTGTGGAAACGCCGAGATGCTCCATCTTGTCGTTCTCCGGCGTCGAGGTGCCGTGGGCGTTGATGTAATCGATGTCTTGCGGCCCGACGCCGGCATCAGCGAGCGCATTGCGCAGCGAGGCGATGATCGGCTTGCCGTCCGGGCTCGACCGGGTGCGGTGGAACGAGTCGGATTTTTCGCCGTAGCCTTCGAGGATGCCGAGCACGCGCGCGCCGCGCGCGCGGGCGTGATCGAGATTTTCAAGCACGAGGGCCGCCGCGCCCTCGGCGAGGACAAAACCGTCGCGGTTCTTGGAGAACGGCTTGGAGGCCCGCTCGGGCGGATCGTTTTGCGTTGATAAGGCGGACAGCAGCGAGAACCGCACCAGCGATTCCGGCGTCAGCGAGGCATCGGCGCCGATGGCCAGCGCCGCCTGGCAATCGCCGCGCCGGATCGCGTCCATGCCAAGCTGGATGGCGGTGGCGCCGGAGGCGCAGGCGGTGTTGAGCGAGACCGGCGAGCCCTCGGTGCCGAAATGCTCGGCGAGGTGCTCGCCGATGATGCCGAATTTGAACGCGCCATGCTTGGCGGCGAATTCGCGGGCCACGCGCATGAGATCGGGATAGCCGGTGTCGGCGGTGGACGCGGCCATCTCCGCCATCTTGATGCGGTCCGACCATTCGATCTCAAGCGGCGGCGGCGCGAGATAGAGCGGCCCGGGGAAACGGCCCTTGGCGCCGATGCCGGATTCCGCGACCGCCTCTTCGCCGGCGAGCAGCGCCACGCGCTCGGAGAGTTCCGCCGGCGACATTTGATCGCGATACACGTCGTCGACGGTGCCGGCTATGGTGGTACGCAGCCCCTCGGTTGGAAAACGCGAAATGCGCCGAATGCCGGACACGCCACCGGTTAGTTTCACCCAATTGTCGGACTTGCCGACGCCGAGCGAGGTGACCACGCCGATGCCGGTGACGGCGACGACGGGGCGGCCCTGTTTATCGCGCGTTGCCGCGGCCATTAATGCTCTCCCTCAAACGACCCGTTCCACCAGCGCCAGCGCTTCGCCGCGCCAATTGCCGACGCTCGTAACCAGCACCTGGGAAATATCGGCCGGGCTTGACCCGATATCTCCCGTTCCCGCCGGCGCGAACAGTGTGCCATGTTCGAGCACGGCGGTGGCAATCCCCAGATTGGCCACGAATTGAGCCTCTACGCCATGACCGATATACGTCCCGGTATTGCGGACGGGAAGGCCAATTTCCTTAAGCGTCGCATGCTCCGCCCCGGTCGCCGGTTGCAGCCCGGCGGCGCCGGAAATCACCGCGGCCTGCGGGCGGTCGATCCGGCCGGCGATGGCGTTCCACTGGCGGAGGAGGGTCGCCTCGATGTCGCCCTTCTGGCGCTTGTTACGGTCGGAAGCGACCGATGAAATCCGTCCGCGCGCTCGCGCGCCGCGTGCTTGCGCATGCTCGCGGCTCTCAAGCACGAGGAATGCTCCCATATTACCGAGCGCGATGCCGCCCTGCGGGCCGCGGTCCCAGACCGGCGCAAAGGCGCCCTTGAGTGCCACCCCGGATTGCTCGAAGACGAGGAGGACATCCCAGCGCGTGGCGTGGTAGGCGCCGCCGACCAGAGTCAATTCGCTCTGGCCCGCGGCGATGCGCGCCTGAGCGATGCGCACCGCGTCGACGCCCGCCGCCTCCTCGCCGAGGAATGTGCGCGAGGAGCCGACCACGCCGTGCACGATCGAGATGTTGCCGGCAAGAAGGTTGGGCAACTGCGCCAGGAACAAAGTCGGGCGCAGATCGCTCATCAGCCGCTCGTTGAGGAACGTGCCGCGCTCCGCCGTCTTGCGCATGCCGGTGAGGATAGCGGCGTCGGCAACCACATCGCGCTCGCCGCCGGCGGCGGCGACGATCATGTCGGTCACGTCGAGCAGATCGGGTTTGCCGGCGATGCCGGCGTCGGCGAGCGCCAGTCCCGCGGCATAGACGCCGATGCGCTGCCACTGCTCCATCTGCCGCTGATCGCTCTTCTTCGGGATCTGCTTGTCGAAATTGACCGGTGGCAGCGGATGCACGATGTAGGGCGCGAAGCTTTTGTCGTCATAGGGCGGCGGATCGCCGCGCTGCAAATGGCTCCAGTTCGCCTCGACCCCTTCGCCAAGGCAGGTGAGAAGACCGACGCCGGTGATCCACACCTCGCGGCGTCCGCTCACTTGATGAGCTCCTTGAGTGGAACCTCGATCTGTTCCGCCCGTTGCAGAATCGCCTGGCGGAATTCCGGGCTGGGAAAGGCCATGACGCGGTAAGTGATCTGCGCCTCGCAGACGGCCTTGCCCCGGCGGCGTCCTTTGCACTCGGCGACGGTGAAGCCCGAGCCCTCATGCACAATGCCGCCTTCGAATTCGAGCTCGTCGCCGGGAAACACCGCGGTGCGGAATTTTGCGTCACGCACGCCGATCAGAAACGGCATGGTGGTGAAGCCGGAGAGCGCCATCACCAGCCAGCCGGTGGTCTGCGCCATGCATTCGAGCAGCAGCGCGCCGGGCATCAGCGGATAGGTGGGAAAGTGGCCTTCGAACACGGTGTTCTGTTGCGGCACGGCGCAATGGGTTCGAACCACGCGTGCTTCAACGTCGAGCGCGACGACGCGGTCGATCATCTGGAAATATTCGAACCGCATCGGCGGCGCCTCAGGCGCCTTTCGCCGCGATCAGCTTGTCGATCTCGTCGCTCAGGTTTTTGAGCACGAAATACTGGTCGGTTGTCGCCTTGCCGTCGTTGACTTCCTGGGTCCACTGCTCGAGCGGCAGCTTGATGCCGAACGTCTTGTCGATGGCAAAAGCGATATCGAGGAAATCGAGGCTGTCGATTTCAAGGTCGTTGATGGCGTGGCTTTCCGGCTTGATATTCTCGCGCGGAATGTCGCAGGTTTCCGCAATGATTTCAGCTACTTTATCGAACGTGGCGGACATGCTGCGGACCCCTCCAGTGTGGCTGCCCGTATAGCGAAGGATGCCGCCAAGTTCAACGTCGCCCTGCCGCAATGCGCGGCCGCGCCAAACTTGCCACATTGCCCACGGCCGTGATCCGTCCTAAATCCAAGCAAAAGGGCGTGGGGACGGGTATCCCGAGGAGCAACCCATGATTCTTATCGCGCGGAAATATGTCGGTCGCGCCCTTGCCGCCGTCTCTGCGCTGGCGGTGGCGCTGCTTTTACCGTTGGGCGTGCAGGCCGCCGACTACAATGTCGGCCCGATGCACATCGACTCCCCGTGGACGCGCGCGACCCCCAAGGGCGCAAGTTCCGGCGCCGGTTATCTCACCGTGACCAATAACGGCACTGCGCCGGACCGTCTAAGCTGCGCCTCAAGCGCCGCCGCCGGGGCGTGCCAAATCCACTCCATGACCATGGAAGGCGGCGTGATGAAAATGCGACCGGTGGAGGGCGGTCTGGAGATCAAGCCGGGCGAGACCGTTACGCTCAAACCCGGCGGCTACCACGTAATGTTCGTCGACCTCAAACACCCGCTGGAGCAGGGCAGCGCGTTCGAGGCGACGCTGCAATTCGAGAAGGCCGGCACGGTCAAGGTCGAATTCCCGGTCCTGGCCCTCGGCGCAGCCGCTCCCGGGGCCAACACCGGCGGTAGCATGATGATGGACCACGGCGGCATGATGCAGCAGATGGACAAACACTGACCGGCCGCTACCGAGAAACGGTCGCTATCAAGACTTGGGCTCACGAAACGGCAGCGGCGCGCCTTCGGGCAGCGGCATGCGAAAGACGTTGAGCGTCATCGATACCAAGACGTAATAGCCGAGGATGCCGACCAGTTCGACCATGCCGGTATCGCCGAGAAATTTGTGGACGCGGGCATAAGCGGCATCGCTTACGCGCCGCGTGGCGTAAAGCTCCTTGACGAAAGCGTAGATCGCCATCTCGTCGCGTGGCGCCGATTTCGTTGCGCGTTCGGCCTGCAGCGCGCGGATGGTTGCCTCCTTCACGCCCTGCTGTGCGGCGATGGCCGCGTGCACGTGCCACTCATATTGCGCCTTCCAGTATTGGCCGGTGCACAGGATGGCAAACTCGGATAGCCGCGGTGGCAGACTGGTGTGGAAGCGAAGATGGCCGCCAAGTTGCTGCGTCAGCAGGCCGTAAGCCGGAGCGTGCAGATAGACGGCGAACGGACCTTGGTTGTGGAAGCGGCCGCGCGGGCCCGCTTCGATCGCCGCGACCAGCGCCCGCTGCTCGGCCGTGAGGTTGACCATATCGACTGCGGGTAGCCGCGGGGCGGGAGTGCGCGGCGTTCGTTTGGCGCGCGAGCGCTTCGACGATGTAGATTTGGCCATGATGTCCTCTTGCTATTTTCGGCCGACGAGATCGATCAGCGCCGACGTGCCGACATGCGCGGTGCCTTCGTCGAGCATGCTGTCATGCTCGCGAATCTCAAGTTCGGCGAAGTCGCCGAAAGCGGCGTGGAGGATTTCGCGCGTATAGGTGCGTTCGGCGTCCGGCGGCCCGCCGGTGCGATAATTAAGCTGTTCGGGCCGGTAGCTTTCCATCAGTAAAAGCCCGCCCGGTTTGAGTGCACCCTTGACGTTGGCAAAGAACGCTTCCCGCTCAACGGGGACGAGGTGGATGAAGATCGCAGCGATCGCATCGTATGCGGCTTTCGGCCAGCGCCAAGTATTGATATCGGCGACTTCGGTTGAGAGATGTACGCCGCGTTCCTGCGCCAGCGCCCGCGCCTTGGCGAGCGCAGTCGCAGAATAATCGATGGCGAGCACGTCGAGGCCTTGCTCGGCGAGCCATACGCCGTTGCGGCCCTCGCCGTCCGCCACCGACAGCGCGGTCGCGCCGGCGCGCAAACGGGGTGCCTGGCGTTTAAGGAATGCGTTCGGGGCCTTGCCGAATAGATAATCGGGAGCGCGAAATCGCGTCTCCCATCGCTCACGCTCCGACATGCTGCTACCCGGAATCAACGGCTGCCGCTTCCTGGCGCCCGACGCCGCTTTGCCACGCGGCTCGGCATCGCGCTAAGTGTAGCGGCGCCCAGCGTGCCGGTCGATATCGCGGCGAAAGATCTCCAAGACCTGGCGGGGCAGCTGGCGGCGTGACGATTACGCCGGATGATGCGGAAACAGTTGCAGCCTTGCGCTGATCTTGCGCGCCGCGCGGCGCATCTGCGTCTCGAAGAACTGGTCGGTCATTCGGCCTAAATATTCCAGGGCGGCAGTC
>Ga0310037_10001508_pt1 | contig 12694 bp, 13 predicted proteins | sample Sb_taG_11_FD_200239 | JGI IMG/M metagenome (GOLD analysis project Ga0310037, IMG submission 200239) | Peat soil microbial communities from Weissenstadt, Germany - Sb_50d_3_AS metaG (v2) (version 2) | ecosystem: Environmental > Terrestrial > Soil > Wetlands > Peat | place: Germany: Weissenstadt...
TCCGCCGTTCATCGAGCTCTCCGCGGTGGTGGTGGCGGAGAACCTGCTGACGGCGCTCGTGCTCGCGGCCGTATATGCGGCCCTGCGGGCGCGCCGCGGGGACCATCCCTGGGCGTGGATCGTCGCGGCCGGCGCGCTGACGGGACTGGCCACGCTCACCCACGAGAACGGCGTCGTGCTGGTGATCCCGCTCGCGCTGGCGGCGTGGAGCGCGACGAACGGGTCGCTCAAGGCGCCGGTGGCGCTGATCGCGACCGCGGTGCTCGTCGTCGTGCCGTGGGCGATCCGCGACGCCGTCGAGCTGCACCGCTTCGTCCCCATCTCCGACGAGGCCGGAATCACGCTCGCCGGCACCTACAACGCCGCGTCGGCGGCCGACCATCGCATCCCCTACCAGTGGCGGTTGTACCTGCCCGAGCGACATCCCAGCCGGCTCGCAGAGCCGGCTTTAAGTAATGACCAGCTCAGTGATGCGCTGCGCTACATCGGCAGGCACCCGTTGGCGCCCGTCGCGGTCGCCTACCACAACGTCCGCCGGCTGCTCGAGCTCGAGGGTTCGTTCGCGTGGGAGGTCTCGACCGCCTCGATCGGGCTGCCGCGCGGGACGGCCAAGATCGGCGTGATCGGGTTCTGGATCCTCTGCGTGCTCGCGCTCGCCGGCGCGTTCACGAAGGCGGTGCGGCGGGCCCCGGGGTGGCTGTGGACGGCGCCGGCGCTGCTGGCCCTCAGCGTGGTGCTGGTCAACGCCGAGACGCCGCGGTTCCGCGAGCCAATCGACGCGTTCCTGCTGCTGCCGGCGGCGTGCGCGGTATCCGCCGCCCTACGCCGTGCGCCAGTCCGGCGTGTACGTCGCGCGCCACTGGCGGCTCGAAGCGCTCAGCTTGTCGAAGTGCGCCAGCGCCTCGCCTGAGCCCACCGCGACGCACGTCAGCGGTGACTCGGCCAGGTAAACCGGCATGCCCGTCTCGTCGGCGACCAGGTCGGCGAAGCCCCGGATCAGCGTGCCGCCCCCGGCGAGCAGGATCCCGTCGCGGGCGATGTCGCTGGCGAGCTCCGGCGGGGTCTGCTCGAGCGTGTCGCGGATCGCGCGGAGGATCTCCTGGAGAGGCCCGCGGATCGCGTCGCGCACCTCTTCGGTGTGGAGCTGGATCGCCGTCGGCAGCCCGGTGATCAGGTGGCGCCCGCGGACCTCGATCGTCTCCTCCTCCGGCAGGGGGATCGCCGAGGCGGCGGTGATCTTGATGTTCTCGGCGGTCCGTGAGCCAATCGCGAGCTGGTAGACGCCGCGCAGATAGTGGGTGATCGCCTCGTCCATCTCGTAGCCGCCGACGCGTACAGAGCTGGAGATGACGATCCCGCCGAGCGAGATCACCGCCATCTCGCTGGTGCCGCCGCCGACGTCGACGACCATCCGCCCGACAGGCTCCTCGATCGCGATCCCGGCGCCGATGGCGGCGGCGATCGGCTCCTCGATCAGGTGAACGTGGCGGGCGCCGGCGGCGAGCGAGGCCTCCTCGACCGCCCGCTTCTCGACCTCGGTGACGCCCGACGGGGCGCACACGATCAGGCGGGGGTGCGCCATCCGCCGGTGGAGCACCTTGCGGATGAAGTAGCGGAGCATCTGCTCGGTCACCTCGAAGTCGGCGATCACGCCGTGGCGCAGCGGTCGTGTGGCGGAGATCGTGGCCGGCGTGCGGCCGATCATGCGCTCGGCGTCGGCGCCGACGGCGTGAACCTCCCCGGTGCCGACATCCGAGGCGACGACCGAGGGCTCGGACACGACGATGCCGCGCCCGCCGACGTAAACGAGCGTGTTGGCGGTTCCCAGGTCGATCGCCATGTCGTGAACGCCGACCGTGGGAGCCAGGTGGCGACGGGAGGTGTCGCGGCGTGATCCGTCTCTACTTAACCGCATCTAGGAAGAGTGTCAGAAGCTCGGCGTCCGCGCAGAGAGACCTTGTAATTCCAGTCCGAACTCCGACTTGGCGCCGGCGGTTCGGTGGCGGGTCGGGAGGTTCGGTGGCGGGTCGGGAGGTTCGGTGGCGGGTCGGGAGGTTCGGTGGCGGGGCGCCCGTCGTGGGCGGTTGCCCGGGCGGGGCGGGTTGGCGCTAATGCCGGTGCCAAAACCTGCATAGCGCGCCAACCTCACCGCAGACGCCCAGCCCTGGCGCGCTGTGCATGCAGAGCGTGCTTAACACGTCACGCCTCGGGATTCCGGGCGGTTATGGCGTGTTATGCAGGTTTTTGCCGCACACGCGCGCGTGATCACCCGCCGGTCCAGGCCGTGCACCCGCGGTCCAGGCCGAGCCGCTTCCCGGGCGGGTTTCGGCCCGACCGCCAGCGCCCACTATCAGAACGGAACGCTTTGTTCCGCTATGATCGCGTAGCGCTTTGCCCGACGGACCCTCCCCACTGTCCGGCCGCCGCGCCCAGGCGGCCCGCAACGACCAGATCATTCTCGAGTCGGCGCGGGCCGTGTTCATCGCCGACCCGGGTGCGCCGATCAGCGAGGTCGCCAAACACGCCGGCGTCGGGATCAGCGCGCTGTACTCGCGCTATGCCAGCAAGGAGGACCTGCTGCGCAAGCTCTGCAGCGATGGATTGCAGCGGTTCGTCGACGAGACCGAGGCCGCGGTGGCGGACGACCGTGATCCGTGGACCGTGTTCAGCGAGTTCATGGGGCGGCTGGTCGACGCCGACACCAGCTCGCTGACCCTGGCGCTCGCCGGCCGGTTCACCCCAACGCCGGAGATGTTCGCGCTCGCCGAGCGCGCCAACGAGCTGACGGTGGAGCTGTTCGAGCGGACGAAGGCGGTGCTGCGGGACGGGCTCGAGGTCCACGACCTATCCCTGGTCTTCGAGCTGATCGCGGCGATCAAGCTCCCGGACCGGGCGCGGACCGCGCAGCTGCGCCGGCGCTACCTGGCGGTCGTGCTCGATGGGCTGCGGGCCGGCGGGGCAAACGGGCTGCCCGGGCCGGCGCCGAGCTGGCAGGAGATCAACGAGCGCTGGGTGGCGTAGACCGCCTGGCCCGCCGTGGACATCCGCCTGGGCCGAATGTACGATCGCCAGCCGTGGGGAGAGGGTCTGGTGAGCGATTTGCGGTTCTCGCCGGCGTGGCGGCGATCGTCTGTGCCGTTGTGCTCGGCGCCGGGTCCGCGGTGGCGCAGGCCCCGGGCGCTCGGCCACCGTGCGCTCCTCGTGGACCGCTGCACATCGCCGCCGCCTGGTGGCGCTCACGCAATGTGATGGCGCCGCGCGGGGCCACGGTCGTGCGCCTGTGCCGGTACGCGGGGTTGAACGCGCGGCCGTCGTTGAAGCTGAGGAGGTCGATGCTCGTGGCCGATCCGGGAACGATCGCCGAGCTCATCGCCAACCTCGACGCACTGCGGCCGATCAAGGGCGCGTTCTCGTGCCCGACCTCCAACGGCTCGCGGGTCCTCGCGCTGCTCGCCTATCCGGACGGTCATCGGCTCACGATCTCGGTCGGCACCGGTGGGTGTGGCATCGTCACGAACGGAAAGCTCGTGCGAACAGTCGCCAGCCTCAGCCACACAAACCCGGTCGGCCCGCGGCTGTTGGGACAGTTGAAGCGGCTCGTCGGGGCCGACTTCCACTACAGGCCGCGCTGAGCTCGGACGCCTATCGAGCTCTGTTTCGCCTGCCGGGCGTCCGCTCGCAAGCGATCGCGGGCCTGCTCGCCCAGGTCAGCCAGGGGGCGATCAGCGTTGGGCTCATCCTCCTCGTTCACGAGCAAACGGGCTCGCTGGCGCTCGCCGGCGTGGTCGTAGGCGTGGTGTGGATCGCTGCGGGCCTGTCCCGCCCGGTCCAAGGACGGCTGATCGATCGCCGCGGACCGGGCGAGGTGATGGCGTCATGCGGCGTCGTCCACGCCGTGGCGATCGCCGCCATCGTCGGACTCGCGGCGCTGCACGCTCCCGGCTCCCTGCTGGTCGTGTTCGGGGCCCTTACCGGGCTGGCGCTGCCGCCGGTGTCCGCGGCCATGCGCGTCGCCTGGGCCGACGTCGCGGAGCCCCACGAGCGGACCGCGGCCTACAGCCTCGTCTACTTGGTGCAGGAGGTGGCGATCCTCACCGGCCCGCTGATCCTCGCCGCCCTGATTGCGACCGTCTCGGTTTCGGCGGCGCTCCTGGTGGTCGCAGCGGTGACCGTCGCGGGGTCGCTTGGCTTCGCCGTCGCGTCGCCAGCCCTGGGAGTTCGGCCGTCGGGCCCGGTGGCACGCGACCAGGCGGTGCTACGCATCCGCACGATGTACGTGCTGTTGGCGATAGCCGTGCTGCTCGGCGCGATGATCGGCGGGATCCAAGTCGGGGCGCCGACGTTCGCAACCGCCCGCGGCGCGCCCGCGGCGGCCGGGCTGCTGGTCGCGTCCCTATCGGTCGGCGGCATCATCGGCGCTGCGATCTACGGAAGCCGGCGGTGGCGGGCGGCTCCGTCGACGCGGCTGTTGTTGCTGCTGGGATGGATGACGGTGGCGCTCGCGCTGACGATCGTCGCGGGCAGCTTCGTCGTCCTGGCTGTGTTCCTGATCCTGGCCGGGCTGGCGTTCAACCCGTCCCTGAGCACGCTGTCGCTACTGGTCGATCAGCACGTCGCAGCTCGCAGCGCCGGCGAGGCATTCGGCTGGCTCTCCACCGGGATCGCTGCCGGAACAGGCGCGGGCAGCGCACTGTCGGCGGCGCTCGCCCAGCATCAGGATCACGCCCGGCCGGCGTTCATCGTGGCTGCCCTCGCAGGCGCGGGAGCGACTGCGGTGGCGCTGGCGGCGCGGCGGCGGCTCGCTCGAGAGGCGTAGCCCTCGACCGGCGCGCCGTCGGCCACGGCGAGCCCTAGGAGCGCGAGCAGTTTCAAACCCGCACACCGCCGATGTCCAATTTATGACTCGGGGCACTAGTGGTCGAGCAGCGCAGCCAGCGTCAAACCGCTCTGCACCGACTGTGGGAGATCGGCGACGATGTCCGAGCCGGGGGCGGCGTATTCGTCGCGCCGCTTGATCATCAGCCACTGGGGCTTCTCGCCACCGCGCGTCCGCTGCAGGGCGAAGCCGCCGCGGAGCTTCTCTCCATGGAGCACAAACACGGCGTGGCCGCGCTCGAGCGCCTCGGGCCACGGCACGCGGCCGCCCTGTTCGTAGGGACCACGATCCCAGATGATCACCCCGCCACGGCCGGTCCGACCCTCGAAGTCGTTGTGGGCCAGCGTGTGATCCTCCACTTCGACCGCGAAGCGCTTGACCGCCGGGTCCATCGAAGGCCCTTTGGGCACAGCCCAGGAACGCATGACACCGTCAACCTCGAGACGCACGTCGAAGTGGTGCGCCGTCGCCTGGTGCTCTTGCACAACAAACACGCCTGAGGGAACGCCGCGTACCGCGAACTGCTCGTGCCCCTCGGCGCGCACCTGCCTCTCCGATACCGAGTCGACGCTCGGCATCGAGCGCATGACCGAAACAAGCTGCTCGATCGCGGCGGACTCCCCCTCGGCGTGCACGCACAGGGTCCCGTCCTCCATCAGCCGGACCCATCCGACCAGACCAAGGTCAACCGCTCGCGCGCGGACGTCGTCGCGAAGCGAGGAAACCTCTCCGGCGATCGTTATGCGGTTCGCCGTCACGCGGACTCAGGGTACCCACGGCCAGACGCGCCTCCACGGCGTCTGGCGTCGATTAGGCTCCGCCAAGGAATGAGCGAGTTCGAGCGCCTAGGGATCGAACTGCGCGAGCAGCTGCGCCTCTCGCTCGACTGAGAGGCCCGCCGGCGGTAGCGGCACCCCGACGGTCTTGCCGATCTCACTCGTGGAGCGACGCCACGCGAGCGTGTCGGCGACCGTCGCCTCGAGCGGCCGGAACTCCAAGCCCTCGGAGAGCGCACGGCCGACGCTGACCGCCAGGAACCCCCGCAGCTCCGCGTGCCTGGGCAGGTCTAGCCATAACGGCAACTCATCCCACGGCTCGACTCCCGCCTCGGCGAGACGGTCCTCGTCAATCCACACGAACTCGGCGTTCCCGCCGGTGGCGCGACGGATGCGCTCGAGCATCTCGCCGAATGTCAGCCGCTCGGCGGGACCGGTGGCGTTGAACGTGCCCGTCCGCCGCTGCTCGGTCATGAGGACGATCCAGCGGGCGAGGTCGCGCGCGTCGATCAATTGGACCGGCTGGCCCTCCGCCCCTGGAGCGAGCACTCTGCCGCCCTCGGCGAGCCGGCGCACCCAGTACGTGAACCGCTCGGTCGGATCGTGCGGTCCGACGATCAGGCCCGGCCGAACCACCAGTGCCCGGTCCGGAAGCGCATCGCGGACCACGCGCTCGCACCCAACCTTGAGCTCCCCGTAGTACCGCGCGACGTCCTCCGAGTCGGGATCCGGGAGCTCCGCCAGCGGAGCGTCCTCGTCCAGTCCCGGAACCGGAAGCGATGAGTAGGCAGAGATGCTCGACACGAACACGTAGTGATCGACCGAGTCGGCAAGCGCGGCAGCCGATGCGCGAACGACCCGCGGCAGGTATCCCGAGGTGTCGATCACGGCGTCCCACGAGCGGCCGGCCAGGGCGTCGAGATCGGCCTCGCGATCGCCGGTGATCCGCTCGACATCGGCGAACGCGCCGGGGTCCGTGTGCCCTCGGTTGAACAGCGTCAGTTCATGGCCATGCTCGCGTGCGCAGTCGACGATGTGTCGTCCGAGGAATAGCGTCCCGCCGAGAATCAGCAACCGCACGGTTGCAGGATAGTGCAGCCGGCAGGGCGCTAGCTATTAGCTAGCCGTGGCGGGCGATCGGGGGGGGCGGATCAGCATTTCGTGAGAATCGTTCCCGTGGCCGGGCTGAGCGTGAGCTCAGTCACGTGCGATCCGCCTGGCGAGACGTAGCAGGCACCGAGGTTTACGGGCTGCGAAACTGTCGGACTTGGATCGACGAGCGCCACGCCATCCGTGAAGTCACGCCGCCACGCTACCCCCACCTGATAGCGAGAGTCTGTCGGGGACCCGGCACTGAGCGACGCGTAACTTGAGTAATTGTTCGAGCAGGTACACAGAACGTGGTAGTCGTAGGTGTCGCCCCCGCTCCCGTTCCAGCCAAGCATGAGCGTTGCCCGCGTGTAGAGGATTGTCGCGTTGTTGATCGCTGTGCCGTCTGAGTACGTGCTCGCTGCAAACCCGGCGCCCTGGTCCTGGACGCCCTCTAGCTCGTTCAGATAATCGAGCCACATCGAGCCGGTGAAGACGGTGCACGTCGAGCACTGCCACTGCAGCCAGTGTTCCTCAGCTATGCGCGTGCTGTACGTCGCAATCGTCAACATGTCAGCTTCCTGATAGCTGGTCCATGGATCGGCCGCAACGTTTGCCTCGGCGACCATTCCGGCCTTCTTTACAGCAGGGCCTACCACCCCCATCAGTCCAACCATCGCGGCTCCCCAAGCCTCGTCGCTGTACGAGGGCGTAGCGCTGAGGAGTCCGCCGCCGGTCTCACAGTGGCCGGGAAACGTGTCAACGTCATCGAGCATCACTCCGTCGAAGCCGAGCGCCTTGGCACGAGTGACGGCATCGGCCGCGACGGCGGAACGGTAGGCGGCGTTGCCGACGTCCATCCAGTAATAGCCGGCTGGGCTGCACGCCTCCATCGGTTGGCCCACGCTGGTACGAAGGAACCAACTCGGATGATTCGCGATCGCGTCGCAATAGCTCACCGCGCTGCTCCGAGTGTTGGCGCAGTCGCTGTTCGTCGTGAACGCGACGTTGTCGTACATCAATACCTTCACGCTCGGGTTTGCCGCCTTCAGCGAGGCGATCGAGTCGTGCATGACAGCGCCGAGGACGATCGTGGAATAGTGCGATGCGACCAGATAGTTCTGCTGCCCCCAGTTCAGGGCAGTCGTCTCAACCGCCGGTAGCGCGGCGACCGCGGCGCCCACCCAACAGAACCCGACGGAGATCACCGTGGTCGCTCCGAGCACAGCAAACAAGACGATCCTGCGCATGAACGTTCGATCCTTCCCGCCGGCCATATCTGTTGCCAGCATCGACGGGCTCTTGGCGAAGTGCCATTACCTCGTTCTGGGGCGAGGCAAACCCCGGCGGGGGTTATGGGGACGGAACCGTCTACCAGGACACGGACAGGCCGTGGGCCGGATATCCGACATGTAGTGGATTGCAGGAGCGAAGGTAAACAGTGACGAAACGGCGTCTACCTAGAACGCTGCAGCTTTTGGGGCGAAACAGAAGAATGACGAACTAAGGTCGGTGTGGCGGGCTAGGGCTTCAGCGAGTCACCCGGTGCTCGGGCGCGAGCGGCTGTTGTAGGCGCGGTGGAGTGGCGGGGCCGGACGATGCGGCACTCCGTTCAGTCGATAGCCACGTGGGAGCTGATCGTGTGGGCCGCCGCGCCGTGGGGACGGATCACGAGCGTAAGAATCGCCCGCAGCCGACCGTGATCGGCCGCGAGCAGCCGGATGCCGGCGCGGTCGAGGACGAGCCTCAGCGTCGTCGTGCCAGGCTCGATGGAGAAGTGATGGCTGGCGAGGATCCCGGGCCGGCCTTTATGTGGATGCGCGAGCGATACGCGTCCCTCGCACTTGCCCTTCGCCGCCGGGCAGATGACCGGCACGAGCACGATCTCGCGCCCGTGGCGTCCTTTCTTGCGCCCGAGTTTGTGGTACTGGGAGCTGAGCGGGTACAGATCGGAGATCTGCAGCCCGGTGTCGTCCAGGAAGGTGACGAACCCGGTGCCGTTGTCAGCGACCGCCACGCGCGCGTTGTCGTCGTCTTGGAAGCCGTCAGCGTTCGCGATGTACTGGGCGGGCGAGAAGTGCTTGCCACCGTCGCTCGAGAGGTACAGCCGCAACAGGTCGCCCTCGCTCGTGCCGAACTGCGGCCACACCGCTGCGAGCTCCCCCGTGTCGAGGTTCTCGCCAAGACCACCGCCATCGAACAGCTCGCCCCCGGACGGCTCGTGAGCCAGGGTCAGCGGGCTCCCGAAGGTATGGGTCACCGAGTCGTACTTGCGGATCTGGACGACGGTCGGAAGGCCGTTGCCGTTCGGGGCGGCCACGGAGAGCAGGAACAGCCCCGCGGCGCCGCCGGCCAGGCGCGGCTCGTACGCATCGCCCAGGGAGTGCGGGCCGCTCCACGCGCCCTGCACCGGGGGCGCGGACGACGTGCCGTGTCCCGTATAGGTGTAGTAGTAGTAGTCGAGCGAAACGGGGGTCGAGTCAAGCCAATACGCCTCCACCCAGTCGCTCGCGGCAGCGAGGCTTGTGCTGCCAAAGCCGCTGACGCCGATCGTGGACCCGGCGACACCACCGGAGCCAGGGTTGTTGAAATCAAACTCGGTCACTCCCGGGTACCCGCCGTAGGCTTCATTGTTGCTGTCAAAGTTCCAGCCGAGGCCAGGGTTGGTCGAGCTCTCGATCCATCCCACGGCCGGGATACCGCTTGCGGTCTTGCTGCCTGGCAAAGCGCCGGCTGCCGTGCCTTGGTCATAGAGGTCGAAATTTGTGTAGTTCACCGGCACGAGATCATCGACGCCGGTCAAACCGGCGTAGCTATAGGACTCGTCGCCGTTGAGACCAGGTTGAGGGCTGGTTATGAGCGGGATGTCGCGCGGGGCGCCAAAGCTTTTGCCGCCGTTGGTCGAAGTCCAGATCAACGTGTCGTCAGCGACGTAGCGGTTGGCGACGACCAGCACCAAGCCGTTCGGTCCGACGACCGGGAAGGGCTGCAACGGCGACTCGGTGGAACCCGTGGGCAGCTCGAGGCCGACGCGGTAGGTGCACGTGTGTGCCCCCGACGCGAGCTTGCAGAACGTCGGCACATCGGCCGGGTTCGCCTTGTGGTCCCACGCGATGTAGGCGTTGCCGGCCGCATCGGTGACCATCGCGCCGAACGAGTCAGGCTGGGAGTCGAGCGTGAACTGATCGCTCGCCCACGCGGGACCGGCGAGTGCTCCGCAAGCGAGCGCGCACGCCACCACGAGGAATCCATACAGACGGCCGTTTCGATCCATCACGCCAGCCTTTCGCCTTGCCCCGCGAGCCCAACGTCCCTTGTCGTCAGCTCGCCTGCACGAAACTCGGTCGAACAATAGCTGAGGGTCGCCGCCCGCACGCTGGGTCTGCGTTCCCCGACACCAGATCGCCGCGATGGCGGTCGCATCAACGACAACCCACCTCGCGAAACGCAGCCCTCTATCGTTTCGCGCAAGACCGCGAGCCTTCGCCGACCGTCTCCACTGCTGGATCCCGCTGGCGAAGCGGAGCTAGTGGCCGCCGCCCGGGAGTGACGCCTTGTCGTGGGAGAGGCCGAGGGCGCGGCCGACGAATCCGCCTCCGCACAGCAGCGCACTGTCGGACGTGATCCCGCCGATGCCGCCGCCCCGCACGCTCTTGCACAGCTGAAGGGTTCCGCTGATCACGGCGCCGACGCCGCAGTCGATCTCCTCGCCGGCCCCCTTGGCCCACTTAAGCGGGCAGCGGTTCACGCCGACGGCAGGTGGCAGATGCTCTTCTCGCCCGACCAGGCGAACCACTTCCCGAGCGGCCCGCCGGGCCGTGACGGCACGCGCTCCTCGAGATGCGTATACGCGGGGCGGCCGTTCTTGGTGCAGCGCCCGAGCCGCGTGGCCCGCAGCTCACTGCGGACGAGCTGGGGGTAGTAGCCACCGTGCGGCTTGAAGATTGACGTCTCGCCCCAACCGGTCGCGGTCCGCTGACCCCAGTGACTCCATTTGATCTTCTCGACCAGTCCGCTCGGATCCCCGCCGTTGAAGATCTCGCGCGGCGCCGCGGTTCCAAATCCCTTGCCCATCGGCGCGAACGCCTTGCCGCCGAGTACGGGCCGCGAGCCTCCCGCGGCCAGCGCCGTGCCGGCGAAGGCGACCGTGAGGAGGACCAACGCCAGAACCACGTGCTTGGCATGCCGAGCCATCATCGGCCGTGAACCTTGCCAGATAAGGTGGCGAACCGTCGCAGGTCAGAGGGGGCCGAGCGCGACACTTGACTCGCCGCCCCACCTTCGCTATGCCAACGAGGACGGCACGACCGCCCACGCCGAGCTCAGCCTCGGGCCGAGCATCCTGATGCTCGGAACGGCGAAAGACGAGATGTACGGCGAGCGGGTCGGCGCCGGCTGGCTGTACGTCGCGGTCGACGACCCCGATGCGCACTGCGAGCGCGCTCGGAGCGCCGGCGCAACGATCGTCAACGAGCTGCACGACACCGACTACGGCTCCCGCGACTACTCGGCCCGCGACCCCGAGGGCAACGCGTGGTCGTTCGGCACCTACCGTCCCGCCGTCGAAGCCTTGAGCCCCGGACCCTGAGCGCCGAGGTGAAGGGCAGCTCGCCGATGTCGATCTATCGCCATGTGCGCGACAAGGACGAGCTGCTGGTGCTGCTGCTCGACCGTCTGGCCTCGGAGCTGCCCCGACCGCGCCTCCCGCGCGAGCCGCGGGCCAGGACCCAGCGCGCGTGCCGGGCGATGCGGGACGGACTCGCGCAGCACCCGTGGGTGGTAGACGTGCTCGCCGGCGGTGAGCTGATCGCGCCGTCGATCCTGTGGCTGATGGAGGAGATCGTCGCCGGGTTCGTCGCGTGCGGCCTCACGCACCCGCAGGCGGCCGATGCCTACCGCGCCGTCTGGCAGTTCACCGTCGGCGAGCTGATCATCCGGCGCGGCCTCGATCGCGTCGCCGCGAGCGGAGAGCGGCCGTTCGTGCTTGACGTCCTGACGGGCGTCGACCCCGCCGAGCGCCCGACGCTTGCCGCGCTCGCGCCACACTGGGCTCCGGCGCGCGGACGCGACAGCTACGACATCGGAATCACGGCGCTGATCGACGGCCTGCTCGCCGACGCGTAGTCACGGTCCAACCACGGGAGGAATCGATGGCGGTCACGGCGGTAGTGCAGCATCGCGTCAGGGATTACGCCGCTTGGCGAGAGATCTACGACGGATTCGCGGAGCTCGGAGAGCCCGGCGTCGGCACGCCGGTGGGCGTGTACCGCGCCATCCAGGACCCGAGCAACGTGCTGGTCATCCACATCTTCGAGAGTCCGGCCGACGCCGAGCTGTTCTCACAGGCGGCGTACATGCGGGAGGTGATGCAGCTGGCCGGCGTCGAGGGACAGCCTCGGATCGAGCTCTACGAGGACGCCTGAACCTGCTCCGGGACTGGCTGCTCGGCGGCGGTCCTCGGCCTGAGGCTCGCGCTCATCTTGATCGCCCTAACCGCGCCGGTCGTGCCAGCCTGCAACGTGACCCCGAGCGCGAGCACGAAGATCCCAGGGATCAGCAGGTATCGCGTTCCCAGCATCAGCAGCCCGACCCGCCCGAGCACGTACGGCGGCATGCAGACGGTGGCACTGATCGCGCCACTGACCGCCGACGTGATCACCTTGTCACGCCGGGACTGAGTCTTCCTCACCCCGATCAGCCGTCCAGGCACGGCGACGTAGCAGACCATCATCAAGCCGACAACGACGCTCAGGGAGAGCCCGAACCACGGACGGTGCCAACGCGACACGACAAGCGTCGAGATCGCGAGCAGGATCCCGACGATCGAGCCCGACAGGAGGATCGGCGTCAGGTGCTTGCGCGCGGTCGCAAACGCAGGGCGAATCTTGGGCGACGGGTCAGCGACCGCGAACGCGAACACGGCGTTCAGGAAGAAGCAGGCTGCAGTGATCGC
>Ga0310037_10001511_pt1 | contig 12666 bp, 10 predicted proteins | sample Sb_taG_11_FD_200239 | JGI IMG/M metagenome (GOLD analysis project Ga0310037, IMG submission 200239) | Peat soil microbial communities from Weissenstadt, Germany - Sb_50d_3_AS metaG (v2) (version 2) | ecosystem: Environmental > Terrestrial > Soil > Wetlands > Peat | place: Germany: Weissenstadt...
GCATCATCGTGCTGTCCGAGGGCCGCCTGCTCAACCTCGGCAACGCCACCGGGCACCCGAGCTTCGTGATGTCCAACAGCTTCACCAACCAGGTCATCGCCCAGGTCGAGCTGTTCACCAAGCCCGACGAGTACGAAACGGCCGTGCACACCCTGCCCAAGCACCTGGACGAGAAGGTGGCCCGGCTGCACCTGGCCGCGCTCGGCGTCCGGCTCACCACGCTGACCAAGGAGCAGGCCGACTACATCGGGGTCACCGTCGACGGCCCGTACAAGCCGGAGCACTACCGTTACTGACACCAGCGCGGACGTCGCCGACCCCGGTCTGGCGGCCGACGGCGACGTCCGCATCCGGTACGCCGAACGGGCCATGCCGCTCATGGCCTGCCTCATGCAGCGCTTCGCCGTCCACCGGCCGTTCGAGGGACTGGCCATCGCGGCCTGCCTGCACGTCACCGCGGAGACGGCGATGATGGTGCGGCTGCTGCGCGCGGGCGGCGCGGCGGTGTCGCTGGCCGCGTCCAACCCGCTGTCCACCCAGGACGACATCGCGGCGGCTCTGGCCGTCCGGTACGGGACCGCGGTCTTCGCCCGCGCCGGGGTGGACCGGCGCGGCTACTACCGCCACATCGAACGGGCCCTGGGCGCAGGACCGGATCTGGTCATCGACGACGGCGGTGACTTGGTGAACACGCTGCACACCCGGGCGGCCGCGCTGCTCCCGGCGGTCAGGGGTGGCTGCGAGTCGACTGCCACCGGCGTGCTCAGGCTGCGCCGGATGGCCGCGGAGGGCGCGCTGGCCTTCCCGGTCATCGCGGCGGACGACACGGCGGCCAAGCGCCTGGTCGAGGGCACCTGCGGGACCGGGCAGTCCGTCATCGACGGCATCCTGCGGGCCACCAACACGCTGCTGGCGGGCAAGGCCGTGGTCGTGGCCGGGTTCGGGGCCAGCGGCCGGGGCGTGGCCGAGCGCGCCCGCGGCCTGGGCGCCCAGGTGATCGTCACCGAGGTCGATCCGGTCCGGGCCCTCGACGCGTCGCTGCGCGGCTTCCGCGTGCTGCCGATGGCTCAGGCCGCGCCGCTCGGCGAGGTGTTCGTCACCGCGACCGGATCGTGCGACGTGATCGGCGCGGAGCACATCGCGGCGATGCGGGACGGCGCCATCCTGGCCAACGCGGGGCACTTCGACGTGGAGATCGACGTGCGCGCGCTGGAAAACCTCGCCGTCGCGGTGCACACCGGCGTGCGGCCGCACGTGGACGCCTACGACCTCGGCGACGGCCGGACCGTCCTGCTGCTCGCCGAGGGCCGGGTGGTGAACCTCGTCGCGGCCGAGGGCCATCCCCCCGAGGTGATGGACCTGGCGTTCGGCATCGAGGCGCTGGCGCTGGCCTGGCTGGCGGCCGCTGTGTCGCCAGAGGCCGGCGGCAAGCTCCCGGTCGGCGTGCACGAGGTGCCCGCCGACATCGACGCCGAAGCCGCCCGGCTCGTCCTGGCGGCGGCCGGCACGTCGATCGACTCCCTCACCCCCGGCCAGCAGGCCTACCTGGACAGCTGGCGCATCGGCTCGTTATCTGGGGCTCGTAATCTGGCCGCCGCGGGCACGGCGTGCTCGCCGACGCTCTGGGCCGGGATCCCCATGGGCGGCCCGCCCGTGGTCGCCGCGGGCGGCCGGGTCAGCAGCAGCCACGCGACGATTCCGATCGGGTACACGAAGTAGCCCCACCGGGTGGCGGGGGCCAGCGTGAACATGGCCGTGAGCCCGACGGCCAGCCGCCACGCGGCGGCTCGCGCGTCCCGCGGCGGCCGGACGATGAGCCACACCACGAAGGCCAGGCCCGCCGCGGCCAGCAGGCCCACCGCGATCCAGTGGCCGGCCATCCCGGTGTCGGCCAGCAGGTGCCCGGGCAGCGGGCTGGCCGCCGGGGTCTTGTGCTTGGTCAGGCCCAGCGGGAACAGCACGGTGTTCTGCAGGAACGAATACGGGCTGGCCAGCGCCTCGGGCGCCATCAGGACGGCCAGCACGCCCGCGATCACGATCACGCCCGCGGCGAAGCGCCAGGCCTTCTTGACCCCGTCCCGCGTGGCCAGCATCGCGGTGAAGACCGGGACGGCGGGCCAGGCGGTGGCCTTCATGGCGGCGGCGACCCCGAGGGCGGCCACCGCCTTGATCAGTCCCGACGGGCGGGCGATCAGCGCCAGGGTGAGGAACATCAGCGCGATGACCGGCGGGTCCGTGATGCCCAGGGCCAGCGGGAACGCGATCATCGGGGAGGCCGCGATGAACACGGTGGACAGCAGCACGCCGTGCCGGCAGCCGTCACAATGCCGGTGCGGCGCGGCGACGCTGAACGCCGCGAAGATCAAGGCGATGGACACCGCCGTCAGCCAAACCCGCGGGTCGGCGGCCAGGCCGTGTGCGCCGAGCGCCTTCGGCATCCCGAACACCGCCATCACCGGCAGGTACGGGTTGTAGGACAGCACGCTGTCCAGTTGCCCCGACGGCAGGTACGGCGAGCCGTGCTGCAGCAGCAGCACCGCGGACTGCCAGATGACCGTCACCTCGGGCGTCGGCTTGACCCTGGTCGCCAGCCAGGTCAGCGGAGCGGCCAGCGCTCCGGCCAGCGACACCAGCAGCGGCAAGATGAGCGGCACGTTCTTGTGCCGGATGAGCCAGAGAATAACTGTCGTAACCCCGTAGCCCGCGGCCGCCCAGATGGCCCAGGTCCGGTCCGCATGTCCCGAATCCACGGCCAAGGCGGTGGCGTAGATCGCGAAGGCCCCGTTCGCGATCAGCGCCCGACGCCAGCTCAGCCAGTGCTGGTGGGCTGACGTCGACTCACGGTCTTCTACCTGCGTGTGTTCCACTGTGCCGGTACCCGCCCGTCCACGCGATTTTCCCCTGTTGCCTATTCAGCTGTCGCCAAGCAGAAACGGTAGAACTGCCCCCGAAGCAGGTAAATAAGCCTATCACGACGCGTTACTTCGCGAGTTTCCGAGGACCGCACCTCTAGGGCAGCTTCCAGTCGACTGGCTCAGCACCTTCCTGTTCAAGTAGTTGATTAGCACGACTGAACGGACGTGAACCGAAAAAACCGCTCGCGGCCGAATAAGGACTCGGATGAGCCGATTCGATGCTGGGGATGCCCTCGAGCAGCGGGGCGAGCGTCCGCGCGTCCCGCCCCCACAAGATCGCCACCAAAGGCTGGCCACCCACCGGCCCGGCACTTTTCCTGGCGGCCAGCGCCCGGATGGCCTGCTCGGTCACCTCCTCCCACCCCCGGCCGCGATGTGACCCCGGCTGGCCCGGCTGAACGGTCAGCACCCTGTTCAGCAGGAGCACGCCGCGCTCGCTCCAGGGCGTGAGGTCACCGGTGGCGGGGGCCGGATAGCCGAGGTCCTCGGAGTACTCGCGGAAGATGTTGACCAGGCTGCCCGGCAGCCGCCGGACCTCCGGCCCGACCGAGAAGCTGAGGCCCACGGCGTGCCCGGGGGTGGGGTAGGGATCCTGGCCGACGATCAGCACCCGCACGCCCGCGAACGGCTGCTTGAACGCGCGCAGCACATTCTCGCCCGAGGGCAGGTACCGCCGCCCGGCGGCGACCTCCGCCCGCAGGAAGTCTCCCATCGCGGCGATCCGGCCGGCGACAGGCTCCAGTGCATCGGCCCAGCCCGGGTCGATGATGCTGCGCAACGGCTCCGCCATGGGCAGCTACTTTACTTCACGGGTCCCAGGCCCGGGCGGGATGCCCGCCACGGCGGGCGACGGCCGCGGCCAGCCGGGCCGCGTCGCGCGGCGCGGCGGCGTTCTGGTCGTTGTTGAAGTAGACGTACACGTCGCGGCCGTCGGCCCAGGTGCCCGCGATCCGCTCCGCCCACGCACCGAGCGCGGGCTCGCTGTAGCCCGGCCACGGCGCCCCGTCGCCCTCGTGCAGCCGCAGGTATCCCCAGTCGGCCGTCCGCCACAGCGGCGTGACCGCGGACCCCTTCCGGTCCGCCCAGCACAGCGCCGCGTTCGCGGTTCCCAGCACGTCCCGCACCTGGCCGGTCCACCAGGATTCGTGCCGCGGCTCCACCGCGACCCGCACCGCCGCCGGGAACTGCCGCAGGCACTCGGCCAGTAGTTCCGGGACAGCGCGCAGGTCCGGCGGAAGCTGGAGCAGTACGGGCCCGAGCCGGCCGCCGAGCCCGGCCGCGGCGTCCAGCAGCCTGCGGACCGGCTCGGCCGGGTCGCGCAGCCGCCGCACGTGGGTGAGGTAGCGGCTGGCCTTCACGGTCATGACGAAATCCTCTGGAACCCGGTCCCGCCAGCTCGCGAACGTATCCCGCGACGGAAGCCGGTAGAAGGTCCCGTTGTTCTCCACGGTGGCGAACTGCCCGGCGTAGTACTCGAGCCAGCGCCGCTGCGCAACGCCGGGCGGATAGAAGGCGCCGCGCCAATCGCGGTATTGCCAGCCCGAGGTCCCGGCCATGACGGGCACCTTCGCTCCCCTCGGTGGGTCGCCTGGGTATCGAGCAAATTGGTTTGATTTACCCAGGTATCGGAAAAGCTATCCCTGAACGGGTGTCGCGCAGCAGGAAAATGAGGGTAGCCTGCGTCCACGCAGAATCAATCACATGGAACGATGGGGCCCATGAAAGGACGTGTGCTGGTCGTCGACGACGACGCCGCCCTCGCCGAGATGCTCGGTATCGTGTTGCGCGGCGAGGGGTTCGAGCCGACCTTCGTAGCCGATGGCGACAAGGCGGTCGAGGCGTTCAGGGATTCCCGGCCCGACCTGGTGCTGCTGGACCTGATGCTCCCGGGCTCCGACGGAATCGACGTGTGCCGCCAGATCCGCGCCGAGTCGGGGGTGCCGATCGTCATGCTGACGGCGAAGACCGACACCGTCGACGTGGTCCTGGGTCTCGAATCCGGTGCCGACGACTACATCGTGAAGCCGTTCAAGTCCAAGGAACTCGTGGCCCGGGTCCGGGCCAGGCTCCGCCGGACCGACGAGCCCGCCCCGGAGATGCTCCAGATCGGCGACATCGCCATCGACGTGGCCGGTCACTCGGTGAAGCGCGGCGGGGAGACCCTCAACCTCACCCCGCTGGAGTTCGACCTGCTCGTCGCGCTGGCCCGCAAGCCCCGGCAGGTCTTCACCCGGGAGGTCCTGCTCGAGCAGGTCTGGGGCTACCGGCACGCGGCGGACACGCGGCTGGTCAACGTGCACGTGCAGCGGCTGCGCGCCAAGATCGAGCGGGATCCCGAGCACCCCGAGATCGTCGTGACCGTGCGCGGGGTCGGCTACAAGGCGGGTCCTGGCTAAGTCGGGTCTCACGGTGGCAGCGGCAGGCACGGGACGGCAGCAGGACTGGATAACCTCCTTTGTCCGGTCGCCATTCGGCAAGTCGGTCTTGCGCAGGCTGCCTTCGGGGGTACAGCGCGGCCTGTTCACCGGACGCCGGTGGCAGCGCCACATCGTGGCGCAGGTGCGCAGCCGCTGGCATCGCTCGCTGCAGCTGAGGGTGGTCTCGACCACGCTGGTTCTGTCTGCTCTGGTCATCGCCCTGCTCGGCTTCTTCCTGGTGGTGCAGATCTCGTCCGGCCTGCTCACCAGCGCGGAAACGGCCGCGCGCGCCCAGGCCGACGCCGGCCGCACCTCCGAGCTCGGGCAGACCAGCGTGGACGTGCTCGAGCCCCCGCTGAACCAGTTCGTCGCGGAGGACAACGCGGAGCTCATCGCCAGGACCCTGCAGGAGCAGGCCAGCGGGAACACCGGCAGCTACCTGGTCTTCGTTCAGCTGACCAACATCCCCGGGGGCTCCTCGGTGCAGTGGGTGGGCCAGCGCAACGTCGACGTCACCGCGAGCATCCCGTCGGACCTGATCCGTCAGGTAGGGGGCGAACAGAGGCAGGTCCGGTACGACAACGACCACTACGCCCCGCCGCTGGCTCAGCCGACCACGCTGAGCTACGCCTCCGGGCCGGGCACCCCGGGCCCCGCCCTGGCCGTCGGCGTGCCGCTCGGGACCTACTACCAGCTGTACTACGTGTTCCCGTTCACCCAGCAGCAGTCGTTCCTCCTGCTGGTGCAGCGGATCCTGGTCGCGGTGGGACTGGCGCTCGTCGTGCTGCTGGCCGCGATCGCGTCACTGGTCACCCGCTGGGTGGTGCTGCCCGTCCGGCACGCGGCCCAGGCGGCGCGGCGGGTCTCGGCCGGCCACCTCGAGGAGCGCATGCAGGTTCTCGGCGTGGACGACCTCGCGGCCCTGGCCACATCGTTCAACGAGATGGCGGCCAGCCTGCAGGCCAAGCTCGGCGAACTCGAGGAACTGTCCCTGGTCCAGCGGCAGTTCGTGTCCGATGTCTCGCATGAGCTCCGGACGCCGCTTTCGACGATCAAGATGGCCGCGGACCTGCTGTTCGAGTCCAGGGGGGATCTGGAACCCACCGGCATCCGGTCCGTCGAGCTGCTGCAGAGCCAGCTGGAGCGGTTCGAGTCGCTGCTGGTCGACCTCCTGGAGATCAGCAGGTACGACGCGGGAGCGGCCACGCTGGAAGCCGACCTCGTTGACGTGTGTGATCTGGTGCGGCGTTCGGCCGATGACGCGCAGCAGCTGGCCGAGCGCCGGAACAGCCGGATCGAGTTCAGGCTGCCGGCGACCGGATGCTTCGCCGAGGTGGACCGGCGCCGGGTGGAGCGCATCCTGCGCAACATCTTGACCAATGCGGTCGAGCACGGCGAGGGCAAGGACGTGGTGGTCACTACCGCGATGGATAGCGACGCGGTCGCCGTCTCGGTCAGAGACTACGGCGTAGGGCTGCGGCCGGGCGAGGAACAGCGGGTCTTCGAGAGGTTCTGGCGAGCCGACCCGGCCCGGGCCCGCACTACCGGCGGAACCGGCCTGGGCCTGGCCATCTCGCTGGAGGATGCGCGGCTGCACGGCGGATGGCTGCAAGCCTGGGGGGAGCGCGGCAAGGGCTCGGTGTTCCGGCTGACCCTGCCCCGGGTCGCCGGGCAGGAGCTGGCGGGCTCTCCGCTGCCGCTCGGGCCGGACGAGGCGGAGATCGTCGTCGGCCTCGATGCCGGGGATCCCTACCCGAGCGGGCTGGTTTCCCGTGGCTAGCGCCCCGAGGCCCGGATGGCTCATCCGCGCCCGGCGGATGTGCCTGGTGGCCGCGGCGGTCGCCTCCGTGGCGGGCTGCGTGAGCATGCCGGACAGCGGCCCGGTCGGCGACGTCACCGCCAGCCCGCAGGCCTCGGCGCCGCAGGGGCTGATCGGGCCGTTCGCCAACCCGCCCGCGCCGGGCGGATCTCCTTCGCAGATCGTGTCGGGCTTCCTGGTCGCCAGCGCCAGCTACACGACCTCGGCGATCGCCAAGGAATATCTGACCGGCTCGGCCAGCAGCCAGTGGAACCCCGACTCTGTCACGGTGCTCAACGAGTTCAACACGAGCTCTCCCCCGACGCCGCCGTCAACCGGCCGCCAGGCCGCCCAGCGGACCACGGTGACCGTCAACGGCTCGGTACTGGCCACGTTCAACGGCTCAGGGGAGTACGTCTCGGCTCAGGTTCAGGGTCAGCCCGGGGGCACGTGGACCTTCGACCTGGTCAGGGTCGACGGCCAGTGGCGCATCGCGAACCCGCCCTCCTACCGGATGCTGAACCAGGACGAGTTCTCGCTGTACTACAAGGCGCAGGATCTGTACTTCCTCGCCAAGACCTCCCTCTCCGGCCAGCCGGGCCAGGTCCTCGTCCCGGACTCGGTGCTGGTGCCGCTGGGCGCGTCGGCGTCGCAGCTCGTCATCAGCCTGGTGAACGCGCTCACCCAGCCACCGCAGCCGTCCTGGCTGGCCAACGGGGCCAGTAGTGCGTTCCCCGGCAAGACTCAGGTCCTGACCCCCCCGTCCGTTGACGGGGCCACCGCCACGGTGAATCTCGGCGGCGCGGTGACCCCCCATACCGCCGCGACGATTCTCGACCAGGTCGCCGCGCAGCTGGTCTGGACGCTCACCGGTTCGCCCGCGAGCCCGTCGGGCATCCAGTCGGTCGTGCTCGAGATCGACGGCCATCCGTGGACCCCGCTCACGGCACCTTGCCCCGGCGACCGTGACCTGAGTTTGTTCCAGACGCAGTCCGCCTACGAGTGCTACAACCCCTACGGGTCGTCGGCGCCGGCGAGCTTCTACTACATCGACCGCGGCCAGTTGTGGTCGCGATGCGGCTCTCAGGCCCGGGCGCAGCAGGAATCCGTCGGCTCGGTGGTCCCGGTCATCAGCCGCAGCGGCCTGTTCAACGGCCCGAGCTGCGACAGCGGTTTCGTGCTCGCGCCGTCGGTGCTCCCGCTGCCCGCGCAGCCCCGGTACCTGGGGACGCCGGCCATGGTCGCCGTGTCGCCCGACGGGAGGTACCTGGCCGTCGTCCCGGCCGGGCGGGGCGCGGTTTACGTCGGGACGCTGTCGGGGGAGGCGGCCTCGTTCTCGGACACTCCCCGGCTGACCGCACCGGACATCACCTCGCTCAGCTGGGATCATGATGACGATCTGTGGCTAGCGCAGAGCGGCGACATCCGTGTGCTGCCGGCCGTGGGTAAGGAGATCCAGGTCACGTTCGACGGGGCGACCAACGTCACCGGGCTGAGCGTCGCGCCCGATGGCGTGCGGATCGCCCTCACCGCGGCGCCCGGGTCGGGCGGCCAGCTTCAGCTCGGCGCCATCACCCGGATCCAGACGCTCCCGAACCCCCGTCAGCCGACCGCGCAGACCGAGCGCATCAGCGTGGACGCCAGCCCCACGCTCGCGCCGGACATCACCCGGCCGATCGCGCTGGCCTGGTACGGCGCCGATAACCTGGTGGTGCTCAACGCCGCGGGGACCGCGAACGCACTGTGGGAGGTTCCGGTCGACGGGCAGCAGGCCCAGCAGTTGCCGGTCACCCCGGCGGGCACGATTTCGATTACCGCCGACGGTCCGGCGAACGTCCTGGTCGCCGGGCTAGCCGACAACGACCTGGCCATCTCGACGAGCCTGGAAGGCCCGTGGCAGCCGCTCGGCAACCAAGGCCAGGCTCCCGCCTACCCGGGATAGGCTGCTCGTGCCGACCCGGGGCAGGGCGCTCCGCCGGCCCGGATGGCGCGCAGCCGATCCTGCCCTGGCCCAGGTCCCTCTTGACGGGGATTGACATTTCGCTTATAGCGGATGAAAAGGGCACGTAGCCCCGGCCGTGTAAACGTTATGCAGCCGTTATGTAACCATTTGTGATTGATCGCCTACATGTCCCTCCTGACATTCGCGCTCTGGCGAGCTAGCGTTCATGACATGGCACTCGCCCGGGTCCGTGGTTGCGCCGGGCGTGACTCCCGTACCGGGAGTCACGCTGGGCAAGCCGATGCCAGCCGCAGGCGAAACGGCCCACGTAAGGCGACTTCTCGTCGACCGATCACGGTGCGGCTTAGGAGTAAGACCTGCCCTGCCGGAAGATACGGAGTCTTCCGGGCCGGGAGAAGGGCACCAGTGGCCAAGAGGCCGCAACCCCCTCAGCAGGCGAATGTGGGGTCGAAGACCAGGTCGGCCGGGCGGGTGCCACCCGGTTCAATCGGACTCGGCTCAATCGCAGGTGGCTCGGCCACATTGGGCGCAATCGGACTGGAAGGGGGATCGTGATGGAAATCATCGTCCACGGACGCCATATAACCGTTCCGCCGCGTTTCCGTCAGCACGCCGCCGCCAAGCTCGCCAAGCTCGAGAAGCTTGACCAGAAGGCGGTGCGGATCGATGTGGAGGTCTCCAAGGAACGCAACCCGAGACAGTCCGATCGCCGCGAGCGCGTCGAACTGACCATACGGTCGCGCGGCCCCGCGATCCGGGCCGAGGCGGCGGCGGACGACCGGTATACCGCGCTTGACCTGGCTTTCGCCAAGCTCGAGTCCAGGCTCCGCCGGGCCTCGGACCGCCGCAAGGCGCGCCCGACCAACGAGACGCTGCGGTCGCCTGCCCTGGTCGCCAACCAGGAGGCCGTGACCGCCCCGGCGCCGGTCGCCTCGGTCAACGGCAACGGGGTCAATGGGCCGGCCCCGCCGCCCGAGGCCGACGATCACGACGACCGCTCCGGCCTGGTCCCGATCCAGATGGAGGGCGACGGCCCGCTGGTGCTCCGCGAGAAGGTGCACGCGGCCCGGCCGATGACAATCGACCAGGCCCTGCTGGAGATGGAACTCGTGGGTCACGACTTCTACCTGTTCCATGACAGCGAATGCGACCGGTTCAGCGTGGTCTACCGCCGTCGCGGTTACGACTACGGGGTCATCCGCCTGGTCGAAGAGTAGTTCGCGGTCCACCGCAGTTGGCGTGATACGGGCCGGGCCTGGTCAGCTCGGCTTGCATCATGGCCGCGGGTCGGCGAGAGTCTTGTCTGTTGAGATGAGGTTTGTGCCGAAGCGCAGAGACAGCCGGGCGGTCCCGTCAGGCGGACGCGGGCGCTGGCACCCGAGGGAGGCAACGAATTGAGCGCTAGCGGGGACGCAGCGGTGGCTGCTGCCCAGCGGCCGGACGCCGGGCGGGGCCCCGAGCCGATCCGGGTGCTGATCGCCGACGATCATGCCCTGTTCCGGCGCGGCCTGGAGATGGTTCTGGAGGAAGAGGACGACATCGAAGTGGTCGGACAGGCGAGCGACGGGACCGAGGCGGTCGCCGTGGCCGGCGAGGCGCTGCCCGACGTCGTCCTCATGGACATCCGGATGCCGAAGACCAGCGGGATCGAGGCCTGCCGGGCGACCAAGGAGGTCGCGCCCAGCGCGAAGATCGTGATGCTGACCATCAGCGACGAGGAAGAGGACCTGTTCGAGGCGATCCGGGCCGGCGCCAGCGGCTACCTGCTCAAGGACATCCCGCTCGACGAGGTCGCCGAGGCGGTCCGGGCGGTCCACGGCGGCCAGTCACTGATCAACCCGTCGATGGCGGGCAAGCTGCTCACCGAGTTCGCCACGCTGGCCAACCGGGACTCCTCCGAGGACCGGGCCGTTCCCGTCGCCGCGCCCAAGCTCACCGACCGGGAGATGGAGGTGCTCAAGCTGGTGGCCCGCGGCATGAACAACCGCGATATCGCCAGGGAACTGTTCATCTCCGAGAACACGGTGAAGAACCACGTCAGGAACATCCTGGAGAAGCTCCAGATCCACTCCCGCATGGAAGCCGTGATGATCGCCGTCCGCCAGAAGCTCATCGAGTTCAGCTGAGCGGTCTAGACCCGGGCCAGGGCGGCCATCAGGCGCGGGGCGCACCCGGCGGGCTCGATCTGCTCCAGCCGCACGTCCTCGCAGCCCACCCAGCGGGCCGCCTCGCGCAGCGCCTGGGCCATCGGTTCGGCGGCGGCGGCCCGCTCCAGCGACACCTTGCGCGCGACCAGGGTCTTGCCATCCCGGGCCGGGTCGACCCGGCCAGCCAGGCGCCCGCCCGCGAGCAGCGGCATGGTGAAGTAGCCGTGGACCCGCTTGTGCTTGGGCACGTAGGCCTCGAGGCTGTGCTCGAAGCCGAACGTCCGCAGCGTCCGCTTGCGGTCCCATACCAGCGAGTCGAACGGCGACAGCAGCGTCACCCGGTGCCGGCCACGGTCCGCGGCCTGTTCCAGCGCGGCCGGATCGGCCCAGCCCGAAGCGCCGTACCGCTGGCCCGGCCCGGCGCGCCCCCGGCGGGGGCCGGCCCCCTCCCCGGCGATGGCGACCGGAGTCAGCCCGGCGGCCAGCGCGGCCTCGGCGACCAGGCCCGTGTGCTGGCCCTTTTCGCTGGTGAGGATGTTGAGCCGGTGATAGTCGACCAGGTCCGCGTGGGTGACCACGCCGAGCGACCGGGCCGCGACCCCGGCCAGGTAGGCCAGGCATTCCAGGTCGGACGGATCGGAGTCCACCAGGTCGCCGGGCAGCACCCGTTCGGGCAGGTCGTAGACCCGCCGCCACCCCGTCCGGCGCACACAGATGACGTCGCCGACATCGAGCAGCCACTCGACCGCGATCTTGACATCGGACCAGTCCCACCACGGACCGCCAGCCTTGGCCCCGCCCAGCTGGGTCGCGGTCAGCGGACCCTCCGCGCGCAGCCGGGCCAGCACCTTCTCGCAGGTTTCCTGATGGCTCTGGTGCCACCGCACCCCCCGGGCCCGGAAGGCGCGGCGCCGGAAGGCGAAGTAGGGCCACTGCTCGAGCGGCAGCACGCAGGCGGCGTGGGCCCAGTACTCGAAGGCGGCGGGCCCGGCCGGGTGCCAGTAGGCCTGCTCGACCTGCTCCCGCGGGACCGGCCCGAGCCGGGCGTAGGCGACCAGCTCGTGGGACCGGGCGAGCACGCTGATCGTGTCGAGCTGCACGGCGCCGAGCCGGCGGAGCATCGCGGTGACCCCGGACCGGGTAGCGCGCCACGAAGTCGCGCCCAGGAACCCCTGGGCGCGCAGCGTCATCCGGCGGGCCTCGTCCGGGGTGATCGTCACCTCAGCCGCAGGAGCAACCAGGCGCATCTGCCTACCCTAACCGCGCCCCCCGACATTTCCGCGGGCCCCAGCAGCCGCTGGGTGCACGTCAGTTCCGTAGGGGTCCTGGATTGGCGCAGGCTGACGCAGTAATCTGGAAGTGATCACACTTCCAGATCGGGAGCTAGGATGCCTGAGCCGCTTGACGAGCTTGAACGCCGGCGCGA
>Ga0310037_10001512_pt1 | contig 12661 bp, 5 predicted proteins | sample Sb_taG_11_FD_200239 | JGI IMG/M metagenome (GOLD analysis project Ga0310037, IMG submission 200239) | Peat soil microbial communities from Weissenstadt, Germany - Sb_50d_3_AS metaG (v2) (version 2) | ecosystem: Environmental > Terrestrial > Soil > Wetlands > Peat | place: Germany: Weissenstadt...
TGGACGGCCAGACGCTGAAGCACGTCATCGGAGGCCGCCCGATGGAAATAGAGGCTCTCCTCAGCCTCGCCATCGAAATTGCGGACGCGCTCGACGCGGCGCATGGGGAAGGCATCGTCCACCGCGATATCAAGCCTGCGAATATATTCGTGACAAAACGAGGGCACGCGAAAATACTCGATTTCGGCTTGGCGAAGCAGACACCAAAACGTGAAGCTGCAGCCTCGGATGCCACGCTCACCGCGGACGCGATGGCGGGTGTGAGTCTAGAACATCTGACCAGTCCGGGGACCGCAGTGGGCACTGTGGCATACATGTCGCCAGAACAAGTTCGCGGCAAGGAACTCGATGCACGCACGGATTTGTTTTCGTTCGGTGCAGTCTTATACGAGATGGCAACGGGGACGCTGCCGTTCCGGGGCGACACATCCGGGGTGATTTTCAAAGCCATCCTGGATGGTGCGCCGACGCCGGCTGTGCGGCTGAATCCCGACCTGCCGCCCAAGCTGGAAGACATCATCAATCGTGCGCTGGAGAAAGACCGGGCACTTCGTTATCAGCATGCGTCAGAAATGCGTTCCGAGCTGATGCGCCTGAAGCGGGATACGGAATCCGGGAGGGTGTTAACGGGTAGCGCCGCGCAAGTGGAGGCGAAAGCGCCCGTTGCCCGTGCGCCGGTACGACGCGCGCTTGTCGCAGGGATCGCTGCCATAGTACTTGTGAGTCTCGCGGCTGCGGTTTTCTACCTTCGCGGTCCGCTTCCGACGCCGAAGATTGTAGGCACGACACAGCTCACGTCGGACAGGATCAACAAAAATGGCCTGGTTACGGATGGCAGCAGGCTGTACTTTACCGAGCTTTCTGGCGATCACTTCATCGTTTCGCAGGTATCTATTGCGGGCGGCGAAAATGCTGCCATTTCCACCTCGCTTGCGAATCCGACAGTACTGGATGTTGCCGTTGATTCCTCACAGCTCGCATTGTGGGAGTCTGGCTTCGCTCAACTGGACGGCCCTTTGTGGGTGCAGCCGTTGCCAGCGGGTTCGCCGCGACGGATGGAAGTTGCAGGGCATGATGCCACCTGGCTGCCCGATGGCGAGCTGCTGTTTACCAAAGGATCTGAAATATTTCGCGCTGAGCATGATGGCAGAAATGCGCGCAAGCTCCTTTCCACCGCGGGTTACCCGACTGGCATAAGACTTTCCCCGGACGGGTCGCGCATCCGCTTCACGGTCACACTCAATGTCGTCGGTGTCTCTTCGCTCTGGGAAGCCCGTGCGGACGGGACAAATGCACACCCGCTGCTGTCGCCTGACTGGAACAATCCTCCGCAGGAATGTTGCGGTAACTGGACATCGGACGGAGAGTATTTCGTATTTCAAAGTACTCGTAATGGACTTTCCAGTCTTTGGGTTATGGCCGACCACAATCGATTCTGGCGCAAGGTGGCCGTCGCGCCCGTGCAACTGACGACCGGCCCTCTGAACTTCGGCTTCCCTGTCCCAAGTCGCGACGGCAAAAAGCTATTCGTACAAGGCTGGCAGTCGCGCGCGGAAATGGTGCGTTACGACGCCAGATCTGGTGCCTTTCTGCCCTTTCTCGCCGACACCTCGGCGGCCCAGGTGGACTTCTCCCGTGATGGGAAATGGGCGGCCTACGTTACCTATAGCGATGGAACACTCTGGCGCAGCAAAGCGGATGGCAGCGAAAAGCTTCAAATGACGTACCCTCCTTTGCAGGTGACCGTACCCCACTGGTCGCCAGACGGCACGCGCATCGCTTTCAGCGGCGCGAAGCCTGGAGAGCCGTACAGGATTTACGTTATTCCTGCTGACGGCGGCAGCCCGGGACAGGTTTCGTCCGGAGAAAGCGAATTCGATCCGACGTGGTCGAAAGACGGAAACGCCCTAATGTTCGGCGTGTTAGCAGTTTCCGAGAATCTGCAGGCGAAGCTCATGCTGTTGGATCTGAAAACCCACGCGCTGACCGAGGTGGTCGGTTCACAGAACATCTGCTGCCCGCGTTGGTCGCCTGATGGCCACTACGTAATAGCTCTCAGCGCCGACAACCAGAAACTACTGCTTCTGGATCTGTCGACGCAAAAGTGGCGCCAGTTGGCAGACAAGATGGGAACTCTCGGCTATATGACGTGGTCACCCGACGGGAAATACGTAGGCTTTGACACATCGTTCACCGCCGATCCCGGATTCTTTCGAGTGCGGCTGGCTGACGGACAAATTGAGCGAGTCGTAAGCTTGAAGAACATTCACCGGTTTTTCCCGCAGTTTGGCGAGTGGAGCGGGCTGGCCCCCGATGGCTCGCCTTTAGTCGTCCGCGACATCAGCACTCAGGAGATCTACGCTCTGGACTGGCAATTGCCGTAAGGCTACCGAAATTCCTGTGGCGCAGACGTCCCCATCCTGAAGGACGCCCAAGCGGAATACGCGAAGCTGTAATAATTTCGGCATGAAAGGTTCTGACGCCCGCGCGCCGGAATCGTTTGGTAATCGAAAACACCTACCCGCACTAAGGCAAGTCTCTTCCGATTGACTTGGCCGCAGCCGCGGCCTAACATGCGTCACTTAGCGCGGCTCCCTTACCATGATTGGCCAGACCATCTCGCATTACCGCATTGTCGAGAAGCTCGGCGGCGGCGGGATGGGTGTGGTCTATAAGGCCGAGGATTTGCGTCTGGGCCGCAATGTCGCTTTGAAATTCCTTCCGGATGAATTGGCCAAGGACCTCCGGGCTCTGGAGCGGTTCCAGCGTGAAGCTCGCGCCGCTTCCGCGCTGAACCATCCCAACATCTGCACCATTCATGAAATTGACGAGCAGGACGGGCGTTCGTTCATCGTAATGGAGTTGCTCGAAGGCCAAACGCTGGGGCATCGCATCGATGGCAAGCCTATGCCGGTGGACGAATTGCTGGACGTCGGTGTGCAGGTGGCCGGCGCTCTCGAGGCCGCTCACGCGAAGGGCATCGTGCACCGCGATATCAAGCCCTCCAACATTTTCCTGACGCAGGGGCGTGCCAAGATTCTGGATTTTGGTCTCGCCAAGCCCGCCAATTGGCAGCCCGGCAAAGGCGAAGCGTTGAGCGGGTCCGCCGCGCCCACAGCGGGCATTGGCGGGGAAAACTTCACCGGTCCGGGCACGGCGATGGGCACCGTCGCGTATATGTCGCCCGAGCAGGCGCGCGGCGAAGATCTTGACGTACGCAGCGACCTTTTCTCGTTCGGCGTGGTCATTTATGAAATGGCCACTGGCCGCCCGCCGTTCAGCGGCAATACCCCTGCTGTGATTTTCGAGGCGATTCTCAATCGCAATCCCATCGCGCCGCTGCGCTTGAATCCCATTTTGCCCCCGGAGCTTGATCGCATCATCAACCGTGCGCTGGAGAAAGATGCGCGGCTGCGCTATCAAAAAGCTTCGGAGATGCGCGCCGACTTGCAGCGGCTGAAGCGCGAATCCGAATCCGGCCGCACGCCCACAGCCACCGCGGCTGTGGCGGCCGCGCGGACCACGAAGTCTCTTGCCGTACTCTATTTTGAGAATCTCAGCGGCGCGAAGGAGGATGAATACTTCCGCGACGGCATATCGGAAGACATCGTCACAGAGCTGCTCAAGATCAAAGGCTTGCACGTCTTCCCGCGCGCGACGGTGCTTCCTTTCCGCGACACGGCACTGACCGCTCCGGAAATCGGCGCGCGGCTGAACGCCGATTATGTCCTCGGTGGAACCTTGCGCCGCGCCGGCAATCGTCTGCGCATCAACGCGCAGCTTGTGGATGCCAGCCGCGATTTTCCGGTGTGGGCCGAGCGCTACGACCGCGAACTAAAGGATGTCTTCGAAGTGCAGGAAGAAATTGCGCGGAGCATCGCCCAGGCTCTGCGCATCACGCTGACGCCGCAGGAAGAGCAAATCATCGCCAAGAAGCCCACCGAGAACGCCGAAGCGTACGACTATCTGCTGCGCGGCCGGAACTATGCGCGCATGGCGAATCTCGAGTTTGCGATGCAGATGTACGAGCACGCCATCCGCCTCGATCCGAATTTCGCGCTGGCCTATGCGGGTATCGCGCAAGTCTGCGGAGGGCTCGTGGAATATCACGGCGGCGACAAACAGTGGATTACGAAGGGTCTCGAGGCCGCCGAGCGAGCTTCGAAGCTGCAACCTGATCTTCCCGAGGCGCTCTCCGCCCGCGCTCGCATGCACTGCGCGCAACAAGAATTCGACCAGGCCGTTCAATTGGCTCGCAAGGCGATTCAACTCAAGGCCGATTGCGAGAACGCCTACGTTATTCTCGGGCAAGCACTATTCAAATCCGACCGGTGGCAAGAGGCTGCCGAGGTGATGGATCGTGCCGTGGCCGCAGCCGGCGATGACTACAACGTTTACCCTCCCTATGGCAATGCGCTTAGAGCCATGGGAAAGCATGAGGCTGCCAGGAATCTCGCGGATAAGCTGATTGCGGCCCTCGAGCACCGGCTGGAGATTGCGCCCGAGGACACACGCGCACGGGGTCTGTTGGCGGTGAATTATGCGCGGGCGGGCAAGAACCGCGAGGCGGTGACGGAGACTGAGAAAGCTGTCGCCGCGCGCCCCTGGGACTCATTGACGCTTTATAACGCGGCCTGCACCTACGGCGTTCTGAATATGAAGCAGGAAGCACTCGCCACCTTCCGTTGGTCGATCGAGGCCGGATATAGAAATCTCGAATGGGCCGCTCGAGACAAGGACCTTGCCTCTCTCCACGACGATCCCGAGTTCCAGCGTCTCATCAAAGATCACCAGCGAAAAAGCTAGGCGCGATTTTTATTGCCTCGGCCGCGCGTTGACTTGGTTAAAGGCGCGGCATAAGATTCGCGCGCAGAGGCGGTGTCTTAGGCAATGATCGGCCAGACGATTTCACATTTTCGCATCCTGGAAAAGCTCGGCGGCGGAGGGATGGGTGTGGTTTTCAAGGCCGAAGATGTGAATCTCGACCGACCCGTAGCGCTGAAGTTCCTTCCGCCAGAAGTCGCAAAAGACCCAACGGCACTGGAGCGATTCCGGCGTGAAGCGCGGGCAGCCTCCGCGCTGAATCATCCGAATATCTGCACGATTTACGAGATCAGCGAGGACGGCGGCCGGCTGTTCATCGCCATGGAGTATCTTGCCGGGCAAACGCTGAAGCACCGTTTGGCCAGCAGGCCGATGCCAACGGAGGAAATGCTCGATCTGGCCATCCAGATTGCCGACGCGCTCGGCACAGCCCACGAAAAGGGAATCGTCCACCGCGACATCAAGCCGGCGAATCTCTTCGTCACACAGCGCATGCAGGCGAAGATTCTTGATTTCGGTTTAGCGAAAACGATTGCCCCCGGGTCATCCAAGTCCATGTTGATGTCACAGGATACTGCGCCGCTGCTATCGGATGAGCACCTCACGAGCCCGGGCTCCACCCTCGGCACGATTGCATACATGTCGCCCGAGCAGGCACGCGGACGAGAGCTCGATGCGCGTACGGATATCTTCTCGTTCGGCGCCGTGCTTTACGAAATGGCCACGGGCCAGCCCGCGTTCGCCGGCGGAACCGCGGCCGAGATTTTCGACGCCATCTTGAATCGTCCGCCCATTCCGGCGAGATCTGTGAACCCCAAGCTGCCTTTGCCGCTCGCGGAAATTGTCGCCCGATCGCTCGAGAAAGATCCCGCCGCGCGCTACCAGGATGCTGGGAAGCTGCGCGCCGACTTGCAGGGACTGAAACGCGAACTCGATTCGGGACGGACCGCTCCCGCGGCCTCCGCACCGGCGCCGGCCCAAAAATCGGTTGCGGTGTTGTACTTCGAAAACTCAAGCGCGGCCAAGGAAGATGAGTATTTCCGCGACGGAATGACCGAGGACATCATCACCGAGCTCGCCAAGATCAATAGTCTCCAGGTTTTCTCGCGCTCCGAAGTTCTGGCGTTTCGCGATAAAGGCGCGGCCGCGCCGCAGGTGGGCCAGCAACTGAATGCCGCCTACGTGCTCGAAGGCAGCATCCGGCGCGCCGGGAACCGGCTGCGCATCACCGCGCAATTGGTGGAGACGCGAACGCGGCATTCCGTCTGGGCGGAACGCTACGATCGCCAGATCGAAGATGTCTTCGCCATTCAGGACGAAATCGCGCAAAGCATCGCCGGGGCGCTGAAAGTGAAGTTGACTGAAACCGAGAAACAGGCGATTGCCAAAGCGCCCACTGCGGACGTGAAGGCCTACGACTACTATTTGCGCGGGCGGCAATTCTTCTATCAATTTCGCCGGCGCGGCTACGACTTTGCGCGGCAAATGTTCACCCGCGCCATCGAAATTGATCCCTCGTATGCGCAGGCATACGCCGGAATTGCCGACTGCTATTCGTATCTGTACATGTATTGGGATGCCAACAAGTCAAACATCGAAGCCGCCGAGGATGCCAGCCGCAAAGCCCTCGTGCTCGATCCCGGCCTCGCCGAGGCGCATGTAGCGCGCGGATTGGCCATCTCTTTGAGCAAGCGATATGACGAGGCGGAGACAGAATTCGAGACCGCGATTCGCCTCGATGCCAAGCTCTTCGAAGCCTACTATTTCTACGCCCGCGCCTGCTTCCAACAAGGCAAGCTAGAGAAAGCGGGAGAATTGTTCCAGAAGGCTTCTGAAGTGAAGCCCGAGGATTACCAGGCTCCCAGCATGTTGGCGATGACGTTCAATGGATTGGGCCGCGTCGCGGAAGCGCAGGCGGCGCACGTACGCGCGGTGCGGACGGCCGAGAAACACCTCGAAGTTCATCCGGATGACGCCCGCGCGCTCTATCTCGGCGCTTCGAATTTATGTCACATCGGCGAGAGGGCGCGAGGCCTCGACTGGGCTCGGCGCGCGCTTGGCATTGATCCTGAGGACTGCGGCATTCTCTACAACGTCGCTTGTGTTTATTCGCTTCTCGGTCAGTTGGACGAGTCCGTCGATTGTCTCGAGAAAGCGATGGCCCACGCATCGTGGTACAAGAGCTGGGCGCTGCACGACCCGGACCTGAACGCGATACGCGAGCTTCCTCGTTTCAAGGCACTGATGAATCGGCAGACGTGAGGCGAGTCGAAGTCACGCGTCCGGTGGCGGGTGTTTGATTTTGCGTTGCGATAAGCCGCCAAGATCGTGCAAGGCGTTGCCATCCCCTCACAGCAAGACAGGTTTGACGCCGGTCAATTCGCAAAAATCGCGCAAAGCAGGATAGAGGTCCGTCCCGTAGCCGAGACAAGCATATTCGTTGGTCCAATTTTGAATTAGTGCATCTATGTCGCAATGCGCGGTGACGAATCCGTGCGGCCAGAAGGGAATTCCACACTCTTTCAGACGGCGATCGATTTGGCCGGCGGGCGGCTCAAAAATGCTGCACCGCGCAATGGCCATTTGAAACACTCCGTTCACGCGCCCGAGGCGCGCCAGAACACCTTCGCCAACCTTGCAGATCAGCTTCACAGAAACGCCGCCGGCCTTTCCTTCCGTCGGGATTCCGTGCGTGGCAAATCCTGCCGGCCCTAGTTTGCCCGCCAGTGATGGAGGGCATGCGCCGTCTCCGATGATTTTTATTTCTTTGGTCTTTTTGTCGATGTGCTGCAGGTCTCCGTAGTAGACGCGCTCTCTACTTAGCTTGGTCAAAAGAAACACGGAGAGGGCGGTATTCAGATCGCCGAGCGTCGAGGTGCCGTAGCCGTCTTCGAGCATCATGCTTTGCGCGAAACATGTTGCCGCGAAATCATCGCCCAGCCCGGGAAACGATTGGATCGTGTAGAAATCGAATTTCTCGGCTTCGACTAATTCTTTGAGCGCAAGATACAGCCGCATTGATTTCTCGTTGACGATGGTTTTCTCCGGTGCGGCGCCGAACAACTTCTTGAGCCGCGGCTGGAGTTTCGAAATTCTCTGTGGCGAAATGCGCTCTGCCGCGTGAATAAGCTGGGTTGTATCCCGCGAATCGATGTCCACGCCGAACATTCGCATCCATTGCGATGGGTCGGCGGCTCCGCAAGTCTGGCCCATGCCGCGCCCGCCAAACGCTCCGACGGTGGACATATTGAGCAGGTTTTTCAGATGCGCCGCGCGCACATAGCTGACGATACTTTCGAGAGTTCCGCGATCGTCGGCGCTGCCATAAACAAATTTATGCGGCACGCCGATTTCCAGCAATCCGCCGTGCATCACAAGCCCGCCCACAGGCCGCCAGCCCTGAGAGCCGTCGTGCGTCCACAGCAAAACCGCCTTGCCGGTCGTGGCAAAGTCGCGGATCGCCGCAACGAGATGCGCTGCCCAAACCCAGGTCCCGGAAAACAGGATCACCGCGTCCACGGCATCGTTTGACTTCATGGCTTTCAGCGCGGCTTTGGCTTCTTCTTTGCTCGCGACGATCACATCATGCTCGATAATCTTTAATCCCGCCGCGGATAGCGCTTTCTTCGAGCGTCGAACGATCGCCGCATCGATAAACGGCGTTCCCATCGGATCTTTCAATCCGTCTTTGTGAACTCCGTAAACGATGAATCCCACAGTTGGCTGAATCACTGTTTCTCCGCCTCCGATTGGGTGCAGGAATTCGCGTCGCGAAGCGCTTTCAATGCGCTGCAGAGTCGCTGATATTGCTTCAATTGACTCGCATACGACGCTGCAAGGTTCGCGTCAGGCTCGATAATTTCTTTTTCGCGAACAACGAGCTCCACGGCATCTGCGATTCGATCGTATGTGCCGACGGCCACTCCGGCCAAGATTGCGGCGCCCTGGCATACCGCCTCATCGCAGTGCATCACGTGCAAGCGGCGCCCGGTTATGGCGGCTCGCAGTTTCAGCCCCAGTGGCGAACGCGCGCCGCCGCCGGTAACGTAAAGATCCCTGAATTCGCCGTTTACGTTTGCCAGGAGTTCGGTGATCTGTGCGAGTTCGCAGGCGATCCCCTCGAGAATGCCTTGATAGATTTGGGATCGGTTGCTGTTTGAAGCCAAACCAAAAATCGTCGCCCGCGCGCGAGGATCAAAATCCGGATTGCAGGTTCCAATCAGGTGCGGAGTGACGCAGAGACCGGTTGGGCCGCCCGAGCACTCCGCTTCCATCTGCGAATATTGGTCCGGCTCGTTCGCTTCGAACTTCGAGTCTCCCGGCTGAATGCTGTGGCCGTAGATCAGATCGCGAAACCATTGCACCATAATCCCCGATGGAAAATAGGCGAGGGTAAGAAATTTTCCGGGAACAACGTGGCAGTACGAGTTCAAGCGCGCCGCGAAGGATTCGTCGCCGAGATTCGGTTCATCGGATGCTGCCACGAGACATTCGTAGGTCCCCATCGAATCCGAAACGCGCCCGGATTCGATCACGCCCACTCCCAGAGCTCCGCACGACTGATCGTGGCCGCCCACAACGACGGGCGTCCCGCTACCCACACCAAGCGCGCCCGCGGCCTCGGAGTTCAGCTTTCCGGCGATCGTTCCCGCCGGAACTGGCAGCGGAAGCTGGCGTTCCGTCAATTCCGCCGCATTCAAAATGTCATCGGACCAGCGATTTCCAGTCACATTAAATGCGAGGAATCGCGAAGCAAGTGAATATCCGACGTATGGCGGAAGCCCAAGTTTGACGTGAATAAAATCCGTGACGCTGAGAAAGCGATCGGTATGCGAATACACATCGGGCCGGTACCGGCGCAGCCAGAGAATTTTGGGTATCGGGTACATCGGGTGAGCAACAAGTCCGGTGATTCCAAAAATTCGGCGGGCTCCGAGTGTGCTCTCGCACCAATTCGCTTCGGCGGTGGCGCGATTATCGATATTCAAAATTGCGGGGCCAACGGCCTTTCCGGTTGCGTTCACCGGAATGAAAGTTTCGCCATGAGAACTGAGGCAGAGAGCCTGCACCGGATCGTGTGCTAGATCGCGCGTCACCACGCAAGACGTCTGACACACCGCGCGCCAAAATGTGCCGGGATCCATTTCCGCAAAGACCGCCGCCGGAAAATCAGGCGAATAGGCACAAACGCTTCGCGCCATCACCGCCCCTGCCGATGAAAACACCACCGCTTTGCACTGGCTTGACCCGATATCGATGGCGAGGAGGCTCATGCAACGCGATCAGGAGAATTATCAAACGCGACTGTCAATCTTACGCGCACGTAGCCCCGCCCGCGCGGTTTTCCATTTCACCGCCGGGCCGGCGATGTTTCGCTTTCATTCAGGGCTGCGCGGGCATTTTGCAAGAACGCATCTATGTCGTCGGCCTGAAACACATTTCGTCCGAAGAACACGCCCGCGGCGCCGGCCGCCGCCACCCCATGAATCAACGCGAGCGCCTCCGCATCCGACGAGTAACGGCTTCCTCCGAGAACAAGAATCGGAATGGGACAATTTTCCACGACGTCGCGCATCGTTGCGGGATCGCCCGCATAATCCGTTTTCACAAGATCGGCGCCCAGCTCGGCGGCCATTCTTGTGTGCAGCTTCAGCCATTTGGGATCAGCGGGATTCTCGACGTTCTTGCCGCGCGCCAGCGATTCAATGATCAGGGGCATGCCGATGCGCTCGCACTCGCGCGCCACTTCCGCATTGCGCGCCACTTCTTTCGTTTCAAAATCGGAATCACCGGTGCCCACGGCAAGGTAGGTGATCACTGCGTCCGCGCCATTGCGCAGGGCATCTTCCGGCCGCGCCACCAGGCAGCTTCGCAATTCGCCGGGTGCATCGCCGCCGGGCATGCCCCACAGCGTCGTCCAATCAATTCGCGCGATGATTCCAGGCATCGATCCACCCAGCAGTGACTCGATGCACCCTCGTATGAGGCCGAGGTTCAGCAAAATCGCATCCACTCCGGCGTCCGTGAAGCGTCTGATTTGATCGGCAGGATATTCAGTACCCGAAATTGGACCGAGGACGAGCGCGTGATCGAAGGCCACAACCAATGACTTCCGGCCAGGCCGGACGATTCGGTTCAGCCGGATTTTCTTTCCGCAATCACTCACAGATTTTACCTTTCGCGGCCCGGATCAAGAATTCCCCGAATCCAAAGTTGAATTATTCTCATTCTCATAGCGGCGCGGAGGCGCCATCTGCGTCTCGCCGCTGACCGCAACAGAAACGCTCTTCTCCGCGGCGATTCCGTCCACGCCTTCTGCTCGCACGTGCACCTCATAAGTCCCTTCGCGCGTGTACGAATGTGCGACCCGGCTTCCGCGGGTAGTGACTCCATCTCCGAAATCCCAAATGTATTCGGTCGCCGGAACTCCATCATCCGCTGCGCGCGCAGAAAAAGTGATCGTTTCTCCAATCTTGGCCTGCGCCGGAGAATTCAAGGTTATGGAGGGCGCTGCCGCGGGTACGGATCTATCGATGATCTTGATCAATCTTACGGAGCGGGCTGGTTGCTCACCGATCTGAAGCGTTTCACCATTCAGAGCGACGCGCTGATTTCCATGCAGCACGTCGTACAACTCGTACGGATGCCCGGCGCTGAATTTCAATTCCGAAAGAGTGAAACTGTGAGAACGCGGTTGGTCGGTCCAATTGAACACCGCCAGCACGGCCTGGCGTTTGTCCTCATTCAAGAGCAGCACGCTCGGCTGCTGATTTTCTGCTCGATAGCTCAGAAGATCGACAGGCACAGCGGCCCGGCCGAGCTTCGCGATTTGCAAGAGATCCGCGTTTTCAACCAATGCGACCCGGTCCGCATCGGCCCCCAGCGTGGGAAGGTCATCGCCGATTTGATACATCCCTCCCGAAAGTGCTGCGAGCGCGATGGAAACCTGCGCTTCGCTTAAAGTAAGCGCCGCGGCATTCGGATGTTCGTCGAGGACCTGTTTGGAGACGGTAAACGCATCCGGATCATTGATGAAAAAATTTCGATTCATATAGTAGCGCGCAAAAATTGCGGGAGCGGCAATCTGGCTGTGGCTAAATGAGTGGCCGGTGTCCGTGGAGACGCGCCCTTCATTCACAATCCCCACCACGTTCAGCAACGGGCTGCCGTCTTTATCGAGCAGCACGTCATCGCCCACGGCTTTTCGAATTACCTCCAGCCCGATTCGCTGCGCCTCGAGCGCCGTCGTATGCGGCCGGTAGTAGTAGCCTTCGATGGCGGTCGTATCCATGAAGTCGAGCTTGATGTAACGGACGCCCCAATCTCGCACCAGGGTTCGATACGTTTGACGCAAATAATCTTGAGCGCCGGGGTTTGTCGCGTCGAGCACGAAGAGATGGTCCGGAATGCCTTCGTCCACATCTCCCACGGCGATTGGTTCTCCGCGCGCGTTGTGCACCAGCCAATCTTTATGATTCTGGTAAACCCAGGTGCGATCGGTGACTTCAAATGGCGCGGTCCAAATTCCAGGCGTCAATCCGAGATGCCCGATTTCGCGCTCGAGATCCAACATTCCCTCCGGAAATCGCGTTGCGTCCGGCGTGGTGTATTCGCCGCGCGCGTACTCGTAGCCTTCGTCGATGTGCAAGTAATCATAGCCAAGCGTCTTCAGATGTTGAGCGAGCCACTGGGCGTTCGTTAATACGTCCCCGCTCGTGATGTTGTAATAGAAGGCCGTCCAGCTCCACCAGCCGAGCAAATTATCTCCGCCGGAGCGGGCGTGGTGCAGCTCGCGGATCGCCGCGCCATAGGCCTCGAGCTGCGCGTGGTAATCACT
>Ga0310037_10001514_pt1 | contig 12656 bp, 11 predicted proteins | sample Sb_taG_11_FD_200239 | JGI IMG/M metagenome (GOLD analysis project Ga0310037, IMG submission 200239) | Peat soil microbial communities from Weissenstadt, Germany - Sb_50d_3_AS metaG (v2) (version 2) | ecosystem: Environmental > Terrestrial > Soil > Wetlands > Peat | place: Germany: Weissenstadt...
GAACCGGTCCGGTTCCGCGCCGCCTGGGAACAGGCCGCCAGCCTGCGGCTGCGCACTGGCGACACGACAGTGCTGGCCGACTACGACCAGCACGGCCGGATCTATGGCGGGGAGCCCGAGCAGATGATGGACGCCGCCGCGGCCGCCTACGTCGCCCTGACCCTGGACGGCACCGACACCCTGCTGATGGCCGCCGACCACGCGCTGCGCCGCGAGCTGTCCCGCCGGATCCGCGATGACCTCATCCAGCTGGGCATCGTCCAGGACGGCCCCGCAGTCCGGATCGCCGACGGCACCCGGGCCAGCCCCGGCGATCTGATCATCTGCACCCAGAACGACCATGGTGTCGAGGCGGGTGAGCCCGGCCGGACGCTGGCCAACGGCGACCTGCTCCGCATCGAGGCGGTCACTGAAGACGGCCTGATCGTCCGCCGGGCGCTGGACGCCGACCCGCGCACCGGCCAGCGGCGCTGGACCGACCAGCGCTTCCTGTTCGCCAGCTATGAAAATGCCGAACTCGGCTACGCGGTCACCGATCACACCGCCATGGGCCGCACCGTGCACACGGGCCTGGCGGTGATCACCGGCACCGAGGACCGCCAGCACGCCTACGTCGCCCTGACCCGCGGCACCGACGTCAACCTCGCGTACGTGTTCACGCTGTCCCCCGAACTCGCCGACCCGGTACCCGGCCCGCGCCCGGCCCCCGAGCTCGCCCGCCACGACCGCCTTACCGCCGGCCCCGGCGACCAGCCCACCCCAGCGGTCGCAACGGAGGAGGCCCTCACCGTGCTATCCGGCGTACTGGACCGCGACGGCCAGCAGCTATCCGCCACCCAGACCAGGAACCAGGCCCTGTCCGACGCGGACCACCTGGCCCTCCTGCACGCGATCTGGACCGCCGAGACCACCCCCGCCCGCGACCAGCGCTACCAGGACCTGCTCACCCAAGCCCTCCCGCCCGGCTACCGCAGCCAGCCCAGCCACCAGGCGAAATGGCTCTGGCGCACCCTGCGCGCCGCCGAACTCGCCGGGCTGGACGCCCGGCAGGTCCTGGCCGCCGCGATCGGCGAGCGGGACCTGGCCGACGCCCGCGACATCCCCGCCGTCATCGACGCCCGCCTCCGCCACCGGGTCGGCTCCCTGGTCCCGGTCCCACCCGGCCCGTGGTCCGCGCAGCTCCCCGCCATCGCCGACCCCGACCGCCGCGCCTACGCCGCCCAGATCGCCGCCCTGATGGACGCGCGCAAGGACCGGATCGGCGAGCACGCCGCCGAGCACGCCCTGCCCTGGGCCATCACCGCCATCGGCCCGGTCCCCGCGCACCCGCTGGACCGGCTGGACTGGCAACGCCGGGCCAGCTCCATCGGCGCCTGGCGGGAGCTGTCCGGCTATGACCACCCCACCGAGCCGATCGGACCCGAACCCGCTGCGGCCGCCGCGGACGCCCGCGCCGCCTGGCACGAGGCCTTCGCCGCCCTCGCCCCCGTCGAAGGACCCGACGTGCGTGGCATGCCCGACGGGACGCTGCTGCACCTGCGCGACACCTACCCGATCGAAACCGCCTGGGCCCCGCAGTGGGTGGGCGATGAGCTCCGCCAGGTCCGCGCCGGAGCCTGGCACGCCCGCCTGGCCGGCATCCGCGCCACCGCCGACGCCCACGCCGCCCACAAACACGGCCACCACGACCAAGCCGAACAAAAGCACGCGCTGGCCGCCAGCTACCAGGCCCTGCACGACACCTACCGCCAGCGCGAGACGGTCTTCGCCACAGTCATGGCCGACCGCACCGACTGGGAACAGGCCACCCGCCAGCAACGCCACCTGGCCGTTGCCGCCGATGCCGAACTACGCCGCCGCCACCCCAGCCAGCCGTTCCCCCCGCTACGCTCCGCCGAACCCGAGCCCGCCACTCAAGCCCAGCGCGACGAGCTCACCCTGACCGCCGAGCAGCCAGCCGCTGACATGGGCCAGTGGATCAAAGACCTCGCCGCCGGCCATCGTACGTTCGCCACCCAGCTCGCGGACCGGCAGAGTCTGCAGATCCCGTCCGAAGACCCCGATTACGGCGACCTCGGCCCGGCGTTCCCCGCCTGGACCGGACCCGGCCAGGACGCGATTCTGCAACCTCCCAAGCCCGAGATCCCGCCGTCCCCGCAGGTCCTCCAGCGTGCCGCGGCCCGTGACGCCGACTACGAGGCCGCAGAATGACAGCACCCCGGTGCATCCTGAAGGCCAGGAGGTGACCGCGATGACAGCCACCAGCATCCCCGGCGCCGGACCCAGCGGCGTGCTCCGGATGACCTGGGTCCGCGACCAGCTGGCGCACGTCCTGGAACACTGCGAGACCGACGAGCCGTCCGGCACCTGGACCAACCCTCGGGAATTGCATCAGACGGGCGCGTTTGCCCAGGTCGCCTGGTGGGCCGGGTTCCGCAATGGCCGCGGGCGGCTGGCGGCCGGTGCGGCCTGACCTCGCTGGTTGCGCGATGGTCCCGTCTGGTGCATGATCCTGCCTTCGAATGGTTGAGGTTTCTGGGGCTGGAGGGCAGGTTGGGACGGGGTGATCTGGCTGGTGCGGCGCATCTGGAGCTGGTGTCCGGGGTGGTGCAGCTGCGGCCGGAGGATGCGATGTTCGAGGCGATGCTGCGCGGGTGGCGTGCCCAGCAGACGGCGCGGGGGCTGCGGGAAGACACGATCGGGCCGCGGGAGCGGCTGGTCCGCCGGTTCCTGGCGTTCACCAACGAGTACCCGTGGAACTGGGGCTCGTCGCAGGTGGAGGAGTGGACGCAGTCGCTGGTGGCCGAGCGGCGGCTGGCTCCGTCGACGATCCGGGGTTACCAGACGGACCTGCGGCTGTTCAGCGAGTATCTCTGCGATGGCCGGTATGGCTGGGCGACGGCCTGCGAGGGCGAGTTCGGGCCGGGTGCCCATCCGGTGCCGGTCTGCCATGAGTGGAATACCATCGCCCACCTCAACGGGTATGAGGGCAGGCCGGAAGCGCGGCCGTTTTCCCGCGAGGAGCTGCAGCTGTTCCTGGATTACGCCGACGACCAGGTCGAGCGGGCGGTCCGCGCGAAACGCAAGGGGGCGCTGGCCGCCTACCGGGACGCGACCTTGTTCAAGGTGATTTACGGGTGGGGGCTGTTCTCTGGGGTTTGCCCGGTGCGCTGGAAACTTGGTTCCTCGCGTTTGTGCAGCTCAAAGGCTGTTGGGTGAGACGCTACCTGCTGCGACAGGTGTGGTGCAACAACCTGGGTTCGGCGTGTCACCTGGGTCGGGCTGCGTGGTTGAGCTGGGTCATGAGCTCGCGGTTGGTAGCGCGTGCGGCGGTGAGTTCCTCGCCGCGTTCTTCGAGTTGCAGCCGCAGGTCGATGACCAGCTGTTCCAGGTGGTTGATCTTCTGGTTGAGGGCGTCGATGTCGTCCGGGGCGCGGAGTCCGGACTCGCGCCACGCTTGTTCGCCGAGAGCCTGGGACAGACGCTTTTCCAGGTTCTGGATGCGAGTGTTGAGCCGGACGCCGCGTTCGTGAGCGGCGAGCAGGTCGGCTTGCAGCGAGGCTCGGGTGACTGCCGGGCCTGCGCCGTCGCCGGGGGCCGGTTCGGCTTGGAGTGCGTGGATCTTCTCCAGCAGGTCGCGGTTCCGGTAGAGGAACGTGCGGTCGACTCTGGCTGCGCGGGCGATTCCGGATGCGCTGATCTCGGTGCCCTCGGCGGCGGCTTGGTCAAGCGCGGTGATGACGCGCTGGCGTCGGCGTGCGGAGTCGGCGTGTCGGCCGTCGAGCATCGGCCGGGAGCCCGTGTCCGGCCCATGGGCCGTGCTTGTGCGCTGGGGCTTTGCGGTGGTGCTCACGCGGTGGCCTCCGAGGTGATGGCGATGGTGACGGGTGGCGCGGGCGCAGCGGCCCGGAGGGACGGCATGCCGAGGGGGACGGCGTGGGCGGCGCGGTGACGGCGGACTACGGCGACGGCTTCGTCGATCTGTGCCCGCTCGGCATCGCCGAGTTCGGCGATGTCGCCTTTGATCCTGGTGATCAGGCGCCGGATCCGGGTGATCTCCTCCTCGGCGGGGGTGGCGTCGGCGCGCGCCCATTCATCGACGCCGTCGATGGCGGCGGCCAGCCGTTCACGGGTGCGCAGCAGATCCTGCAGGTATGCCTGCAGGTCGGGCAGGAACGCGACGTTGGTCCGGAAGTGGTCGCACCCGGCGCAGCGGAACCGGATGGGGCACGCGCCGCCGCCGGCCTGGACATTGGACGGCTCGCTGCAGGTGCCGTACGGCACGGCGACTTCCCCGATCGCGTGCCGGGCATGTTCGGAGTCCAGCAGGGCGCGGGCGTCACGCCAGATCCGGTTGCCGTGCCGGTCGAAGCTGAGCGTGGTGACCTTGTCGACGGCGTCGCGGCGGCGGTCTTCGCCGATCCGGTAGTAGCCGCGGGTCACCGAATAGCTCCGGTGGTCGAGGAGTTCGGCCAGCACATCGATGGGGACACCAGCGTCGGCATGCCGCTGGGCGTAGCTGTGCCGGTAGGCATAGGGCACGATCTTGACCGGGTCGAACGCGGCTCCGTCGCTGGTGCGCAGGGCCGGCAGGGTGCTGGCCCAGTCGCGGTGCCGGGCTTCCAGGGTCGATCTGCTGATCGGCTTGTTCCCGTCGGGGTTGCGGTAGGTGGTGGGCAGCAGCTTCAGCTTCGCGGCCTGGGCGTGGGGGAACCGGTGCCGGACCCGGTCTTGCTGGCCGGTGATCACCTTGGCGGTGGCGTTGCTGATGGGCAGTCGGCGGCCCAGCCGGTCGGCTTTGACGTTGTCATAGACCAGCACCGCGCCGCCGTCTTTATCACGGGCCAGGCAGTCCAGCGGCAGGTTGAGGATGTCCTCGGGCCTGCGGCCAGTGTCGATCCCGATCTGGGTGGCGACTTTGACCTCAGCCGGTTCAAGGGTGTGCAGGTTAGCGCACAGCACCGTCATGATCTCCGGCGGCAGGTCACGGCCAGGTTCGCCGCGTTCGGGGTCGGCGGGGATGTCGGCGCGTTCGACGGCGACGTCACCGGCCAGCCCGGCCGCGACCTGACCGGGCCGGGCCAGGCCCAAAGCACGGATGCCGGCCAGCACCGCCCGCACATCCCGGCAGATCATGTTCCGGCGGTAGCGGCTGATCTCACCGGTTGCCTCCAGGTAGGCGATCCGGTTGAGGAAGCTCTCCAGGTCTCTGCGTCCCAGCGCGGCCGGGTCGGACCCGCGATCTGGCCTGCTGTTCAGATGCTCCGACAGCAGCCCCACATTGCTGAGCTTCGCCTGGACCCGGGACGCGCCGCTGCCGCGGTGGCGGGGCAGTTGCCCGGCCGCCCACCGCTTGGCGGCGGCAGCCAGCCACGGCTGCGCGATCTTGGTGAACGACAGGGCGCCGGGGTGGCCGAAGATCGCCAGGTCCCAGATGTCCTTGCTCTGCTCGCTGCCAGGGTCGGCCAGCGCCCGGCGGACATCGCGGGTGAAGGCGCGCAGCACCGACCGGGCACGCTTACCCGGAGCCAGACCGGGATCGCATCCGCGGATCGAGACGGCCTGCTCGCGGCGGAGGATGTCGCTGACCGCCCTGAGCACCACATCGGTAAGCCGGAGCCCGCCCCGCAGGCGGGTCTGCAGGCCGGCCAGCACCTCTACCACGACCAGTACCGGCAGCGCCCGCAGATTCACCTGCCCCGGTTCGGCCACCCCCGGCTCGGTGGCCTGCCACCGCCGCTCATCCACCCCCGCGTTGCCCCGCTGAGCCACGCGCCACCGCTGGTAGTGGGTATTGCAATAGCCGACGGCGCCGTCGGCCGCGCGGATGCACGCCGCCACCAGGCACGGCGGAAGGGGCGGCAGGGGCCGTACCCGCCGGCCGGTGAGGAACTGCTCCAGGGGAATAGGCGTCCGCCGGCCGCGGAACTGCGCGGCGTGCGGTTCGCACATCACTGCCTGCCGCACCGTCGGCTTGCACCGGCATCCAGGCACTGCACAGTCCTCGGCGGGCGCGGGCGCTGCGGGCAACCGCCCGGCGGCGGCGATGCCGGTGACGCTCATCCCCAGCCGCTGCAGCCGGGTGAAGCACCGGTAGCACACGCCGGGACAGTCGTTATGGACGGTCCCGGTGCATCGTTCGGCCCGGCACACCTCGCGGCCCAGCAGCCGGTGCTGCGCGGGCAGGAACAAGATCCGCGTCGCCGGATCCCACCCGGCCTCTTCCAGCAGTGCGCGGTCGAGCATCCCGGCCAGGCGGGCGGCTGCGCCGTCCAGGACGACCCCGTCCAGCACATGCGGGAACTCGCTGGATCTCCCGGCGGCCGGGGGCGTCTTGGCAAGTGTTGCGGCGGTCACTGGCTGCCGCCTTCGTGCTCGCGGGGGCTGGGCACCGCGTCTACCGCGGCCCGCAGCCGCGAGGAGCTGGGATGCACATACACCTGAGCGGAGGAGATCGCTGCGTGTCCGAGCAGGTCAGCGACCACATCGATACCGGCACCGGCATCGGCGGCATTGCTGCCGCAGGCGTGACGCAGCTGATGCGGGCTGACCGGGGTGTCCAACCCGGCTCGCCGGGAGGCCGCCGCGAGCAGCTCCCCGATCGCGTCCGGGCGCATCGGCCCGCCGACCCGGCCGCGGAACAAGTTGACCAGCGCGAAATCGCCGGACCTGGCCTGCGGCACCCGCATCAGCTCGAACTCGTAGGTGTCGAAGGCCTGCACGGTGAGGAAGTCCAGCGGGACGACCCGCTCCCGGCGAGACTTGGCCCATGCCCCGTTGGGGTTGTCCTCCCGCCGGATCACGTGCAGGTGCGCCCGGGCGACCTCGCACCCCAGCCGCCGCGAGTCCGCCAGCAGATGCACGTCGCTGCGGCGCAGCCCGCACACTTCGCCGCGGCGCAGCCCGGCCCGGGCCATCAGCAGCACGATCAGCCGGTCCCGCGCCGACCGGCACGCCCGCAGCAGCGCGACGATCTCCTCGTCGCTGGCACGGTCCACCGCCGTTTCCGGCTCGCGCAGCCGGTGCCGGGCCCGCAGCCGCCACGCCATCCGGCAGTCCTCGCCCCGGGCCTGCTCGGGCAGATCACGGTCGCCGGCCACCTCATACAGCAGCGGCACCAGACCCGCCGGGCCGTTCCCGGCCGCGACCGCGTGCACCACCATCCCGCGGACCGCGGTCAGCACCCCGTTGATCCGCGACGCCGACCGGGCCGGCGCGGCACCGGGCCCGCCCAGCAACACCCCCGGACCGGCCCCTACGGCATCAGCACCGGAGGCCGACGGCCCGGCATGGGCCAGCCATGTCATGAACAAGGCGAACTGCTCGACCCCGGCCTGCCAGGACCGGCCCGTCCGTGCGCACCAGCGCAGGAACAGCGCGATCGCGTGCGCGTACGCCTTCGTCGTGGATTCCGCCCCGTCGCGGCCGAACCGCTGATGCCGCAAGAACGCATCCGCGACGGCTACGACCTGCAGATCCTCATCCAGCACCGTCCAGTACCGCTGCCCGGACGGCAACCTCACCGGAAACGCCCGCATCCCTTGATCCTCCCGGTCTCGTGCTGGGCTACCTGCACATCTACCAGCCACGAGCACGACACCCACGGAGAAACGCCGCGTCACCAGCAAGGACACCCCAACCAGGCGACGTCATGCAACAGGTCCTGGACCCCCGGGAAAGGGCTGCGCCGCCGGGAGGCGGCGATGCTGGACGTGGCCGATTTCGCGCCGAACCCGGCGGCGCCGGAGCTGGGCACTCTGGGGGTGTGCCATGTCCGGTTCGGCAAGGCGATGCGGGGCAGCCCGCCGCGCCGCCGGGCGGTGGCCACGGTGATGCCGTGGGCCGCTGAGGCGCTGGCGCAGTACCTGGAGGACGTGCGGCCCCGCTGCGGGGCGCCGTCGCATCCGGCGCTGTGGCTGACCGAGCGGGGAGAGCGGATCTCGGCCCGGTCGGTGGATGAGCGGTTCGCGGCCTGGCGGGCGGCGGCCGGGCTGCCGCGCGAGCTGTCGGTCCACTGCCTGCGGCATTCGTATGTCTCGCACCTGATCGAAGACGGCGCCGATCCGCTGTTCGTGCAGCAGCAGGCGGGTCATTCGTGGGCGTCGACCACGGCTACGTATACGACGGTCGGGCAGGACGCGCGGAACCGGATGCTGCGGTCCGCGCTGGCCCGCGCGTTCGAGGGAGAGGACGGCAGGTTATGGCGAGGACGATCGGCTACCGGTGGCACCTGCGGCGGCTGATGGCCGACAAGGACATGTACGCCACGACGCAGCTGCGGCCGCTGCTGGCCGAGCGCGGCGTGGCGCTGTCCCGCGAGCAGGTCTACCGGCTGGTCACCGGCGTGCCGGAGCGGCTGAGCCTGGCCACGCTGGCGGCGCTGTGCGACATCCTTGACTGCGGGCCCGGTGACCTCGTCGAACCCGTCGCCGGTGCCGGCGCTGGCGGCCGGGCCGCTTCTTCCGGGCCTGCCACCGCGGCCAGCGGGCCGCTGCCCCGGCCGGTGCGCGCCCGGGTGTCCGGCGCTGCCCGCGGGTAGCGGCCGTGGCCGGTCACTGCCCGGCAGGGCACGAGCTGGCCTGGCCGCCGGGTGGCCGGCCGTGCCCGCGCTGCCGCCGGGAGACGGTAGTCGCGGCGGTCTGGGCGGCGGACCAGTCACTGCCTGCAGCGGTGATCGCGGCCGCGGTCGACGCGGTCGCCCCGGGCGGGCAGGCCCTGCGGCAGCTCGCGGACGCGCTGGCCGCCGATCCCGCAGCGCTGACGGCCGGGGCGCCCCCGGTCGCCGGGCGGCTGGCCATCGAGCTGATCGCCCGGGGCTCAGCCACCCTGGCCATCCCGGCGTGCACGGTTTGCGGGCGGGCCGGCAAGCCGCTGTTCCGCGGTGACGGCGGCGGGGTGTGCCAGCGGTGCCGGGCCTGGCAGCGTGCCGCCGCCTGCGCCAGCTGCGGTAAGGTCAGGCCGGCTGCTGGCCATGACAGCGCCGGCCGGCCCATCTGCGAGGTCTGCCGCCGCCGGGACGACCCGCGGCGCCACCGCCAGTGCGGCCGGTGCGGGAAGGTCGCCCCTATCGCGGCGCGGGCCCGTGACGGGCACCCGGACATCTGCGTGAACTGCTACCGGATGCCGCCGGCCACCTGCAGCGTCTGCGGCAGGCACCGGGCATGCAGCTTCGCCGCCACCAGCCGCCCGGTATGCCTGTCGTGCTCGCCGCGGGCGAGTGCGGCCTGCGCCCGCTGCGGCCAGGACCGCCCGCCGGCCGCCCGCTGGCCCGAAGGGCCGGTCTGTGACCCGTGCTATACCGCGGCGCTGCGCCGCCGGGGCCGGTGCGCGTCCTGCGGCCAGCAGCGGCGGCTGGTCGCGCCGCCCGGCCCGGCCGCTGACACCTGCGCGGACTGCGCCGGGCTCCCGGTCACGCACGCGTGCGCGGACTGCGGGATCGAAGACAAGCTCTATGAGAAGGGCCGCTGCGCCCCGTGCAGCCTGCGCCGCCGGACCCGCCAGCTGCTATCGGCCGGCACCGGGGTCATCGCCCCGCAACTGACTGGCGTGTTCGACGCGGTCACCGCCGCCCGCCAGCCGCGCAGCGCGCTGAACTGGCTGCGCAAGGGCGCCGGGGCCGGCCTGCTCGCCGACGTGGCCGCCGGCCGGCTGGCCATCAGCCACAACGCCCTCGACGCCCACCCTCACCGGCGAGCCGCCGACTACTTGCGGCACATGCTCACCGCGGCCGGGGCGCTGCCGCCCCGCGACGAGGACCTCGCCCGGGCCGGGCAATGGCTCGCCGAGGTCCTGGACACGATCGAGCCGGGCGCTGACCGGCGGCTAGTGCAGGCCTACGCCACCTGGCAGGTGATGCGCCGGCTGCGCGCCAGCGCCGCACGCACCACCCGGCCGCGCACCCCCACCGCGCACGCCCGCAACAACATCCGCGCCGCCACGAGCCTGCTCGCCTGGCTCCGCGGCCGCGGCACCACGCTGGGCGCCTGCGGCCAGGCCGACATCGACCAATGGCTGCACACCGGGCCCTCCGCCTGCCTGGCCAGGGATTTCCTGTCCTGGGCCGCCGTGCGCGGCCACTGCCGGCGGCTGACGATACCGGTGCCGCCGCGCGCGACCGGCCCGGCCCTCGGCCAGGACCAGCGCTGGGCACTGGCCGCCCGGCTGCTGCGCGACACCGCGCTCGACCCCACCGACCGGGTGGCCGGCTGCCTGCTGCTGCTCTACGGCCAGCCGCTGTCCCGCATCGCCGTTATGACCACCGGTCAGGTCACCCGCCGCGACGGCGAGACGTTCATCCGGTTCGGACGGCACGACGTGCCCGTCCCCGGCCCGCTGGCCGACGCTGTCCTCCAGCTGATCAGTGACGGGCGCAGCTACCGGGGCGTCGGTTCCCCGTCCGCCACCGCCTGGCTGTTCCCCGGGCACCTGCCCGGCCGCCCGATCACCCCGGCCAGGCTCGGCGAGCGTCTCCGGCGCATCGGCGTCTACGCCCAGACCGGACGCCGGGCCGCGCTGCTCGATCTGGCCGCCCAGCTCCCCGCCGCGGTCCTCGCTGACCTCCTCGGGCTGCACCAGACGACCGCCGCCAAGTGGATGCACCAAGCTGGAGGCGACTGGTCTCGCTACGCAGCAGAGCTAGCCCGCAGTCATCCTCACCAACCCTGACGAATACCTCGCCGCACCCAGTGACCAGTTGGAGGCATTCAGCAGGGTTGGTAAACCGCTCCCTACCAGTTTTAACCGGGACGTCCCGCAGCATGTCGTGCAGAAAATACTTGATCACGACTCGCCCGCCATGACCGCTCATTATGCGCGACTGTCCGATAAGACGGTGCGCGAGCACTGGGAGCGGGCCCGCAAGGTCAACACCGAAGGGCAGCCCGTCCAGATCCGTGCCGACGGCCCTCTCGGCGACGCTGCCTGGGCGAAGCAGCACCTGTCCCGTGCCACCCAGGCGCTGCCCAACGGCTACTGCCAGCTGCCCCTAGTCAAAACCTGTCCGCATGCGAACAGCTGTTTGACATGTCCGATGTTCGTGACGACCGCGGAGTTCCTCCCGCAGCATCATGCCCACCGGCAGGCCACCCTGCAGATCATCTCCGCAGCCGAGGCGAGCGGCCATGCCCGCGTCGCCGAGATGAACCGGCAGGTCGCCGGCAACCTGGACAACATCATCGCCACCCTCGAGTCCGGGGAACCGGACGACAAGGAGGCGGCCGCCGGTGCGTCCTGACCCGCTCGCCGAGGCCTCCGCCCGCCGGCACGAGCTGACCAGGTCCAGGGCCATCCAGGCCCTGCGGGAACTCGACCGGGCGGGGACTCCCGTGACCTTCGCCGGCGTCGCCCAGGCAGCGAGGGTCTCCCGGTCGTGGCTCTATACCCAGCCCGACATCAGCAGCCAGATCCGCAGGCTGCGGCAGAGCACAAGCAGCGTCGGCTCCGCCGGCGCCATTCCCGCCGGCCAGCGGCCCACAGACGCGTCGCTGAACGCCAGGCTCACCGCCGCCCTCGAACGCAACAAGCAGCTCGCCGACGAGAACGCCCGGCTCCGCCGCCAGCTCGCCCATGCACTCGGCGACCAGCGCTCGGCACGGACCCGATCAGGTAACGATCCAGAGAGCTGAAACAACCGGAATCAGGCCGCGAGCGTCCCGTCAGCGACACTGTCCACGACGGGACGCCGCAGGTCACAGCCCCGGCTGACGCGAAAGCTCAAGATAACGGCGGCATTTAGCACCGGCCCGTAGGAAACCGAGCCGACGTGCGCACCCGGCGGCGGCTCCGCGAACGTGACCGTCCCGCAGCACGGGCACGCCAGGCCCGGCAGCGCCCACTCGGTCGCCTTCCGGATCACCTCCACGTCGATGACCTGCGCCCACCGCGAGCCCGCGGCCGCCGCGCCGTCCAGGCCGGCCCGGCACCGGCGGCACTGCGCCGGCGGCTCGGCGTCCTTGTTCTCATCCGGGTCCGGATCCCGATCCAGGCCCTTGCCCGGGTGCCCGGGCTGCCCGCCCCGCCTGCGGTCCGCGCGCCGCTCCCGCTCGGACTGCTGCCGCGCCCGCCGCGCCTGCTTCGCCCCGGTCCGCTCCTTCGAGCTGGGCGTCCCCGAGTCAGAGCTGTCCATCGACAGGCGCCGTTCCAGCTCCGCCAGCCGCAGCTCCAGCCGCCGCCTCAGCTCCCGCTCGGCATCCAGCTCGGCCCGCAGCACCGCGTTCTCCGCGTCCTTGGCCTCCACCACGGCCCGCAGCCGCGACAGCAGCTCACGCTGCCCCGCGATCTCCCCGGGCGGGCCCGGCTCCTCAGGCACGAGCCCCAAGCATGCTCAGCCTGCACTGAAGGTTCCAACACCAGGCAACGTCGGCGTGTCGCTCAAAGACCCGTGAATAGGCACGTTTGACCCTGTCGCAGCGTCAAGGTGTTTCCTGGTGGCATGCGGATCGGAGAACTCGCCGGCCTGGTCGGCATCAGTACCCGGGCCATCAGGCACTACCACCACGTCGGCCTGCTGCCCGAGCCCGCGCGCAAGGCCAACGGCTATCGCGAGTACTCGCTGCGGGACGCCGTTGAGCTGGCCCGCGTCCGGCGCCTCACCGAGCTGGGCCTGAGCCTGGACGAAGTGGGTGACGCGCTGGCCCGCGACGCCGGCCGGGACCTGG
>Ga0310037_10001515_pt1 | contig 12653 bp, 8 predicted proteins | sample Sb_taG_11_FD_200239 | JGI IMG/M metagenome (GOLD analysis project Ga0310037, IMG submission 200239) | Peat soil microbial communities from Weissenstadt, Germany - Sb_50d_3_AS metaG (v2) (version 2) | ecosystem: Environmental > Terrestrial > Soil > Wetlands > Peat | place: Germany: Weissenstadt...
GGCTCGGCCGGTGGAGGGGTCTGCGCAAAATACGCCTCGACCTCGACGGGATCGCCGGGAAGTGGTTCAGACTGGGGCACTTTAGCGGCCGGGGCCGGGGGTGTGACGCCCTCGCTGGTCGTGACGATCAGGTCCACGAACTCGGCCTCGACCCGGATGTCTTCTGGACGGAGGGTCGCAAGGTCATCCGGTATCGCGGCCGCGATCTCTTCCATGAATGAGGGGAGAGCGTTGCCGCCGGACTTCGACGTGGGTGCGCTGGAACTCACCGGCGCGCGCGATTCTGTGGTGAAGCCGTGGCCTGACCGGGATGCGTCCGCCGTGACCGTTTGCTCCTCAGGTCGCGGGACCTTCAGTTCGGCTGCGCACCTGGGACAGGAGATGACCGTGCCGGCCTTCCTGGACGAGACCCCCAGGAGCTGATTGCATCGATAACAACGGAACCTGAGGTGATCTTCGGACATGGCTGGGAACTCTCCTCTCTCCACTTCGGCCGCTCGGCGGGCGCAAACTTGCCGCTCAACTCCAGCCTACGCGCCATCGCTCTCTCATGCCACACTTCTGCTCGCGCCGGAGGTGGTGCGGGGCTGGCATGCTGCCAGGTTGGTCTTGACCGCCCTCTGGTCCCGGCTGCTTTCGTTGCGTATTTGTTTCGTTCGGCGACGGTCTCCCGACCCCGTCCTTCGGCCGACCGTGGGTCTCCAGGTGACGCGCCGGCGGTCGGGGACTGGGAGTCCTGCGGTCGCAGAGGAGCCCCAGGTCACCGCCATGGCCACGATCACAGTTCTCTCTCGGGCCGCGCAGCGGCGGCAGATCGGAGCCTGGAGTCGCCAGCCACATGTCACCGCGATGGGACAATCCGATCCCCTGCCTCGTACCCCACACGGGCAATGGACCGTCAGTCGTCAGAGGTTTGGTGTCAACCCGCCGGGGCTCGGAAGAGTGGGGCACAAGCGCTCCTTTCTGGCCTGAGGCCTGCACCACCAACCTTCGACTTGCCTGCCCATTCGGGTCTTGGTTGCCAGGGCCCGGAGCGAATCTTCAATGGGGCCGCGGCGATGAAGCGGTGGAAGACGCCCTCCGGGACGTATGAACCTCGCAATGCCCCTCTTTCTTTTCGCCTCTTCTTTTCGCCTTAGCTATCAGCCGCGACGGCTGCCCTCTCCTCGCTGCGCAACTCACGCATTAGCGGAGAGCCGAGGGGCTTGGATGTTAAGGGCGGCATTGGTATAATTTTGAGCAGGAATAGCATGCGCAGGATTCTTCGCAAAAGCGTTGAAGAGGGTATTACCCCTTCCCTGCCGGGAGAGGCGGATCTGCAATAGGAAGAGCGGCCGAGAATTGGAGTAGCGGGAGGGCTAGACAGCCGTGGAGTTAAACACTGCTGAGCGAGATACGGGAACAGGGCGCGCGGCCACCGACCTAATAGAGGTCCTGCGGAGAAATGAGCAGGAATACGATCTCCGAGAGGCTACGCTTTATCAAGACTTCCCAATCTACAGGACCGATGACGACGGAATCATCGAGAGCAAGCTGCTCGTTGTCTCGAAGCACTACGGCGTTATCGCCTTCGGGACGTCGGAGGCCACAGATTCAAATGTCCAGGAAGAGCTCACATCCGCGTCCCACGATTTGGATCAGGTTTTTTCCTGCATATACTCCAGGATGATTCGTAACAAAGAGCTGAGGAAAACAAGAACCGAACTCAAGTTCCCGATGAGGTCGGCCATCTACTCTCCATTTGTTTCTAGGGTACCGGATGGATTGTCGCTGGATGGCGAGGTCATTTCTAGCGAGCGTCGACTCACGGACTTCCTCGAGCAAAGCCGCGGGCCCGATATCGAACCGGATGTCTACAAGGAGGTAGTTGCCACGCTTGAGGGATCGAAGGGACTGATAAGGTCGAGACCACGTGACATTCAGGGAAAAGCTCGGACTTCAAAGGGTGTCCTTGCTGCTCAGCTCGAATCTCAGATCGCTGGCTTTGATAAGAAACAGAAGCATGGTTTCATCCGTGTCCTAGATGGCCCGCAGAGGATACGCGGCTTAGCCGGCTCTGGCAAGACAGTCGTCCTCGCCATGAAGGCCGCCTTGACTCACCTTCGTGAACCAGAGAAAAGAATCCTTTACACCTTTCACACCAAAAGTCTTTACCAGCATATTCAACGGCTCATAACACGCTTCTACCGCCAGTTTGAGGACAAGGATCCTGACTGGTCCAGGCTGCAAATCCTACACGGATGGGGTGGGCGGAGTTCACCGGGCGTCTATTACAACGCATGTCGCCAGTTCGGCGTGGTCCCTTTGAGCTACGGCGAGGCCACGGCCAAAACGTCGCGAAACGCCCTAGACTTTGCCTGCAAAGAACTGTTGAAGACACGGTCTATTGGACCATCATATGATTATGTCTTTGTCGATGAAGGTCAAGATTTCCCGGCCTCCTTCATTCGAATGTGTGCGGAACTCGCCGAGAAGAATCGGATCGTCTGGGCCTACGACGAGTTACAGAGCATCTTTCAAGTTTCCACTCCGTCTCCATCGCAGATCTTCGGCGCGGACCGCCAAGGGAGGCCTCGAATCGAACTGAGCGACGATGTAGTCCTTTACAAGTGCTATCGAAATCCCAGGGAGATTCTCCTTTGCGCCCACGCGTTGGGATTCGGTCTTTACGGCCCGTCCATTGTGCAGATGCTTGAGAACAAGGAGCACTGGGAGGACTTAGGTTACGTGATCCGATCCGGTGACTTTAAGGAAGGGGAGGAAGTCGTTATCGAGCGTCCGGAGGAAAACTCGCTAACGGCTATCTCGAAGGCCCTGCCAAAGAGCGAAATCGTCTGCTCAGCGACTTTCGCTGGAGTCGATGACGAGATCGCATTCGTTGCTGACTCAATTCGAAAGGACCTTGGGGAGGGCCTTCGTCCCGATGATATATTGGTCGTGGTCGTCGACGATAGGCACTCAAAGCTCTACCTGGAGAACATAGCCAAGCTCTTGTCCGAGTCCGGCATACAAACCAATAATATGCATGTTGACTCGTATGGGATCAAGGATTTTTATCTGGAGAATCACGTCACACTGTCGACTGTCCACAAGGCCAAAGGGAACGAGGCGTTCGTCGTTTATGTTGTCGGTGTCGACGCACTGTTCTGGAGACCTGACGTCAGGGCGAGAAACATGCTGTTTATCTCCCTAACGCGTGCAAAAGGTTGGGTCCGAGTTACCGGCGTGGGACAACCGGCCGAGGACGTAAAAAAGGAGATCGATAAGGCCTTGGAAAACGTTCCATTCTTGAGATTCAAATATCCGAGTCCTGAGCAGATCCTGATTATGAAGCGCGACCTGGCAGCGGAGAGCGCCAGAAAGCAGAATGCGGCAAGAAAGCTAGACGAGGTTCTAAAGGACTTGACGGCGGAAGAAATTGCCGCTCTCCTGCGTCAACGCACCAGCAAGAAGGGGAAGATTGGTTGAGAGAGGCCTTTCTCAGATTATGAAACATGATGAACGCCGGTCTATTCCAATCTCAGGTAGAAGAGTCGGTAAAGGTTTTCAAGACGCTCGAGATGTTTCAGGGGCGGATATACTCACCTCGGTATCCAGAGGGACTTGCCAGCGCATGCAGGGGAAAGAGTTATCGCGAAATCTATGAGTATCTATATAAAAACCAGCATTACGATATGCAGCTTCACGACAACTCCTTGGTCCAGTACAGGAAGGGCAGGTTGTTTCCTAATGACCTCAGCTATGCCTATTACGAAAGTCCTTTCCAGACACTGACCTTCGCTGAGTTTCTCGAGGAGAATGTCGGCATCATTGATTCGGACGAGAGAGAAGAGTATCGCCCGGAGTACGAGGACTACCTGTCGACATGTCCCTTGAAAGAGTCGATCACGCCGATTCGCTACGACTTCGCTCCTCACCAGTACCACGAGGGACTTCATCCCGCGTCGCACCTACACTTTGGCCATGAAACGGAGATCCGAGTGGGGACCAAGAAGATCCTGTCCCCCCTCTCCTTCACGATCTTCCTGATCAGGCAGCATTACCCTGACAGGTATACAGTGTTGAAGGCTCAACCAGAGGCCGTAAACTGGACCAAGAAGGTGAGAGCTGATTTAGTCAACGTCGCTGGCAGTTACATGAAGAATTGGGACGACATGGAAATGTACTTGGTTTAGAGTGTCAAATAATGCTCATTGATCAAGAACAGAGGTCTGGGTGTCAGACTTGGTTTTTGGTTCCCGGCTCGATCCGTGCCATGATCTGCTGGAGTTCATCGGCCAGTTGGGGACGGGCTCGCGCTGGCCATCACGTGATAGATGGCGCCCTCAAATTTGATGCGAAGTCGTCTGGACATTTCCCCAGTAGAGCTCATTGAACCGAGGGACTCAACAAAAAACCAAAAACCAAGTCCGGCACCTCCCCTTTCGATCTGGTCGGGGAGATGCTCGTCCTGTCGTGGCATGGGCAAGGACATCTCCAGCGACAGTTCGAGCGAGAACGCCTGACCGTCTGGCTTGACGGAGCCGAGGGTGATGGTGGTCTGAAGGCCGTCGATGGCACGCATGGTGTGTCTCCATACTGATACTATGGGGGTCCATCCTGCGTTCTTTTTTATCGATGGGGCAGGGAAAGTCGCTAACCCGGGGCGGAATCTCGCCGGAAAACACTCCTCCCCTATCTTGCGCATCCTCCCCCTCATCGCGCACCAACTGGCGAGCGCCAGGCTTAATTCTTCGGAGTTAGGTATCGTGTCCCCGGAGCTACCATCGTAAGTGACATGGAGGCAGAGACTTACGAGTTCAGGAACCGCGATTCGATTCAGGATCCGTACAATCAACGAGGCAGATATGGGCGTTGAGCCATTGAGGCTTGGACGGAATTGCTCCCCCTGGGGACGTCCAGCTTGCCGAGTGGATCGTGCAGACCGGCCCCCGGGCACTACTCGGGCAATGACTGGGGTACACGAAGTCCTTCTGGGTCCGCCCTATCGGGGATAGGGTCCTTTGCCTGCAAATGACAGCTTCTCCAATGAGACGCTCGACACGGAGATTCGCCCCCGCGACCCGTCGGCGAGGATCAATTCCGGCTCGTGGTCTCCCGACGTGAGCGACAGAGGGGTCTCCGTCGCCCAGGCCACCCCATGCCAGAAGTGGACACCTGTCGGTTCCTTGGCTGGCTCCTTGACGATGCAATATTCGACTGCGATGCCTTCTCCCGCAGCGGACGCGAGCTTCCCCATGCCCCGCACGATCGCTCCGTCCCAGGAGTACCAGGGATCGGGCCACTTCTGCGTAACGTCTCTCCAATGCTCGGTCAGGCCCTCGACGATCCGATGGAGCCAGTGGGCAATGTGGCCGTGGAAGACATGAGATGCGGCGTGTTCGTCGATTGCTCTGGGGGAATCGTCGTCCCCGGTCCGAGCCAAGGCCCGCCCGTACGGCCATGCGGCTAACATCTCCTGGTCGGTGCCCATGTTCACGGCCTTGACCTGAGCGAGACTTGCCTCAGCATATCTCCTCGACTGTCGCTCGTCCCTAGACCTTTTCGCAGCTTCGCGTATGGCCTTCTCCGGGTCCGAGGCGAACCTCTGATATGCCTCGCCGAAATCCTTTTCCCCGGCGATCCAACCGCACGCCTCGGCCCCGCGACGCCGCAACTCGCGTGAGGGGGACGCAACGCTCGTCTCGCAGAAAGCTTGCAGGGATCTCGCCGAGAGGTTTGCGAGGGCGCGATACGCGGAACGCCGAACGGCGTAGATGCCATCCTGCATCAGAAGGAGGAGTTTCGCCATCGCCTTTTCCCGTTCCCCCGTCCCAGGCCGGACTAGCCGCCCGAGCGCGTCGGCCAGGGCCACACGAGCTTCGGGCATCCAGCTAGCGCAGAGAGATTCCCAGGCCTCACCGGCGAGCGTTCCGGGGCTCCACCGCCCGAGAACGTCGAAGAGTTCCGTCTCCGTCGTGTAGAGAGTTTGTCGGTTGCTGATCCGGGCGACAAGTGCCGCGACGAAGGCGGCGGGCAGTTCTCGACTCTGGTCGCGGAGGTTATCCAGCAGATGTACGACCTGGGCCGTGACCTCCCAGTCCTTCTCACGGAGGAATTGCGAGAGGGCGTCCTCCAAGCGGTCAGGGTGGGCCTCGAACAGGAGTCCGATCGCGAAGCCATTTCGGTCGGACGCGAGGGAGTTGTCGGAAAGAACCCACCGCCCGCCCGATAGGATAAGGCCCACCAGGTCCGGCATCCGATCCGGTCGATCGAGTAGGAACCCCTGCCTCGCCAAAGCCTCCACTGCCCGTTGTGCCAACTGTCCCGTTCCGCCCGCCCACTCGAAGAGGTGTCCTTCGAAGTCGCCGGGCACGAGCGATCGCGGCAGGAAGCCCAGGACGCTGATGATCCGGCTCAACTCGGAGTCATCGCGGTCGGGATCGAGGGCGGTTCGCCAGATCGACGCGATCAGACGCTCGGGGATTCGCCCACTCTCGGCCAATTCGATCAAGGCCGCCGCCGCCGCGACGCGTTGGTTCCGCTCCGTGCCGGATGTGAGGACGGCTACGAGTTCCTCGGCGATCGAAGAATCTTCTTTCGTGGCGAGGGCATACGCGACCTCGCTGAGGGCGTCCAGCGAACTCAATAATGCCGACCCGTCGAGCGAGAAGCCCGTTCGTAGAAGGAGGTCGAACGCCTCGCGCGACTCCGCGCTCTGGAGCAACCGTGTCGATGCCGTGCGGAACGGCAAGTCGGCGGCGGCGTCACCCCGCGCGATCTGCCTGTGCTCGGTGACCCAACGCCCCACGGTCGGCGGGATCTCGCGATACCGAAAGCATGCGAGCCACTCGATGATGCTGTGGCGCACGAATGGGCTGGTCTCCGTCGCGATCGCGGCCTCGAACATCCGGGGCGAGAGCACGTTCGCATGTCCGAGCGAGAACAGCACGTCCCAGGCGTGCCGCTTTAAGTCCATCGCTAGGGTGCGGTACACTCCCGATGCTTTCGTGTCGCGGGTCGCGTCGTCGAGGATCACCGCGATTGTCGATTCCGCGACTGGGGCCGACCAACCTGTGAGCTGACGTGGGCGGACGCAGTCGCGGACTCGGCGGTACAGGAGATAGCGGCCATGCTCCTCCCGATCGGTGTCTCTCGCCTTGGCATCGAGCATCTCCAGAAGGTCGGGGACGACCCTCGGGCTGTCACAGCCGGTCGCCAGGTCACCGCGGAGCGCCAACCCCGGCCCCATGCGCTCGGGGGCAACTCGGCGGACTCCGGAGAGGATCTCCCACGCGCGATCCTGGACCTCGGGGCGATCAGGGTTGGCATCGGCGATGTCGCTGACGACGCGGACGAGCAAGAAGGATTCACGTCGCCAGGACGACGAGGTGAGGTCGCGGAGCCATGCCTCCTCGATCACGTCCAGGCTCGCCGGATCGCCCAGGCTCCCAATAGCCCAGATCAGCGAATTGCTGTGCCGGAGCCGCGCACGCTGGTGCACCGCGTCGAGGAGACGCTTTCGATCGCGGAGACCCTCGCCCAGCGCGACGAGGGTCGCCAACGAAGCATCGCCATCCTCCCCGGGCTCCCGCTCCGCAACCGACCAGAGCCCCGCGACAACCTCATCGGTGCGGAATCCCACCTTGCCGAGTGTCCAGCATGCCGCCTCGAATTCGCTCGTATTGAGCGCCCGCCGCAAGACTTCCACGACCTCGTCGCGGATCGGTGCAGCCCCGGACGTGGGCAGAGTTTCGAGCCATTCCCCGAGGATGTCGCGATATCGCGAGGCCACCATCTCTCCGTCCGAGTCCGACGGCTTGGCCAGGCAGAGGGGCAGCAGGAGGCGCAGGATGAGGTCCCGCGAGCGAACCGGATCGTCGCCCGCGACGTTTTTCATGGCCGAGAACGCTTGAGCCAGCAGGTTCCCCACCTTCTCCGCCGGGAGTTCCCCCGCCCCGGCGAGTTCCTTAATCCTTCGGTAGGTCTCCACGACCCGTTCGAGCGACTCGGGCTGGGTTAGGGCGATCCACAGATCGCGGGAAGGGTCATTCGCTTCGGACATGGCTTACTCCCAGCCCGCCGGGGTCGAAACGCGGAGATATTCTGGGCAGAACGCATGACGCCAGGTCCAGCGATTCCTAGCCTGACTCCGGACGTAGCCAGCAGATCTGGCCTCCGCGAATAACATCCTCGCCTGATCACGAGCTAGGCCGGCAGACTGCGCCGGGGCGCACCAATCCTTCTCTACGTCGAATGGCGCGGTGGAGGAGCCTCCCTGGCGAGCGATCTCCGCAAGGGCTTCCAGGATGGCGTGGGAAGTTAGGTGCTGTTGGCGATTTCGCAACTTCTGGCAGAACCATTCGGTGAAGCATTCGGCTAGGGAAGCGAGGGCCGTCGCATCTCCGTCCAAGGCCCTTCCCTGAGTCTGCGACGAGAGACCTAGGAAGGCACGCCACATCGAGGGATGCCGGAGTGACGCCAGGACATCGGGATGGATCGGTCGGTATTCCCGATCGATGAGGATGAGCGAGTGGCCTGACCCGTCGTCGACTGTCTCCATCGAGCCGTATGCGTTCGACCTCGTGCTCGAGTGAAAACGTCCGGCATGCTCGCGGACGCAGATTCGCGCCGCCTCGCGGAGGTCGTCGTCTGAGAAGTCGTCGAAGTGGACGGTCGTGGGCTTCCATGCAGGCGGAAATCCCGAGGATGCGAAGTTAAGGAACTGGTTCTCGATGTCACCGAGCTGGCGTGACGTGACGATCAGAGATGCGGCCGGGGGGCGCAGTTGCTCCCGAGCGGTCTCGTCCTCACGGCGGAACCAGTCCAAGATTCGACGAACGGCGTCATGATTGGCCGCCATCGAGGTCGTCTCGTCCAGGCCGTCCAATCCCAGGACAAGGATGGGGGGAGCGAGGTCAGGGTTCGCGACGACAAGCCTCTCGATCACCCTGTCGGTGGGTTCCTCTCTCCGGTCGCGAAAGCTGAGGGGGAGATCGGACCAATCGGCCACAAGGTCCGCGATCCAGGATGAGTGGCCCGACTTGGGGAGATTCATTGAAACGCATGGGAGATGGGGAGGCTCGCTTCGGAGTTGTTGGAGGAGCCAGTCCACCAAGGCCGTGCTCTTCCCGCTCCCGCCGTCCCCCACTAAGAACAATATGGCCCGCCCCTCGGACAAGATGGCCTGAGATATCTTATCCCATTGCTTGCGACGGACGGGCTTACCGGACGGCCAGAGGTCCTCCGACACCCTCCGCAGGTCTTCTCCCATTCGAGCTTGGAGGTCATCGCGCCGGATCGGCTTGGCATCCCTATACCCGGCCATGGCCTTGACCAGATCACCTCGCTCGACAGAAGAGTTGCCGGAGTTCGTCGAGTATATTACTCGACCGACGAGTTCATAGATTCCATCTTCGATCTCCTGATCACTGCAGCCGAATGATCTACCGAACTTCTCCAGTCCATCGAGCCAACGATCCAGCCCGATCTTCGGCACGACAACCAGTCGGTTCGCTACTTCGCAGTCCCGCTTGCATCGGAACTTAGCAGTGTCGACGGAACTGAGTGACCGGTTCGTGATGAGGTAGTAATACGAGACGGCCTTTCCCAGTCGTTTAGCGCGGGCGCCCGCGTTGGAAAGGGCGTGCACAGTCCCCTCGTACTCGGATAGTGCTACCGGGGGCGGGGGAACTAGCCGCGAGTACTTGAACTGGACGAGCGAGATCCCACCCCCGCTCGCTTCGAGCCCTTCGACGACCGCGTCAGAGTCGAACTTCTCGTGTTCGATGCAGATGTCGCCGTTCACGCTCAGCAACGCAGAGAGTTCGTCCTCTCGATCTTCTCGGCTCTCGAACAGGGCCCTCAAGCCGATGACGGCGACGACTTGATAGAGGAAGCCCCCCAGGGCGGCGCGACCACCATCCTTCTGTGCAGCCATCGGCGGGTTCCAACTTCTCAGTCTATCACCTGGCGGCGTTGATGCCGTTCGATCCGATCGCCACTTCATCATAACGGATGGCGGGGTAATCCGAAATCCTCTCACCGATCGGCGCAAATCCGCATGTGCCAATGAGCAGTACTATCTTCCGGTTGAGTTCACGCGTTACTTGGAGAGAGGGGGACGTTGGGGGCCACCCACGTTTCCCGGGTGCCAGAAAGTGGGTGACCCCCTTCCGCTTGGCACAGTGCGTCGCAAGACCATCAAGACCATGTGGGTTGGATTCAATTACGCCTTCTCGAGGCAAGCGTGCTCGTTCAGGAGCGCGCAAGTGCTTGCTCACTAGGCCCGGCCATGAATCGGGCGTCCGCGACAGCAGGGGCGGGCCGGCGGTATTGGTTATATGGCTTATGAGGCCATGGCGAGGAATTGTTCTGAAAAAAATCTCAACTCGGGGAAGATCGCAGCAACTTTAAGCCGCGCCGGACAGATCATATAGAGGAAGTGCTTCGACAAACGGGAGCATATTCTGATCGCGGAGGAGAAACCCCTGTCTTTACATGGTCGATCCCAACTGGAGAACTTACACCATGGCAACCGCAGCACAGATCGAAGCCAACCGCCGCAATGCGCAGCGGAGCACCGGGCCCAAAACCGAGAGGGGAAAATCCCGCGCCAAGCTCAACGCCGTCACACACGGTATGACCGCCCGGACCATCATGCCCGTCCTGCCCCACGAAGACCCCAAGGAACTGGAAGACAAAACCCAGCAGGCGATCGCGGCCACGAAGCCCCGCGATCCCTTCGAGCTTGATCAGGTTTGCCGCGCGGTGCGGCTGTCGTGGGAGCTCGACCGCGCCGAGCGGGTCGCGACGGCCCACCTGGCCCACCGGGTCCGCATGGCCGAGCGGTTGGGGCCCGAGACGGTCAGCGCGGACGAGCTCAAGAAGGTTCACGACCTCGGCAGCAAGCTGTTTTTTGAAGCGGGGGTAGAGTTGGGTTACCCAGAGTCGACCGGGGATGACAACCCGGCGGTGATCGTGCGCCGGCTCGAAGAAAGCGCCGAAGGCTGCCGCTGGTTGCTCGCTCGCTGGGCCGAACTACTCAACGTTCTGGACCGCAAAGCCGCATGGAGTAATCCGGAAATCGTCCGATTCGTCGGGCTCCAGGGTAAGCGCAGTATCGAGGCGCACTTCGACCCGGAACTCAATTCCCTCTTCCATGCCTTCGATGCGCTGGGCCACCGCATCGGCCACAAGTTCTGGAAGGACTGGAGAGATATGCTGCCGGTGGGCTATAAGGGCGGCTTCAAGTTTGTACCCTATCGCGAGATCGCCCCGCCGCCCAGCGATGAGACCGCGGCGCTGAGCCTCATCCGCTCGGTCATCGAGCGGCACGTCGGCCGGCTCGAGGAGCTGCTGGCCGAGCATGAGAATATCGAGGCCGCCGAGGCCGCCGAGCGGTACGACCGCGCGGCGCTGGATTGCAGCCCGGAATTCGAGCGCCACCGCCGCTACCAGTCCGCCCGGCACCGGGAGCTGATGCGAACGCTGGAAACCCTTCGGAAAATGCGGAAGGAGGAATTCGGAACGGGGAATGGGGAAGGCGAAAAGGCGGATGGCAAATGTCAGATGGCGGATGACGGATGCCGGACGGGGGATGACGGCGTGGCGAGTGGCGAGTGCCGAGTGGCGAGTGAAGAGAAAGTGGCCAGTGGCCAGTGGTCAGTGGCCAGTGAATCCGGAGAGAGTGGCGAGCCGATGCAAGAGGAGGGCCGGTCACTGCAAAATGTGCCAAACGAAGCCAATTTGGAATCAACGCAAAGTTCATTGCTGCTTGAGGTTGAATCGTCTACGACCGAGCCGGAGGGTCAAAAACGAAGCCAATTCACACAGGCAGTGGCGAGTGAAGATGGAGTGGCAAGTGGCGAGTGGCCAGTGGCCAGTGAAATCGGAGTGACCGTCAATCCAAAATCCGCAATCCAAAATCCAAAATCGCAAGGGGAGTGCCGGGCACCGCAAAATGTGCAAAACGAAGCCAATCCGGAATCAACGCAAAGCTCGTTGCCGCTTGAGGTTGAATCGTCGGAGGCCGAGCCGGCGGGTCGAAAACGAAGCCAATTCACACAGGCAGTGGCGAGTGGCGAGCGGCGAGTGGCACGTGAACAGAAGTCAGTAGTCAGTGAACGCGAAGCGGGAGAGACCGCGGCGATAGAAGGCCGCCAGAAACGACATCATTTCCTTTGATACCCAGCTCGGCGCGCGGCATCGACGGCGGACCCCGACGATTCACCGAGGTACTGCTCAACCAACACTCCCTGCCAGCGCAACAAATCCGACAAGAAAGAAAACACGCGCTAACCGAAAGTTTGCAGCATGCCAGTGCGGTGCGCGACCAGGACGAACCGGAAGGACGATGCGTTGTTCCCGCGGCCGTCAAGTCTTGACCTTGCCGCCGGGACTGTCACAATTGGCATGCAAGCAGATGAGGCACGGGGTTGGTGTGAACCGGGACCGTCTCGGCGCGGCGTTGGGGAGCTCAGGGGTTCCGCATATCGCGGCTGGCTGCTGCCGGCGCGGCTTACGGCTCAGGCCGAATGAGGGAGCGACGTGATGACCGGGAGCAAGACGTCGAAACTACGGGCTTGCAGCGTGCTCTTCCTTTTTTCCTGGCTCCTGTGCATGGCTGCCACGATCCAGGGTGATACGATCACGTTGAAGAACGGAATGGTCTA
>Ga0310037_10001529_pt1 | contig 12609 bp, 12 predicted proteins | sample Sb_taG_11_FD_200239 | JGI IMG/M metagenome (GOLD analysis project Ga0310037, IMG submission 200239) | Peat soil microbial communities from Weissenstadt, Germany - Sb_50d_3_AS metaG (v2) (version 2) | ecosystem: Environmental > Terrestrial > Soil > Wetlands > Peat | place: Germany: Weissenstadt...
CAACCGCTGAGCCATGGCCGACGACGCCGCCCGCCACATCTCGCAGGCCAAACGTTTCGGACGGTCGCTCGCGACAGGTCCAACAACGTCGTCGGACTCACCGATCGACGGGTGGCGATCGAAACGAGGACCGCCCGCTTGAAGCTCGCCGCCGCTGTAGCGGCGCGTTCCCCCCGGGGCAGTCGCATCGTTCAGGTTGGCGGCTCTCAGAACGCGCGCCCCATCTCACGCGGGATGTCCATGCGCCCGCGAGTGTTTCAGGCACGCCGCCGCATCGAGACACAAGCAGCACCGCTGACCTGCCAAAGAGACGCGACCGGACTTCCGCTTCGTCCGAGGGTGTCGCGCAAAGCCCACCGGGGCGGTATTGGTTGTCGAGAGTTGAGAACCGCTCGCGTGGCGCGGGTGGAGGGATCGCGTCCTGAAGGACGGTCGCGACTCCGGCCAGTCCGATTAGGGGTTGGCTGCTAAACCGGCCGTATGTCGTATGTTCCGGTTTTACATCCAGCCTCCGATTCGGACCTCACGCGGAACACGCCGCCCGCTGATGCGTGGCGGATGACCAGGTCCGCGGACGCCGCGTGCGCGTCGCGCCCTGGGTGTCATCTTCGGACAAGGTTCGGGGTTTGTGCGACACCCTCGTCTAACCGCGGCAGCGGCCGGCTTCGCGACCAGGCGCCGGCTGGTGGCGTTCCCGAGCGACAGCCTGACGAGCACCGATCTGCTTGCTCGAGACTTCACTGTTCGCTGATTGCAGCGATACCGTGGGCGAGGTTGCAATTGTGCAGATCGTCCAGAGCCAACCCGCGGGTTCCACGCGCTGCCGTCTGGTGGAAGCGAAACCGGGGCTCGGCTCTGCTCAAACGCTCAGGGACGGATTCGGTGTTGAGCCCACGCGGTGATGAAGCCCCAGGTAACAGCGGCGCCGTCGTCACCGATCTCAGCATGCAGCCGGTCCGCCAGGGTGTCGATCTCGACGTCATCCTTGGTCGCGACTCCGAGCTGTGTGATCTGGGGCAGAATCGTGCGAATTAGCCGCGCCATGTACTCGTATCCGGGCCAGTCTGGACCGCCGCCAGCCGCGGCGTCGAGATGCATCGCGGGCGACGGTAGCCCCGCTTCGGCGAACACGCTGCGCAGCCGCAAACCCATATATAGGTCCATTCCAGCTCGCCGGTAAGTCTCGAGGATCCACGCCCACAGCTGCTCCAGTAGATGTGAGCGCGGCAATGACATCGGCGCCAGCGTCGCGTTGGCGGGCTCTTGGAACGCGACGATGCCGCCGTCGCGAACGTGACCCGCTACCCGGCGCACCAGCGCGGCCGGCTGAGGGGCAAAAAACAGGACGCACCGACCGACGACCGCATCGAGCTCGCGATCAAGGTCGACCGAAGCCGCATCGCCGACGACAAATGAGACATTCCCCAGTCCCGCGGCCGCGACCCGGGCTCGAGCCGTCTCGATTAGCTTCGAGTTGAAATCGATCCCGATGACCGTTCCCTCTTCGCCAACGAGATCGGCCACCAACAACGCAACGTCGCCGGCCCCGGTGCCGACGTCGAGAACCTTCATCCCGCGCGAGATGCCCGCGTCCTCCAGGAATCGCGCCGTGTACGGCGCGAACATTTTCGCCTGCAGCCGCAACCTCTCGGTCTCCTCGGCCGATTGACCGAACAGGTAATCCGGTGCTTGCCCACTCATCGCCAGGGATTCATGACCCGTGGCGACTCTACCCCGTTGTCAGCGCCGCCGGGAGTCGGGGACTCCAGTGCTGGGTCGCCCGACGATCCGGTCGACCCTCCCCGACCTCACCCCTCGAAACCACACGACGAGCTGGAGCGGCCCCACGACGCCGCCTGCTGACCACCGTAGGCGGGAGTAATGCGAAACAGCAAGCGGTCGGCTGGCTCCCGGAGCGATCGAGTCGCAGCAGCACCCACTCTGAAGCGGAGGAGGGGCGCGCGAACAGCGCGTAGTCTTTACTTGCGGTGATCAATGGCGTTCACGCCATCGTGTTCTCAGAAGACGCGGAGCGCACGCGCGCGTTCTTCCGCGACACGCTGGGGCTAGGCTCCATCGATGCTGGCGGTGGTTGGCTGATCTTCGCACTCCCGCCGGCTGAGTTGGCGGCGCACCCGACCGACGACCATCCTCGCCACGAGCTATTCCTGATGTGCGACGACATCCGCGCGACGGTCGCTGAACTGAAGGCTCGGGGCATCGAGTTCACAGCAAAGATCGCCGAAGAGCGGTGGGGCCTCACCACGACGTTCGAGCTTCCTGGCGCGGGGCCGATGTCGCTGTACGAACCAAGACATTCAAGGCCCAGCGCCGCGCCCAGTTGACGCCCACAGCTCCAGGCGCTTCCCGTCTAATCGATACTCGACAGCGCTGGCCGTAGCCCTATCCGGCAGTCCTCAAGTGGTTGCCAGTTTGGCGACTAGCAGGAGCCATCGGTCATCATGATCTCGCGATGCCCAGCTCGGTCTATGAGTCGGATCCCACCGCGAAGCCGGACTCAGACTTCGTGGCCGGGGAGCTCAGCTTGGCGGTGGCGGGCAACCGCGGTCGGTTGCTTGACGCGCGCCGGACGCCGCTGTCCCTGACGGCGGTCGATCCGAAACACGGCGAGATCGAGGTCCGCATTGATGCCTTCGAGGATGAGGGCGCACGATGGCGTCTCCCGGCCTGGGAGATCACTCGTCTGCAGCTGGCCCAAGACAGCAAGCGCGCCTCCCCAGCGGCTGCCGCAGAGCTTCATGGCGCTGTCGAGAAATTCAACCGACCACTCGTGCTGGAGGCCGAGACCGCCGCGGCGACCGATGTTCGGCGGCGCCTCGCCGAGCAGCGTGGACGGATTCGAGGGGCGCTGGGGAGCATCGACTTGCGCACCGATATTCAGGGCTGCGTCCAGCGTCGCGAGGGCGATCCGCGCTTGTATGCGGAGCTCGAGCGATACCTGGCTGCGCAGGATCTCTTCGATCTTGACCGGCGGTTCTGCGAGACGATGGTCAGCAACCCAGAGTCGGGCGAGCTGATAAAGGGGCATGCGATCGTGCTCGCCGAACTCGGGCTCTGCCGGTTTGACGGGACAGTCGTGCGGGATCCCGGCCTGTTCGAGGAGCCGTGGTCACGGCATCGCCGCGCCGAGCATCTCATCGCCCGTATGGCGTTCGCGCAAGAGCTCTGGAGCAGCGGAGTTGGCCAACCGCTCACTCTGTATCGCGCAGCCGCAGCCGACGGTGCGCTGTCCCGGCCCCGCCCGGCGTCATTTGTCTCCTGCACCTTTTCAGAGCAGGTCGCCGACGCACACTTCGCCGGCGGCGCCACGACACGCAGCGCCGTCAAGTGGCGCCAGGCAGTCGATCCGACGCGTCTGCTGATGACCTTCCTTGAAACCGCCGCATTCAACGACCGGTTCAAAGAAGCCGAAGCCGTTCTTATCGGTGACCCGTCCAATCCCGCGTTCTAGCGCTTCGGGAGGAGCGGCAGTTGCCTCTGGCCCCTGCATCCACGACAACCCAGCACCCTCACCACCACCGGATTCGACGCGGGACACCGCCCTTTGATCGATGCCTTTCCGCGAGCTACGCCGGCGGACGGCTGACGACGCCGATACGGTCGAGGACGGCGCCGATGTCGCCGTGCCGGACACCGTCGGTGAAGTCTAGGGTGGGGCCGCTAGTTCCTGGTTTGCCTGTCGCCGGGGACGGGTAGAGGAGCGCCAGGCCGGGCTCTATACGTCTCAAGCAGGGAGATGTGGGAATGCTTGGTGCTTTCGTCCGGCCGTCCTCTCGAATGCGGGCGCGGTGCGTGCTCCTCGGTGGCTTAGCCGCGGGTGTTGTCGTGGTCATGGGGATGATGATGCGGCCCGGAGTTGCGTCCGCTGCGTCGTGCCCGTGGGTGACCTCGACCGCGCCGGTCGCTCAGCGGGTGGCGCAGGTGATGAGCCAGATGAGCGTGGCTGACGAGGACTTCCTCGTCGAAGGTCACGGCACGACCAATGAGGGCCCCAATCCGTCGCCGAATCCGTACGTGTTCTGGATGCCGGGCATTCCGAGCCTGTGCATCCCCAAGCTCGGCGAAGAGGACGGGCCCGCCGGCGTCGCCGATGGCCTGATCGGCGTGACCCAACTGCCCGCCGGCGTCTCCCTCGCGGCGACCTGGGATAACTCGCTCGCCACGAAGTACGGGCAGGTGATCGGCTCCGAGGAGGCGGGCAAGGGCGCGGACGTGAATCTCGGCCCGACGGTCAACATCGACCGCGACCCCCGATGGGGGCGGTCATTCGAGGCGTTCACCGAAGATCCGTTCCTGAACGCGGCGCTTGCCACCGACGAGATCGACGGCGTGCAGAGCACGGGGGAGATGTCCCAGGTCAAGCACTTCGCTGCCTACAACCAGGAGACCAACCGCAACACCGAAGCGGACAACGTGATCGTCAGCGCCCGGACGCTGCACGAGATCTACATGCCGGCGTTCCAGGCCGCGGTCTCGAAGGCCAAGGCGTCATCGGTGATGTGCGCGTACTCGACCGTCAACGGCAACTACAGCTGCCAAAACCCGTACCTGGAGACCGCCACGCTCAGGGACCTGTGGGACTTCCCCGGGTTCGTGACCTCGGACTACGGCGCGCTCCATAACACCTCGGGAGCGCTCGCCGGAACCGACCAGGAGCAACCATTCAATACCTACTTCGGCACGCCGCTCGCGACGGCCGTGCTCAGCGGAGCGATCCCACGCCAAGTGCTCAACACGATGGTCCAGCGGATGCTGACCGAGATGTTCCGCTTCAACCTGTTCAACCGACCCCGGCCCGTGACCACGTCGGCGACGGTCACGACGCCCGCACACCGAGCGGTGGGCAACCAGGTGGCCGACAGCGGGACGGTGTTGCTGAAGAACCTAGGGAGCACGCTGCCCCTGTCCCGCAAACACGCCGGAAACGTGGCGGTGATCGGACCGTCCGCCGCGCTCTCCCCGACCAACGGGGGCGGCGGGAGCGCCTACGTGATCCCGTCTTCGACCGTCACTCCGCTGCAAGGGCTCCAGGCGGCAGCGGGCGCGGGGACCCACATCGCCGACACGCAGGGATTGCCGACCGACACCGCGCTGGCGCCGATCCCCGCTTCTGAGATCTCGCCGGCCTATCCCACGGGCGGGACGGGCTTTGGCGGCAACTACACCGGCACCTTGACCGCGCCCGAAACCGGCACGTACGTGTTGGCGTTCACCAACCAGTGTCAGTGCTACACGCCCGTGTACCTATCTCTGGACGGGCAGCAGCTGCTCGCCAACCCGGGTACGCCGCCGGTGAGCACGTATTCGGTGGCGGTGAACCTGACGGCTGGGAAGACCTACACGCTGTCACTCGGCGGCGGCGGCGAGTCGAGCAACCTGAGCTGGGGCACGCCCTCAACGCTGGCGCCCGGCTTGGCCGCAGCGGTGGCGGCGGCGAAGTCCGCCTCGACCGCGGTGGTCGTCGTCTCCGACGACACGGAGTCGGAGGCGACAGACCGGCTCAGCCTCGATCTGCCTTCGGCACAGAACGAGCTGATCTCCGATGTGGCGGCGGCCAATCGGCACACGGTGGTCGTGGTCGATGCCGGCGCGCCGGTCGCGATGCCGTGGCTGAGCCACGTGGCATCGGTAGTCGACGCCTGGTATCCGGGGCAGTCGAACGGCACGTCGCTGGCCGACGTCCTGTTCGGCAAGGTGGACCCGAGCGGGCACCTGCCGGTGACGTTCCCCACCAGCCTGTCGCAGGTACCTGCCTCGACGCCGGCGCAGTTCCCTGGCATCAACGGCCAGGTGTTCTACTCCGAGGGCCTCGACGTCGGATATCGCTGGTATGAAGCCAACAAGTTGACACCACTGTTCCCGTTCGGCTACGGGTTGTCCTACACCAAGTTCGCGTTCAGTCATCTCACCATTCGGCGGACCGGGGCGGGCGGCGTCTTCGACGTCCACGTCTCGGCCACGATCACGAACGTCGGGCACGCGGCCGGCGCGGACGTCGCGCAGCTCTACCTTGGCGACCCCGCGCGGGCGCACGAGCCGCCACGTCAGCTCGCCGGTTTCCAGAAGGTGTCGTTGTTGCCCGGCAGCTCCACTCGGGTCCACTTCACGATCACCCCGCAGGACACGTGGTGGTGGGACCAGGCGGCGAAGGGCTGGACCCAGAGCCCTGGCACCTACCAGGTGTACGTGGGGGACTCCTCCGCGCTTGCCGATCTGCCATTGCAAAGTTCCTATGCGATCACCCAGACGCCAGCGGCGCGGCAGGTGCTGATCAGTGCCCCGAGTCGGCTGCAGTTGGGCCTGGGGTCCAGGGTCACCGTCCGGCTGACGCGCTCGGGCAACGAGACGCTGGCCAGGGTGCGGCTCGCGCTCCAGGTGCCCCAGGGCTGGACGGTCATGTCGGTCGGGCCCACGGTGTTCACGAACGTGAGCCCATCGCAGGCCCCGCGCGCCACGTTCATCGTGACGCCGCCGACCTGGGCGCCCTTGACCAACTCGACGGTGCACGCGACGGCCGATCTGAGCATGGACGCGCAGCGAGAAGCGGGAGTAACCATCCCCCTGCGCGCCTGAGGACGAACGCGGCAGGCGGAGAGCACCTCACCGGAGGTCCAATCGGGGTTGGAGCGTTGGGTTCGCCGTCCGAGCTGGCCGTGCGGTCACCGGACGGCCGGCCCGCGCCGCCCGGACCAACGCTCAACGGACCGGGCGCCGATCGCCCTAACGCGCAGGTGATGTGCTCTGACTCGCGGAATCAGTTCGGCGTCCTGGTGCGGAGATGCTCACGCAGGAACGGGATCACGAGCTCGGCCACGTGGGCGGGATCCTCGAGGAACGGCCAATGCCCAAGCCCTTCAAGCAGCTCGACCCGGGCCGACGGGAACGATTCCTGCTGGCGCTCAGCCTGCTGCCACGGAATGTAGACGTCGTCGGTGCCCCAAACCACGAGCGCCGGCCGGTCGAGCTGGCGCAGCGGTTCACGGAGGGCTCCCATCGCCGAGGCCGGGGTCGCCCGATAGAGCTTCAGCACAGCACGCTTGGTCGGCCAACCCCGCGAGGCCTCGTAGAGGCGATCGACCTCAGACGCGGGCAGACGCGGGTTGTCGTGGCTAAGCAGCATGCGGAACGCCGGCCTGGTGGTCGTCGCCATGAACGCCTCCCCAAGGCCAGGCGTCCGCCAGATCCTGGCCAGGCGATGCCATTTGTAGTCGAGCAACACTCCAGTGTTGATGAGCGCGGCGCTGGCGAACGCATCGGGATGCTGGACCGCCCAGACGAGTCCCCATGCTCCCCCGAAGTCATGCATGACGAGGTGGACCTTGTTTATCCCGAGCTGATCGAGAATCCCCGCTAAGTGTTGGGCGTAGCCGTCGCTGGTGTAAGCGAAATCCGCCGGCTTGTCGGCCGCGCCATAACCGGGCATGTCGGGGGCGACGGCCCGGCCAAACTCTCCCGTCCGCTCGAGGAGATCCTCCCAGTCCTCCTTCGGACCAGGGTTTCCGTGCACGAATACCACAGCCTCGCTCGCATCGGGCTCCCCCGCCTGCAGCACCGGCGATCGGACGCCGTTGACAGCCACCACGCTAGTTGTGAGCCCACTCACGCCGCGACCTCCTCGGGCACCTCGGTCTCCCCGGCGTCCCGATCCTCGGTGACCGGGACAAACTCGGGCCGGCGGTTCAGGCGTCGACGCCGACTATCAGTCGCGATCGCGTCCCGGACCTCCCGCAGGATCTGCGCGCGGTCGGCCCCGGGTTTGCGCATCGCTGACGCTGCGCCCTTAAGCAGGACCGCAGGAGTGAAAACCGTCGACGGTTTGACGCGATGTTGGAACACATCCCCAAGCTGTACAGCGCCACCCTGTTGGTACAGCCGGCGCGTGATCTCAACCACCACCGTGGGCGCCGATCCTGCTGCACCGAAGTCTGCCGCAAGCCACGAGTGCTCGGCGGCATCGCTGTCGCGCCAACGCGCCCAAGCCGTGACCGCCGCGTCGAGCGCCGCATCCGACTCGTTGACCGCCCTCACGATGACCGGTGCCAACGCCTCCGCCTGCCGGAAGGCGTCGGCGATGCCCTGCCCGGGAGCCGGGTCCTTGAAGTGCCCGGCGTCACCGACCAGAGCCCAGCCCGGGCCAGCGGATTCGCGAAAGAAACACTCGAACTTCAAGATCCCGAACATCTTTCCCACGGGATGCGCCCCCGCGAGCACTTCAGCGACCGGTCGGCACGACCGCGCGTGAGCCATGAACGCCGCCTCGCGATCCCTTCGAAAGTCGGGCAGGAACCTCATATCCGGCAGCAGGACCACCTGATACAGGCCCCCGTCGGCGGGCATCGCGATGACGAACCGGCCGTCCCAGCGGTGATATATGAGGGCCGGATCGCGACCTGGATCCGCGTCGGCGAAGAACCACCAGTAGCCGAACCGCTCGCTCGGAACGACGTTGTACTTGCGAGCGCCCGCCAACTCGGCCACCCTCGAGTTGCGCCCATCCGCACCGACCACCAGCTTCGCATGAAGCACGCGCTCCTTCCCCTGGCATGCGGCCGTCACCCCAGCCACCCGGTCGCCGTCTCGGCTCAGGCCGGTGACGCCGGTCGACATCAGCACCTCGGCCCCAGCCTCCGCCGCGGCGTCGAGCAGAATCGGATCGAGGACGAACCGCCGCACCGACATGAACGCACCCCCGTCGCCGGGCCGCTGATCCACATCGAACGTGCACGCGAAGTCCTCCTGCCGAAGGTCAACCCTCGTGTAGGTCCGCGCTCCGGTCTCCAGAACCTTCTCGAACACGCCCAGCCTCTTAAGGAAGTTGATCGCCGGCGCTTGGAAGATGTGGGTCGACAGCGTGTCTTTCGGGAACGCAGCGCGTTCAACCACCGCCACCTTCAACCCTTCTCTCGCCAGCAGCGTGGCCAGCGGTGAGCCCGCACACCGCGCCCCCACAACGATCACATCAAACTTGTCCGCCATCGGCCGCTCCTATCGCTCTTTACTGACGCTGGGCGTCGCGCCACGCCCACCGCCGGTGCCAGCATACCCGAGGAACCGCAGGGATTTAAGCCCATTCTGGCCGCGGTTCATCACGGGGTCGTCGGAGCGTTCGTCATCGAGCTCGAAGTAGCCACGGTGGCGCCCGTGGCCGGACACGCGCAGGACGTGTCCGCACGCCTGGCAGCTGTACTTCGGTCTTAGATCAGTGTGGCGCTGGCCATTTCGCCACCGCCTCACTGCTGAAGCTGCCGCCCTCATCCAACCAACGCTCGGCAGCGTCGTCGTCGCTTGCCCGGGTGTCGATGAGCAGTCTGAGCACCTCGCCGATCGTTCGCTCTCGAGCGTCGGCTTCTGGGAGGGGGAGGTGGTTCTGGATGCGGTAGCGGTTGCGGCGGCCGTCTTTGTCCTTGACGACGTAGCCGGCCTCGGTCAGGTCGGCGACGATGCCGAAGGCGGTGCGCTCGGTAATGCCGAGCGCAGCGGCGATGTCTCGCAGGCGAGCCCCCGGATCACGCGCGATGCAGACCAGGGCGCGGGCATGGTTGGTAAGGAAGCTCCACTCCCTCATGGCGCAAGTATAGATGGATCTTTCTTGAATAAGCTTGCTAGTTTCGCGAAACTGGGATAACGTCCGAGGTAGACGCCGAGGCCTGGCTGTCGCCGACCGCCAGGTTGTCCGAGTGTCGGCGAAAGGAGCCAGCCATGCTGGTGAGCGAGCGTCAAGCCAAGCACGCCATGGCGAGCAAGTCGGGGGCAACGAACGGCGACGGTCTGACCCCAACAACGACCGCCGACGCTCTGAGCCCAACAACGACCGCCGCCGATCTGACCCCAACTGCGGCATGGTCGAGGCGCGTGCGGTGGATTGGGGGCCTGATCCAGGCGGCGTTCGCTGCCTACTGGCTGGTGCGCGGAAGCGCGGCCATCGGCGGCCGCGCAACAGACGCACTGATCGCGGTGTTTGGCGTGGTCGTGATTGGCGTGTTCTTCTATGCGATCACGGCCGCCAGGGGCACCGCCCCCAGGCCCAGAAGTCCAGAGGGCAAGCGGATCGAGCTAGCCGTCACGATCGCCACCGTGATCGAGTTGGCCGCCGCGGTCGTCCTGCCGGTGATCGTCAGCGCCGCGGGTCACTCGGACTGGGTGCTGCCGTCGATCGCGATCACGATTGGACCGCTGCTGTTGTGGCTCGACTCCCGGGTCCGCATCCCCCGTTACCGGCCGGTTGGATGGGCGCTGACCGTGGGACCGGTGATCCTCGTGGCGACGATGTCAGGAACGCCGCTTGTCGCAACCACCGGCATCGCCGCCGGGGTGCTGTTGCTCGGTACTGCGCTCGCCGGCTTCCACGACCTCGCGGGAGTCCGTCGTGCGGAACAGGCCAGGGCCGGCGCTGCTGCGGTCTCCGTTATCGCTCGAGCGCAGCCATGATCGAGGATCGGCTGCACGTGGTGTTCGGCGCCGGGCAGGTCGGACGTGCCCTCGCTGCCCGCCTGGCCGGGCTCGGTGTCCCGGTTCGGATGGTGTCGCGGCATCCGCCATCGGCACCGCTCGACGGAGTCGACTGGCGGGGCGCTGACGCAACGGACCCGGAAGCTGCCGCGGATGTGGCCAAAGGCGCATCCGTCGTCTACCAGTGCCTGAACGCGCCGTACACGGATTGGCCGAAACGCTTTCCCCCGCTCCAGCGGGGGGTGCTGAGCGCTGCTGAGCGCAACGGCGCACTGCTGGTGAGCCTCGAGAACGTCTACGGCTATGGCCCGACCGGGGGCGAGCCGATGACCGAGGATCTCCCGTTGGCCGCGACTACCGTTAAAGGCCGCACACGAGCCACTATGACCCGGGAGCTGCTAGTCGCAGCGGATGCCGGCCGGGTCCGGATCGCGATCGGGCGGGCATCCGACTTTTTCGGCGCCGGCGCGACTGAGTCATCGCTTGGTGAGCGTGTGTTCGGCAACGCCGTTGCCGGCAAACGTGCTGACTGCATCGGCAACCCAGACCTGCCCCACACCTACAGCTACATCCCGGACATCGCGGCCGGTCTGGCGACCCTGGGCACGGACGAGCGCGCCGTGGGTGGCGTCTGGCACCTGCCCGGCCCTGAGACCGTCACCACTCGACAGCTGCTCGAGCTCGTCGCCGGCGACGTCGGGCACCCGGTTGGCGTTCGCTCGATGCCCAAGCTGGCCGTGCGCGCTCTCGGGCTCTTCAACCCGACGATCAGGGAACTCGTAGAGCTCTCCTACGAGTTCGAGCAGCCGTTCGTGCTCGACACCACCAAGTACCAAGCGACGTTCGAGACCGAAGCCACACCGCTCGCGACCGCGATCGCCGCGACGGTCGCGTGGTACCGCAGCCGAAATGGCACGTCCAACGGAGCACACGAAAGCGTGGCGGCATGACCATCCCAGACGTCTCCCGCGCCCAGTTCCGGCGGTTCTCCAATCCGGCGACCGGCGAATCGATCCAGTTCACCGCGACGCCAGAAGACGCCGGCGAAGATGTCGTGCGATTCAACTGGCGCAGCATGCCCGGCGGCTCGATCACCGAGCACGTCCATCCCCACCAGGAGGAGCGCTTCGCGATAACCGCTGGCGAGGCGCACTTCACCCTTGCCGGCGAGCACCGCGTGGCGGGTCCGGGCGAGACGCTCGTAGTGCCGATGGGCGTGCGTCACTCTGAGTCAAACCCCGGATCGGTCGCGATCGAAGGCGTGGTCGAGCTGTGTCCAGGGTTGCACACCAAGGAGATGTTCGAGGCCTTCGGCGGTCTAGGCTCCGAGGGCAAGACCACGCCCCGGGGGGCCCCGAAGAATCCGCTGCAGCTCGGTGCCACCTGCTGGTACTTCCGCCACGAGAGCCGAGCCACCGCGCCGCCGATCTGGATCCAGAACCTGATCCTCCCGCCGCTGGCGGCGCTGGCAAGACTGTTCGGCGTGCGCCCTTACCACGACCGCTGGGACAGCCGGATTAACGCGAGGTCGGAGCCCGCCGCATGAACGTCGACGTTGGCGGGTGCGTCCGGGACCGGCGTCCGCGCCACGCAAGTCAGGGAGATGACGAGGGCATAAGAGTCTTTCGCCGGGCGGCCTTGCTCCGAACCGAGACGCCGCCCATCACCGCGATAGCCCGGCAGCGCTTGCCCAGTCGCCATCGCCCCGAGCGGTCAGCGCCGGACATGATCGCGACGACCGAGCGCATCCCGGTCCCGGCGTCGACGTCGGCGGCCGGAGGCTGAGCCGGTAGATCGCGCGTCACGAGCTCAAGCTCCTGCGACGTTCGCGCTCCGTACGCCCAGTCGAGCCGTCCGGCCAGCTCCTCGAGCGTCAGCCTGCCTTCGCCCGCGGCGTCCCGGAGCAGTAGCGCAACGCTCTCGCGCTCCGCATCGGAGGCGAGTACCGACGGTCGATCGTCGCGCTCGTCGGGCACGTACGCACAGCCTATCGGCGATCCGCGATCACGCCCCGGTCGTCCATCGAGGGTTCGAATCCTTCCCCTCGGTGCCGGCAAGACTTCCTTTCGTCGAGCCGCGGTATCCGGCGGGACGACTGATCTAGCGCTTGGCGAGAGCCCCGCCCAGCTCGTAGATGGC
>Ga0310037_10001534_pt1 | contig 12601 bp, 12 predicted proteins | sample Sb_taG_11_FD_200239 | JGI IMG/M metagenome (GOLD analysis project Ga0310037, IMG submission 200239) | Peat soil microbial communities from Weissenstadt, Germany - Sb_50d_3_AS metaG (v2) (version 2) | ecosystem: Environmental > Terrestrial > Soil > Wetlands > Peat | place: Germany: Weissenstadt...
GTGCTCACGTGGCTGCGCGCTGCGCGCTCGCTGATGACAAGCTCGGCCGCAATCTCCTTGTTCGACCTCCGCTGGGCCACCTTCGAGAACGGCGGGTTCAGCCGAAACTCGGGTTTGCGCGTGAGCTGCTTCTGAACGTCGCGGCTTGCTAAGCGCGACGCCAATGGGGAAGATCGCATCGTGGAAGCGGCGCGGACATCGAGAGCGTGGGAACGGTATGCCTGGGCGGCGGGCATCCTTTACGTCATCGCGCTGCTGGCGGAGATTGTGGTCGCGCTCGGAGTCGGACTGACCCAGAACGACTCGGCAGCGAAGATCGCGAGCGGGCTCCACGAGCACCGCGACCGGCTGTTGGTGATCGCATACCTCTCCGTCGTCTACGCCACCGCGTTTCTGATCTACCTCTGCAGTCTCTACAACCTGCTGCGCGGAGACACCGACAGGCCCCGGATCCTCGGCTCCCTGGTGCTGGTCGGCGGAGTGCTCTTTATTGCCCTGCATGCCGTCAGCGACATCGGCATCACCGGCCTGGTCGGCGCAAAGATAGCGTCGTTTGGGTATCGACACGACCCTGGTGTCGCCTACACGCTGTACCTGATGACGTATGCGCTGGAAAGCGTCGGGGACGTTTTCGGCAGTCTCTCTGCTGTCGCCGCAGGCTTGCTCGTGATCAGGAGCGGCGTACTGCCGCGCTGGCTGGGGTGGGTTTCGATCCTCGCCGGGATCATGCTCTTCCTTCAAGGCTTCGGCCTCGGCGGCGTGATCGCCTCGTTCGGGCTAGTTCTCGACCTCATCGGCTTTGTGCTCTTCCTGATCTTCGTCCTCGTGAGCAGTGTCATCATGCTGACGCGCGCAAATGCGGTCCCCAACACCGCGGTTCCGATCAAGTAGACCAACGACATCTTCGGGGTCGGGGCAGGGCCCTCCAGCAGCGGGCTCGTGCCAGACACGCGATCAGCGATTTTCTTCACAAGCCCCTAAGAACGCCTAGCCACCCGAGTCGTGCAAAGCGCGGACGGCAGGTGACGTTGTTATGGCATGAGCCGGAGCGTCGCCTCGATCTCCGAGGCCAGGAGGTGGAGGTCGAGCTGTCAGGCTCGACCGGATCGAATGGCCGAGGCCCGTGTGAGCGCTCTGATGATCGAGACGACTAGGCGAGGCTGAGACCACGATCTGGAGGCGTCTGTTACGTGAAGCCTACGACCCGTCGACGTAGCGCTCCGGCGAGCTCGCACGCAGGGCATCTGCGGGCGCATGGCCAGGTGCCTGTCCTCGGACGCTTCTTTCCTGCGCCCGTTGCCGCGAAGGTCCCCGAGATCATCTTTCTCTTCTGGGTCGTGAAGATCCTGACCACGGCCGGCGGGGAAGTCACCTCTGACTATCTGAAGAAATACGGGAATTTCGGAGGTGGCGGCACTGAGGTCGCGTTGTTCGTGATCGCGCTCGTCCTGCAGTTCGGGACTCGCCGGTACCGAGCCTTCGCCTATTGGTCTCTGGCCTACGCCATCGCTATCGCCGGTACCGGCCTCTCGGACTTCCTTCATCTCGATGTCCACATCCCCTACGCGGGGACGACCATCCTGTGGGCGGTCATCCTCGCAGCCCTGTTCTGGGTCTGGCAGCGCAGCGAGGGAACGCTGTCGATCCACAGCATCACGACGCAGCGACGCGAAGCCTTCTACTGGGCCGTCGTGTTCGCAACCTTTGCCCTCGGCACCGCGCTCGGGGACTTCACGGCAACCTCGCTCGGCATGGGCTATCTGGCGTCGGGAATCTTCTTCTTCGCGGTCATCTTGGTCCCGGCCCTGGCCTGGTGGCGATTGGGTCTGAACAGCATCGCGGCGTTCTGGATGGCCTACGTTGTGACGCGGCCGCTCGGAGCATCGTTCGCCGACTACATCAGCAAGCCACCGAACATCACCGGCATCGGCTTCGGCAACGGCCAAACTGCTTTGGTGATCGCCGCGGCTGTCCTTGTGGTGGTCTCGTACCTGGCGATCGCTCGGCCCGACATCCAGCGCTCCGTTCGCGCCTATGCTGAGAGCAGGCGCTCGGTGAGTCCGACCCCCCACCTCTTGGCGCCCGAACTCGAGGTCGAATAGCTCCGCAACGAGCCCTGCGCTGAAGTGCGCGTGTCATTGAGCTCGGGTTCCACGTGGGAGCGCGCGATCAGCGTGTCAAGCACCGGCGTGAGCACCGCCTCGCCGCTGACCCGCGGCGCCAGCAGTGGGCACTCGGTCTCCGGGAACGGTCGACCGTCGCGATGAAGGTGGTGAATCGTCGCGTGGCTGTTGCGCCCGAGCAGTTCGGCCTCGTCGTCGTATCCGAGGATCGCCAGCGCAGCGCTGTTCGCAAACAACACCCGTCCGCGGCCGTCGACCGCGTAGACGCCATCGACCGTGCTGTCGAGCAGCGCGGCGAGCAGCTCATCGCCGTCGGCGTCCAGACGGCCCGCGAGCGCCCGGTTGGTCGGGGCCAGCGGCATCTCGTTACGCCATGAGCGACGGCAGCACGTCGCGGGCGAAGCGGTCGAGCGACCGGCGCACGGCAGCGCGGTCGCTGTCAAGCGATCCCGGCACGATGATCAGCCGGTCGATGCCCACCGGCGCGATCGCCACCAGCCGGTCGCGCACTTCCTCCGCCGTCCCGGCGACCGCAAATCGGTCGACGAACTCGTCCTCCAACCGCTGGGCGAACGCCGCACCGGCCTCGCCATGGCGCTCCTTCTCGTAGCCGACGACCGCCTCGGCGTCCGCCGAGAAACGCGCGAACGTCGCAACGCTGCCGCGGACCAACTCGCGGGCGCCGTCGCGATCTGGATCTACGGCGACGTTGAGATACGCGCCGACGGTGATGTGTGACGATCCCGCCTCGCGCGCGGTCGTCGCGCCCCAACGGAGCTTCTCGAGCTCCGCCCCGAGCGTCAGATCGAGGCCCTCGGCGTGACGTGCGGCGGCCGTGATCGTCCGCGGTCCGGTCGCGGCCACGTGCAGCGGCACCTTCGGCACACCGCCTTCGGCGAGCCAGCGGATCGCGCTGCGCGTGCCGTTGGCGAGCTCAACCTCCTCGCCACGGAGGAAGGCCTGGAGCATCGCCAGGCTGCGCTCGAACGCCGACACTGACAGGCGCTCGCGCCCGATCTGGCTCAGCGCCGAGTCCCCCTGCGCGAAGCCGAGCGTCGCCCGTCCACCGCTCTCCGCCTGCAGCGTCGCCGCCGCTGACGCGGTCACCGCAAGGTGACGCGTGACCGGGTTCGTCACGCCGGGCCCCAACCGCAGCCGGTCCGTCGCCACCGCCGCAAGCGCCAGCTCCACCCAGATGTCCGCCGTCAGGTTCTGGCTGTCGGCGAGGAGCAGCCCCGCGAAGCCCCAATCCTCCGCGCCGCGCGCGAGCTCTACCACGCGCCCGGGCACCGCGAAACCGTGCAGCCAGACCTCCATCTCAGGGATCATCCTCCCTCTGCTCGCCGATGTGCTCACGCAATCTCAGTACGCCCGATCAGGAAACTGCAGTAGGCACTACTGACGACGGGTGGCGGCCGCTGGCGCAAGATCCATCCCCACAGCGACGATCCACGAGGAGTCCACCGATGCCCGACACACCGACAGCACGCAGGCTTGCCGCTCCTGCGATCCCAAAGGCGGCGGCCCTCGCACTACCGCTGGTGCTGGCCCTCGGCTTCTGCTCAGCAGCGGCAGCGGCGACCCGCTCGCCGACGATCACGTTCTTCTTCGGGCTCAAGCGTCCCGAGGCGAAGGCGCAGGCCGCGTTCTTTGCGGTGCAGCGCCCGGGCTCACGGCAGTACCGGCACTTTCTCACCGTCCGCCAGATCTCCGTCAGGTACGGCGCCAGCAGCTCTACGCGAGCGGCGTTCATGCGCGAGATCTCGAGGCTGGGACTGTCGGTCCGGATCGACCCCTCCGGGGTGTTCGCACGCGTGAGCGGAACCGTCCGCCAGTTCGACCGCGTGTTCAAGGCCCAGATCACGAGCCTGGCGGGCAACGCCCCAAACGAGATCACGTTCTCGCTCAAGCCGGGCGCATCATTGACGCTGCCTGCGGATCTGCGTGCGCTGGTGCAGGACGTCGTGCCGACGTACGCGCACTCGGCGACCCCGTCCGGGCATCTGACCGCTGCCGACGTGGACGCCGCGCGCGCGCCGCGCCGGAGCGGGACGTGGACCGGCGGCTGCGAGCAGGCGAAGAGCACGGGGGCGTTCAGCTACGCGCAGGTACGCCACGCCTACGGGATCGACCGGCTGGGCGATGGCAGCGGCGCCGCGGTCGCGATCCTGAACGTCGCCGAGGGCCTCCTCGGCCAGGACATCGCCGCCAACGCCCGCTGCTTCGGGTACCCGCGGCTGCGAACGCGGACGCTGCGCTCCGATGGCCAGACAAGCGACTTCGGCCAGCCCACCTTCGAGCCCGAGGAGGACCTCGCGGTCATACGCGGCATGGCCCCCCGCCTCAGATCGCTCACGTTCGCGCAGGTGTGGTCATCGCCCGAGCTGTGGTTCCTCGGCGCCTCGCACGTGCTCGACGCCCCCCACCTGCCCGACAGCTTCTCGATCTCGTACGGCGAGTGTGAGCGGATGATCCGCGGCAAAGGGTCGACAAGGGCGACGCGAGCCGGTGCCGACCTGTTCGACGCGCTGTTCGTGCGGCTGGGATTGGCCGGCGTCGGCACCTATGCCTCTTCCGGCGACTCCGGCTCGACCTGCAACGGTCTGCCGTACGCGGGCATCGCCTGGCCCGCCTCGTCGCCATACGTCACCGCGGTCGGCGGCACGCGGCTGACGCTCAACCGGGCCAACGAGCGAACCAATGAGGTCGTGTGGAACGACACGCTTTGGACGCCCGCCTCCATGGGCGGCGGCGCGAGTGGCGGCGGCTTCTCGATCGCCTCGCCGCGGCCTCCGTACCAGAACGGCCTGGGGCTGCCCGGTCATGCGCGCACGACTCCGGACGTGTCCGCGTCGGCCTCGAACTTTCCCGGCTGGCCGGTCGAGCTCGGCGGCACCTGGGCCATCGACGGCGGCACCAGCGGCTCGGCGCCGCTGGTCGCCGCGGCAATGGCCGTCCTCAGCGCCGACCAGCAAAGCCACCACCGCCCGACGATCGGTCCGGCCAACGGACTCTTCTACTACCTCGCCAGACACGCGCCGAGCACGATTTTCGACGTCGTCAGCGGCACCAACAGCTACTCGCCGAAGGTGCGGGGCTTCCGGGCGCGGCGCGGCTACGACCTCGCCAGCGGCCTCGGCGTGCCCCAGTTCGCGGCGCTGGCGGCGAAGCTCCCGGAGCCGGGCTGCTGCCCCTGAGCGACGGCGCCCGAGATCAACAGGCGCTCGGCGCGAGCATCGCCGCCCCGCGCTCGATGCCGGCGTGAAGCGGCTGGCTGCGGCAGACGACGGAGTAGTCGCATCGCCAAGACCGATGATCTCCCGCGTGGGCTAGGCGCGATTCTCATGGCAGCCCATCCTGGCCGCCGGCTGCGCGAGGTTACTCGCTTGGACCGCTCGCGCGTCGCGGTCGCCGCATCGGCGTCAAGCGCGATCGGCTACGCGATCCCGTTGGTTGTGGGACTCGCGACCGGCCAGCTCGCAGATGGCGTCGCGGCTTCGGCGGGGGCGCTCATTGTCGGCTTTGCGAACCTGGACGGCGGCTACCGCGTGCGGGTGGCGACGCTGCTTGCGACGACACTCGCCGGCGGCGTGGCTGCGCTGGTGGGCGGCTTCACGGGCCCGAGCGTCCTGGCCACAGTCGTGGTGCTGGGCGCGTGGGGATTCGCCAGCGGACTATTGGTCAGTCTTGGGAGCAGGGCCGCGTTGGTCGGGATGCTGTCAACGTGGGCGCTGCTGCTGGCGGGTGACCTGAACCTCCGCGGGCAGGCAGTCTTGCACGAAGCATGGCTGATCACCGCAGGCGGACTCGTACAGACGATGGTTGCGCTTGTCGCGTGGCCGCTGCGCCCATTCGCCGCCGAGCGACGCGCTGTCGGGGACGCCTACCGGGCACTTGCCGCCTACGCACGAGCGCCTACCACAGCGGCGCTTCAGAGCACCGCCGCCGCGCTCGCGGCGGCAACGGAGACCGTCGGTGCGAACTCTGCACAGACCGGGGAACGCGGCGCGCTGCGCACGCTGGTCGAACAAGGCGAATGGGTCCGGCTGGAACTGGCAGCGCTGGCCCGCTCGCATGTGTCCGGCGTCGACGCGACCCTGCGAGCGGCTGCGAACGCCCTGGACAACGTCCCCCCAAGACGCGAGTCGACGCCCTCGCTCGAGGCTCTCAACCGCAGCGCACAACGGATAGACGAGCCCGTCGCGCGCCAGCGTGCAGCGCGACTCACCGCCTGGATCGCGGCCGCAGGCGCCCACAGTCGCGTCGGCGCGCCGGGCGCGGAGGCGCCAAGGCACCCGGTCCGCGCGTTGCGCGGCGAGCTCACGCTCCGCTCCAGCGCGTTTCGTCACGCAATGCGGCTGTCGATCGCACTGATGGTCGCCGTGACCGCATACCGAAGCTTGTCGCTCGGCTCGGGCTACTGGGTTCCCTTGACAGTTCTGTTCGTGCTCAAGCCCGACTACGGGACCACGATCGCGCGTGGGATCGGGCGGACTATCGGGACGATGGTCGGCGTCACGATCGCGTGGACCATTGTCACGCTGTTCTCGCCCTCCGACGCGGCAATCGTAATCCTGCTCGCGCTCTTAGCCGGCGCCGCATACGCCGTCTATCTCGCCAACTATGCACTCTTCTCGGTGGTCCTAGTTGTGCTCGTCGCGCTGTTGGTGGAGTTCAGCGGCGGCTCACCAATCGGTGCGCTCATCGACCGCCTCGTCGACACGGCAGTCGGCGCCGCGATCGCGCTCGGGGCGTTCACGCTTTGGCCCACCCGCGAGACACCCGACACCCAAAAGCGCTTGGCGGCGTTCGTCACCGCCCAGGGCCGCTGGCTGGCAGCGATCCTCAACGCTTACTCGGACGACAGCGACCGGCGTTTGCTACGACCAACGCGACTCGCGGCCCGCCGCGCACGCGTCGAGGCCTGGGACTCGGTGCGGCGCGCGTTAGCCGAGCCGCCCCGCCGGCGTCCAGACGCCCGACCCCTGCGCGCGGTGCTGACCGCGATGGACGACGTGAGCGAGTCTGCCCTGGTACTAGCCGCAGCAGTCCACGACGGCGCACGAGCACCGCGCGAAGAGCTGGGGCCGTACGTCACCGCACTAAGCGGCAGCTTCGACGAGATCGCCGCCTCTATCCGCGACGGTACCTGGACGCGTCCAGCGCTGCCGCGCAACGAGACGCTCGCACTCAACGGACACGATCCGACGCTCGCGACCGTCGCGGCCGAAGCGATGAGCGTATTGGGCTCACTCGAGCGGCTCGAGCGCACATGGCGCGAGCCAGAGCCAGCCGACCCACAATAACCATCGGGTGCCAGTCAGTCGACCACTTGGCCTCGGAACGGGACCGGTACACGCACTCACCGGGCGGCGGACTAGCGAGACCGAACGCGACGGAGCGTGCCGCTTGAGTCGTAGGCTCCACCGAAGTGGGAGGTAACGGCGTCGTACACTTTCGCTCGGACCCGCTTGAGGCAATCGACGTCTCCGCCTGCACAGGTCGATCCGCGAGCCGGCTTGCGGAGGAAGTGGTGGTAGCCGTTCGAGATGCTGTCAAGCGTCAACGGGCCGTGGCACGTGGCGCTGAGCTCCCAGCTTCCGCCTGTCTCATTGGCGTTTACGACGATCACGATGTGATGACGCTTGACGCCTCTGTTGCCCTGACCGGTGATGTAGCCGCTCCACGTTCCGGTCAGAGGTCCGCCATGCGTGCGGCCGACCGCGGCGACCGCCGTTAGGGCGCAGATCGCTGCCACGAGGAGGGGCACAAGACGACGTGACCAGACCAACATGCGGCTGGCACGCTAGCAGCCGCCGGGACGTCACACCCCCGAAGCCCGCCTGCAGCGAGTTCTGAACACATGACGCGTCCCACCGTTCTTACCCAGCACTCCGTGGACGCTGGCGGCTACCAGGCTTGCGTCGTCGAGCGTTCAAACGAAGGGATCCCGTGAGATGGAGCTAGGGGGACTCGAACCCCCGACCTCCTGGGTGCGATCCAGGCGCTCTCCCAACTGAGCTATAGCCCCGTGCGGCGGCAGGAGCCGCGCGGTCGGGACAGTTTAGCCGCCGCTGGGGGTCCCGCCCGCGCCGGCGCGCCACGCCCGCCGGCGCGGACATCCAACCCCGCCGGCGCCGGCGCTCCACCTCGCGCCGTGCAAGGGGACTGGCGATTTACGCGAAAACGGTCGACACGCTCAAGACGGGCAGGGATCCGTGAGCTTCCGAACGCGCCTCACCAGCTTCTTCGTCGTCATCGTGGTCGTGCCGATGATCGCGTTCGGATTTATGGTGTTCCGGCTGATCGGCCAAAGTGAGGACGGCAAAGCGGATGCACGCGCGAACGGCCTGGCCACGGCGGCGGCGATCATCTAGCAGCGGGAAAGTGCTGCTGGAAAGGCTGATGCGGCGACGGTCGCGCGTGACGTGGCGTCCCTGCACGGCGCGGCGCTGCAGTTGCGCGTGCATTCGCTCTTCGTGGGCGCGGGCCTGGCGAGGGTCACTGTCTCCAGGGGGTCCCGAGCCGTCGTCGACATCGGCGCCCGCGACGCCGTGGCACCCGGCGCAGCCACGATCACCGGGCGGCGAGGGCCAGGCGTTACCTCGGTCACCGTCTCCGAGGTGCGCGCTCCGGAGTATGCGCGCCAGCTGATTGCGCCGGGCGCCGCGGTCATCGTCCGCCAGGGCCCGAGGACATTGGCCTCGACAGTGCCGGTGCCCGCGGACCAGGCGCTGCCCCGCCAGGGCACCGTGTCGGTACGAGGGAGCAACTACCGTGGAGCGACGCAGGCGTTCAGTGGGTTCGGCGGCATGCCGGTGGAGGTGACCGTGCTCTCGAACGTGGACGCCACCGCGGCCTCGGCCGGCGGCAGCGGGGTTCTGGCTGCGGTCCTGATCGTGGCCTTTCTGCTGCTGGCTGCGGTGTTCGCGCTGCTCGCGTCGCGAGCGCTCCATGGTCAGCTCGGCCGCTTCCTTGAGGCCGCGCGGCGGGTTGGCAGCGGCGACTTCTCCTCCCGCGTGCGGGTCGAGGGCCGCGACGAGTTCGCCGCCCTCGGCGAGGAGTTCAACCAGATGTCCGGCCAGCTGGCGCAGCGGATCGAAGAGCTGTCGTCCTCAAGCACGTCGCCCACGCGCTGCGCGAGACCTCGCGTGAGGTCGACGTCCCGGCTCGCTATGGGGGCGAGGAAATGGCGCTGGTCCTGCCGCACACCGATCTCGAGGGCTCCTACGCGATCGCGGAACGCCTGCGGGTCGCCATCGAATCGCTGCAAGTTCCGTTGCTCGACGGTTCAGGACAGCTCCGCGTTACCGCCAGCGTCGGCGTTTCGACCCGTACCGACGGGGACAAAGACGCCCTGATTGCCGACGCCGATGCAGCTCTTTATGCAGCCAAAAGGCAGGGCAAGAACCGGACCATCCGGGCGCAGCCGGAGACCGCGAACGTGTTCGGAGCCGAGTAGGCTGTAGCGATGGGTTTGTTGGATGACGCAATTCGTGAGCACCTCGAGCTCCAGCGTCGCCGGGGCGCCGATCCGGCCGAGATCGAGCGGTCCGAGCGCGAGGCTCTAGGCCCCGTCCGCCGGGCGCCCGAGGAGCTCGAGCCGGCCGAATTCGACCCCCACGGCGACGAGCCGGCCGAATTCGACGCCCAGGGCGACGAGCCGGCCGAATTCGACCACCTCGCCGGGGCCGATCATGCGGACGAGTACGAGTACGAGTACGAGGAGGGGCCCGAGCACGAGGCGGCCTACCCGGAGGAATCACACGAGACTCAGGTTTACGAGGCGGAGCCGCCGGAATACGAGCCCCCGGGCCACGAGCCGCTGTCCCACGAGAACGAACCCGAATCGCCGATGCCGCACCCAGCGCCGGAAAGTGGCCATCTGGGTCAGGAGACGGTGGAGTACGAGTTCGACGATCACCCCGAGGCGGGCGAGCGCCCCGAGGCCGGGGAGCACCTCGTGTCCGGCGAGCACCCTGAGGCCGGCGAGCACCTGGAAGACGAGCACCCGGATGCCGAGCACCGCGAGGGCGAGGACGTGCTCGAGGAGACGCCCGAGTTCCTCCAGGACACGCCGGAGCACGATCGCCTCTGGTTCGAGCAGCGCCCGCCGCGCGACTTCGACTTCGACGGCTAGACCGCCCAGGCCGTTCAGCCGCTAAGCAAGCGCCAGCTCAGCCATCGGCGCGAACGCCACCGTGGCGTGGAGCCGGCACTTCGGCAGACCCTTCAGCGGGCGGTAGCCGAGGGCGTGGGTCCGGAGCTCGGCGCAGTCGAACGCGGCGGCGCGGGCTCGGTCGGTCATCAGCAGCTCGCCCGGCGCGGCCTCCTTGGAGACCCGGGCGGCGGTGTTGACGGTCGTGCCGTACCAATCGCCGGCGCGCGGGACGGCCGGGCCCGTGTCGATTCCGATCCGGACCTGCGGGTAGCCGCGCGCGGCCGTCGCGGCGTGGATCCGCCGGGCGAGCCGCAGCGCCTGCTGGCCGTCGGCCGTGCGGATCATCACCGCATCGCCGGATGACTTGACGAACTCGCAGCACTCCTCGGCGGCGAGGTCCATGCACAGCTCCTGGAAGCCGACGGCGACCTCAGCCGACCAGTCGTCGCCGTGGATCCAGGTGCCCTCGGTGTAGTCGCAGAGATCTGCGAAGAGGAACGTGTAAACAGGGAGAACCATGCTCCCTGGGCGTGAGATTCGAGTGAACAATGTTCACTCGAATCGGGGCGTGGGGGGGTACGGGGGCGCGAGCGCCTCTATTCGGCCGCTCCGGACCCATCGCGGGGGGTTGGTCGAGAAACGCAAACAGGATTTGCGTTTCTCGACCAACGTCTGAAAGACCAGCGCGCAGCCCCAAAACCCCCTCACGGCCCGAAAACCCCCGTGGCGAGCGCCTGTAACCCGGCCCTCCCGGGCAGCAGGAAGTAGCCCCCGCCACGCATCGTCACGAACCGTGGCAGGCGGCTCAGGAACAGCGGCGGCGACCCCTGAATCACCATCCGGCCCCCGCCTCCGTCCGCCGAAGCCCCTCCGTCCGCCGAAGCCCCTCCGTCCGCCGAAGCCCCTCCGTCCGCCGAAGCCCCTCCGTCCGCCGAAGCCCCTCCGTCCGGCGAAGCCCCTCTGTCCGGCGAAGCCCCTCCGTCCGGCGAAGCCCCTTCGTCCGCCAAAGCCCCTCGGTCCGCCGAAGCCACTCCTCCCGCCGAAGCCCCCGCCGCCAGCGGATCGCGATCATCTCCCAGGCCGAACACATTGCCGTCCCCGAGCCACTGCTGTTGCACGAACTCGAACTGGCGCTCGATCGAGGCCTGGTAGCAGACGAAGATCAGGCCGCGCTCCTGCCCATCCGGCTCCGTCACCCCATCGGGCAATGGTGGCCCGTAGCTGACGCCGCGGCGCAGCATCCGGTGGCGCTGGGTCGGGCGGCCCTCCCAGCCGAGGGCGTCGCGGGGGTTGGACCGGCGGACATGGGCCCCGAGCGGACACGCCAGACCGCGGGGATCGTCGCCGTAGCGGAACTGATTGATCGTGTCGCGGTTCTCGCCGGCCGGCGGGCCGGGGCGGTCGGGGTGACTTGCCAGCGGCGAGCCGTTCTGCCAGCGGCCGACTATCTTCGCGCCGATCCAATCCTCATTCCGGCCGAACCGCGAAGCTTGCCGCCGCACATAGCTACGAAACGCGGCGACGTCCTGCTCGAGTTTGCGCACGACCATGAAGGTGGCGTCCTGGCCCAGGCCCCCGGCGGGAGCAGCGGGCCGAAGACCGCCCTCGTCCACATGCCCGAGGATGAACTCGCCGAGCGCCAGCTCCCGCCAGCCCCGCCACCGGGTGAGCGTCCCCTCGCCGTGGCGCGGGCCCGTGTTGGTCCCGGCGATCGCCGGCTGGGAGAAGCCGTCGCCGAAGCCGAAGTGCTCTCGCGCTCCTTCCAGAACAGCCGCCTCCTGAGAGACGTCAAGCCCCACCCCGCTGGCGGGATCGGACAGCTGCGACTCGAGCGCCGCCACCGGCTCCTCCAGGCGCGCGCGCTCCCACGCGGTCAGCACCACGACCAGGTGGGGATCTCGCAGCCCGGGCTCCCAACGGGAGGGATCGTTGGCCCCAACATCGCCGAGATCAACTGCCCGCGCCGGCATGCCCAGCGTGAACGCGCCCAGTCCATCGAAACTCGAGGCCGGAACGCCCAACGCGAGCAGCCCAGCGTGAGTGAACGCGATGTTGAGGGTGTAGTCGGGCCGCTCCGCCCAGCTGGTGTTGAACGTGACGCGCCCAACAATCGCAGACAACCATCTGCGCGCCAGAGCCGGATCCACCACCGTGCCGAACAGGTAGCAGGCGAACGTCGTGCCGTAGCCGCAGATCACGTTGCCCTGGACGTCGGCAAGGCTCATCCGCCCACCGCCCCGCCGCCCACCGCCCCGCCGCCCACCGCCCCGCGCCCCACCGCCTCGCGCCAGGCGTCCCGCAGGTCAACCCCCGAAAG
>Ga0310037_10001535_pt1 | contig 12600 bp, 10 predicted proteins | sample Sb_taG_11_FD_200239 | JGI IMG/M metagenome (GOLD analysis project Ga0310037, IMG submission 200239) | Peat soil microbial communities from Weissenstadt, Germany - Sb_50d_3_AS metaG (v2) (version 2) | ecosystem: Environmental > Terrestrial > Soil > Wetlands > Peat | place: Germany: Weissenstadt...
GACCAGCGATGCCATTGGTTGCCCCTCTCCGTGCGGTGCGAGGGACGATATCGGAACATCGTTACGGAATCCACTGGGGTGGCCGGCATCCGACCGGAAAGAGCCAGCTCAAGGGCCCTTGCCTCCCGGGAGAATGCCGTTACAATGCGATTACGGAACGGTGTCGGCGGGTGAGCCCACACCATCCGGCCCGACAGCGCAGGAACCAGCTCGAAGACCCGCGGATCGTCGGTAGGGGGCGGCGAAACCGGGGAATGAGAGTTCGGTCGATGGCCACCGACAACGCGAGATCTGAGTGGGAGACCAACTGAGAAGTCAGACAGAGGCTTCCGCTCCCAACCCACCGAAGGCAGCCGGGGGGACGCTCGGGCGTACGCGTGCGAAGAGCACGGGTGCGTTCGAGCGCCTTCGGTGGGCGGTCGACCGGATACTGATGCTCACCGAGGTGGTGCGCGTCCGCGTCTCGTCGGTGGGCGCCCTCGGGCAGAACGTCGACCCCGACCACGACGACACCGACGACTGGCGCTTCCTGCGTCGGCCGGCGCTGCTCGGTTTCCTCGCCCTCGCCTCGCTCGCGGTGGGCGTCTCGCTCGACAGCTCGCCGTTCAAGCTCGAGATGCCGGGGACCTGGTTCTTCGGGGAACCGAGCCAGCAGGGGGCGACCTCGACGGCCTTCCTTCTGTTCGGTCTGGTCGCGGTCTACGGGGGGCTCGTCCTCCTCGCCCGGGTCTGGTACGGGCTGACCCGGGCCCTCGCCCGGCGGCCGGGCGTCCCGACCAAGCACCTCTGGATCATCCTCGGCCTCTGGCTGGTCCCGCTGTTCGTCATCGCCCCGATCTTCAGCCGCGACGTGTTCTCCTACGCGGCCCAGGGCGAGATGGTGAGCCACCACATCAACCCGTACAACTACGGGCCGTACACGCTCGGGGCCGGCCCATACGTCAACCCGGTCGACTCCCTGTGGCTCAACGCGCCGGCCCCCTACGGGCCGCTGTTCTTGATGCTCGACGGGTTCTTCGCCACCGCCAGCCTGCACCACGTGCTGGTGACGGTGATCCTGCTCCGCCTCCTGGCCGTGGCGGGCGTGGCGCTGATCGCGTTCTGCATCCCGAAGCTCGCCCGCGCCTATGGGAAGGACCCGGGCCCGATCTTCCTTCTGACCGCGCTCAACCCGCTCGTGCTCCTGACGCTCGTCGGGTCGGCCCACAACGACGCGATCATGGTGGGCCTCCTGCTCGCCGGGCTGACCGCGGCGAAGTGCAAGCATCCGGTGTGGGGGGTGGTGCTCTGCGCCCTGGCGGCCGGCATCAAGGCGCCGGCGGGGCTCGGCGTCCTCTACATCGCCTGGGAGTGGCTGGGGACCGGCGTCCCGTGGCGCCAGCGGATCCGACCGGTGCTCACCGGCGCCATCATCACCTTCGCCGTGCTCGCGCTGCTCTCGGTGGTGAGCGGGCTCGGGTGGGGGTGGGTGCCCAACCTCGAGACCCCCGGCACCGTCCGCAGCTGGCTCGCGCCGACCACCGCCATCGGTTTGGGGACGAGTGGGCTCCTGCACGCGCTCGGCTGGCACATCTCGACGACCGGGGTCCTCTCCGCGGCCCGGGTGCTCGGCTTCACGGCGGCCGGCGCGGCCGGCGTCTACCTCTTGAAGGTCAGCGACCGCATCGGCGGGCTGAAGGCGCTCGCGATCACGCTCCTCCTGTTCGTCGTGCTCGGGCCCATCGTCCAGCAGTGGTATCTCACCTGGGGCCTGATCCTGCTCGCCCCGGTGGCCACCGGACGGTGGCGCACGACGATCATCGCGGTGTCGGTGCTCGGGCCGTTCCTCGGCCTGCCGGGCGGCCGGGTCCTCGTCCAGCAGCTGATCCACTCCGATCCGCTGTCGCTCGCGCTCGCCTTCCTCGTCTGCCTCGCGGTCCTGCTGACCCCGCTCGGCCGGTGGTCGAGCTCCTGGCGGTCGGCCGACGGCGACGACAGCTGGGACGAGCCGGCGGTCCTCCCCCAGCTCGCCGAGATCTGAGCACTACAGCATCCGCTGCAGCTCGACCACGTCGAGCCAGCGGCCGTGCTTGCGCCCCACCTCGCGCTCGACCCCGACCAGCTCGAACCCGCAGGCGAGGTGCAGCTCGGTCGAGGCGGTGTTCGAGCCCTCGGTCCTGGCGATGATGGCGTGGAAGCCGTGGTCCTTCCCGAGCCGGATCAGCTCCTCGAGGAGTGCCCGGCCCACCCCCCGCCGCCGGGCGTGGCGGGCCACGTAGACCGAGTTCTCGACGGTCGTCGAGTAGCCCGGCTTCTCTCGGAACGGCGAAAGGGAGGCGAACCCGAGCACCGGCTCGCCCCGGGCTCCGAGGAGCTCGTCCCCGGACCCCGCCTCGTCCACCGCCACCACGGCGGGGTGGGCGCCGCGGTGCCGCTCCAGCCACTCGTCCTGGTCGGCGGCGGTCCACGGGATGATGTCGAGGGTCACCATCGACCCGGTGACCTCGGTGTTGTAGATGGTGCAGACCGCGTCGAGGTCGTCGCGCTCGGCGAGCCGGATCCGCATCGGTCGATGGTAGCGAGGGGGCTCACCGTGATCCGGGCTCGTGGCCTGGCCCGCCGGCGTCCGCCGGCGCCCGCCCGGGGGGCCGAGGGCGCCGCTCCGATGGGGTCGGCGGCCGCCCTGACCTAACATGGCCGGGCGGTCGGAGCGTGTGCCGCGCCCCCTTAGCTCAGTCGGCAGAGCACAGCCATGGTAAGGCTGGTGTCGTCGGTTCGATTCCGACAGGGGGCTCCCCCGGCGGCGTAGCTCAGTTGGTTAGAGCACACGGCTCATAATCGTGGGGTCGCGGGTTCGAGTCCCGCCGCCGCTACCAGCCAGGGCCGGATCGAGAAAGGACACCGGATGCCGAAGAACGAGAAGCGGGTCCAGGTCACGCTGGCCTGCGAGGTCTGCAAGCGGCGCAACTACATCACGATCAAGAACAAGAACAACGACCGGGAACGGATCGAGATGAAGAAGTACTGCCGCTGGGACCGCCAGCACACCCTCCACAAGGAGACTCGCTAGCCGCGCCCGCCGGGCCGACCGGACCGGGCCGGTGGTAGTCTTCCGGGTTGCTGCCCAGGTCAGAAGGCTCGGGCCACCACCCGATGAGGCCTCCGGGCGGGTCAGCCGAGGGCAGTAGCTCAACTGGTAGAGCACCGGTCTCCAAAACCGGCGGTTGGGGGTTCGAGTCCCTCCTGCCCTGCTCGTCCCCAGACCGAGACCCAGCTCGACACACGGAGTGTCCGAATGAACCGCGAGACCAAGCGACTGATGCAGCGCCAGGGCCAGATGGAGGCCGACGGCTCGCCGTCGACCCGCCGAGCCGCGCAGCCCGCCCCGGTCGCCACGCGCCGCCGCCGGCGCACCTCGCCGGCGCAGTTCGTGAGGGAGGTCCGTGACGAGCTCCGTCAGGTCGCCTGGCCGAACCGCTCCGAGATGGTCAACTACACGGCCGTCGTGATCACCACGCTCGTGCTGATGGTGTCGCTCATCTTCGTGCTCAACCTCGGCTTCGGGAAGGCCGTGCTGTTCATGTTCCACAAATGACGCTCGACGACCTGGACCAGTCCCCGACGGACATCGAGACCGACGAGTTGTCGGCCGAGATTCAGCCGTCCGGCACCGAAGAGACCCCCGGCCCCGACGCCGAGGCGTCCTCCGAGGAGGAGCCCGCGTTCGCGGCCGAGCTGGAGCCGGACGTGGTCGTGGACGCGACCGCCGGGGCCGACCACGAGTACGACGAGGACGAGGACGGCGAAGCGGTGCCGCCCCCGCCGAGCCCGTTCGACCGGCCGGGGCGGTGGTACGTGGTCCACACCTACTCGGGCTACGAGAACAAGGTGAAGGGCAACCTCTTCAACGTGATGGCCTCGCGCAGCATGGAGGACCGCGTCTTCGAGGTCGAGATCCCCATGGAAGACGTGGTCGAGTTCAAGGCCGGCAAGAAGGTGACCGTGGCGAAGAAGGTGTTCCCCGGCTACCTGCTCGTCCGGTGCGACCTCGACGACGACGTCTGGGGCGCGATCCGGAACACCCCGGGGGTCACCGGCTTCGTTGGTCCGGGCACCAAGCCCACGCCGCTGTCGCGGCGCGAGGTCGAGAGCATCCTGCAGGTGAAGGTGGAGGGGACCGAGGCCTCGCCGAAGCGCACCCGCCCGCGGCTCGAGTACGAGGTCAACGAGACGGTGAGGGTGAAGGAAGGGCCCTTCGCCGACTTCTCCGGCCAGATCGCCGAGATCAACGAGGACCAACTCAAGCTGAAGGTGCTGGTGAACATCTTCGGCCGGGAAACCCCCGTCGAGCTCGAGTTCAGCCAAGTCGCGAAGCTCTAGTTCCCACCGAAAGACCGAGAGGAAGATCCAATGCCCCCCCGCAAGCGCGTGCTCGCCAAGGTGAAGATCCAGCTGGACGCCGGATCCGCCACCCCCGCGCCGCCCGTCGGGACCGCCCTCGGGCCGCACGGCGTGCAGACGATGGAGTTCTGCAAGCAGTACAACGCCGCGACCGAGAACCAGCGTGGCACCGTGGTGCCGGTCGACATCACGATCTACGAGGACCGGACCTTCACCTTCGTGCTGAAGACCCCGCCCACCCCGGTGCTCCTGCGCCAGGCCGCCGGGGTCGAGAAGGGGGCCGCGACCAGCGGGCGGGAGCAGGTGGGGTCGGTCACCGACGCCCAGCTCGCCGACATCGCCCGCATCAAGATGCCCGACCTCAACACCAACGACCTCGAGCAGGCGAAGCTCCAGGTGGCCGGGACCGCCCGCTCGATGGGCATCACGGTCTCGGGCTGACAGGGAGGACCATCGATGACCCAGCACGGCAAGAAGTACAAGGAGGCCCTCGGCCAGGTCGACCGTGAGGCGCACCTGAGCGTCTCGGAGGCCGTCGACATGGTGAAGGAGCTGGCCACCGCGAAGTTCGACGAGACGATCGAGCTGGCGCTGCGCCTCGGGGTCGACCCGAGGAAGGCCGATCAGATCGTCCGCGGGACGCTGTCGCTCCCGTCGGGCTCGGGCCGCGAGGTCCGGATCGCCGTCTTCGCCGCCGGCGAGAAAGCGGCCGAGGCCCGCAGCGCCGGTGCGGACGTGGTCGGCGCCGACGACCTGGTGGCGCGGGTGGCCAACGAGGGCTTCTTGGACTTCGACGTGGCCATCGCCACCCCCGACCTCATGGGTCAGGTGGGTACCCTCGGCCGGATCCTCGGCCCGCGTGGCCTCATGCCCAACCCGAAGACGGGCACCGTCACGATGGACGTGGGCAAGGGGGTCAGCGAGTTCAAGAGCGGCCGGGTCGAGTACCGGACCGACAAGGTGGGCAACATCCACGTGCCGGTCGGGAAGGCCTCCTTCACCAAGGCGCAGCTGGTGGCGAATGTCCATGCGGTCGTCGACGAGCTCGTCCGGGTCAAGCCGGCCGCCGCGAAGGGCCGGTATCTCAGGTCGGTCACCCTCTCCTCGACGATGGGACCGGGGGTTCGCATCGATCCGGCCCGGGCCCGCGAGGTCGACGAGGAGCTGGCCACCGTCTGACGTTTCGTCCCGTCGCCGCGGGACGACTAAGGTTCACCGGTCCGTCCGGGAGGATGGACCACACCCACCAACGCCGCAGACCTCCGGTGCACCTCGGTGCCGAAGGGGCTCGATTCGAGCCCGCCTGACGAGGCGATCCGTTCCGGGAGCCGGTTCACCGGCCCCGTGACCGTCGCTCGGCCTGCGGCCTGGACGGGGTCCGCGAGGACCCACCCGGGGCACCCGGGGGAGAGAGCGATGGAGAACCCACGGCCCGAGAAGGTCGCAGTGGTCGAGGAGGTGCGGGAGCGCCTCGCGTCCGCGCAGGCCTCGGTGGTCACCGAGTACCGCGGGCTCACCGTCGCCCAGCTCGCCGAGCTCCGCAGGACCCTGGCAGCGGTCGGGGACTTCAAGATCTACAAGAACACGCTCGTCCGGCTGGCGGTCGCGGGGAGCGAGCACGAGGGGCTCACCGAGCTCCTGAGCGGCCCCACCGGCATCGCCTTTGTGAGTGGCGAGATCTCGGCTGCGGCAAAGGTCCTCCGGGACTTCGCCCGCACCTACCCGTCCCTCGTCGTGAAGGGCGGGCTGGCCGACGGGGGAGCGCTCAGCACCGGCGATCTCACGCGGCTGGCCGACCTGCCGTCGCGCGAGGTGCTCCTGGCGCGCTTCGCCGGCGGTCTGGCCGCCCCGCTGCAGCAGCTCGCTGGGCTGCTGCAGGCGTTGCCCCGCAACCTGGCTTACGGGATCTCGGCCCTGCTCGACGAGCGCCGGGCGGACGAGCCCGCGCCGGCTCCGGTGGAGCCGCCGGCGCCCGTGGAGCCCGCGACCACCGATGCGACCGACGAACAGCCCGCGACCACCGACGCGACGGACGAGCAGCCCTTGGCCGAAGAGGGCCAGGCCGACGTCCCCGCCGCCACGGAGCCCGCGGCCGAGGAGCCCGCGGCCGAGGAGCCGGTCGCCGAGGGCGACAAGCCCGCCGAGGGCTGAGCGCAGCGCCGACCAAAGACCGACGAGAACGAAGACAGAGAAAGGAACCCCCATGGCCGGGACCATCACGAAGGACCAGATCCTGGACGGCATCGCTGCCCTCTCGGTGTTGGAGCTCAGCGAGCTCCTGAAGGAGTTCGAGGAGCGCTTCGGCGTGACTGCCGCGGCGCCGGTCGCGGTGGCCGCCCCGGCCGCCGGCGGCGGGGACTCTGGCGGCGGCTCCGCCGACGAGGAGCAGGTCGAGTTCGACGTCATCCTGACGGCGGCCGGCGACAAGAAGATCCAGGTGATCAAGGAGGTCCGCTCCCTGACCAGCCTCGGCCTCAAGGAGGCGAAGGACCTGGTCGACGGGGCACCGAAGCCGGTGCTCGAGCGGGTCAGCAAGGACGAGGCCGCGAAGGCCAAGGCGGCCCTCGAGGGGGCCGGCGGGTCGGTCGAGGTCAAGTAGGCCCTGGTCGGGGGTCCGGCCGGGCCGAACCCTTGACTCCCGGGGTCGCGTTCTTTACCCTTTTCCCGAGCCCGCGGGGACCCGTCGGTTACCCCGCTTGATGGGACGCGACCCAGGGGGTTGTGTTCCCGTCCGTCCACGGTTAGGCTACAGGGTTGCCGTGCGCAGCCCGTGGTCCGTACCCCCAATTTGGGTGGGATCGCGCGCGCCACGGCACCGGCCCTGATCCACCTCGCGTCCACCGTCCCCGCTCCGGTTTCGCGCTCCGGAGGCGTTTTGCGTTCCTCGTTTCATTGTCAGCACCCGAATTGGGAGGAGTAGGCCGTTGCCCGCACGGTCCCGTAGTCCCGAACGCGTTTCCTTCGCCAACATCGATGAGGCCCTGCCGCTCCCGGACCTGATCTCGGTCCAGCGCGACTCGTTCCAGTGGTTCCTGGACAACGGGCTCGCGGAGGCGTTCGGTGACATCAGCCCCATTGAGGACTTCACCGGCCAGCTCAGCCTCGAGCTCGAGTTCGATCCCTCGGACCCGGACCTGAGGCCGCCGCCCAAGTTCAGCGTCGAGGAGTGCAAAGAGAAGGACATGACCTATGCGGCCCCGGTGTTCGTCCGGGCCCGCTTCCTCAACGCGACCACCGGCGAGATCAAGGAGCAGACCGTCTTCATGGGGGACTTCCCGATGATGACGGACCGGGGCACCTTCATCGTGAACGGCACCGAGCGGGTGGTGGTCAGCCAGCTCGTCCGCTCGCCCGGCGTCATCTTCCAGCCGGGCCGGGATGCCAAGACGATCTTCACGGGCACCATCCACCCCTACCGGGGCGAGTGGATCGAGCTCGACATCGAGGCCAAGCCGTCGCGCGACGTGACCGCGGGAGCGAGGGTGGCCCGCAAGCGCCGCCTGTCGCTCTTTGTCCTGCTGCGCGCCCTCGGCTACGGCGACGACGAGTTCCTCGAGCGCTTCGTCCGGCACTTCGACTTCCTGGAGGGCCAGTGGGACAAGGAGCGCACGCTCGCGCCGACCCGCGAGGAGGCGCTCCTCGAGATCTACAAGCGGGCCCGCCCCGGTGAGCCGCTGTCGGTCGAGGCGGCCCGCCAGTACTTCGAAAACGCGTTCTTCAACCCGAAGCGCTACGACCTCACCCGGGTCGGCCGCTACAAGCTCAACCGGAAGCTCGGCCCCGAGATCGAGCGCATCTCCGGCCTGTTCGGGATCGAGGTGGAGCGGCCCGCGCCCGGCCAGAGCGTGCTCAGCCCATCCGAGATCCTGGCGTCGGCCACCTACATGCTGCACCTGGCGCTGCACATGGCCGACGGGGACTCGACCTACCGCATCGACGACCAGGACCACTTCGCCAACCGCCGGGTCCGCTCGGTCGGCGAGCTGATCCAGAACCAGGTCCGGGTGGGGCTCTCGCGGATGGAGCGGGTCGTGCGCGAGCGCATGACCACCCAGGACGTCGAGGCCATCACCCCCCAGACCCTGATCAACATCCGCCCCGTGGTCGCAGCGGTGAAGGAGTTTTTCGGGACCAGCCAGCTGAGCCAGTTCATGGACCAGAACAACCCGCTCTCGGGCCTCGCCCACAAGCGGCGGCTCTCGGCGCTCGGCCCCGGCGGCCTCTCCCGGGAGCGGGCCGGCTTCGAGGTCCGGGACGTGCACACCTCCCACTACGGCCGGATGTGCCCCATCGAGACGCCCGAAGGCCCGAACATCGGCCTGATCGGAGCGCTCGCCACGTACGCGCGGGTGAACGAGTACGGGTTCATCGAGACCCCGTATCGCAAGGTCAACAACGGCCGGGTGACCGACGAGGTCGTCTACCTGGCCGCCGACGAGGAGGAAGAGCACGTCATCGCCCAGGCCAACGCGCCGGTCGACCCACGTGGCAACTTCACCGAGGACCGGGTTCTCGTGCGCCGCGGCCCGCAGGGCACCGGCGTGCGGGTGGGCGTGGCCACCACGACCTACGGGACGACCAGCGAGATCGACTTCGTGCCGCCCTCCGAGGTGGACCTGATGGACGTCTCGCCGAAGCAGATCGTCTCGGTGTCGACCGCCCTCATCCCCTTCGTGGAGCACGACGACGCCAACCGGGCGCTCATGGGCGCCAACATGCAGAAGCAGGCGGTCCCGCTCGTCGTCCCCGAGGCCCCGTACATCGGGACCGGGGTCGAGGCCCGGGCCGCGCGCGATGCTGGCGACGTCATCGTGGCCGAGGGCCAGGGCACTGTCATCGAGGTCTCCGGCGACCAGATCGTGGTCGACTACCGGGCCGGCCAGAAGGACCGGCTCGGGCACACCCTCGGCCGCAAGATCTACCGGCTGGCCAAGTTCCGCCGGTCCAACCAGAACACGAGCATCAACCAGAAGCCGCTCGTGGACGAGGGCCAGGGGGTGGAGGAGGGCGACCTGCTCGCCGACGGGCCGTCGACCCACAACGGCGAGCTGGCGCTCGGCAAGAACCTGCTCGTCGCCTTCATGCCCTGGGAGGGCTACAACTACGAGGACGCCATCATCCTCTCGGAGCGCCTGGTGCGCGACGACGTGATGACCTCGATCCACATCGAGGAGCACGAGGTCGACGCCCGGGACACCAAGCTCGGCGCCGAGGAGATCACCCGGGACATCCCGAACCTCTCCGAGGAGATCCTGGCCGACCTCGATGAGCGGGGGATCATCCGCATCGGGGCCGAGGTGGGCCCGGGCGACGTCCTGGTCGGCAAGGTCACCCCGAAGGGGGAGACCGAGCAGACCCCCGAGGAGCGCCTGCTGCGCGCCATCTTCGGCGAGAAGGCCCGCGAGGTCCGCGACACCAGCCTCAAGGTGCCCCACGGCGAGGAGGGCAAGGTCATCGACGTCCGGGTGTTCTCCCGGGACAGCTCCCACGAGCTGCCCCCCGGGGTGAACGAGCTGGTCCGTGTGTACGTGGCCCAGAAGCGCAAGATCTCCGAGGGCGACAAGCTGGCCGGCCGCCACGGCAACAAGGGCGTCATTTCCAAGATCCTCCCGATCGAGGACATGCCCTATCTGACCGACGGCACCCCGGTCGACATCATCTTGAACCCGCTCGGCGTCCCCTCGCGGATGAACGTCGGGCAGGTCCTGGAGAGCCACCTCGGCTACGCCGCCCGGTTCGGCTGGGAGGGTGCCACCCCCGCGGCCGACGCCGGCACGTCGGGCCGCGACGACGGGGTGGCCCGCAAGACCCGGCCCCGGACGATGCCCGCGAACTGGGTCGCCACCCCCGTCTTCGACGGCGCCCACTGGGACGAGGAGGAGGACGCCGGCCGGCACAAGACCATCAAGGGGCTGTTCGGCGAGCTGCGGTCCGACTCGGCGACCGGCGGGGTGCAGATCGGCACCGACGGCAAGGCGGTCCTCTACAACGGGCGGACCGGCGAGCCCTACGACAACCCGGTCTCGGTCGGCTTCGTCTACATCCTGAAGCTCGCCCACCTGGTGGACGACAAGATCCACGCCCGCTCGACCGGGCCGTACTCGATGATCACCCAGCAGCCCCTCGGCGGGAAGGCCCAGTTCGGCGGCCAGCGCTTCGGGGAGATGGAGGTGTGGGCGCTCGAGGCCTTCGGCGCCGCCTACGCGCTCCAGGAGCTGCTCACCATCAAGTCCGACGACGTGCTCGGTCGGGTGAAGGTGTACGAGGCGATCGTGAAGGGGGAGAACATCCCCGAGCCGGGGATCCCCGAGAGCTTCAAGGTGCTCATCAAGGAAATGCAGTCCCTCTGCCTGGACGTCGACGTGCTCTCGGTCACCGGTGAGGAGATCGAGATGCACGAGCTCGACGAGGACGTGTTCCGCACCGCCGAGGAGCTGGGCATCGACATCAGCCGGCCCGAGCGCGGGTCGGACGAGGAAGACGAGCGGCGCGCCGCCGAGAGGAGTCTCCTGTGACCGCACTCGACGTCAACACCTTCGACCAGCTGAAGATCGGCCTGGCCACCGCCGGGTCGATCCGCGGCTGGTCCAACGGCGAGGTGAAGAAGCCGGAGACGATCAACTACCGGACCCTGCGCCCAGAGAAGGACGGGCTCTTCTGCGAGAAGATCTTCGGCCCGACCAAGGACTGGGAGTGCTACTGCGGCAAGTACAAGCGCGTCCGGTTCAAGGGGATCATCTGCGAGCGCTGCGGGGTCGAGGTCACCCGCTCCAAGGTCCGCCGCGAGCGGATGGGCCATATCGAGCTGGCCGCCCCGGTCGTCCACATCTGGTACCTGCGGGGCACCCGTAGCTGGCTGGCCTACCTGCTCATGGGCACCGAGGTCCGGGAGGAGCTCAAGGCCAAGCAGCTGGAGAAGGTCATCTACTTCGCCGCCAACCTCGTCACCTGGGTCGACGAGGACCGGCGCCACGAGGACCTGCCGAACCTCGAGGCCGAGCTGGCCGACGAGATCGCCGACATCGAGAAGAAGCGCGACCTCGACATCGACCGGCGGTTCAAGGCGCTCGAGGACGAGCTCTCCCAGCTGGAGAAGGAGGGCGCCCGGGACGCCGAGATCAAGGCCCGCCAGCGGGCGGTGGAGAAGGAGATCACCGCCGCGCGCGACCGGAGCCAGGACGAGATCGAGCTGGCCCAGCGGGCCATCGAGGAGTTCCGGAGCCTGCACGGCCGCAAGATCATCGAGGACGAGCTCCTCTGGCGCGAGCTGCGGCTCCGCTACGAGGACTACTTCGAGGGCGGCATGGGGGCCGAGGCGATCAACCGGCTCATCGACCGGATCGACTTCGACGAGGAGGAGATCAAGCTCCGCGAGATGATCGACGCCGCCGACGGGCGACGTCCGCTCTCGGCCCAGCGCCGGCAGAAGGCCATCAAGCGGCTGAAGATCGTCACGGCGTTCAACCGCCGCGACGAGCACGGGCGCCGGATCAACGACCCCCGGGCGATGATCCTGGAGGCGGTCCCGGTGATCCCGCCGGACCTCCGCCCGATGGTCCAGCTCGACGGTGGCCGCTTCGCGACCTCCGACCTGAACGACCTCTACCGCCGGGTGATCAACCGGAACAACCGCCTGAAGCGGCTGCTCGACCTCGGCGCGCCCGAGATCATCATCAACAACGAGAAGCGGATGCTCCAGGAGGCGGTCGACGCCCTGTTCGACAACGGGCGGCGCGGCCGACCGGTGACCGGCCCGGGCAACCGGCCGCTCAAGAGCCTGTCGGACATGCTGAAGGGGAAGCAGGGCCGGTTCCGCCAGAACCTGCTGGGCAAGCGGGTCGACTACTCCGGCCGCTCGGTCATCGTCATCGGCCCGACCCTGCAGCTGCACCAGTGCGGGCTGCCCAAGCTGATGGCGCTCGAGCTGTTCAAGCCGTTCGTCATGAAGCGGCTGGTCGACATGGAGCTGGCCCAGAACATCAAGTCGGCCAAGCGCATGGTCGAGCGACGCCGGCCCCAGGTCTGGGATGTGCTCGAGGGGGTCATCCAGGAGCACCCGGTGCTGCTCAACCGGGCGCCGACCCTGCACCGCCTCGGCATCCAGGCCTTTGAGCCGGTGCTCGTCGAGGGCAAGGCCATCCAGATCCACCCGCTCGTGTGCACGGCCTTCAACGCCGACTTCGACGGGGACCAGATGGCCGTCCACCTGCCGCTGTCGGC
>Ga0310037_10001539_pt1 | contig 12586 bp, 13 predicted proteins | sample Sb_taG_11_FD_200239 | JGI IMG/M metagenome (GOLD analysis project Ga0310037, IMG submission 200239) | Peat soil microbial communities from Weissenstadt, Germany - Sb_50d_3_AS metaG (v2) (version 2) | ecosystem: Environmental > Terrestrial > Soil > Wetlands > Peat | place: Germany: Weissenstadt...
CTCCCGCTGACCGTGATCCCCGCGTTCGCCAGGGCGAACAACGGCACGATCAGGTAGCTCGTCCAGGGATGGAAGAGCTGCTGCAGCCGGTCGTTCGGCGAGATCGCCGTCCGCACCCTCTCCCGTGCCTCGCGGGCCAGTTCCGGGACCGGCTGCTCACGGAACAGCCGGAACGATTCATAGGCCCGCTCCAGGTCACTGCGCGCAACAGGGTAGGCGACCGCGAGTAGGCCCATTACCAAGCCGACCACCACCGGATCGACGCCGGACTCAAAGAACGCGATCCAGGCCGCTGCCCCCAGCAGTAGGTAGGCTGCGCCGTTGCGGACACCCTGCTGGCGTGCCACCATCACCGCGCCGAGGATGGCGACGCCGACACCCAGCGCGGCCAGGTCAATGTGGCTGCTATAGGCCAGCGCGATGATCGCGATCCCCGCCACGTCATCGACGACCGCGAACGTGAGCAGGTAGGTGCGCACCCGGTCCGGCACGCCCGGGCCGGCCAGCGCCAGCGCGCCCAGCGCGAAGGCCGTGTCCGTGGACATGGCCGCGCCCCAGCCGGACGCCGACGAGCGTCCGGCATTGATGGCCAGGTAGATCGCGATGGGTACGACCATCCCGCCGAGGGCGACGACCAGCGGCAGCGCCAGCCGCCGCCGCTCGCGCAGTTCGCCCATGTCGAACTCGCGGCGCGCCTCCAGGCCGGCCACCAGGAAGAAGAACGCCATCAGCCCGGAGTTCACCCAGCCCTGCCAGCTATCGGCCAGGCCGATCGTGCCGGACCGGATCACCAGCTCGGTGCGCCATGTGGTCGCATATCCGGACGGGTCAATGTTCGCCCAGGCCAGCGCCGCCAGCGTGGCGGCGAGCAGGACAACCGCGCTGCCGGTCTCGGTACGCAGGAACCGGCGAAGCGGCGTCTGCAGATTCTGCGTCCACACCGTCCGCAGGGGAAACCGCGCGGCGGAGGCGCTGGGCTCGGTCACTTTACGATTCTCTCGCGCGCCACCCAAGCCCACGATGGCAGAGCCAACCCGTCCCGCCCGGCAGGCTCAGAGCCAGCCAGGCGGACGGCTGGCCGGATCATGAGCCTTGCGCTCAGGAACGCTGCTGGGGCGCTCGGCAGCACGCCGATCATCCCGTTGACGGGGTCGGTTCGTCGTTGAGGCGGCCCGGCCGCACGGATTCCGGCTTGCTCCGGAGGGGATCGTTCGTTCTGTCAGCGTATCGGTCGGCCTCTTTCACGAGCAGCCAGCGTTCCCGGCCGCCGGGCGGGCCGATCCGGGTCAGGGCATAGCCGCCGATCAGCTCATGACCGTGCAGGAACACGGCCAGGTGCCCGCGCTCGGTGGCCTCGGCGACCGGGATTTCGGTCCCGGCATTGTCCTTGGTCAGGTTGTCGTAAGTCCCCGCATCCCAGATGGTGACCGTGCCGGCGCCGTACTGACCCTCGGGAATCGTGCCTTCGAAGTCCGCGTACTCGAGCGGGTGGTCCTCCGTCCGTATAGCGAGCCGCTTGTCCCGCGGGTTAGCAGAGGGCCCCCTCGGCACCGCCCATGACTTCAGCACCCCGTCCGCCTCGAGCCGGAAATCGTAGTGAAGCCGCCGCGCGGCATGTTCGTGAACGACGAACCGCCGCCCACCGCCACGCGGGCTGTGGTTAGCCCGGCGGTTCCGGACCATAATGCGGATCACGCTCGTCCCCGTACTCGCGGAACGTCTCTTCCTTCGGCATTACGGCCCGCCTTTCAGCTCAGACCTTGGCCAGCGTGACACGCGACGGCCCCAGCGTCGCGGACGGTCATGCCTGCCTCCTGTTGCCGAACCCGCTGCAGATGAAATGGCCAAGGGTGTGGAGCCGGAGTGCATCGGACCCCACGATCCGCCATCGACCGATGCCCAGAAGACCACGGACGTTAGCTCCGTGTCCGTCGCGCTAAGCCGGTCTGTGGGTAGAGCCACGCTTCACGTCCGGTGTAAACGATCGCATTCACTTTGCACTCGTGCGATATTCCGGTGCAGTCGCCGCGGCTGGCCGGTGCGCTATATCGGGCGACTTCGGGAACGTCCTGGTGAACACGATGCTGTGGCCCGATGAGGTCCGCGAGCCCGACTTTCCGTTCCTGCGCGAGCCGCCGCCGCAGGTGCGTCCCCAGGAGCTCGCCCTGGCGGGTTCGCTGATCGATTCGCTGTCGGACCCGGTGTTCGACCCGGCCAAATACCAAATACAAGGACGAATACCGGGAGGTGCTGCAGGCGCTGATCGAGGCCAAGATCGCGGGCAAGGAGATCACCACGCTCCCGCCGGGGAGCGCGGGCGCGCCGGCGATCGACTTGATGTCCGCGCTCAGCGCCAGCGTCGAGGCGGCCAACCAGGGCCGACAGCGCGCCCGCAATCCAGCCGCGGCTTCCGGGACCGCGCCGGCCAAGGGCGGAGTTGTCAAGGGCGGATCCGGCGAGGACGGACCCGCCGAGCACGGTTCGGCCTAGGCCGAGGGGACGCGGAAGGCTCCAAAAGCCCGGCCCGGCGTTCCCCGCCGCAGCATGATGGCCCGCGGCTCTCCGGACCCGTCGGCACAGTGGTCGGCGAACACCGCCAGCGATCCCAAGGCGAAAGCCCGGGGTTAGGCTGGGGCGGTGGCCCAGGCTGCCCCGTCGCGGACCGCGCTGGTAAGGCGAGCACGCCGGATCAACCGTGAGCTGGCTCGGCTGTACCCCGATGCGCGTATCGAGCTCAATTTCACGTCTCCGCTCGAACTGCTGGTCGCGGCGATCCTGTCCGCCCAGACTACGGACCGGCGGGTCAACGAGGTAACCCGGGTGCTGTTCGCCCGGTACCGCACCGCCGCTGACTACGCCGCCGCGGACCAGGCCGAACTCGAGAAGATAATCGAGCCTACGGGGTATTTCCGTGCCAAGGCGAAGACGCTCATCAGGCTCGGCCAGGCGCTGTGCGATCGCTTCGGCGGGGAAGTTCCTGACACGCTGGAGGAGCTTGTCACCTTGCCGGGCGTTGGCCGCAAGACCGCCAACGTGGTCCTCGGCGATGCCTTCGGCAAGCCGAGCATCGTGGTGGATACTCATTTTGCGCGGCTAGCGCGGCGGTTTGGCTGGACCGCGCAGACCGACCCGGACAAGATCGAGCACGACGTCGCCGCGCTGCTGCCTCCCCGGGAGTGGACGGCGGCTTCCCACCGGGTGATCTGGCACGGTCGTCGTGTCTGTCACGCCCGCAGGCCTGCGTGCGGTGCTTGCGGGGTGGCCCGGTGGTGTCCGTCATTCGGCGCCGGTCCCACCGATGAGGCGACCGCGCGCAAGCTTGTCAAGACCGGGCCGTTTTCGTGGCCGGAGCCGGACGCCAGCGAAAGATACGGCGTCTTAGGTGTACGCAGGCAATGTGGCGGGAGCCGACGGGGTGGGCGGGCACGCGGGTGGGCGCGGGGCGCGTGCCAACCGGGCCCGACGCGCCGGGGCGTGCACGCCGGCGGGCGGTGCCGGGGTTCGGCGGGTCACGAGCGGCCGGCGGCTTTGGCTCGTCGGACCGCCTCGGGGACGCCTTCGGTGAAGGGGTCGCCGTGGCCCGGAAGCAATACGCCGACGGTGACCGCAAGCAGGGCATCCAGCGAGGCCATCGCCTGGGCGCTGCTCATGCGCAGCGCAGATGGCATGATCTGCGGGCCGACCCGGCCGGTGTAGGGATTCCAGGTGCACATGGCATCACCTGCCAGGAGCGCATTGCGCTTTTCCACCGCGATGGCGGCGCTGCCCGGAGTGTGACCAGGCGTGTGCAGTGCCCGAGGCGAACCCGGCACGTCGATGACCTCCCCGTCCGCGAAAGAGGAGACCTCCTTGACCGGGATAATCTTCACCGCACCGCGGCGGGCCAGCGAGAACGCGGTGCGGTAGAACGCATTGCGCAGCAGATAGGAGAATGTGCTGCCTTCGTTCTTCCAACCGGGCTTGCCGGTCCGGGCCGCCTCGGCGTCCGCCTGGTGAATCCACACCTGCGCGCCAGCGTCGGTCCGCGCCCGCTCGGCGAATCCCACGTGGTCCGGGTGGGCAGTCATGGCCGGGTCGGCGAGCCGGATGGCTTGAAGATCCGGCCGGGCGGCTGCCACTCACTCTGAGGCGAGAGCTACCCCAGGTCTACGGGCGACGAAGTCGAAGATGGTCAAGCCATCGTTCACCTTGAAAGGACTCGCCGCCGCTTCCTGGCGTCGGCGAAGATCCCGTCAAACGGCCTCCAGCCCGGTCTAGCCGGGGAGCGCCCCAGCGAAATCCTCTTCCCCTTAGACCTGAGCGTCACGCGCTTCCACCCTGCCAGCGGGTTCGCATGATCGAGCGGCAGGCGGCTAGCGGCTATACAGAGTCATAGGGGCGAACTTAGCTTCGATTATGATTCGCGAACCGGGTGAACCGCACCGGACGCTGCGGCACGCCCAGGTCCGCGCAGATCTCGGCGGCCAGCGCCGGGTGCGCCGTGCCGCCGAAAACCGCGATCTCACGCAACTTCGGATCCCTGCTGGGCGGCCGGCTGCCCCTCGCCCTTGTCCGCGGCCTGGCCCTTGTACGGCGGCAGGCCGAGGCACTTCCTGATCTGCTCCTGGACGATCTCGGGCGCGGGCCGCGCGTCCACGACGAAGACGTACTCCTTGCGCCGGAAAACCTCGAGGACGGACTCGGTCTGCTGGTGATACTCCCGGAGCCGGACCGCGAGCGCCTCCTCGGTGTCATCTTCCCGGGTGACCAGCTCCCCCCCGCACATGTCACACTGCCCGGGCACGGCCGGGCTGTTGGCGATCAGGTTGTAGTCCATGCCGCAGTTGCCGCACAGCCTGCGGTTGAGCACCCGGCGGCGAACTTCGCTGTCCGGCAGGTCGAGCACGATCACGCCGTCGATGTCGTAGCTCTCCAGGAAGAACTCGGCCTGCCGCCGGTTGCGCGGGAACCCGTCGATGATGAAGCCGTAGTTCCAGTCGTGCTGGGTTAGCCGGTCCCTGACCACCGATTCGGCCAGGTCGTCCCCGACCAGCTCTCCCGAGGCCATGATGCGCCGGACCTGCGCGCCCATCTTGGTGTGGTTCTGCACGTTCCAGCGGAAGATGTCACCCACGCTGATGTGCACGAGGTCCAGGTCTTCGGCCAGCATTTTGGCCTGCGTGCCCTTGCCGCTGCCTTGCACGCCCATGATCACGTATTTGCGCATGTCATCAGCCTGGCATAAGGTGCACGCTACCGTGGCAGGCGGCCAGCCATTCATTGGCCGACGGCGGATCTGGCCTCGGCTTCCACCTCGGCCCGGCCCTCCAGGCCCATGCCGCCGAACTCCCCGGTCGGCCAGGCCACCGTGATGGCCGGGCGGCGCAGGTCGCCCGCGGTCATCGCCATCGCGCCGAGGCCGTAGGCCTTGCGCAGCACCACCGCGCAGACCGGCACGGTGAGCCGGGCGCCGGCTACGAACAGCGCGCCGAAGCGCCGCACGATGGCCGTCCGCTCCGCCGCTGGCCCCACCATGAAGCCGGGCGTGTCGACCAGCGAGACGACCGGCAGCCGGTGTGCCTCGCACAGCCCCAGGAACGCCGAGGCCTTGTCGGCGGCGTCGCCGTCGATCGCCCCGCCCAGGTGCCGCGGGTTGCTGGCCAGCAGCCCGACCGCGTGCCCGCCGATGCGGGCCAGGGCCGTGCGCACCCCGATGCCGAACCCGGCCCGCAACTCGAGCGCGCTGCCCGTGTCGCAGAGGCCCTCGATGACCGGCCGCACGTCGTAGCCGCGCATCCGGTTCTCCGGGACGAGGTGACGCAGTACGCGGCCTGGGTGCTGCGCCTGGACAACATCTGCGCGATTCCGCGATCAGGCCGGCCGGAGCACGTCTACGAGAATCGCGCGGCCCTGGCGATCCACCTGGATCGCGACGCGCTGGCCGCCCTGGACGCGGAGTTCCCGCCGCCGCTGCACGCCCAGCCGCTGGAAGTGCTCTAGGCGGGGCCGGAAAGCCCCGTTAGTTAGTCGGGGGATGTGGACGGCGGCGCCGCCGGGACAGCCTTAACTGGGCGCGGTACTTCGAATGCCCCAGGGTAACGGGAAGGGATATGCGGGTGGGCATGGCACGGTGGATCCGCTTGTGGCCGGTGTACCGGCAGCTGACCGGGCCGGACCGGCTAGGCCGGGGCAAGGCCGCCGAATGCCGCCGACCGGAAACCCTGGCCCCGCGGACGGAGAGCGCGGACCGGGTGGTCAGTTCGGTGTGCCCGTACTGCGCGGTCGGCTGCGCGCAGCGCGTCTACGTCTCTACGTGACCCTGGCCTCCTCGATCCTGGGGTTCGTCACGATGTTCCAGCTGCGGGCGAATGCGCCGGGCCTGAAGTTCCGCGACTGGCTGGCCGCGATCGCCGTGCTAGCCATCGCCGGCGGCCTGGTGCTGGCCGTCGTGGTGGATCCTTTGATCGGCGCGCTTCACGGACCGTTTCCCGAGCTGTGGCTGGCCCTCGCGGCCGAGGTCGCGGTGGCCGCGCTCTTCTGCTCGACCATGCTCGTCCTGGTCGGCCGCTGGGCCATCATCCCAACCTGGACGCTGTTCGTCATCCTGGGGAACACGTCCTCGGGCGGCGCGGTGGCGCAACCGCTGCTGCCGCCGTTCTACGCCTTCATCGGCCGCTTCCTGCCCCCCGGCGCCACCGTCAGCATCGTCCGCACCGCCGTGTACTTCCGCCGCGATCAGCATCTCGCGCCGTTCATCGTCCAGGCGGTCTGGCTCGTCGGTACCCTCGCCGCGCTGCTCATCTCCGCCCGGCGGCTCGGCCGGGGACCGGCGCAGTGAGGCCACCTGGGCGACCGTGGTTACTCAGGGGTTTACTCAGGCCAAACGCGGCGGGAAGAGGCCGTGGTACTCCTCGGGCAGTTCGACGATCACGTCGAACCATTCCTTGATGCTGACCGCCTCGGCCAGCGTCGCGAAGACCGCGCGAGCATGCTCAGCGATCTCCTCGTACAGATCCGCCTCGTCCGCGTCGGCGCCTTCCCGCGCGGCTACCCGCCGCAAGAACTCCTCGAGCGGCATCCGCCGTCCGCCTGGCTTGGCCGACTCCGCTCCCCGCCGCAGTGGCGGGTGCAGCAACGGATCGAGCTGGGCGATCAGGTCCTCGACCTGGCCTGCGGCAATCCGTTCGGCCAGCGTCTCCAGTACCGCGTCGGTGGCCAGGCGCGCCGTCGTGTCGTCGACACCGAGCCGCTGCCTGACCCGGGCCCAGAACTGATCGGCCGGCATGATATCCAGGTCCCGGCGCTGCGCCTCCGCTACGAGCGGATCGAAGGTCTGCGGGAGGCTAGCCGCCAGGTGCGCCACCGCCTCGGGGCTGAGCGCGTCGCCCAGCGCGAAGAACACCGCTCGCGCATGCCGCAGGGCCGTTTCGACGTCGGTCTCCTCGCGCTTGGCCACCCGAACCAGGAACTCATCGATGTCGAACGCCTCGGCGTCCGTCTCGGTGTAGATCCACGGCTTCAGTTCGGCTGGCAGCTCCTGCACGATGTGCCGGGCCTCCCCGCGCGGCAGCCGCTCGGCCAGCGTCTGCAGCGTGGCCTGCAGGGCGCGGTCTGCCGCCTCGCTACCTATGCCGCCCGACGCCTGCCGGACTACCGCGACGATCTCCTCGTACTCCATCCCAGCTCTCCCCGGAATGCGGTCAGCCTGACGGCCGAGACTGGCGTGTGCTGTATGTTCCCGCGGCGCTACATCTCGTGCATGCGTATGTAGCGTTTGATGTCGGGCAAGGTCGCGATTACCAGGCAGATCATGGCCGCGAAAACCAGGCCAAACGGCACGATCCACAGCCTCTTCATGACCACCTCCTGCGACTCAGTCTTAGCTCACCAAGGCGCGGTTGTATCCCCCAATTTGTTAGGTCTCCGTCGGCCTGGCCTGGTGGTCCCGCGGCGCCGGCGGACGCCCGCGGCGCCGCGGGCCAGGACATGACCGAGCCTTAGCCGTCCAGCGGCTATACCTCGATGATCTCGATGATGACCGCGTCCGAATCGTCGTAATCCTGGTCCGGGATCCGCAGGAGCGCCTCGATGACCGGCAATGCGGCGTCCTGGTCCCGTGCGTGCGCCACGAGGTCGTCACGGCTGGCCGGATAGCTGGCCCCCTTGAGAATCTCCTGCGCGAGCTCCCCGAAGGCCTTGCTGACATCGGTTGGCCGCGAATACTGCTGGTCCGGGAGACGAGTTAGGGTGCCGATAACCCGCTCGCACTCGCTCTGCGCGTCACCGGTAGCCTGCTCGCACTGGCTTCGGACGTGCGCGACAAGCTGGTCTTTCGTGGCCGGGTAGTCGACGCCGTGCAGGTAACGCTGGAGCACGGCTGGACTGGGTAGTGAGTTCTCAGTCAATGGTGATTCCCCTTAGTTGCTAGAGCTCCGATTGACGGCTGCTCTGACCTGGCCCCGCGCAGCGCCCCCGCCCGCGCCGACTTATCGCGCCGGGCTTACTGAACTCAGCCTTCCACCGCGCCGAAACGGCCGTATCCCCTATCCGGGGGGTTCCGCAGTAGGCGCTCCCGACCCGTCGGCCAGGCCTAAAGACATTAGTGGCCGAACGGGCCGAGGTTCCACGCCCCGGCCACGGACTTAAACGCACCCGAGGACTACCACCGAGCCCGATGCGACGTAACTCCAGCACCGTGGTGGTCCTGGCCGGTTGATGCAGCGTGTCACCCGGCCAGAACGTCCGCATCCCCCCGTCCGAGTGGTTCCTGCCGGGTTAACTGCCGTCAGCTGACATCGCGATGGCGGGGTTATCTCTCGACTCGCCGCTGCTTCCGGCGTCGGCGAAGATCCGGTCAAACGGCCTCCAGCCCGGTCCAGCCGGAGAACGCCCAACGAAATTCTCTTCCGCCACCTACGTGAGCGTCTCGCGCTTCCGGCCTGCCAGCGGGTGCGCATGACCGAGCGGCAGGTAGCTAGCAGCGAAGCTGAGTCATAGGGCGTACGTAGCTTCGATTCTGAGTCGACGGGCGGGGTCGACCGGGATAGTGGATTTGATCAGCCCCGTATCGTCGGGTTCCGGCTTAAGTCCAGGGCAGCGGGCCAGTGCCCCGAGGCCGGGGATCAGGCAGTAGCGGCCCGATGTCGGGTGCAGGGAATTCGGGCCCTCGCCGGCTGCCAGAGCCTGCTTCGATTGCCGCGGCGACCGCGAGCGTTGCGTGCACCTGGGCGACGGCAGCCCAGACGGCGGCGGCGGCCTGCTCGTCGCCTTGGCCGAGGCGGTTATGCGCCTCCTCGGCGAGTTGCTCGGCGCGGAGGAAGTGTTCCGATCCGGTCATTGGTCCTCCAGTTGTACACGTTTTGGTCCTGCCCTGCCGAGTACGGGCGGCTGGCACGGTGCTTAGGCGCGGGTGGGCGCACATATCGTCCGGTTCTGAACCGGCTGGCCGGATCATGGGCCGTGCGCTCAGGTGCGACCTCATCGAGGTCATCCTGCGTGAGCTGCGCTGACACGGCGGGCCGCCATCGACCTCGGCGTGCGGGCCGGGCGGCCGGCTCGGTAAGTTTCTGATAGCCTCGCCCCCCAGTCGGATGCTCGCATCCTCAGGCCAGCTAGTCCTGCGCGTCAGTCACCCATGGGAGTGACAAGGCGGCGGAACAACCTTTCTGCGGCCCGCCGAGCGGCCGTTCTCCTGTCCCTGGACCCCAGGAGCGCCTCCGGTCGCGGAACAGCCGGTCAAGCATGATTTAGACCTTGCCTGCGACCTAGCGGATCACGCGGCGGGAGGGCCGGGCCCGGCACCCTGATCGTCACGGGTGATAATGGTGCCGTCCTCTTTTTCCGCCAGTTTTCCGCCAGCGCCGGACCGCGCGAGAGGGGATGACCCGCGGCGGCGCATCCCGCGAGCGCCGACTCTGCTGGGGACTCCATGCCGCCTGAAGTTGAAGCCAAGCTGATCGCGCCGGGCGAGCTGCGCTTGCCCGATCTGAGCGGCCTCGTCGAGGCAGCGACCGCGGTGCGGCTCCCCGACCGCCACCTTGACGCCATCTACTACGACACGGCCGACTTTGGTCTCGTCCGGAACGGAATCACGCTCCGCTATCGTTCCGGTGAGGACGGGCCGCCGTGGACAGTGAAACTCCCCGAGGCCAGTTCTGGCGCCGTGCTCCGCCGCCGTGAGGTCAGCTTTGACGGCGCACCCAGGCGGGTTCCGTCTCAGGCCGCCGACCTGGTCCGCGCCTATACGCGGTGCCGTCCGCTGGTGCGCGTGGCCCGTCTGAGAACCGACCGCACGCCCGTCGAGATCCGCGGTCCCGATGGCGGGCGCCTAGCCGAGATCACCGACGACAGGGTCGCCGTGTACGGCGAACGCGGACGGCAGACGGGAGGCTTCCGCGAGATCGAAATCGAAGTCCGGGCCGAAGGGCGCGTCGGCCGCCGCCTGATGCGTGCCGCGGTCAGCCGGCTCGTGGCAGCCGGATGCCGGGCTGAGCCGCCCATCCCCAAGGTGATCCGGGCACTTGGCCAGCCAGCGTCCGGGCCGCCCGATGTCGTCGTGCCGCCGATAGGGGCTGATGCGACCGTCAGTACGCTGATCCGTTACGCCACCTCCCGGTCGGTCACCCAGATCCTGCGTCATGACCCTGGGGTTCGCCTTGGCGAGGATCCCGAAGACGTCCATCAGTTCCGCGTCGCCACCCGCAGGCTCCGGTCCGACCTGCGCACGTTCGCCCCGTTCCTGGACCCGGAGCCTGTCAGCGAGGTGCGCGGCAGGCTGCGCCTGCTGGGCGCCAAGGCCGGGGCCGCACGCGACACCGACGTCCTCGCCGACCGCCTCAAGGCTAAGGCGGACATGCTGCCCGAACAGGACGCCGCCGGCGTCGGACAGCTCCTTCACCGCCTGGACGACCAGGCGCGCGAGGCTCGCTCCGCGCTCCTGCAGGAGCTCCGCAGCCCCAGCTACGATCAGCTGCTGGACACCCTCGTAGATATCGCCGCGCGGCCGCCGATCGCCACCGAGCCGCCCGGCCTGGCCGGCCAGCGGGCCGCCGATCTGGCCGCCGGCTTGATCCGGCGACCCTGGCGACGGCTGAAACGCGCCGCCAAGGCCCTCGAAAGGCACTCACCCGACACCCAGTGGCACGCCGTCCGCATCCGGGCCAAGCAATGCCGCTACGCGGCCGAGGCCGTCGCACCGGTCTACGGCCCCCAGGCCAGGCGGTTCGCCGCGTCCGTCGCCGCGGTCCAGGACATACTCGGCGATCACCAAGACACCGTTGTCGCCGAGGCATGGCTGCGCAACACGGGCGCCGCTCTCACTCCCGCATGCGTCGCGGCCGGAGAACTGATCACTTCGATGCGCCTGGAACGGGCCAGGCTGCGCTCGAAGTGGCCGAAGGCCTGGAAACGCGCATCGGCCCGCAAGCTGCACCGCTGGCTGGGAAAAGGCCGTCGCCACAGCGAACCCCGGCAGAGCATCCCCGCGGCGCCGCCTGCTGGGCAACCCCTCGCCAGAACCGGAGAGGCCGGGCTGGTCCCCTCACATCGTTGAATCTGCCGCGTGCCTATGCCGCGGGAGCCGGGCTTGCCAGGTTATCCCAGCATCTCGATCTTCCACGCCTCACGGGGAAGAACGCTAGCAGTTCAGGGGATGCCCGTTAGCGTCTAGTCCCGCGAGCATGGCTGGTAGCGACGTGGGTCGGCGAGTTCGACCGTTGACTGAGTTTCTCAGGCTGCCGAAGGCAGCCGGCATGGGACGTTGGCAATGACCCTGAGAAGGCTGGCACTGAAGTGGCGAGCCACGTCCCGGCGTTATCCGCAAGGCACCAGAAGGAAGGCAAAATGCCATGAAGCGGACCCATGCGCTGCACGACGCGGGCCAGAGCATCTGGCTGGACAACATCACCCGAACCCTGCTCGATACAGGCATCCTGGATCGCTACATCGCCAGGTACTCGGTGACCGGGCTCACCTCCAACCCGACCATCCTTGACAATGCGATCAAGGAGGGCACGGACTACGACGCCGACATCGCCGCCCGCAAGGCCACCGGCGCCTCCGACGAGGAGGTGGTCTTCGACCTTGCCCTGGCCGACCTGCGCCGGGCTGCAGATAAGCTCGCCCCCATCTATGCCCGCACCGACGGGGTAGACGGCTGGGTGTCGCTGGAGGTATCCCCGCTGCTGGCCCACAACGCCCAACGCACCATCGAGGAGGCCACGGCCCTGTGCCGCAAGGGCGCCCGGGGCAACCTGTTCATCAAGATCCCGGGAACCGCCGAGAGCCTGCCCGCCATTGAGGAATGCATCTATTCCAGGTCCCGGTCAACGTGACGCTACTGTTCTCTGCGGAACAGTATGAAGCAGCGGCCGAAGCCTACCTACGTGGCGTGGAGCGCCGGATCCAGGCAGGCAAGAACCCGGCCGTGGCCTCGGTCGCCTCGCTGTTCGTGTCCCGGTGGGACAAGGCGGTGGCCGGGCGGGTACCGGAGGAACTGCGCGACCGGCTGGGCATCGCCGTGGCCAAGCAGGCCTACCGGGCCTACCGCGAGCTGCTGGACTCCCCGCGCTGGGGGCGGCTGGCCAACGAAGGCGCGCGGCCGCAGCGG
>Ga0310037_10001540_pt1 | contig 12584 bp, 9 predicted proteins | sample Sb_taG_11_FD_200239 | JGI IMG/M metagenome (GOLD analysis project Ga0310037, IMG submission 200239) | Peat soil microbial communities from Weissenstadt, Germany - Sb_50d_3_AS metaG (v2) (version 2) | ecosystem: Environmental > Terrestrial > Soil > Wetlands > Peat | place: Germany: Weissenstadt...
TTCCGCGCCGTTTCCGGCGCGGCCTCCCGGCGACCGCTCGTCAGCCGGCTGTGACGGGCCGGACCCGCCCGGTTCTAGTCAGGCCCCAGCCTGGCGGCCCGTTCTTCCGGGAGCTCCCCGGTGATAGCCGGATCATCGCCACGTGCCTACAAGCCTAGCCGCTGCGCCGGTATTCCGTGCGCGCCGATCGCCGCGGACGCGTACGCGCCGGATCCGCGCGGACGGCTGCGGGCGCGGGCACCACGGCCCGTTCGGCCGAAAATCAGGGTGCGGCGAGCCAGGCGTCGATCCCGGCCAGCAGCCGCGCCCGCAGCGGGTCGGGCGCGACCGAGCCGAGCACCGAGGTGCGGGCCAGGTCGGCCAGCTCGGCGTCGCCGAACCCGTGCGCGTACCGGGCGATCTCGTACTGGGCGGCCAGCCGCGGGCCGAACAGCAGCGGGTCGTCGGCACCGAGCGCGACCGGCACGCCCGCCTCGAACAGCTGGCGGAGCGGGACCCGCGACGGGGCCGGCACGACGCCGAGGGCGACGTTGGAGGACGGGCAGACCTCGCAGGTGACCCCCTCGGCGGCCAGCCGCTTGACCACGGCCGGGTCTTCGGCGGCGCGGACCCCGTGGCCGATCCGGTCGGCGTGCAGGTCATCCAGGCAGGCCGCCACGCTGGCCGGGCCGGCCAGCTCGCCGCCGTGCGGGACCAGGAGCAGCCCGGCTCGTTCGGCGATCCGGAACGCGCGGGCGAAGTCCTGCGCGGGACCGCGCCGCTCGTCGTTGGACAGGCCGAAGCCGGTCACCCCGCGGCCCGCGTACTGGGCGGCCAGCCGGGCCAGGGTCCTGGCCCCCAGCGGGTGCTTGGTCCGGTTGGCCGCGACGATGAGGCCGATCCCCACGCCGGTGGCGCGCGACGCGGCCGCGGCCGCGTCGAGCGCGAGCTCGACCACGGCCGTGACCCCGCCGAACCGCGCGGCGTAGCCGTCCGGGTCGAGCTGGATCTCCAGCCAGCCCGAGCCCTCGGCCCGTTCGTCCTCGGCGGTCTCGGTCAGCAGCCGCCGCACGTCGGCCGGGGTGCGCAGCACCGAACGGGCCATGTCGTACAGCCGCTGGAACCGGAACCAGCCGCGTTCGTCGGTCCCGCTCAGCTGCGGCGGCCAGTCCTCGGTCAGCGCCGGCGGCAGCCGGATGCCGTGGCGGTCAGCCAGATCGACCAGCGTCGCGTGCCGCATGGCTCCGGTCAGGTGCAGGTGCAGGTGCGCCTTCGGGAGCGTGGCCAGCGACCGTGTCATCCGCTCAGTGTGCCTCCCCTACCTGGCGTCGGCGAGCAGCTTCGCCATCCGGGTGATGCCCTCTTCGAGGTCGGCGTCGCCCAGCGCGCAGGAAAGCCGGAAATATCCCGGCGTGCCGAACGCCTCGCCGGGGACCACCGCCACCTCGGCCTCGTCCAGGATGAGCCCGGCCAGTTCGGCCGAGGTCTGCGGCCGGCGGCCGGCGATCTCCCGGCCCAGCAGGCTCTTGACGCTGGGGTAGCAGTAGAACGCGCCCTGCGGCTCCGGGCAGATCACGCCCGGGATCTCGTTCAGCATCCGGGTCATCGTCAGCCGCCGCCGGTCGAACGCCGCACGCATGGCCTCGACCGCGGACAGGTCCCCGGACACGGCCGCCAGCGCCGCCGCCTGGGCCACGTTGCACACGTTGGAGGTCGCGTGGCTCTGCAGGTTCGCGGCGGCGCCGATCACGTCCTTGGGGCCGATCATCCAGCCGACCCGCCAGCCGGTCATCGCATAGGTCTTGGCCACGCCGTTCAGCACCACGCAGGTGTCGGCGAGGCGCGGGGCCCGGACCGGGATCGAGGAGAAGACCGCGTCGCCGTAGACCAGGTGCTCGTAGATCTCGTCGGTGATCACCCACAGGCCGTGCCCGGCCGCCCACTCACCGATGGCGGCGACCTGATCCGGCGGGTAGACCGCCCCGGTCGGGTTGGACGGCGACACGAACAGCAGGATCTTGGTCATTTCCGTGCGGGCCGCCTCCAGGTCCTCGACCGAGGCCAGGTACCCGGAGCGCTCGTCGGTCAGCACCGGCCGCATCACGCCGCCGGCCAGCGCGATGACTTCGGGATAGGTGGTCCAGTAGGGGGCGGGCACGATGACCTCGTCGCCGGGGTCGAGCAGGGTGGCGAACGCCTCGTACACCGCCTGCTTGCCGCCGTTGGTCACCAGGACCTGGCCGGGTTCCACCTGGTAGCCCGAGTCCCTGGCGGTCTTGGCCGCGATCGCCTCGCGGAGTTCGGGCAGTCCGGCGGCGGGGGTGTACTTGTGGAAACGCGGCTGTTCGCAGGCTCGCTGGGCGGCCTCGACGATGTAGGGCGGCGTCGGGAAGTCCGGCTCCCCGGCACCGAAGCCGATGACCGGCCGGCCTGCCGCCTTGAGCGCCTTGGCCTTGGCGTCCACGGCCAGCGTGGCGGATTCGGAGATGGCGGACACGCGCGCGGAGACTCTGCTTGACATGGGCTCCATTGTGCCTTGTGATTTCGGGGGGACGAACCCGTTAAACCCCCCGAATCCCCCCGCTCCTGGGGGGGATGTCATCCCCCCAGATCCCCCTGGCCCCCCTGGGCCAGCCCCCAGACCCCCTGGCCCCCTGGGCCATCCCCAGACCCCTCCGGGCGGGCGGGTTCGACTCGGGGGGCTAATGGACGTACACTGCTTGGACCGGCAGCCGAGCTGTCGTTGCGGCAGCGTGCCCGTGTGCGTGTGCAGCGGTGCATGTTGTCGAGAAGATAGCGTGTTGAGCGGTATGTGCTGTGAGAAGCAGTCGTGCTTCAAGAGCTTTTAAGCAGAGGGCAGTAGCTCAATTGGCCAGAGTCCCGGTCTCCAAAACCGGTGGTTGGGGGTTCGAGTCCCTCCTGCCCTGCGAGTGTGGTCTGGATCTACGGGTCCGGGTCGCGCTGCCGGCGGACGTATAGGTGAGGTTATGGCGACTCAGACACGCGGCGAGGCTCCGGAGAAACGGAGCGGAGGCGGGCGCGCGCCCAAGCGCCGGAGCCGTACTACCCCCGCCCTGTTCTTCCGGCAGATGGTCGGCGAGCTCCGGAAGGTGATCTGGCCGACCCGCAAGGAGCTGGTCACCTACACGGTGGTGTGCCTGGTTTTCGTGGCCGTCATGGTGGCCATCGTGACGAGCCTGGACTACGGGTTCACCAAGCTGGTGTTCTGGATGTTCGGCTAGGCGGTTCCCCAGGGTCTAATCCCCGCCGCGAGCGGGGCCCGGGACTGCCGGCCGGTGGTCGCGCCCGCCGGGCGCGACGCCATGACCATGCCAGATGGTCTCGGCTTTGAGAAAGAGAAGAGAGCGATCGTGTCCGGAACCCAAGCTAGATCCGCGGCGACGGACGCAGAACCAGACGCGGAAACCGGGGAGGCCGATGAGGTGAGCGACTACAGCGAAGATGCCGACGGGTTCGACGCCCCCGGCCCCTCGGACGATGTCGCCGTGCCGGACGATGTCGCCACGCCGGACGATGTCGCCACGCCGGACGATGTCGCCACGCCGGACGATGTCGCCACGCCGGACGATGTCGCCACGCCGGACGATGTCGCCGTGCCGGACGAGGGCGGTGCCCAGGCCGAGGGCGGTGCGGAATCTCCGGCTGACGGTACGGCTGACGGCGCACTGGAAGAGTTCATGCGGGAACTGCGCATGCTGCCGGGCGACTGGTACGTGGTGCACTCCTACGCCGGTTACGAGAACCGGGTGAAGACGAACCTGGAGAGCCGCATCCAGTCGCTCAACATGGAGGACTACATCTTCCAGATCGAGGTGCCCGTCCACCAGGTGACCGAGATCAAGGGCGGCAAGCGGCAGCAGGTCTCGGAGAAGGTCCTGCCCGGTTACATCCTGGTGCGGATGGACCTGACCGACGAGTCGTGGGCGGTGGTGCGCAACACGCCGGGCGTGACCGGCTTCGTCGGCCTGTCCAGCCGGCCCTCGCCGCTGCAGCTGAACGAGGTGGCCGGCCTGCTGGCTCCCGAGCCCGAGCCCGGCGCGAAGCAGGCCGAGACCGCCCGCACCTCCACGCCGGACTTCGAGGTCGGCGAGTCGGTTACCGTGATGGACGGGCCGTTCGCCACTCTGCCCGCCACCGTGAACGAGATCAACCCGGAAGCCCAGAAGCTCAAGGTGCTGGTCTCGATCTTCGGTCGCGAGACGCCCGTCGAGCTGTCGTTTGACCAGGTAACAAAGATCTAAGTGAGGAAATAATCCCATGCCGCCAAGAAGGAAGAGGCTGGCCGCCGTCGTCAAGGTCCAGCTGCCGGCCGGCCAGGCCACCCCGGCCCCCCCGGTCGGTACCGCCCTGGGCCCGCACGGCGTGAACATCATGGATTTCGTCAAGCAGTACAACGCGGCGACGGAAAGCCAGCGGGGCAACATCATCCCGGTCGAGATCTCCATCTACGAGGACCGGACCTTCACGTTTGTCACCAAGACGCCGCCCGCTCCCGAGCTGATCAAGAAGGCCGCGGGCGTGGACAAGGGCAGCGCCGAGCCGCACAAGACCAAGGTCGGCAGCATCACCAAGGCCCAGGTCCGCGACATCGCGCAGACCAAGATGCCGGACCTGAACGCCACCACGATCGAGGCGGCGGAGAAGATCATCGCCGGGACCGCCCGCTCCATGGGCGTCAGGGTCGAAGGCTGACGGCACCTGCGGGAACAGCGCGCCGCCGGCGTTTGTTGTATGTGAACACGAATTTCAAACCAGTGGCAGGGCCTGGCGCGGCCCGCTGACCACGACCTCCACATCGAGGAGACAGGCAATGAAGCGCAGCAAGGCCTACCGCCAGGCCAGTGAGCAGATCGACCGCGAGCGGCTGTACAGCCCGGCCGAGGCGGTCACGATCGCCAAGGCGAACCAGGTCACCAAGTTCGATCCCACCGTCGAGGTGGCATTGCGGCTGGGCGTCGACCCGCGCAAGCAGGACCAGATGGTCCGCGGCACGGTCAACCTGCCGAACGGCACCGGCAAGACGGCCCGCGTCCTCGTCTTCGCCGCCGGCGACCGGGCCGAGGAGGCCCGCGCGGCCGGGGCGGACTACGTCGGCTCCGACGACCTGATCGAGCGTATCCAGGGCGGCTTCCTCGACTTCGACGCGGTGGTGGCGACGCCCGACCTGATGGGCAAGGTCGGCCGGATCGGCCGGGTGCTCGGTCCGCGCGGCCTGATGCCGAACCCGAAGACCGGGACGGTGACCGCGGACGTCGGCAAGGCGGTCAGCGAGATCAAGGGCGGCAAGATCGCGTTCCGGGTGGACAAGCACGGCAACCTGCACTTCGTGATCGGCAAGGCCTCGTTCGCCCCGGGCGCGCTGCTGGAGAACTACGCCGCGGCCCTGGACGAGGTGATCAGGCTCAAGCCCGCCGCCGCCAAGGGCCGGTACCTGAGGAAGATCACCTTCACCACCTCGATGGGTCCCGGCATCCCGGTGGACCCCAGCAAGACCCGGAACCTCGTAGACGAGCTGGCCGAAACCCCCGCCTGACCCTCGCAGCACTCCGCAGCGGCGGGCCCCGGTGCGGGTGCCCGCCGCTTCGTTTCATTATCGTGGAGCTTTTAATACTCCATGGAGTAGCGAACCCTTCATGGAAAACACCGATTTGGAGCTGCACACGCGGGTTCGTATCCTGTAAGCGCCGAAGACCGCTGGATGCCGCCGCTCGCGCGGCGGCCGAAGGCTCCGGGCCAGGGTCACCACGACCCGTTCCGGACATCCCGCGCAGGTGAACTGAGCTGTACCGGCTGCGCCCGCAAAGGGCTGGCCGATGCCGCCCCGTGCGCCTCGCGCCGGGGCGTTTTTCGTGTCTCCGGCGGCTTACGTAGACCGAGCACACCGAGAGGAGGCACATGGCTAACGCCGAGAAGGTAGCCGCGGTCGCGGAGCTCACCGAGCGGTTCAGGGACTCGTCCGGCGCGGTGCTGACCGAGTACCGCGGGCTCACCGTGGCCCAGCTCGCCGAGCTGCGCAGATCGCTCGGGGACAACGCCACGTTCGCCGTGGTGAAGAACACGCTGACCAGGATCGCGGTCACCGAGGCGGGGCTGTCCGCTCAGCTCTCGCCGCTGCTGTCCGGCCCGTCGGCGGTCGCGTTCGTCGACGGCGACGTGGTCGAGGCCGCGAAGGGGCTGCGCGATTTCGCCCGGGCGAACCCGCTGCTGGTCATCAAGGGCGGCGTGCTTGACGGCAAGGCGATCTCCTCAGCGGAGATCGTCAAGCTGGCCGACCTGGAACCGCGGGAGGTGCTGCTGGCCAAGCTGGCCGGCGCCATGAAGGCGTCGCTGGCCGGCGCCGCCGCCACGTTCAACGCGCTTCCCGTCCAGATGGCACAGCTCGCCGAGGCGCTGCGCACCAAGCGCGAGGCGGCCGAGCCGGCTGGGGCGGCCGAGGCGGCCGAGCCGGCTGGGGCGGTCGAGGCCCCCGAGGCCCCCGAGGGGGCCGGGGACGGAACCACGGCCGACGAAGGCTGACCAAAGACCCCACCTGAGCAAAACTTCGAGGAACGAGGAAACCACCACCATGGCGAAGATGAGTAGCGCCGACCTGCTTGAGGCGTTCAAGGAGATGACCCTCCTGGAGCTGTCCGAGTTCGTCAAGCAGTTCGAGGAGACGTTCGACGTGAAGGCGGCCGCGCCCGTCGCGGTGGCCGCCCCCGCGGCCGGCGGCGCCGCCGGCGGCGAGGCCGAGCAGGCCGAGGAGCAGGACGAGTTCGACGTCATCCTCGAGGCCGCGGGCGACAAGAAGATCCAGGTCATCAAGGAGGTGCGCAGCCTGACCAGCCTGGGCCTCAAGGAGGCCAAGGACCTAGTGGACGGCGCGCCCAAGACGGTGCTGGAGAAGGTCAACAAGGAGAGCGCGGACAAGGCGCGGGCGGCCCTGGAGGGCGCCGGCGCTACCGTTACCGTCAAGTAGCGGCCAGCGCGAGCGACACCGACCCGGGCTGACGGTCACCGACGTGACCCGAGGCCCGGGTCGCGCATGCCAGGGGAAAAACGCGTCCAGGGGACCCCGGAGCCAGAGGCGAAATAAACTTCTACCCCAGTGTGTTACCACGTACACCTACCACCGCATGTGGCGTCCATCACGCAAGCAATCTGCCCCGACTGTCCGGTTTAGGACTTGACGTTTGGCCGCGGAAGAGCGATGCTGCGGAGCAACCGTGAACATCATAGTAGCGTACAGTTGACAAGCGGTGTGCCTTCCGGCTACACTGCTAGTTTGCGCTGCACTCTGACGTCCTCGGTTCCCACCTCGCGCTTACGGGGTATTTGCCGCGGGGCGTTTGGCGTGCGTGCGGTGATATTTCCGCGACAAGTTCGGAAGGACCCCTGTTGGCAGCATCGCGCAGCGCCTCCGCAGTCACTACCTCCGCAGCGAATTCCGGTCTCCGGCGCGTGTCCTTCGCGCGCATCACCGAGCCGCTCAAGGTACCAGATCTGCTCGCCCTGCAGACCGAGTCGTTCGACTGGCTGCTGGGCAACGAGAGGTGGCAGGCCCGCATCAGCGAAGCCAGGGCAGCCGGGCACACCAACGTGCCCGAGCAGTCTGGCCTCGAGGAGATCTTCGAGGAGATCAGCCCGATCGAAGACTTCTCCGGCACCATGTCGCTCTCGTTCCGTGATCACCGGTTCGAGCCGCCCAAGTACTCCTCCGAGGAGTGCAAGGACAAGGACATGACGTTCTCCGCCCCGATGTTCGTGACGGCGGAGTTCATCAACAACACCACTGGCGAGATCAAGAGCCAGACCGTGTTCATGGGCGACTTCCCGCTCATGTCAGCCAAGGGCACCTTCATCATCAACGGCACCGAGCGCGTCGTGGTCAGCCAGCTGGTGCGCTCGCCGGGCGTCTACTTCGACCGCCAGGTCGACAAGACCAGCGACAAGGACATCTACTCCTGCAAGGTGATCCCCAGCCGGGGCGCCTGGCTGGAGTTCGAGATCGACAAGCGCGACAGCGTGGGCGTCCGCATCGACCGCAAGCGCAAGCAGAGCGTCACCGTGCTGCTGAAGGCGCTGGGCTGGGACGACGCCAAGATCCTCGACCGGTTCGGCGGGTACGAGTCGATGCGCGCGACCCTGGAGAAGGACCACACGGCCGGCCAGGACGAGGCGCTGCTGGACATCTACCGCAAGCTGCGGCCGGGTGAGCCGCCGACGCGCGAGTCGGCCCAGGCGCTGCTGGAGAACCTGTACTTCAACCCGAAGCGGTACGACCTGGCCAAGGTGGGCCGCTACAAGGTCAACCGGAAGCTCGGCCTGGACCTGCCGATCCGGCAGGGCACGCTCAGCGAGGCGGACATCGTCTCCACCATCGACTACCTGGTCCGGCTGCACGCCGGCGAGGAGGAGATGATCTCCGGCGAGCAGATCCTGCCGCTGGAGACCGACGACATCGACCACTTCGGCAACCGGCGGCTGCGGACCGTGGGCGAGCTGATCCAGAACCAGGTCCGGCTGGGCCTGGCCCGGATGGAACGCGTGGTCCGGGAGCGGATGACGACCCAGGACGTCGAGGCGATCACGCCGCAGACCCTGATCAACATCCGCCCGGTGGTGGCGTCCATCAAGGAGTTCTTCGGCACCAGCCAGCTCTCCCAGTTCATGGACCAGACCAACCCGCTGGCGGGCCTGACCCACAAGCGCCGGCTGAGCGCGCTGGGCCCGGGCGGCCTGTCCCGCGAGCGGGCGGGCTTCGAGGTCCGGGACGTGCACCCCAGCCACTACGGCCGGATGTGCCCGATCGAAACGCCTGAGGGGCCGAACATCGGCCTGATCGGCAGCCTGTCCAGCTACGCCAGGGTGAACCCGTTCGGCTTCGTGGAGACGCCGTACCGCAAGGTCGTCGACGGTGTGGTGACCGACCAGATCGATTACCTGACCGCCGACGAGGAAGACCGGCACGTCATCGCGCAGGCCAACACGCCGCTGCAGGCCGACGGGACCATCGCGGAGAACCGCGTGCTGGTCCGCCGCAAGGGCGGCGAGGTGGACTATATCCCGCCGGACGAGGTCGACTACATGGACGTGTCCGCGCGGCAGATGGTGTCCGTGGCCACCGCCATGATCCCGTTCCTCGAGCACGACGACGCCAACCGCGCGCTGATGGGCTCGAACATGCAGCGCCAGTCGGTGCCGCTCCTCCGGTCCGAGGCCCCGGTGGTCGGGACCGGCATGGAGTACCGCGCCGCCACCGACGCGGGCGACGTGATCCTGGCCGAGAAGGCCGGCGTGGTCGAGGAGTCCAGCGCGGATCTGGTCACCGTAATGAACGACGACGGCACCCGGACCACCTATCGCGTGCTGAAGTTCGATCGGTCCAACCAGGGCACCTGCTTCAACCAGAAGCCGGTTGTCGAGGAGGGCGACCGCGTGGAGGTGGGCCAGGTGCTGGCCGACGGCCCGTGCACCGACCACGGCGAGATGGCGCTGGGCAAGAACCTGCTCGCCGCGTTCATGCCGTGGGAGGGCCACAACTACGAGGACGCCATCATCCTGTCCCAGCGGCTGGTCCAGGACGACGTGCTGAGCAGCATCCACATCGAGGAACACGAGGTCGACGCCCGCGACACCAAGCTGGGCCCGGAGGAGATCACCAGGGACATCCCCAACGTCTCCGATGAGGTCCTGGCCGATCTCGACGAGCGCGGCATCATCAGGATCGGCGCCGAGGTCGTCAACGGCGACATCCTGGTCGGCAAGGTCACGCCCAAGGGCGAGACGGAGCTGACGCCCGAGGAGCGGCTGCTGCGCGCGATCTTCGGCGAGAAGGCCCGCGAGGTCCGCGACACCAGCCTGAAGGTCCCGCACGGTGAGGAGGGCAAGGTCATCGGCGTCCGGGTGTTCACCCGCGAGGACGGCGACGAGCTGCCGCCGGGCGTGAACGAGCTGGTCCGGGTGTATGTGGCCCAGAAGCGCAAGATCACCGACGGCGACAAGCTGGCCGGCCGGCACGGGAACAAGGGCGTGATCGCGAAGATCCTGCCGGTGGAGGACATGCCGTTCCTCGAGGACGGCACCGCGGTGGACATCGTGCTCAACCCGCTCGGCGTCCCGGGCCGGATGAACGTCGGCCAGGTCCTGGAGACCCACCTCGGGTGGGTGGCCAAGGCCGGCTGGCAGGTCGACGGCGGTGAGGCCGAGTGGAAGGAGCGCCTGCGCACGGTGGGCGCGGACGCCGCGCCCGCGGGCACGCCGGTCGCCACGCCGGTCTTCGACGGGGCCCGGGAAGAGGAGATCACCGGCCTGCTCGGCAGCACGCTGCCGAACCGGGACGGCCACCGCCTGGTGGGGCCGAACGGTAAGGCCAGGTTGTTCGACGGCCGGACCGGCGAGCCCTTCAAGGACCCGATCGCGGTCGGCTACATCTACATCCTCAAGCTCCTGCACCTGGTGGACGACAAGATCCACGCGCGGAGCACCGGCCCGTACTCGATGATCACCCAGCAGCCGCTGGGCGGGAAGGCGCAGTTCGGCGGGCAGCGCTTCGGCGAGATGGAGGTGTGGGCCCTGGAGGCCTACGGCGCCGCCTACGCGCTGCAGGAACTGCTCACTATCAAGTCCGACGACGTGCTCGGCCGGGTCAAGGTGTACGAGGCGATCGTCAAGGGAGAGAACGTGCCCGAACCGGGCATCCCGGAGAGCTTCAAGGTGCTGATCAAGGAAATGCAATCGCTGTGCCTCAACGTCGAGGTGCTGTCCAGCGACGGTGCCGCGATCGAGATGCGCGACACCGACGAGGATGTCTTCCGCGCGGCCGAGGAACTCGGCATCGACCTGTCCCGGCGCGAGCCGAGCAGCGTCGAAGAGGTCTGATCGAGAAGGGGGTTTTACACCATGCTAGACGTCAACTTCTTCGACGACCTGCGCATCGGCCTCGCCACCGCCGAGGACATCAGGCAGTGGTCGCACGGTGAGGTCAAGAAGCCGGAGACCATCAACTACCGCACGCTCAAGCCGGAGAAGGACGGGCTGTTCTGCGAGAAGATCTTCGGCCCGACCCGGGACTGGGAGTGCTACTGCGGCAAGTACAAGCGCGTCAGGTTCAAGGGCATCATCTGCGAGCGCTGCGGCGTGGAAGTCACCCGCGCCAAGGTGCGGCGGGAGCGGATGGGCCACATCGAGCTGGCCGCGCCGGTCACGCACATCTGGTACTTCAAGGGCGTGCCGAGCCGGCTGGGCTACCTGCTGGACCTGGCGCCGAAGGACCTGGAGAAGGTCATCTACTTCGCCGCCTACATGATCACCTACGTGGACGACGACGCGCGTGCGCGTGACCTGCCGAGCCTGGAGGCCAGGATCTCGGTCGAGCGGCAGCAGCTCGAGCAGCGCCGCGACGCCGACGTCGAGGCGCGCCAGGCCAAGCTCGAGGCCGACCTGGCCGAGCTGGAGGCACAGGGCGCCAAGAGCGACGCCAAGCGGAAGCTGCGCGAATCGGCCGACCGCGAGTGCAAGCAGATCAGGGACCGCGCGGGCAAGGAGATCGACCGCCTGGAGGAGGTCTGGAGCAGGTTCAAGAACCTGAAGGTCCAGGACCTCGAGGGCGACGAGCTGCTGTACCGCGAGATGCGGGACCGGTTCGGCCGGTACTTCCGCGGCGGCATGGGCGCCCAGGCCATCCAGGACCGGCTGGCCAGCTTCGACCTGGAGGCCGAGGCGCAGAACCTGCGCGACACCATCAGGACGGGCAAGGGCCAGAAGAAGGCCCGCGCGCTCAAGCGGCTGAAGGTGGTCAGCGCGTTCCTCAACACGCGCAACTCGCCCATGGGCATGGTCCTCGACTGCATCCCGGTGATCCCGCCGGACCTGCGGCCGATGGTCCAGCTGGACGGCGGCCGGTTCGCGACCAGCGACCTCAACGACCTGTACCGCCGGGTGATCAACCGGAACAACCGGCTGAAGAGGCTGCTCGATCTCGGCGCGCCCGAGATCATCGTGAACAACGAGAAGCGCATGCTGCAGGAGGCCGTGGACAGCCTGTTCGACAACGGGCGCCGCGGCCGCCCGGTCACCGGTCCCGGCAACCGGCCCCTGAAGTCCCTGTCCGACATGCTCAAGGGCAAGCAGGGACGGTTCCGCCAGAACCTGCTGGGCAAGCGGGTGGACTACTCCGGCCGGAGCGTCATCGTGGTCGGCCCGCAGCTCAAGCTGCATCAGTGCGGGCTGCCCAAGCAGATGGCCCTGGAGCTGTTCAAGCCGTTCGTGATGAAGCGCCTGGTTGACCTCAACCACGCGCAGAACATCAAGTCGGCCAAGCGGATGGTGGAGCGGGCCCGCCCGGTCGTGTGGGACGTGCTCGAGGAGGTCATCACCGAGCACCCGGTGCTGCTGAACCGGGCGCCGACCCTGCACCGCCTCGGCATCCAGGCGTTCGAGCCGCAGCTGGTGGAGGGCAAGGCCATCCAGATCCACCCGCTGGTCTGCACCGCGTTCAACGCGGACTTCGACGGCGACCAGATGGCGGTGCACCTGCCGCTGTCCGCCGAGGCGCAGGCCGAGGCGCGGATCTTGATGCTGTCCACCAACAACATCCTCAAGCC
>Ga0310037_10001545_pt1 | contig 12560 bp, 13 predicted proteins | sample Sb_taG_11_FD_200239 | JGI IMG/M metagenome (GOLD analysis project Ga0310037, IMG submission 200239) | Peat soil microbial communities from Weissenstadt, Germany - Sb_50d_3_AS metaG (v2) (version 2) | ecosystem: Environmental > Terrestrial > Soil > Wetlands > Peat | place: Germany: Weissenstadt...
CAATGCCGGCCGGAGGAGGCACTTCACAGACCGCTGTCGTTCGGTCGGCCGGAGGTCGGTCGCAGAAGGCATCGCTGGTCACGGCGAGCGTGGCCGCCGCGACGATGCTCCTGCTCGCACCGCTCCTAAGCCTCCTGCCGCACGCCACGCTCGCGGCAGTGGTCATCGTCTACTCGGTCGGACTGATCCAGCCGGCGGAGTTCTCCGCCATCCGCCAGGTGCGCAGAATGGAGTTCCGCTGGGCGCTGATTGCATGTTTCGGCGTGTTGGTCTTCGGGACGCTTAAGGGGATCGTGGTGGCGATCATCGTGTCGATGATCGGACTCGCCAGCCAGACCGCCCACCCGCGCGTGTATGTGATTGGCCGCAAGCGCGGTGCCGACGTGCTGCGACCCCTGTCGCCCGAACACCCTGACGACGAGAGCTTCGACGGCCTCCTGATCTTGCGTCCGGAGGGGCGCCTCTTTTTCGTCAACGCGCAGGATGTGGCCGGGCAGATCAATGCGCTGATTGCGCAGCACAAACCGCGGGTCATCGCGCTGGACCTGAGCCGCGTTCCAGACCTCGAGTATTCGGCGCTGCAGATGCTCGTGGAGGGCGAGAAGCGCGTGTCGGATCGCGGCGTCACCGTGTGGCTCGTGGGGCTGAATCCTGGGGTGCTCGAGACGGTGCGGAAGGCGGGCCTCTACGAGCGCCTCGGCCGCGAACGCATGCTGTTCAACGCGCGTGCGGCGATCAAACGCTACGAGGAACTGCAGGCGACGACCGGTGGCATAGTGCCGCCTCCCGCTTCCTGATTCTTAGCAATCCGCCACCACTTCGATCGGGCGCTCGGCGCGGCCTCGTAGCGGCCTCGGCGTCGTCCAGCGAGTGGGTGAGCACGACGAGGCGTCCGAGCACCTCGACCTGTCCCTCCGAAGAACTCGAGGGGCCTTGTAAACATTGATGATTTCGAAGCGCAACTTAGTCTTGGCAGGAAGTGCGTCCAGCCGCCTGAGCGCTCCTTCCAGCCCTCCGGTCTGCAGTGGCGACGAACTGGGCTCCTTCCCGAAGCCCCGTCTTTCGCCCACCTACGCCGCCAGTGCCATCCGCGAGCGAACTACGTGGAATGGGGTTGTTCGCTTCGGCAAAAACACCCCTTCCGCTACCACCGAGTCGCACGCCCTGGCGGTCCCCTTGATCTTGATGTGTTCCTGAAGGCCTACGACGGTCGCAAGCGCGAGGCGCCGTGACAGGCGACAAGGTCGTCGAAGCGGACGGGATTCATGGGGGCCTTTCGAGCGACTTTCCTCGGCCCGAAGGGCAAAGCGGAAGTCGGGGCCGAGTCAGGGTCGCCAGGGTGACGAGCGCCGCCGCACAGCCGAGCCCCCGATGCGCCTGTCAGGATAATCTTGCCGACTTCCCGGGTCGGGAGGAGTCTTGACCGCGGAGGACTTGACGTACCACCCCTACCTGGACGCAAAATGCGGCTTGAATAGGCTATCCGGCCGACCCGCAAGCAAGCCCAGGGCACGCCGGCGGGTACGGGGAAAGCGTACCTCGATCGTAGGAAGCAATGTCGACACCTGGAACACGAGGAGGGGAGCTCGACGTGGAGACACCTGTCCGTCTCCGCGATCCGGAAATGGCCGTGCGCGAACGCTACGCGGCCGCCGCGCAGTCGCGCGAGGCCGCGCTCTGCTGCGCGGTGGACTACGACCCGCAGTACCTGCAGGTGATTCCCGAGGAGGTCCTCGAGCGCGACTACGGCTGCGGCGATCCCTCGCGCTATGTGCGCGAGGGAGACGTGGTTCTCGATCTCGGCTCGGGCGGCGGCAAGGTCTGCTTCATTGCCTCCCAGCTCGCCGGGCCCAAGGGACGCGTGATCGGCATCGATGTGAACGACGAGATGCTCGCCCTCGCCCGACGCGCGGCTCCCGTGGTGGCCGAGCGGCTGGGTTTCGCGAACGTGGAGTTCCGGCGGGGGCGCATCCAGGACCTCTCGCTCGACTTCGACCGCCTCGATGCCTGGCTCGAGCGCAATCCCGTGAAGAACTCGATGGACCTCGCTGCCCTCGAGAGCGAGCAGGCGCGGCTTCGCCGCGAGGCAGCATTGGTGGCCGATCAGAGCGTCGACCTCATCGTCTCGAACTGCGTACTGAACCTCGTGCGCGAGAGCGACAAGCAGCAGCTCGTCCGCGAGATCTTCCGTGTGCTCAAGATCGGCGGCCGCATCGCCATCTCCGACATCGTGAGCGACGAGCCGGTCCCGCAGCACCTGAAGGACGACCCGGAGCTCTGGAGCGGCTGCATCTCGGGCGCCTTTCACGAGCTCGAGCTGTTGCGCGCGCTGGAGGCGGCCGGCTTCCACGGCATCGCCGTCGACAAGTGGGAGCCGGAAGCCTTCGCAGTCGTGCAAGGGATCGAGTTCCGCTCGGTCACCGTCACCGCCCACAAGGGCAAGCAGGGACCGTGTTACGAGGGTAACGAAGCAGTGATTTATGCGGGCCCTTGGCGGCGGGTCGAAGACGACGACGGCCACATGCTCGAGCGCGGCGTGCGCACGGCGGTGTGCGCTAAGACCTTTCAAATCCTGACCTCCGCTCCCTACGCCAGCGAGACGATCGCGGTACCGCCGCGTGTTCCGATCCCGGAGAACGAGCGCAAAGGCTTCGACTGCAGCCGCACCACACCGCGCAGCCCGCGCGAGACGAAGGGTCTCGAGTACCGCGAGACGCGTGAGCCCTGCGCCAGCGAAGGCTGCTGCTGAGGGAGTGGTTGCGGGAGCGCCTTCGTGAACGGCGCCAACGACAATAGGCCTCCTCCATCGTGCCTGTATCGCTGCCCGCCTGCTTGCGGGCCCAATCATCTGAACCCAGCTCTAGGTCAACACTTTCGATTCGGGGTGAAACCTCTTTGCCCCCACAGTTCCAAGCACAAGGAATCCCGCCATCACGGTAAGCTGTGTCGCAAGGAATGGCGGCTCGGACTGCGTCGGTGCCAGCGGCTGGAGGAGCGAGACCTTCTGGAAAGCCTGCACGACCCCGACGAAGACATTCAGATAGAGAGCCACCACGGCGCTTATCACGTAGATCCAGCGCCAGGAGCCAGCCAAGCGGCGGCCATAGAGTGCAAGAATCGCGACCGCCAATACCACAAGCGAAATGATACCGACTATATGGGACGGCAAGAGGTGATCGCGCGGAAAGAAGAAGCCGGTCACGCTTGTCAAAACCGTGGTAGTGAGAAAGAGCGCAGTCCAGCCGTGGAATCTTTTCGAGCGGAACATGCCGAACAGGACGATGGCCCCGGAGAGAATTCCGATCAGACTCAAAACGACGTGCACGAGAGTAAAGATCGATGTCGACATTCCCAAGATCATGACACACGTCCTTTCGAACGCCCTCAAGCCGTTGTCCATTGTCCCCCGCGACCGGACTTAGCTGACCTTGCGGTGCCGAGCTGACCTGGCGACCCGCCCCGACAGCAAAGCCACTCCTTTGGCCGGGATGGCGTCAAGGACTCCTCCTCGTGCGCCCGGAGACCGTGGTCCGCTGGCACCGACAAGGTTTCCGCCTTTGCTGGCGCTAAAAAAGCCGCTCGCGGTCGCCTGGACGACCGCCCATTGAAGCAGAGATTCGTGATCTCATCCGGACGTTCCTGAGAAACCACCTTCGGGAAGCGATCGCCATCGACTTCGCCGTGGTGTCTACGGTCCGCTTCGGGTTGCTCTACGTGTTCGTCGTGCTGCGCCTCGAGCGACGCCGGCTTCTCCACGTCCACGTGACTTCCCATCCGACGGCGGCGTGGACCGCGCAGCAGATGATCGAGGCGCTGCCCGAAGAGACCGGCGTTCGCTACGTGATCCGCGACCGCGAGCCTCGGATCGGGTGCTCTGGTCTTGGCTATCGCGCATTTGGCCGGGATGGCGGCAAGCGCTCGTCGTCGTCCGGCCAGAGACCGTGATCCGTTGGCACCGACGCGGGTTCGCCTGTACTGGCGGTGGAAGAGTCGCTCGCGACGCCCGGGGCGGCCCACGATCGAAGCCGAGCTTCGTGACCTGATCTTGGAAATGCATCGCGCAAACCCCACCTGGAGAGCCCCCCGGATCCACGGCGAGCTGCTGAAGCTCGGTTTCACTCTCGCGCAGTCGACAGTGTCGAAGTACCTACCCCGCCATCGCAAGCCTCCCTCGCAGAGTTGGCGGACTTTCGTCCAGAATCATCTCCGGGAGGCCATTGCCGTCGACTTCGCGGTAGTGCCGACCGCGACCTTTCGGCTGCTCTACGTGTTCGTGGTGCTGAGCCTGGAGCGGCGCAGGCTCCACGTCCATGTCACGGCCCATCCGACAGCGGCGTGGACCGCGCAGCAAATGGTTGAGGCGCTCCCCGACGAGACGAACGCTCGGTACTTGATCCGCGATCGCGATAGGATCTATGGAGCGGAGTTCCGGCGACGCGTCGCGGGACTGGGCCTTCGTGAGGTCCCCATTGCTCCGCATTCACCTTGGCAGAATCCCTATGCGGAGCGCTTCATCGGATCGCTCCGTCGCGAGTGCCTGGATCACATGATTGTTCTCAACGAGCGTCAGGCTTCTCGGATCCTTTCAGCGTATGCCCGCTACTACAACTGCGCGCGCACGCATCTGGCGCTCGACAAGGACGCTCCGGCGTCGCGGCGCATTCAGGGGAGAGAGCTCGGCCGCGTGATCGCCTTCCGGGAGGTCGGTGGACTCCACCACCGATATGACGAGTCGCAGCGTGACGCGCGATGGAGTGGTCGGGAGGGACAACCGTGCTGCTTTTCGAGGCGAGAGGAGTGCGAACCCTTGCGGAAGTCGAGGGTCTGACGCAGCACTACGTCGTAGAATGGGGTATCCGATCTCTGCTCGGATGAAACGAGTGTGAGCTCGACCTCGAACCACGCACCCGCGATTCGCTCGTAGTGCAGGCGATCACCGCCGATCTTCACGTCCGGGTTTCGCTCCCGAACGGGTGACCTTCGCCGCGGGATCGCGCGAAGGGCTCCGCCCACGATCACGTGGGGCCGTCCATCGACAAGCTTCACATGCTGGTCGATGTAGTCATCGAGGTGATCGCGCAAGTGCTGCTGCACCGCGTTGTGCGGACGCAGACGCTTGCTGAATTCGGAGTACACGGCGTCCCATGAGCGACCGAGCCGGCTCCGCAGGTACCGCACGAGCGGCGCGAGGTTCTCCGTAGCAGAATTTCATCGTCATCGAGCATTTTCTGTACGAGTACTCGACACGGCAGCCGACGCCGCACCGGGAGCCGGCAGCTCTAGGATGCTGGCTCGACTTCCAAACGCAGCGAGGACCGACCGGGTGCCATTCGCCGGTTTCGCGCGGATGTCTCCTACCGAACGGACCACGGACCTGCCGGGCCTTGCGACCGGCGAAATCAGGCCGCGTCAGGCGGCTACTCCCGCCACGCTCCCGGAGAGACCCGGGCAACGCCCGCACCAGACTGCCCGGTGGACCTTCAATCGTTTCGCGCGCGCCGCATCCCTTCCCGCCTTGAGCTTCGCCGGAATCCCCTCTCCCCTGCCAAAGTAGATCTCGTCCGGCGTCTGCCCCGAGAATGCCGCATGAGGAATCGTCGCGTTGTACTCCGCGACATAGAACGCCACGTAATGGCGAACGGCCGCGGCCGTCTCGAGCCGGTGCAGGAAAAGCCACTGGTGCTTGAGCTTGCTCCACCAGCTTTCGATCATCGAGTTCGAGAATCGCACGTCCACGAGAGCGCGGACACGGCTGAGAAGTCCCTCACCCACGAGCGCATCCACCTCGCTGTTAAAGTTCTCTATGCCGCCGTCGGCCATCACGGTCGGGCGATCCTCCCGGCCCACGGCGTTGCAAACCGCTTCGTCCAGGATCGCGACCGCGTTGGAGATCTCGAAACGTTCGGCCACGCGCCATGCCAAGATCCGACGGCTGAAGTTGTCGATGAGAGCGTGGAGCCAGACCTTCGTCCCATCGACCAGGCGCACGGCCGAAGTATCCATATGCCAGACCTCGTCTGGCGCGCCGGCCCGTATCCCGACCTTTGGGGTTGCGGGATGCTGCCGCTTCCGGGGTCGTCGCCATGCATGATCTCGGACCAGCCTGTACCAGGTCGATGACGACGCGAAGACCTTCCCCATGCGCTGGGCGAGAATCGCCAGTCGCCCGGTCGGGACATGGCAATACTTCTCCGAGGTCACCATCGCTTGAATGACCCGCACTTCGTCGGGCGTGAGCTGTGTCGGCGTGGACCGCGCGCACATCGTACGCTCGTCTAGCTCGCAGCCATGCTCTTCCCGAACCCAGACCTGGTAACCGGAATGTGATATTCCGAGGATCTTGAGGACCGCGCTGATCGGAAGGGCCTTCCGAGCTCGCTCGGCGGCGCGAAGCAGCATGGTTCGCGTGGTTCGATCGCCGTGATCGACTCGGGACAGACCGCCGGAAACCCGCAGCACGGCGATGAGCAAGCGGACCACTGCGGATAGGGTTCCGACCCGACGGCGCAGGCTGACGACCTCGGCGCGGAGCTCAGCCTCTGCCCTGTCGAGCACGTCCATGCTGACCACGGGTCGGAGCTCCCGGTGGAGCCAGCCGGCCGCCGTCGATCGGGGAACGCCCCGGCCGGTCGCGATGCTCAAATCGCCGGTCCGGCGGACCAGATCACGGAGTCTGTGGTCGTACACCTGCTGACGGCCTGCCTGCTGCGTCATTGCGGATATCTGCACCGGGGTCAGCCGGGTCGCAACCCGCCCGTCCAGGCGCCGGGACGAGCGTCAGAACCAGACCGGCAACCCTTCCACTTGACGAGTACTCGTACAGAAAATGCCCGTTCGGCTTGGCAATCCGCTGCGCTCTTTCGACACCACCCACACGTGACTAACCCGATAGCGCGCGCCTCATTAGGGGTCGTATGGGCATGCTCAGCGCTCCTTCCGCCCCGCCGCCGCCGAGCGCCAAATCCCTGACCTCAGTGTCCGATTTACCGGGATCTGAGGATGGTCGGCCCCATGGGTCTCGGAGATCTTCCCGGCCGCCGATCCTGCGACCGTGTGCTTGGAGTACTCCTATGCACTCGCGCGCCACTCCCGAGCAGATCCGGGCCGTCACCGACTGGCTTGTGTGCGGTTTCCCGGGCTGCACCGTCGACAGCCAGGACAACTTCGTGCGGGGCAGCCGTCTGTTCCGCGTAGATGGTCCCGACGACCGCCCGGTCGCCATGCTGGAGATCGTCATGGAGACGTTCCAGGACGAGACGACGTCTGCAGAGATTGTCGGCCGCCTCGACGACGCGGGCTACCACCGGAAGCTCGTGGAGGCTGGCCGTCGGCCCGTGGTCGTATTTCACCCCAGCTTCGGGTCCTCGTTGGCGTCGGCTCGTGCCCATCGAGCGCCATGCGCGAGGCCCCCTCCGCCACAACGTCGCAAGCTGGTGTTATAGGCCCATGAGCGCATAGTGGGGCCGCGATGACGAAGTTCATCTGCTATCCGGCCACGAACCGCGAGCAGGCAGAGGGTCTCGCCGCCGCCGAATCCGACCGGCGACACTGGACCGTGCTCACAGCAGACTGGCACCTGAACCGCCGCGGCGATGGCGGCGTCCTCGTCGTTCAGGTCGAGGAGGGCGAGGCGTAAGCGGCCGCCGTACGGTCGGTCGAAGCCGAGCGCCGCCCCCCTCGGACATCGTCTTGGCGATACGGTCCGACAAGTACGCGTGAGATGGAAGGGCCGAAGTGAGCGGGCGACGGCTGCAATCTGCAGCCGATGCCTTTCTTCTCAAACGACACTGCAGGTTGAGGTCACCGTCGAAGAGGAGGACAAGGAAGAGGATTAGGGCACCAGGATCGGACCGACGCTTGCCCTCCCGGGCAGCAAGATCACTGGCCAAAATGGACCTACCGCGTCACTCCTTCCGACCCTCGATAACCTGAACGAATCTTCCGTCCTCCGCTAGATTCACGAGGTCGACGTCAACGCCGCGAGCGCAGTGCGTAGCGCGTCTGCGTCGATGGGTTTGGCAACTCGTGGGTTGGGGACACGCTCCAAGAACTGCTGAGCCCGCTCCGTGAAGGCGCCCCCCGTCACGAAGACCATCCGCTCTGCGTCGCGCGGGAATTCCTCGGCCATTGCATCGTACAGCTGCATCCCCGTTATGACCGGCATCATGAGGTCGCAAAGAATCGCGTCGAACTTCTCGCCGTGCCGAAGCAGCGCAAGGCATTCCTGCCCGGAGGTGGCTGCCAGCACGTCGTGCTCGCGCTCGAGCTGACGGCGCATGGCTCGCAGAACCAGCGGGTCGTCATCGACCAGGAGCAGCCGCATGCGACCCGCGTGTCCGCATGCACCTGCAGGCGCGACCCCGCGTTCGCCATGCCACGCCGGAAGCCTTACCCGGAATGCCGTTCCTTTGCCGAGCTCGCTCTTGAAATCGATCCCGCCACCCAGCGCCGAGACGATCCCGTGCGCAATCGACAGGCCCAGCCCGGTTCCCGAACCGATCGGCTTGGTCGTGAAGAAGGGCTCGAAAATCCGGGCCTGTAGATCAGGCGCAATCCCACAGCCCGTGTCGCGTATCTCGACGATGGCCCAACCTTCTGAGTCGGTCCAGGTCGCCACACGGATCTCGTTGCATTCCGCCTCGCCCTCTGGAATGGACTGCGCGGCGTTGACGATCAGGTTCGTGAACACATGAGCGAGACGCGACACCTCGCCCACCACGGCCGGCACAGCCTCGTAGGATTTCGCAAGGCGGGCCCGGTGACGGATTTCGTTCGCCGTCATCTGCAGCACCGATTCGAGGACCGCCGTGAGCTGCGCCGTCCCGCGCGGCTCCTCTCGATGCCGGGAGAACGTGAGCAGGTCGGTGACCAGATCCCGCACGCGGTTCGCCCCCTCCTCGGCCTCGCCCAGCGCCTTTCGCACTTCCGCGAGTCGTCCAAGCGTCGCCGGACCCGGCCGTGCTGCGCGTTCCGTGTCGAGCAGGTCTCCGATCTCGGCTTGGGCGAACAGCAGGTTCCCTTTGACATAGGCGAGGGGGTTGTTGATGCCATGGGCCACCCCGGCGGCAAGCGTCCCAACCGCAGTCATCCGATCCGCCATGGCCAGTGCGCTTTCGGCACGCTTGCGCTCGCTCACATCGACAACCGAGCAGAGGACGAATGTCCCTTCCGAGTTTTGGATCGGGTTGAGACCGATCTCCACGGGGATCTCGCTGCCGTCCTTGTGACGCCCGTAAAGCTCGCGCCCTGCGCCCATCGCCCGCACGCCGGGTGCGGCGAAGAATCCAGCGCGGAGCTCGGGATGAAGCGAGCGCACGCGCGTCGGGACGAGGATCTCGATCGGCTGGCCGACCAGCTCGTGCGCGGTGTAGCCGAACATGGCTTCAATGGCTCGGTTGACGAGGACGATCTCTCCACTCTCGTCGCTCATCACCATCCCGCTCGGTGCCGATTCCACCGCCGTGCGGAATCGCTGTTCAGCGTGCCTGCGCTCGGAGACGTCTCTTCCGATCGCCACCACGGCCGGCTCTTCATCGAAGATCAACGGCACCTTTGCGACCTCCAACGTGACGACTTCGCCGTTCCGACGCAGAAAGCGCTCCTCAGAGACGGGAACCGGCTTCCCGGTGAGCCGCATCTGTTCGAGGCGACGGAGCACTTTGTCCGAGTCGTCTGGATGGATGATGTCCCGCAGCGGGCGTCCCAGGAGCAGTTCGGCGGACGGGTAGCCGAGCTGGTCGAGCAGGCGGGCATTCACATAGACCAACCGCTCATCCCGGTGCACCATCACCGCGTCGGGAAGCGCGTCGATCAACACGCGCGCAGATTCCGAGCGCCGCATCGCTTCCGGCGCGCGTTTGCGTTTGCTCACGTCGAACACCACAAGATCGGAAAAACAACAGCCAGGCACTCGACGTGCGTGGTTCCCTTGGCCCCCGTGCTTCCTCTCCTCTGACCGTCGCTGCGCCGTTGAGGCAACGCCAGCGCGCTCACTCCGGGGCGGCTCATGTACCGGGGGATTAGTGAAGCATATCTCGTGGCCAGCATTCGCTGCAAGGACGTGGGGTAGCCGCGTCGCGTCGCGCCGCGGCTCCGGCCGGAGGGCCGCGCCCGCGGCCCGCGCAGCGTGGGTAATTCCCTATCTTTCTGCCCCGCGAGAGGCGGCAAACCGCCGCGGCTTCTCCCAAGCAGGCGAAGAAAACGAGGTACGAAGCGCCGAACTGCTGATGAAGCCATGGCTCCGCGGCGAGCGAGGCCGACGCCCTGCACAGGGTTCCGGACGAGATACATGTGCGGGACTTGTCGCAGCGCATACTTGGCCGCATGGCTGACATGGCGCGGGCAGTGCCTTGTGCGGATAGTGAGACCATCTCTTGCGAGGTCCAATGCCGTCCTTCACGCTACCCATGGCGGGCTCTGGAATGGCCCAACTCGCGGTTCGCGACAGCGGGACGCCGGAAGTGTCCTGATCGCGTCGAGGGGCAACCGCGGTAGCAGTCAAGCTGAGCATAGGCACGGTCGATGAGACTATCCCGGCCGCGGCCGGGCCGGCGCCCTTGCTGTCGAGGCCGTGACACAAATGCTCGTATAGAGGTGGTGGCCCGCGCCCAGGCTCACGTAATCGCTCGGCACGGAGAGCGTCTTCATGTAGGCCACGGCGTCGTGCAGATCGTCCTTCTTCGTGAAGCTGGCGATGGAGATCATGAGCGAATGCGCGCTTTGCGGATCCTTCCCACGCGCGAGAAGCCCGCTCACGATCTCGTCCGTGATGCGACTGCCGAGGACCGCCGGGTCGGCGAGGTCGGGTCCGCGACGCGCGCTTTCAAACCCTAGACAGCCGTAAAGTATGAGTGTGGTTACGCGCCAGGGAGGTCGAGCGGCGTCTTTCTACGCACCTTCAGGTGCCTATTCGGAGCCAGCGCGGCTTCCTTCTGCTCCACTTTCGACTGCCAGAGCGCCAGATCGAACTCTTGCTGATGCGGCGGAGTGAAGGCTGGCGAGAGCAGGTACCCGGCGATGCGCACGATGGCTCCGCAGCCGGTGGGACACCGATGCTGGAGGAATTCGCGCGGCTGGGCGACTCGCTCGTAATGCACGTAGCCACAGCGACTGCAACTGATTTTGTATCCGATGCCGAGGGACTCGGGGGCTGCGAGCGCCTTTCTGGTCGCGGCGGGGACTGTGACGGTGGCCATGTCGATTGCTCCTCATGCGGCGCGAGGAGACATAATTTCCAGATCGGCAATCCACAGCTCGAGGGAAATCGAAACCGAAGATGGGTAGTCACAGCTTCTTGAAACGCAACATGGGCAGCGGGTTCGATTCCCAAGGAGGCACAAGCCGGATGCTATCAGTCTCTATTGTCTTCCCTTCGCGCTACCAGTGTCAAGGACTCTCCCGCGGGGCGGGGAGATCATCCGGCACCGCCCCCTCCTAAGCGGAACAGGGTGGCCAATGTCAACGAGAGAAGGGGTTTGCAGGGAGAGTCTGAGCGCCCGCAGCAAGGGGCTGAGGAAGGACCAATCTACGGGTTCGGGCTCTACGTTCTATAGTGCCTTAGTTGAGATCGCTACAGCAGTCGACACAGGGCCTGCGTAAGCGAGATCTCTCGTCGGTATGCGCAGCCAGAGCGTGTGCCGGAGCGTTCCTACGGATGCCTCTTCACCTTCGGTGAGCGCATCCACGAGATAAGGTATCCGTTTCCCGTTCATCGAGTAGGCTTTCCCTTCCTCGGCGAACACGTGGCATCGGCGGGGTTCGTCTACTAAATCGTCGAAGCGAACCTCAACCAGTCGGTAGCCAGAAGATTTGCTGTCGCGGCTCACGAGAAGAAAAGTCTGTCCTGGAATCGCCTCACCATCGAGGCACAGTTCGTGTTCTCGAGTTATGCTGAATCTCACGGCACTTTACTCCTTTCTGCTCGATGATCCGTCTCCCGCCCCCTGTGCGTGCTGCTCGGCGCTGAACGTGTTCTTCATGAAATCCCCACCGAGGCCCGGTCCACGTCGGGACTCACGATGAAGATCGAAAGCATCTTCTGTGCCGTGCTCTCAGCCTGTTGGCGTCCAGCGCCAATCCTGATCGTGACTGTCTGTCGCATCCGCTGGTATCCAGCTGGACCGCCACGTCTCACCCGCCGTCGGATGGTGCGCGCGCAGCCTGAACGCCGGCTCCGAGCTGCCACGCAACGTGTGGGCATGCCAGGTGCAAACAGCATTCGGTAGGGAGGAGCCACGAGTCAAGCCAAGAGCACGAAAGGCGATGGGCAACATTGGTCGCAAACCTGGCGAGATCATTCGGCGGCCCACGCAATAAGGAGGCACGCGACCTATCAGGGCTGCCCGCCTCCTTCGCCCTGGGCCACCTCCCTTGCGTCGGACGTTTGCCACTGAGCTCCTCGGTAGGGGTGTGGGGTGAGTACTTTCCTTTGGCGAAGACCCTGTTGATCCCGCTCGGACGTGCATGCCGGCAGGGCAAGGCGTAGGCGGAATCGACGAGATCCTGCCGGTGGCAGAGATCATGCGCCGGCTGGTGGAGGGTGCGCGTGGAGAGATCAATCG
>Ga0310037_10001549_pt1 | contig 12550 bp, 11 predicted proteins | sample Sb_taG_11_FD_200239 | JGI IMG/M metagenome (GOLD analysis project Ga0310037, IMG submission 200239) | Peat soil microbial communities from Weissenstadt, Germany - Sb_50d_3_AS metaG (v2) (version 2) | ecosystem: Environmental > Terrestrial > Soil > Wetlands > Peat | place: Germany: Weissenstadt...
ACCGAGATCTCCCGGGGCGTGGACAAGTGGCTCTGGTTCATCGAAGCCCACCTCCACGCGGCCCGTTAGTCGGGGAGGCAGGACCCCCCAGGCGGGAGCGGCGGGCACGGGTCGAACCGAACCGTCGGGTCGGAGTGCGGTTGTCGGGATTTGAACCCGAGTAGGTAGCTTGGGAAGCTACCGTCCTAACCACTAGACCACAACCGCGCGGTCCACCCGGAGGGCGGACGCCTCTTACGGTTTGTGACGGACCGGGCGTTCAGAGGTGCAGGCCGACCGACTCCGAGGGGATCGTGGGCGCGCCGGCGAGGAGCTCCTCGTTCGACACGAGCCCCTCGGCGACGGGACTGGCGAAGCCGGCCTTGTGCAGGACCCGGCGGGCCCGGGCTAGGTCGCTCGCCGAGAGCGCAACGAGGGGTTGGTTGCCTTCACGGGCGACCAGGATGGCCACGCTTTGGATGTTCACCCTCGCGCGCGCCAGGGCGTCGAGCACCCCCAGAAAGCTCCCCGCGCGGTCCTCCAGGCGGACCGCCAACATCTCCCGCACTTCGACGTCGTAGCCGGCGCGGGAGAGCAGCTCGGTCGCGCGTTCCGGATTGCTGACGATGAGGCGAACATGGCCCGTCCGGGCCGCAGAATCGACGCTGAGGGCCGCGACATTGATGCGATCCTGTGCCAGGATACGGGCCACGCCCGCGAGCGTTCCGGGTCGATTGGGAAGTGTGAAGGATATTTCGCGCAGGGGCATCGGTACCTTTCCGGAAGGGCCGGGGGACTAAAGTATCGCCGGCGGGCAGACCCCTGGTCCGCGCATGTATTTATACACGAATCGGACCTAATTCTCGATGTGCGGGGGCCGTCGGCCCCGTGCTGGTCCATCTGATGGGGGGAACGGACGTGCTGAGCTCGGGCCTCCGCTATCGCCGGGCCCGTCGACTTCGCACGGCCCGACGCGGGGTGGTGGCGGTCGTCGGCACGCTGCTCGCGCTGCTCGTCTTTTTCGCGCTGTTCGGCATCTTTCTGACCCAGTACGTTCCGCTCTGGATGACCGACAACGAATCCCAGTTCACGAGCCAGACCTCGACCTCCTTCGCCCAGTTCAAGTCGTACGTTGACTCGCAGTACCTCATCGGCGGTCCGGCGACGTATGGCACGCCGTTCACGATCAGTTCCCAGGGCGTTCCGCTGCTCGCCCAGCCGACCCAGGGGACCCTGGTCTTCCTTCCGACCACGTGCCCGGGCGGGTTCTACGCCAAGGGGGGTTCCGGCGCCACGGCGGCCAACTACGGGCAGCCGGTCGTGCCGGGCTTCTGCGTCTTCGAGAACATCACCCTGTCCACGGGGCCGGGCGGCTCCGGACAGTACAGCCAGCACCTCCCGAGCGGCGTGCTCGAAATGCAGCTCCCCAACCGCTACTTCAGCTCCCAGACGTTCTATTTCGAGGACGATGGGGTCATTCAGAGCCAGGGCGGCGCCCAGCAGATCATGGCGGTCCCGCCTCCCTTCAACGTCACCACCGTCGGTCAGAACACGAGCGTGACCACGAGCCTCCTGCAGCTCTACGGCAACGCGTCGACGATCATCGGCCAGGGCTCCGAGCAGGTATTCAGCCACTTCCGGTACTCCCAGACGGTCGTCTCGAACGGCAGGGTGTCGAAGAGCGGGATCCAGCCGCTCAACGTGACGTTCGAGATCGGTACCCAGAACCCGTGCGCCTGGCAACGGCAGCTCTGGTCGCAGATGAACGTCAGCGGACTGCCGTACGTGTTGAATCCCACGAAAGGCGTTTCCAGCTACAACTGGACCAATCCCGTCACGCGAGCGGTGACCGTTCCGGTCGCGAACACCGCCTGCACGTCGTCGAGCGGGGCCACGACCATCATCGCCGTCAACATGAACGCGGTGGATTACGCGACCGTGTTCTATGCGGGCGTGCAGCTCGTGCTCGGCGTTGGAGGGACCTAGCGAACGATGGCCTCGACCACGTTCCGCGTGAAGATCCCCCGCGCCGCTCCCCCGGCCGGCGGGGAGCCCTCTCCGCTCGCCGCCCCGCGACCGCTCGAGGCCCCGACGGACGTCCCCGGGACCTTCATCACCGCCATGCCTCCGCTCCCCGAGCCGTCGATGAAGGAGCTCGAGGTGCGGGCGGTCAACCCGCCCTACTCGTACTCCCGGATCAGCTACAACGACCGGATCAAGGAGTATCTCTACGAGGTCATCGAGCCGCAGCTCTCCGCGCACGAAAAGCAGCTGGTCGACCACCTGAAAGGGACGCTCAATCGGATTCTCGGCAGCGACGTCGGGAACCTTTCCACGGCCGACAAGCGGACCTACCTGCGAGGCGAGGTGGAGTCGTACTTCGGCAGCCGGGCATCACCCTCAGCCCCTTGTCGCTGGAACGGATCATCTACTACGTGCTGCGCGACTTCGTCGGGTACGGACCCGTGGACGCCCTGATCTTCGACCCCGAGGTCGAGGACATCTCGTGTGACGGCGTTGAGGTACCGCTGTTCATCTTCCACGGAAAGTACGAATCGGTCAAGACCAACGTCGTTTTCGCTGACGAAGACTCGCTCAACTCCTTCATCGTCATGCTCGGGCAGCGGTGCGGCAAGGCGGTCAGCGTCTCCGCCCCGATCCTCGACGGGACGACCCCCGAGGGACATCGCGTGCAGGCGACCTACGCCCGCGAGGTCACGACGCGCGGCGCGAGCTTCACGATCCGTCGGTTCAAGGAGCGACCGTTCACCCCCGTCGACCTGATTCTGAACGGCACCTCGAGCGAGGAGATGGTCGCCTACTTCTGGCTCGCGGCCGAACAGGGCGAGTCGGTGATCGTCTGCGGGGGCCCGGCGGCCGGCAAGACCAGCACGCTCAACGCGATTGCCCTGTTCATCCCCCCGACGGCGAAGATCGTGTCGATCGAGGACACGCGCGAGGTGAACCTACCTCACGAGAACTGGATCCCGGGCGCGACCCGCAGCGGCACGGGGGACCGGGGGCCGGACGGCAAGGCGGCCGGCGAGGTCGACATGTTCGACCTGGTCCGCGCTTCGCTGCGTCAGCGGCCGAACTACATCATCGTGGGGGAGGTCCGCGGTCGCGAGACCTACACCATGTTCCAAGCGATGGCGACCGGTCACACGACCTACTCGACCATGCACGCCGACAGCGTGAAGTCGATGGTCAACCGCCTGGAGAACCCGCCGATCAACACGCCCCGTATCCTCCTGTCCGCGCTCAACAACGTGATCATCCAGATCCAGGCCCGCACCGAGAAGGGGGTCGTGCGACGGTTGAAGCAGGTTCTGGAGATCGTCGGGTTCGAACCCGAGACCAACGAGTTGATCACGAACACCGTCTACGAATGGGACCCCGCGACCGACAAGTTCGTGTTCAAGGGCCACTCGTTCCTGTTCGACAAGATCATGGACGTCAAGAATTTCACGACCGACGAGATGGATGCCGAGTTCCAGCGGCGCACCCAGGTCATCCACTACCTCGTAGAGAACAAGATCACCGATTATCGGCAGCTGTGGCGGACGATCGCCCAGTACTACAAGGACCCGAACGAAGTCATGAACCGCGTCCACGCGTCGGCGGCGCCGCCGGCGGCCGGGTGACCTCGATGCCGGCCACCGCGAACCCGAGCCTCGGCCCCCCCCTCCCGACCGGCGGGTCGGTCCGCGCGGTCCGGCTCAAGCGGGGTCAGCAGCCCACGCACTCCGGCCTGACGGGATTCCAGCGCTGGTCCTGGAAGATGTTCCGGCAGCGCGTGCTGGAGCGCCCCCCCGACCCCGGTCTCGAGGAGAATCTCCTCAAGGCCCACATGCGGATCCGCGCCGACGAGTACATGGCGACGGTCTACGGCGCGACCATCTTCGTCGGTATCGCGACGCTCGTGGCGGGGATCGTCGTCGGGCTATTGTTCGCCTACTCCGGCGCCCTTTTCCTCGGCGTGGTCATCGGCATCCTACTCCCTATCCTGGGGACCGTGGGTACGTTCTTCGTGCTGAAGAGCACCCCCGGCTCCAAGGCCAAGGACCGGGGCCGCAAGATCGACCGAAAGATCAGCCCGGCGATGAGCTTCGTATCCGCGATGAGCTCGGCCGACGTGAACGTCGACCAGATCTTCAAGGAGCTCGGCCGACAGAAGATCTACGGAGAGGTCGCCGAGGAAGCAGCTTGGATCACCCGCGACACCGAGCTGCTCGGGGTCGACATCCTCACCGCCCTGCGCAACGGCGCCCAACGGAGCCCGTCCAAGCGCTTCCAGGACTTCCTGCAGGGCGTGGTGACGACGGCGACCAGTGGCGGCCAGCTGAAGCCGTACTTCCTGCTCAAGGCCGAACAGTACGAGCGCGAGAACAAGCTCGAACAGCTCCAGCGCGTCGAGACGATGGGGCTGCTCGCGGAGACGTTCGTCACCGTCGTCGTGGCGTTCCCGCTCTTCCTCGTGATCATCATCGCGATCTTCGCCGTCATCGGCGGCGGCGGTTCGTTCATGATCGACATCCTGTGGGGGATCGTCGGGGCCATGATCCCGCTCGCGCAGTTCGGGTTCATTTTCTTCATGTATTCGCTCACGCAGGAGATGATCTAGGATGGCGACCGCGACGCAGCCGGCCTCGGTGCGCAAGGTCCGCGCGCTTTCGACCACCCTCAGCGCGAAGGAGGAGGGGCTGGACCGCGAGACACTGCTCCTGATCGCGGGCGCGGTCGTGGCCGTCGTTTTCTGGGTGATCGCGGCCCTGAACTACTTCGGCACGATCACGATCCTCCTCGCCCCCTCGGAGGTGTCGGGAGCGAACCCCGCGATCGACTTCTTCGTCCTCGGGCTGCTCTGCCTGATCGCGCCCTACGGGTTCGCGATGACGGCCAAGCTGCGGCGGATCTCCAAGATCGAGGAGCGCCTACCGGACTTCCTGCGGGACGTCGCGGAGGCCGGACGCTTTGGTATGACGCTGCCGGATGCGATCATCGTCGCCAGCACGGGTCGCTACGGGCTGCTCACCGACGAGATCAAGAAGATGGCCAGCCAGCTGGAGTGGGGCGTCCCGGTCGCGACGGCGCTGCGGCTGTTCGAGGAGCGGGTCCCGACCCCGCTCGTCCAGCGGGTCGTTTCCATCGTGACCCGGGCGAACGAGGCCGGCGGCAACGTCGCGGACGTGCTCACGATGGTCGCGCACGACACGCGCGAAGCCCAGCTCTCCGCGCAGGGCCGCCAGATCTCGATGCTGACGTATGTGACGGTCATTTACATCTCGTTCTTCGTGTTCCTCGTCACGATCTACATCATGGCGGCCATCTTCCTGCCGCAAATGATCATCGCCGGTCAGGGGGTCGCGTCGTCCAGCCTGGCGGGCTCGGGCGGGGTCTCGCTCGCGTTCAACTACGTGCCGATCCTCTTCCTAGCGTTCATGGTCGCGGTCATCGTGCACGCGGTCGGGGACGGCATCATGGCCGGCATCCTGTACAACGGTCGCGTGGCCGAAGGACTGCAGCACGCCACGATCATGCTCATCACGGGCTGGCTGATCATGCGCTTCGTCGTACCGCCCCTGGTGGTGAGCTAGCGGGACCATGGCGGGCGACGCGCTGAGCGAAACCCACCTCGAGACCGAGGAGGGCACGGCCATACCCACGACCGGACGCCGGCGCAAGACGGGCTTCGCCCCCTGGCTGCGGATGGGCGCCGCGCTGCGCCGCGGCTCCTCCGAGCCGCGCCCGGTCAAGCTCGCCCGGCTCGGCGTGTCGGGACAGGGCAGCGAAGGGGAGGTCACCCCGGTGCCGGCGCTGTCGGACCCGGCCCTTAAGGAGCTCGACCTCGCCCCGATCCGCCCGGGGTTCTCCTACATTCGCATCACCTACCACAACACCCGCAACGAGTTCCTCTACGAGGTCATCGAGCCCCCGCTCTCCCGACTCGAGCGCGAGCTCACCGAGCGCCTTCGCGTGTTCCTGGTCGACGCGTTCGAGCCGCTCCCCGAGCACGATTCCGAGACCAAGCGCCGTCAGCTGCGACGTATGGTCGACGACCAGCTCCAGGTCTGGGAGCTCGCGCCGGGCCCGACCACGAAGGGCCGGATCCTCTACTACCTCGAACGGGACTTCATCGGCTACGGGATCGTCGAGGTCCCGATGACCGATACCGAGGTCGAGGACATCTCGTGCGACGGGGTCGGGATCCCGCTCTACATCTACCACCGCAAGTACGGCTCGATCCGCTCGAACCTGAAGTTCCAGAACGCGACCGAGCTGGACGACTACGTCGTCTGGATCGCGCAGCGCTCCGGCAAGCACATCTCGGTGGCGAGCCCGATCCTGGACGCGACCGTGCCGGACGGTTCGCGGCTCCAGGCGACACTCGGAACGCACGTCACCAAGCGCGGCAGCTCGTTCACCATCCGGCGGTTCCGGGACAATCCGTTCACGCCGGTCGACCTGCTCAAGTTCAAGACGATGAGCTCGGAGATGATGGCGTACCTGTGGATCGCCATCGAGAACGGCCAGTCGATGATGGTCTGCGGTGGCACGGCGAGCGGCAAGACGACCACGCTCAACGCGACCTTGTTGTTCATCCCGCCCCAGATGAAGATCGTCTCGATCGAGGATACCCGCGAGCTGAACCTGCCCCACGAGAACTGGGTGCCGTCGCTCACCCGGGCGGGATTCGGCGCGAAGAACATCATCACGGGCAAGGCCCCGGGCGAGATCGACATGTTCGACCTGCTCGCCTCCGCGCTCCGGCAGCGCCCGCAGTACCTGATGGTCGGAGAGGTCCGGGGCGCCGAGGCGTTCATCGTCTTCCAGGCGATGGCCACGGGGAAGACCTGCTACACGACGTTCCACGCGGAGAGCGTCAGTGCGATGGTCCATCGGATGGAGAACCCACCGATCACGCTGCCGCGCTCGCTGGTCTCGGCGCTGAACCTCGTGCTGCTGCAGCGTCAGGTCAAGGTCGGCGCGAAGATGACCCGTCGGGTCCAGTCGTTGACCGAGATCGTCGGGCTCGACCCCGAGACGAACGAGCTGATCACGAACTCCGTGTACTCCTGGAACCCGTCGGACGACACGTTCCTGTACTCCGGCCACTCGTACATCTACGAGCGGGTCGCGCTGATGAAGAACCTCCCGATGAAGGAGATGGAACGCGAGGTGCGCAACCGGGTCGAGATGCTCGACTACATGATGGCGAAGGACGCGCAGGCGACCCGCCAGCACCCGTTCACGCACCGCGATGTGGGCCAGATGGTCGCGTTCTACTACAAGGACCCGAAGCGGGCGCTCGACGAGGCCCGCGCGGAGCTCCAGCGGTTGCGCGCGGCCTCTCCGCCCCCCGCGGTCGGGGCGCGCTAGGCCTATTCGCTAGCGCCGTTCCGCTTCCGCAATGCGCTCGGCCCCATCCCACCCGTTCGCCGACCTCCCCCTGGCCGACGGTCGAACCGTCGTGTTGTGGAACGAAGATTGCCGGCCAGGTCTCGCCCGGCGCCTCGACCCCGGGACGGTCGACGTGGTCGTGACGAGTCCTCCGTACAATCTGGGGGTACGCTACCGTAGCTACGACGACCGCCGGCCCCGGGCGGAGTACCTCGCCTGGATCGGCAAGGTCCGGGATGCCGTGGCCGGCGCGCTCAGCCCGGCCGGTTCGTTCTTCCTCAACATCGGCGGTACCCCGAAGGACCCCTGGCTCCCCTTCGACGTCGCCCGCGAGGTCGGGCGGACGTTCGTGCTCCAGAACGTGATCCACTGGGTCAAGTCGATCGCGATCGACCGGGAGGCCGCGGGCCGCTCCGCCGCCCTTCCCAAGGACCTCGCGCTCGGCCACTACAAGCCCGTCCTCTCCGCCCGATACCTCCACGGGGCCCAGGAGTACATCTTTCACTTCTCCCGAACGGGGGAGGTCCCCCTCGACCGACTCGCGATCGGGGTGCCGTACCAGGACAAGTCCAACGTCGTCCGCTGGAAGCGGGCGGGCGGAGGCCTGCGGTGCCGAGGCAATACGTGGTTCCTGCCGTACCCCACCATCCGCGAGCGGGCCCGTGACCGACCCCACCCGGCGACGTTCCCGCCGGAGCTGCCGGAGTGGTGCATCCGATTGCACGGGGTCGACCGGGCCCGCCTCGTGGTCGACCCGTTCGTCGGGATCGGGTCGAGCGCGGTCGCCGCGGCCCGTCTCGGCCTCAGCTTCGTCGGCTTCGACGTCGACCCGGAGTATCTGAAGGTCGCTCTCGCGAGGGTGCGCTCGACCCTGCGGGCTCCGTCGCTCGGACGGAAACCACGGGGGGGCGTTCGGGAAGGGTCGGAATCCGGCTAGGGCTCTTCGGCGGCGGAAGATTCCGAGGCCGACTCGCCGGTGGTCGGAGAGGACCATTCACGCATGGGCGTGCGTCGGACCCCGGCGGCCGTGGCGAGGGCGTTCTTCGTACCCTCCTTGGCCTTGTGGCCGGCGGTGACCATGGCATCGCGGGCGACCCCGGCGGCTCGCGCCGTGCCGGAACCGATCGCGATCCCGGCGTCCGCGAAGCGACGCGGAAGCTTCCGCATCTCTTCGTCCATCGACTTGCCCAGGTTGGTGAGCTCGTCCTGGATCTCGTAGCCGAGGTACTTCGCCTGCTTCGCCGTCACCTGGCCGAGGCGCTCGATCTTGCGGTCCAGGTCCGTGAACTCGGATGCGAAGTCATGTCCGAGCCCCCCCGCCGCGCGTCGCATTTCGCTCAGGTGCTGTCGGAATTGGGCCTGGTCACGACTGTCGGACATGGGCTCTCCGGGGCGATTACCCTAGATTCGGGAGATAAACCTTGACACCGACCGGCAACCGGGGTTCACCCGCCCATGCGACGGTCGGCGCGACGACGACGCGCCCGACCCGCGGCGGGGGCCGGCGTCGGGGGTGGGGGCGCTGGGGTCAGGCGACGCTCGGTCTCGGCGCCGTGGGCCCAGCGAACCAGGAGCTCGACGCCGAGGTGGGCCGGCTCGGTCACGACCAGCTCTCCTCCCAGGGTTCGCGCCAGCGTGCGGGCCGCGACTTCGTACTCGGGGTGCTCGGATCTCAGCAAGATCATCGTCGTTCGGAGCGGGAAGACGGTATGGAGCTCCCGGGCCCGCTCGAGGGCGCGCTCCATGGCGAGGTCGAGTTGGCCGCTGTGCACCCGGCCCTCGGGGTCGGTGTACGCCTCGGGAAGACCATCGGTGATCAGGTAGAGTTCGCGTCGGGAGGCGCGCGATGCGCGCAGGAGCAGATGGGTCGCTCGGAGCACCTCGGCGGTGTTGGTGAACGCCCCGGCCTTGCATTCCCACAGCTCCACCAGGTCGAGCACCTGGACGTCGTTATCGAAGGCGAGGATGTCCACCGTGGCGTCCGGATAGCGCCGGCGGACCGCGACGTACAGGGCCAGGAGGGCCTTCTTCGCCGCCTCGAGCTTGCCGGACTCCGACATGCTGCCGGAACGGTCGAACGCCAGCACGACGTGAACGCGTTCGCTCGTGACCTCGCGGTAGACGTAGCTCGTCGATTCGTCGATGTGACGGGACCCGGTGAACCGGGCCGCGAGGAGCGAGCCGACCAGGTCCAAATGGGCGACCTCCTCCGGGCGGCGCAATCGAGCCTTCTCGTAGACCCCGGTCGACCCACCCCCCTTGAGCGAAAGCCGGATGTCGCCGGGGAGACGGCGGCTCTCCTCTTCGAGCAGGATCCGCGCGAACCGTTCGACCAGACCGTACGTGACGACGAGCTCGCCCGCGCGCTCGGCGACGAAGCCGCGTTCCTTGAGCTCCCGTTCCAGACGGCGCTCCTCGCCGGCGCGGACCCGGGCCTCCGTCTCGGACTCGGTGCGTCGCTGGGCCTCCCGGCGCTCCTCCTCGAGGCGCCGCCGCTGGGCCTCGGCCTCGCGACGCTTCGCCTCGGCCTCGCGTTCGAGCGAGCGCTCCTGGGCTCGAAGCGCGCCGGTGACGTGCTCGGAAAGTTCGTTGCGCTCCGTGGTCGATAGACGCGCCAGCGCCTCCCCGATCTCCGACGGACCAATTGTACGTCCGTCGGCGGAGCGGATGGCGATGGGGAGCGAGCGGCCAGGGGGTCGCTTCCGGACCGGCGCCTTGGAGCGGGAGAACAGCCGGCGAAGCCAGGCCACGAACCGGGCGAAGGCCGCACGAATCCGGGCGAGGATCCCCGGGGGCGGGGACGGCCGATTCCACGAGGCATCCGGCAGCAAGAGGGCGGCGCTAACCTCGTCGAGCAGGTCGGCCGGAGGAAGACGGGACCAGTCGATCGCCCGGGCCGAGCGCAGCCGCTCCTCCAGGGCGGCGATCTCGCGGGCCACGTCCTCGTCGGACTTCCGGGTGACGTCCGCGAGCACTTCGACCCGACGGTCGTACTCCTCCACCAGGCGCGCGACGCGACGGCGGGCTTGTCGGCGCAGGCGCTCGCGCAGGCGGTCCAGGCGTTCCTTCAGCTCGGCGTCTTTGCCGGCGTGGTCGCGCAGGAGCTCGCGAGCCCCTGGGACGCCCTGCTCGGCCAGCGCGCGCACGAGCGCGGCGCGGTCGAGGGCGTCGAGCAAGTCGTCCGATACGACGTCGTCGATGTAGGTCGTGCAGTCGGGTAGGTCGACCGTGTCACAGGAGGGGGGCGTCGTCGTCGTCCTCCTCGCGACAGGAGAACAGCGAGAATTCCTCGAGGAGGCGGAAGACGTTCACCGCCGCGTCGACGGGCGGCAGTTGCGCGCCCGGCCGTTCGCGCTGCGTCACATATCCGACGAACCCTCGGAATCGCGGAAACAACGCCCCATCTCCGGCCACCTGGACCCGAAGTCCGGCGTCGTCCTTCAGCCGCCGACCCTCCCCGACCAGCGCCTCGGCTTCGGTCTTGCTCTCCTTGAGCACGTCTCGATAGTACCGGCACCAGTACACTCCGGAACTGCGCTTCAGGGCCGCGGGGAGATACTGGTCGATGAACTCCGCCACCCGGCGCTCGTTCTGTCGAAACGAGTCGCCGCTCCGCGCCCGGATCCGACCCCGCATAGCGTGAACGAGGCCGGCCTTCAGGTCCGGGCTGCCCGGCAGGGCGTGATCACCTACCGCCGCGACGGCGGCGGTTCGGGCCGCGACGTCGATCAGCGTGCGGTTCGACCCGACTTCGCCAATGTCCGGGTTGTCCTCGCTCATCCGGAGCCGCCAGGCCTCGATGACGCGAACCCCGGCGTCTACGAGGATTTCGGGCACGTACGTTCCCGGGATCTCCGAGCGTGCCAATTCCACGATGCGTCGGTTGTCCGCATGTCGGGCGTTGAAGCTGACATGCAGGCTCGTGAGACGGTCGGAGAGCGGGTCATTGATGTTGTCGAGGTCGGAAAGGTTCGATGTACTGACCGCGACGAACCAGCCCGGAAAGGTCTCGCGGGATTTCGAGGGCGTGACGGTTCCCTCCTGGAGCGCTTGCAGCAGCACGTTCTGGGTGCCGAGCGGCAATTTTCCGATCTCGTCCACGAGCAGGAAGCCGCGATTGGCCTGGAGCAGCTTGCCCGGCTCGAGAACCAACGGGCTCATGGGGTCCCCGATCTCCTCGAGCTTGCGGAGATTGATGTTCCCGGTCAGGTGGTCGGGGAACACCTCGGAACTTCCCTGCAATCGGGCGAACCCGTACCCTTCCCGAAGGATCGCGTACTCCGCCGGCACGTGGGCCGGGTCGACGTGGGACGGGTCGAACCGCGTGGGGTCGCCTTCCGGCGCGTACCGGCGTCGACAGATCGGGCACGGGGGGAACCGCTCGGAGGTCACGGGGTCGACCAGCGAGAGTGGGTGGTCCAGCACGGGGCAACCGTCGACCGCCCAGACCCCCTTCGGGAACAATCCCCAGAGGTCCCTCGCGAGGCTGGTCTTTCCAGCTCCCGACGGCCCGAAGAGCAGAATGTGCGAGCCGGACACCACCGCCGTGATCAGGTCCTCGTACGTGGCGTCGGGAAGGACCGTTCTAGGAAACAGAGCCCGAATCGCCTCGGTACGGTCAAGGCCCTTCGACCGAAGGGCGCTGAGCAGCCGGAGAATCTCGGAACGGAACCTCTCGCCCGGACTCTCTACCGGGGCGCCGGACGCTTTCAGGTCCGCGGCGGTCGCTCGGGTACCGGGTCGGATGGCCCCACCCGCACTAGCCGCCACGCCGCGCGGAGCTGGGTTTAGGATATTTAGTTTGCCAAAGCCCGGAGGCAAACCGACCGGCGTTCGGGCCCACCGGCGCTCCCTCGGACGTGGTGGGCGCGGACGCGACGTCACGTTTAAGTAGGGCGTCCGGGTCCGCGCCCCGCGAGCGCATGGCCGAGAAGGAGACGTCCGCGAAAAAGCCCGCCTTGGCCCGGACGGTCAAGGACAAGTGGCGCTCCAAGCGCTGGTACAAAGTGCGGGCGCCCGGCCTCTTCCAGCATGTCGAGCTCGGCGAGACGGTCGCGAGCGAACCGGAGCAGCTCGTCGGCCGCACCCTGGAGGCCACGCTCCCCGAGCTCTCGGGTGGGTCCGATGCGGGGAAGGCCCACGTCAAGCTGCGGTTCCGGATCGAGCGATT
>Ga0310037_10001554_pt1 | contig 12530 bp, 8 predicted proteins | sample Sb_taG_11_FD_200239 | JGI IMG/M metagenome (GOLD analysis project Ga0310037, IMG submission 200239) | Peat soil microbial communities from Weissenstadt, Germany - Sb_50d_3_AS metaG (v2) (version 2) | ecosystem: Environmental > Terrestrial > Soil > Wetlands > Peat | place: Germany: Weissenstadt...
TCGCAATAATCGCCGCGGCCAAAGCGAAAGCAGGCGCGCATGATGCCTGAAGACACCATCCGCTGCGACGCCTGCCCCGTCCTCTGCTACATCAAGCGCGGCCACACCGGCGCCTGTGATCGCTACGCGAATCACGAAGGCCAGCTCGTCCGCGTTGATCCTCATGTCGTTCTCAATCGCGCCGTCTCCGAAGGCGCCCCGGTCGTGGCTTTTCTCGATTCCCAGCGCGAATGGGACGGCCGCGTAGTCAAAGGCTCCGACACCTTCATCACCGCCATCGGCGCCGGCACCACCTATCCCGATTACAAGCCCGCCCCGTTCATCGTCTCCTCGGAAGTCGAAGGCGTGGACATGGTCACGGTAGTCACCGAAGGAATCTTCAGCTACTGCGGCGTGAAAGTGAAAATTGATACCGACCGTCATCTCGGCCCCGAGCAAAATCTAGTTCGCGCCGAAGGCGAACCAGTCGGCCACGTCACCACCGGCGAATATGGCTCGCAGATGCTTTCACTAGGCGGCGTGCATCACTTGACTGGCGGCGGGAAAAAAGAAGGCCGCGTAACCTGCGAGACGCTCCTCGATCTCTGCAACGCCAAGCCCGTCGAACTGATAGTTGATGACGGCGCGAGCGTAATCGTCCAAGCCGGCAAGCCGCCCATCATCAACGGTGCTCTCGAAGAGCGCATGCGCGTAGGCTGCGGTTCCGCGACGATCGGCATGTTCGCCCGCCAATGGTTCGGCAAGGTAGATGAAGTCGTTGTCGTGGACGATCACATCACCGGCGTTCTCTCCGAGCATCAAGCTGGAAAACTTCTCGGCGTCCGCGCCACCGGCATTCGCATAAAAGGACGCCGCTCCACTCCCGGCCGCTATTTTCAGGTTGCCGAGCCGGGCACCGGCTGGGGCGGCACCGATATTTCCGATCCGCTCTCGATCGTGACTGGATTCAAGCCCGCCATCGCCTGGCCGCATCTTCGCCTGCTGATGATCAGCACCACCGGCGAACAATTCGCCTACTACGAGCTGGACGAAAAGTTGCGGCCCATCGAAACAGAATTGCCCGCAGCGCTCACCGAATCCGTAGCCCGCATCCGCGAAAATTGCGAACCCGCGCTTTGCAACGTGCTCTTCATGGGCGGCGCAGGCGGCTCGTTGCGCGCCGGCGTCACAGAAAATCCAGTGCAGCTCACGCGTTCGATCAAACACAATTTCACCCGCGTCACTTGCGGCGGCGCCCCCGTCTATGTCTGGCCCGGCGGCGGCATCACCTTCATGGTGGATGTCACGCGCGTCCCGGCCAACGGCTTCGGCTACGTTCCCACTCCCGCACTCGTCGCCCCCATCGAATTCTCCCTAAAGCTCAAAGATTACGCCGCCCTCGGCGGCCACATGGACTACGTCCGCCCGCTCAGCGAGCTAGCGGCAAAAAGCAATCGCGCCCCGGCCGAGCCGAACCGCGCGAAGCCGCGCCCCGCCGCGACGTACACGCATCGGAAGGACCGGCCATGAGAGAGCCGCGCGTACTTCGCTATCTCCCCGGCGGCCGCCGTCTCCATTTTCACGATGGCCCAATCGATCTAATCCTAGAAGCCTTCGGCGCCCCCGCAGAAATCGAAGCCGCCTATCGCGCTGCCGCCAAACGATTCGTCACCGTCCTCGACGAACTCTGCAGCGAACTTCCGCTCCTGCGTTCCGCCGCGCGCCACGATAGCCCGCGCCTGCAAGGCCAAGTCGCGCAACGTATGGCCGACGCCGTAGCTCCCTTCGCCGCGCGCCACTTCATCACCCCCATGGCCGCAGTAGCAGGCGCAGTAGCCGAAGAAATTCTCGCCGCGATGACCAATGCCGCCACTCTCTCCCGCGCCTACGTAAATGACGGCGGCGATATCGCCCTGCATCTAGCCCCTGGCGAATCTTTCGCCATCGGCATGGTCGAGCGCCCAGATCGCCCGTCGCTCTTCGGCACCGCACGCATCGCTGCCGCGCAAAAAGTCCGCGGCATAGCCACCAGCGGCTGGCGCGGCCGCAGCTTCTCCCTCGGCATCGCCGACGCCGTAACCGTCCTAGCCGCCACAGCCGCCCAAGCCGACGCCGCCGCAACCATCATCGCCAACGCCGTAAATCTCCCAGGCCACCCAGCAATCACCCGCGTCCCAGCAAATGAAATCGCCCCCGAAAACGATCTAGGCGATCGCCCAGTAACCCGCGCAGTAGGTGCGCTCTCGCTCGATGAGACCGAACAAGCTCTAGGAAACGGCGCAGCACTAGCCAACGAACTAATCGAGGAAAAATTAATCTGCGCCGCCGCCCTAAATCTAGCAGGCCACACGCAACTAACCGGCGCGAACACAAGAATGAATTACGCCTTGTCGGGGCACGGTTTCAACCGTGCCGAAACGCCCGCAAATGAGCCCGGCTTTAGCCGCTGAGGTATTGTGTTGAATCGTCGCAAGAAAATGTTGGCCAACGCTACAATCACGGAACCAACCGATGCCTGACGTCCACGTCCGCAAGCGCCTAACCGTGGTCGAAGAAATCTTCCACGAAGGCGGCCCTCCACCGTATCTATCTCTACGCCGCGCCGCCGCACTAGCCGTAATCCAAAATCCCTACGCCGGCCACTACGTCGAAGAAATCGCCGCGTTCATGGAAGATCTAAAGCCTCTAGGCCTCGAAATGGCGAAATCGCTGGTAGCAGCCCTGGGCGGCGACGCAACGATCATCGAAGGCTACGGCAAAGGCGCCATCGTCGGCGCAAAAGGCGAACTCGAACACGGCGCCCTCTGGCACGTCCCCGGCGGCTACGCCATGCGCGAAATTCTAGGCGGCGCAAAAGCCATCGTAGCCTCGACGAAAAAAGTAGGCAGCCCCGGCGCCCGCCTAGATGTCCCCATCACCCACATCAACGCCTCCTACGTCCGCAGCCATTTCGATTCCATGGAAGTAGGCCTAGCCGACGCCCCCCGCGCCAATGAAATCCTACTAGCATTAGTAATGACCACAGGCCCGCGCATCCACGCCCGCATAGGCGGCCTAAAATCGTGGGAAATCAAAGGCGAGGACGGCCTGCGATGACCGCACCGCGAGATCACGCGCCGCGGAATCGCTCCCGTAGGGGCGGGGCTTGCTCCGCCCGCCAACTGACGCGCATCCGAAAAGAGGCCCAACTATGATCGCCAAAATTCGCAAGATCGCGACGTTCGTAGAAGAAACCCACACCGAAATGGGCCACCCAATCTCCCCACCCACGCGCCGCGCCGCCGCCGTAGCCGTAATCGAAAATCCCCACGCCGGAAAATATGTGGAAGATCTCAGCGACCTAATGACCATCGGCGAAGAACTAGGCGCATTACTCACCGAAAAAGCCGTAGCCGCTCTCGGCATCCCCGGCCCCTCCGCCGAAAGCTACGGCAAAGCCGCCGCCGTAGGCGAAGACGGCGAACTAGAACACGCCGCCGCCATCCTCCACCCGAAACTAGGCACCCCAGTCCGCAAAGTCCTGGGCAAAGGCGCCGCGCTAATCCCTTCCTCCAAAAAACGCGGCGGCCTAGGCGTCCCTCTCGACATCCCCCTAGGCCACAAAGACGCCGCCTTCGTCCGCAGCCATTTCGACGGCATGGAAGTCCGCCTCAACGACGCCCCCCGCGCCAACGAAATCATGGTAGCCGTAGCCGTAACCGACAGCGGCCGCCCGCTACCAAGAGTAGGCGGCCTGAAAAAAGAAGAAATCAAAGGCGAAGACGGCCTGCGCTGAAGCCTCGTCAGGTTTTGTTGATTCCCGCTCGCGTGGGCTACGAGTCGCGCATCATTTTGTCCGATGATTTGTCAGGGCACGACTTCAGTCGTGCCGTAACAGCCGCAACTTACGCCGGCTTTAGCCGCTGAGGTACGTCTTCTCGCGCCCTCCGCTACCCTTGCACCATCACCGGCACTCGTTCCGCCGGCGGCGTGTTGCGGCTGCGCTGCGAACGCACCACGCCATCAATCACCGTCATCCCAATCCCCGGCAAATCGCCAAGCCGCACGCTCTCGAGCAATGTCTTCCCCGCGGAATGCTGCGCGCGATCCATAAAAACAAAATCCGCCGCCCGCCCAACTTCAATCAATCCGCAATCGAGCTTGCGCATCCGCGCCGTATTTCCGGTCGCGAAGCAAAACGCCACCTCCGCCGGAATTTCGCCCACCGACGAAAGCATCGCAATCAATCGCACGATCCCCAGCGGCTGCACGCCCGACCCCGCCGGCGCATCCGTCCCCAAAATCACGCGCGCCAACTGCTTCAATTCCGCCGCCGCACGCAAAGTCAAAAGCGCCGCGCGCTCGTTCCCGTTGTGCACGATCTCCAATCCGCGCGGCGACCGCTCGCACAAATCGCGAATCTGATCGTCAGGCAAAGCCGTATGCCCGCCGTTAATGTGCCCAATCACGTCGGCGTCAGCAGCCAGCACCACATCGCGATCAATCAAGCTCGACCCGGGAATCGACGGCCCGCCCGTATGAATCGTGCTCTGTATCCCAAATTTCCGCGCCCACCCGACCATCTGCCGCGCCGTCTCTCCATCCTTCACGCTGCCCAAGCCAACTTCGCCCAGCAACGTTACACCCGCCTCAGCGAGCGACTTAAAATCCTCCTCCACCATTCCATGCTCGATCACCGGCGCGCCCGCGAGAACTTTCACGCCGCTGGGCCGCAAGCCGGCGAACGAGCGTTGCGCAGTGATCGCCATAGCCTTCAACCCGACCACATCTTTCGGCCGCCCCGGCGTATGCACCTCGCCAGCCGAAATCATGCAAGTAACGCCGCCATGCAAGCAGCTATCAATCCAGCCAATTTGATTCTGCCGCGGCGTCCAATCCCCCGACACAGGATGCACATGGCTATCAATCAACCCAGGCGCCAAAGCGGTCCCCCGCGCGTCAATGACGGAAGCCGCCCCAGCCGTATCGAGTTCCTTCTCGCGCCCGACCGCCGCAATCCGCCCATCAATCGCGATGATGCAATCGGCGTCAAGGATCGGTTTCGCCAAATCGCCGCTAAGCAGCAACCCGATATTGCGCACAACCAACTTAGCCGCTCCAGCCGTCTTCCCCCCATCATCCTGCGCCATGAGTTTTCTCCCGACCCGGGTCGTGATCTTCGCCTTTATCCCGTAGGGGCGGGGCTTGCTCCGCCCGGCCGTTCTGACGTTTCCGCGCCGCGTAATGTAGCTCACCTGCTTCCCGTCCGCCAGAACTACGGCGATATCTAACCGAAACAAAAATCAAAGCTGCCGATTCGCTTCGTTGCCGTTTCCGACTGTAGGGGAGGGCCGGGTTAGCCTTCCCGTGCCGCCTGGTTTTGGCGGGCTTTACAATCGGTGTTGGTTTGAGGCCTCGGCTGTGGATGAGGCCACGCGCTGAGCGCGTGGCAGGGAGCGGCAGGAGATCGCCGCTCGCGGGAGGGCTAACCCGGCCCTCCCCTACAAAACCAACCCGATCGCCGCGAGCGGAATCGCCGCTGGCATCGAAGCCACGCATTTTGCACTTGCTCCTACATTTCTAAATTTTCAGCGCAAACTTCTAGCAGGCTCAGAAGAGCCAGCCCCGCGCTTAGGGACTGCGCACTACCGCATCGACGATGGCGCAGGAATTACCAAGTGTCAATAGTCCCTTAGATCTAATTTGAGGGGGTACGAGGTAGGGCGTGCGGAATAGGGGATAGGGGTTTGGAGATTGGGAAAGGGCCAGGCCCGCCGCACGTCTGCGCGCGATCTTCCAGCCTCAAGCCTCCAGCGTCTAGCTTCTAGAACGCCGAAACCCCGACCCTTCCCAAAGCCCAAGACCGGGAAGGTTCGGGCAATCGCGAAGTAGATTATTTTCGCTTTTTATTCGCCTCTGTGCCATGCTATTGGAATGACAGCAGCGAATCGTTGGGATAAGTGCCGGAGCGTCTTTTAGTGCCATCGCTCTTCAGTTCCGCGACTTTAAGCCGACCCGCCGATTCGAGCTGGCTCAATGCTTTTCGCATGTGCTTTCGCAGATATGGAGTTCTGTCCAGAACGAATGTTTCAACCCGTTCTGTAGGTATTTCGGGGGTTCCGTGAAATTCGGACTCCAGCTCGCTGATAAGAGGTTCGACCGAGGGACTGGAGAAAAGAACTTGCTGGTTAGGATTGGTCGAGTCAGAAAACGTAAAGTCGCCGAGCGGATCAACGTTCCACATAGCTTCCTTCATCCTGAGGTGACCAAGGCGGTTGTTCGAGGCGAAAAACAGGTAGTACACCACTCGGTCATTAGAATCGCGCATTTCAAAGTAGCGCACAAACTGCGCGACTTTGCTGAGCTGCTGCTGATAGAGATTTTTGAGCTGTGCGGGCCGGTCGCCCATGCCTTCGGCAATCGCCATCGCTGCAGTGGTGCCAAAAGTTTCGGTAATGTGTGAACGAATGTTTGGGTCGGGATGCGTGAGCCATCGGTTGATCGAATCGACCACAAATGTGATGAGGACTTCGCACCTATTCTTGGAAAGCAGTCGACTGATGAGGTTGTACGGGATACCCGAAAATCCGAAGGGGTCTATCAAGGCAAATGTGGGAGCGATCTGGTGCCCGGCGACGTCCAATTGATCGAGTTTGGCCTCGAGACTTTCTGCGAACTCGCCGCACTCGAGATCGACTTTGAAGTGCGCAGGCAGCTGAAGACTGCTGATTTCGCGTTGAAGATTGTCCGCACGATCTCGCCGCTCTTCAACGAAGAGGAAGACGATCTCGCCGGCTAACTTGGCGCGGTGTGTTCGTGCGGATTGCAAGGCAATAATGGGGGAACCGGGCTCGCCGCCTGAGTAGCGGCCGGGGCCCGAAAAACCATCGACATAGACAATCCGGTTGTTGAATCTCGCGAGAATCGGGAACCATGCGTCGAGATACTTTTGAAGAATCCGATGCTTGGCGGCCGTATGAGGCTCCAACTCCCAAATTGTCTCTTCAGGTACGGTCACTCAATTATTAGAACAGATACAACGGCTCTTGTGTAAAAAGAAATGACGAGGTACGTTGCGGGAAGTAGAATTAGGATGGAGTCGCGCAATGGCCACTAATTCTCATATCGAATGGACCGATGCGACCTGGAACCCGGTTACGGGGTGCACCAAGATAAGCCCCGGCTGCAAGCACTGCTATGCAGAGCGGCTGTCGATGCGTCTGAAGGCGATGGGGCAACCCAATTACCGAAACGGATTTAAACTTACTGTGCAGCCACAGATGTTGGACCTACCGCTCCGCTGGAAGACTCCGAAAAGAATATTTGTGAATTCCATGAGTGATTTATTCCATAAGGATGTGCCAACCGACTATATCAAGCGCGTGTTCGATGCGATGAACAAGGCGCACTGGCATCAATATCAGGTCCTGACGAAACGGTCTGAGCGGGTGTTGGAGTTGAGCGATGATCTGGAATGGTCGCCGCAGATATGGATGGGCGTAAGCGTTGAAACTGAAAGATACAAATACAGAATCGACGATCTCCGGAAAACAGACGCTCAAGTGAAATTCGTATCGTTGGAGCCGCTGCTTGCTAGTCTTGGAAAACTGAATTTGAAAGGAATTGATTGGGCGATCGTTGGCGGAGAATCGGGCCCTGGCGCTAGAACGATCGAGTCTCAATGGGTGACTGAAATTCGCGATCAATGCGTACGAGCTGACGTTGCGTTTTTCTTTAAGCAGTGGGGTGGTGTTCAAAAAAAGAAAACTGGACGCACCCTCGAAGGTCGCACGTGGGACGAGATGCCCATTCAGATTGAACTGGCAGTTGTTTAAGGGTCTCCATTAACAGGGCGGGTGGCGCAGCCATTTCCGACAGGGTTGCTCATCCGAGTGCCCGATCCTTCCCGGTCTTGGAAGGGTTGGGGTTTTCGGCGTTCTAGAAGCTAAACGCTGGAGGCGTTCTAGAGGCTGGAAGAAATGCTCGTGCGGCGCGCGGCGGGCTTGGCCCTTTTTCAATTTCCAATCTAAAACGTCGGGCTTCGCAGTACCCCCTCAAATTAGATCTAAGGGACTATTGACACTTGGTAATTACTGCGCCACCCTCGTTGCGGTGGTGCGCAGCCCCTAAGCGCGGGGCTGGCCCGGGTCCGGGCTGATGATTCAGCCCGGCGATCAGTTTGACGCTGCTGCAGGTGCGCGCAAAATGGATCTTTATGTAGCTCATCTCTTCAGAGATGAGGCAGTTGGGTTTTGGTTCGACGATGGACACGCTGCGGGGCCGACAACCAACTGCAAAAGGCCTCAGGTCTGTCCTTCGGCCCCGGCAAGGGGCCTCAGGATAAAAAGACCTGAGCTACATTGGCGGACCGGGAGGCAATTCCTAATCGAGACATGGATTTATTAGAAACGGGCGTAACTTCAACAAAACATTGAAAGGAGACCCTGTCTAATCGAGACAAAAACGCACTTTTTTCAACTCGGCGGTCTCTGCGTCTCTGCGGTGCGCCGTTGGTCTACCTTCCAATCTCGATCCTCGGGTATCCGCATTTCTAATCGCGTGCGAAATTATTAGAAATCGTCGTAACCCGCAGAAAACAAAGGTCGGAATCAATTTCTAATCGCGTGAAAACACGCCTTTTTTGACGCGGTTTCGCGGCGCGTTTGTAGGGGGGCGGGTTTACACGCCCCCGGGTTGGTCTTGGGTTTTCATTCGTCGCGGCGATTGCGCGGCCTGAGGGGCGGGACCGAAAACCCAATGCCAAACCGGGCCGGTGTGAACCCCGGCCCCTACGATAGAAAAGGCAACCACGACAGCAATCGCAGATCCTTAATCCGCCGCGGCGGACTCAGGATGACGGCTAAAAGCCGTTCGGAATGACGGCGTTTAGGAGCGGGAGCCGAGCGAGAGTAGGGCACGTTTGGTTAGGACTTTGACCATTTCGCGGCGGTATTCGGGGGTGAGCGCGGACGTTGTCAGCGGCTTGGAGATGTTGGCGGCGGCGTCGCCTGCGGCTGCGGCGGCGGATTCATCTAGGGCTTGGCCATTTAGGAGATTGTGGGCGTCGGGGACTAGGAATGGGGCTGGATTTACGGCGGTTATGGCTACTTGGGGGTCGTTGATGTGGCCGTTGGTCTGGCGGAACGAAACGGCTACGCCTGCTAGCGGGTAGTCGATTGAGCCGCGGACGCGGAGTTTGCGATAGGCGCCGCGTTGGCCTGCGGCTGAGCGCGGGAGGTAGACGCGCGTGACCAGTTCGTTGCGGGCCAGATTCATGCGGGCGTCGCCTTCATTTGTATAGAAATGATTTAGCAGGACGCGGCGGACGCCTTTCGGGCCGGCGATTTCGATTCCGGCGCCGAGGCAGAGCAACGCGGGCGGCGTGTCGGCGGAGAAGGCGGCCCAGCATTTCGTGCCGCCGGGGGCGACGTGGCAGAGATCGCCGTCCTTTTTGATGCAGAAGCCGCAGGACTGGCGCCACGTGAGCGATTGGTTGTACCAGAGGCAGCGCGTGTCGAGGCAGATGTTGCCGCCGAGAGTGCCCATGTTGCGGAGGATGGGAGAGGCGACGGTGGCGGCGGCTTCGGTGAGGACCGGGTAGTCGCGGCGGAGTTGCGGGTGGCGCTCGATGGCGGTGAGAGTAGTGAGAGCGCCGATGGTGGTGTACTCGTGATCTTCGTGGACGCCGCGCATTTCGGCGATGCCGCGGATGTCCATGACGTAGCCGGGAGTGAAGAGGCGCTGGCGCATCGAGGGAATTAAATCGGTGCCGCCGGCTAGAATTTCGAGATCGCCTTCGTGGCGCGCGAGAAAGGCGACGGCTTCGTCGATCGTGCGCGGGCGGAGATATTGAAATTCGGCGAGGCTCACGCGTTGTCTCCGCCGCGCTTGCCGCTGGACGGCGGTGCGCCGGCGTCGCCATTGCCGGCTTTTGGCGCAACGCTGCCGTTGCCGGATTTCGGTGCGCCGCTGGCGTTGGTGCGGCGATGCGCGATCGAAAGATCGCTTGCGTGGCGCTTGGGGCCTTTGCCGCGGAAGATCAGCGAGCCGCCATGTTCGCGGAAAGTTTGCGGATCGGTGGGATCGACGCCGCCGGTCATTTGAATTTTTTTCGCGCCTGCTTTTTTCGCGCGCAGCGCGGAGAGAACGCGCTCGGGAGTGAACGGCGATTCGCGCAGGCGGATGCCGACCGCATCGTAAATCGCATTGGCGATCGCGGGAATTGCGGCGGCGAGCGAGCCTTCGCTGGCTTCTTTGGCGCCGTATGGGCCTTCGGGATCGATGCTCTCGACGATGATGCACTCGATCTCGGGCGATTCGGTGCTGGACGGCGAGCGATATTCGAGCATGCCTGGATTCATCAGCAGGCCGTCTTTCCAAACCATTTCTTCCTGGAGGGCCTGGCCGAGACCCATCCAGACCGAGCCGATGACCTGGCCTTCGACGGAAACTGGATTCAGGGCGCGGCCGCAATCGTGCGCGGCCCAGATTTTGTGGACGGTGACTTCGCCGGTGTCTTCGTCGACGCTGACGTCGGCGACTTGCGCGGAATAGGAATAGGCGGGAGAGGGGCCGACGCCGGCCCCTTTGTGTTTTGCGCCGCGGGCTGCGGGCGGAGGAGCGTAGGAGCCGGTGCCTGAGAGCGCGCCGTGGAAATCGATGGCGGAGACGACGGCTTCTTCGAAGGACATTTCGTCTTTCGGCGATTCGTCTTTGCGTTTTTGCTGGACTGAGCCGCGGAGGATTTGACCTTCGACGTGGCCGCTGACTGTTGGCGCGTTTTGCTCGGTCGCGGCGGCTTCGGCTGCGGCGGTTGCGCCGTTGTCGCGATGCGCGTTTTTATTCGAGACGCGGTCGGCGCGGATTTCTACATCTTCGGTGGGGCAGTTCATGCGCTTCGCGGCGGCTTCGATGATTTGCTTGCGGATGGATTGGGCGGCGCGGAGGGTGGCGTTGCCGTTCATGAATGTTACGCGGCTGGAGTAGGAGCCGATATCGATTGGAGTGAGATCGGTGTCGGCGGCTACTACTTTCACGCGCGCGAGCGAGCAGCCTAGGGCTTCGGCGGCGATTTGCGCGACCATCGTGTCGGAGCCCTGGCCGATGTCGGATGCGCCGGTGTAAATCACTACGCCGCCATCGCGATCGATTTTGATGTTGACGGTGGAATGCGGCATGTCGGAGCGGATGATGGAATTTGCTGCGCCGCTGACGTAGTGGCTGCAGGCGATGCCGAGGCCGCGGCCGCGCGGGAGTTTTCCTTTGCGCTCGTGCCATTTGGAGCGCGTGAAGACTTGCTCGATGCACTCGGGCAGGCCGTAGCTTTGGACGCGCAGGCCGTTCACCGTGATCGTCGGCGGTTTGAGGAGATTGCGGCGGCGAATTTCGGCGGGATCCATGCCGATGGCCGCGGCGAGTTCATCGAATTGCGATTCGAAGGCGAAGCGGACGTTTACGGTGCCGTGGCCGCGCATGGCGCCGCAGGCGGGCTTGTTGGTTAGCACGCGATAGCCGTCGTAGCGAATGTGCGGAATGTCGTAGAGCGCGCCGAGTAGGGCGCCGGAATAGAGAATGGTGACGACGCCGTAGGAGCAATAGGCGCCGCCATCTTGGATTACGCGGGCGGCGACGGCCATGATGCGGCCGTCGTTTTTCACGCCGGTTTTTAGATCGACGATGGTGCGCGGGCGGCCGCGATGCGCCCAGAAAACTTCTTCGCGCGTGTAGGTGATTTTTACCGGGGCTTGCGCTTTGCGGGCTGCTACGGCTGCGATGATTTCGATGGGAATCACTTCGCTTTTGCCGCCGAAGCCGCCGCCGACTAACGGCTTGATCACGCGGATCTGCGACATCTGCATTTCGAGGACGATGCTGAGCTTGTGCTGGAGATAGTAGGGAACTTGCGTCGAGGACCAGACGGTTAGGCGGCCTTGTCCGCCGGTTTGCGGATCGAATTCGAAAGCGGCTAGCGTGGAGTGAGGCTCCATCGCGGCGTGGGTGACTTCGTTGGCGATGTAGCGGCCTTCGATGATTTTGTCACATTCCGCGAAGCCTTTGTCGGGATCGCCGAAAACGTGGTGATAATCCTTTTCGATATTGTGCGGGCGTTGATCGTGAATCAGCTCGGCTTCGGCTTTCATCGAGTCTTCGGGATCGAACCAGGCGGGCAGCGGTTCGTACTCGACGTCGATCAGCTCGAGGGCTTTTTCGGCGATGGCTTCGGATTCGGCTACGACGCAGGCGACGTTGTCGCCGATGTAGCGGACTTTATCAACGGCGAGAGCCGTTTCATCGTGGCCGACAGGAAGAATTCCGTACTGATTCGGCGCGTCTTCGCCGGTGACTACGGTGACTACGCCATCGAGAGCGAGGGCGCGGCTCGAGTCGATTTTTTTGATGCGCGCGTGCGGATACGGCGAATGCAGGATTTTGCCGATCAGCATTCCGGGGACGCTGAGATCGTCGGTGTATTTTCCCTGGCCGGTGGTTTTTCCGGCGGAATCGATCAGCGCGATGGATTTACCGATTACGGAGAATTCGCTCATTTTGCAGCGGCCGCTCCTTTTTTCTCC
>Ga0310037_10001566_pt1 | contig 12485 bp, 10 predicted proteins | sample Sb_taG_11_FD_200239 | JGI IMG/M metagenome (GOLD analysis project Ga0310037, IMG submission 200239) | Peat soil microbial communities from Weissenstadt, Germany - Sb_50d_3_AS metaG (v2) (version 2) | ecosystem: Environmental > Terrestrial > Soil > Wetlands > Peat | place: Germany: Weissenstadt...
GGCGCGGAGCAGGCTGAGGAGCTGCTCGCGCAGGGCGGGAGCGGACGCGATGCCGAGTTCCCCGCTGAGCGCGGAGATGACGTAGCCGCCGCGGTCTGTCCGGGAGGTAAGACTGAGGCTGGCATCATCATGAGCCGCGGAGTGCGTCACAGCGCTTCCGATCACGTGAGCGGGGACAGGCCGCGTGGCGCACGGCACGCCATGATGGCCGCAGACCGCCTGCACGCCGGCCAAGACTACGCATGGCGGGGCGCTCGGCGCATCATCTTGCGCAGCGGCGGGCGGGGCTGAGTCGAGTCGTTCGGCGCGGGGATAGCGGCAAGTGACTACTCGCCGGACGAATACACCTTCATAACTCAACGTAGCCCGATCGTGGCGATTTGTCATAATTGCTAGTATTGCTTCCCTGCGCCGGAGCGTGACGGTGTGATGGTGCATCCCCTGGAGCTCGTCCCTGGATCACGTGGAAGCGGTCCCGACTCGCAAGAGGAAGCTTTGTGCAAGACACTTGGATCTGACGGGCGTGAGGCCCTGAGCTGGCCAGCTGGCGGTTACCGGTGAGAGCAGCGGGCGCGTGAACCCGTACCCTGCCGACCCGATCCATCGGCGCCTGTCAGAGCTGGGTCATCAAGAGGCACAGCTCGTGGCGGACCTCGGTCTCGATGAGCACGGGAACTTCGTTACGCTTCGCCAGCACGTCCGTGATGCTCTGGCGGCAGGCGGTGCTGCCGAGCTAGCGGATATCGTCACCGATCTGCTGGACTGAACTTGCGGGTTGAATGAGGTAGCGCATGGCGCATGACGGCCTGACCACATTGTCCGATCGCATCCACAATCTGAGGTTCGCTGTGCTCGGCGCTTATGTCGCGGACTGTTTCGTCGTCACATCCCGTCTTCCTGCCTGGGGCGTCGAGTATCAGGCCGACGCCGTTCGCATCTCGCCGGGGGGCAAGGCACTCAACCAGGCGGTCGCTCTCGCCCGGCTTGGGGTCCACGTGACTGCTGTCGGGACGGTTGGTGATGACGCGCTCGGGCAGGACATCTTGTTCACGCTGGCTCGCGAAGGCATCGAAGCCGATGGCATGCGCGTGAGCGAGAACGCGCCGACTTCGGTCTGCGTTTGCTTCGTCAGCCAGAAGGGCGAAACCTCCTTCGTATGGCACATCGCCGACGATGTTGCCGTCACGCCCGACACTGTGCGTGCTGCTGAGGACAGCATCCGGTCATCGGATGCTGTCCTCATTACTTTCGAGTTGCCGCCCGCCGCCATCCGTGAGGCGATCACGCTCGCCAGCGGGGGTGGCGCCCGCGTTTTTGTCCAACCTGCCCCGCCCTTGGCGGACCCTCATCTGAACGCGCTTATTCCCTGGGATCAGGTTGAGGTTCTCCTACCCAACGAGACCGAAGCCCGTGCGATCCTCGAAAGCATCAGTTCTGACCGCGCGCATCATGCGGATGATCTCGCCGCAGCCCTGGCAACGGAGCTGGCCGTACCGACAGTCGTGGTAACGCTCGGAGAGTCAGGATGCATCGCGCATTCCGCTGGCGCGAGCCGCCGGTATTCCGCTCATCAGGCAGCGTCCGTCGACACCACCGGGGCCAGTGACGCGTTCGCAGCTTCGCTTGCTGCCTTCATGGTCGCGGGCACATCAGAGGCCGAGGCCATCCAGGCTGCACTAGCGGCCGCCGCGTGGACTATCGGCCGCCCTGGCGGTCATGAGGCGATGCCTTCTTCGGCACAGGTAATCAGTATGTTGGGCCGGCGTCGTTGATCAGGATGCGGATTCTGCGCTCGCCGAGCTATCCGTTCGCGTGTTCCGTACGGTATGCCCACCTCTGGCCGGTCCCCTTGTACTCGGTAACTGGGATCAGTTTCGCACCTGGCGCCATCCGGGACAGATAAAGCACCCCGTGCAGGTGGTCGACCTCGTGCGCCACGAGCCGGGCCAGGCCCAGGTCGAACGTCGTGATGCGCACCTCGCCGTCCACGTCCTGGTGCTCCACGTCGATCCGAAGTGATCGTCGCGTCATGCCCCGGACGTCGAAGAAGCTCAGGCACCCCTCGTACTGGTCGTCTGTCTCGGACGACTCGTCGATGATGCGTGGATTCAGCAGCGTGATCGGGTTCCCGTCGGGTGCGCGTACCAGCGCGGCGGCCCGCCCGATACCGATCTGCGGAGCGGCAAGTCCCATGCCCTTGGCGAAGGTGTGGACCTGCGCGACCCGTTCAATGGTGGACATGAGCTGCGCGATGACGCGGCGCGCGTCCTCCGCCTCTGCGGGAAGGTCGAACGGTTGTGCCGGTGCGGTGAGGATCGGATCGCCGTCCTGGGCTATGCCGAGGGCGGACATTCGCGCACTTGGGCTCAAGGCTGCCTCATTCGTCTTGTCGGTTGCATTCTTGAACTTCCACTCAACTCTGTACCGTGCGTGGAGCGGCGGATCACGTGTCGACCATGTATAGAACACTCGATCGCCGTCGGCAGCAGGGACGATGGGCGTTCGGAACGGCGCGGTCTCGGCGGTCATCGATGTCTCTATGCCCCATACCGAAGGCTGCAATGCGGCGGGGAAGTCAAGACAGAGGCTGAGGCGGCGTGTCGGCAGGCGGATGGCACGTTGCCACCAGGGCCCCCATTTCTCCTCGCCGACGGTGTAGGAGTACTCGATCCAAGGTATTGCCGCTTGACCCCGCACGTGGCCTCGCCGGCCTTTTCCTGACCGGTCTCGTCGATCGCCCCGATCACCAGGCCGCCCCGGCGCCTCCCGCGCCGGGCCGCCTGCTCCAGCCCCGCCGCCGCGAACCGGCGTACCACGCCCATCGCGGCGAAGGTGTCCCAGCTCGCGTGGTTGAGCAGCCGCTGGGTCTTGTCCGGCGTGCGGTCCCCGGCCTGCCTGGCGATGCTCCACCCGTTGCGCTCCGGCAGCTCGCTCATCACCGCCGCGGCGTACTTGCCCGCCTGCAGCCACGGCCCGGTCCGGGCAAAACACGGCCGCAGCAGCGCCAGCAGCTCAGCCCGTTTCCGCAGCGCCAGCCCAGCCCCTATCCTGACGGCAGCAGCCGCCTCTGAACTTGCACTCGTCACACAGACATGGTCACGAGGTGGCTGCGCTCACACCCGCCCATCCCGTAACAAGATCACATCGGCCATACCAGGCGCCAGACCTGCGGATCGCCGTGCTTCTCATACGCCAGATGGCGGCAGCGTCAGAGCTTGCGCTCCCGAGTTGGCTCACGATTCGGTGCCTCGCGGCCGTTCTTGGCTTGTGACCTGTGGGTTCTCGGTTCCTGAGAGCTGATTTTGCGCACTATAATCGGGGTCGTAAAGTGGCCGGGTACTGGAAGGCTGGACAGCGCTGCGTAGCATCCGCGGCCGCTCCCGGCCGTCGCCTCAACGCGATCGGCACGCCGGAATCGTGATGCTGCCGGGCATGACCTGCCTGAGGCGGCCCAGACGCTGCAGGGCATACGATCGCAGCGTGACAGCCACTAGCGAGCAGGCCGTGCGGCCAGCCACCGCCGCAGACGTGAAGCCGCTCGCGACGGTCATGGCGCGGGCGTTCTATGACGAACCGCCCTTCATCTGGATGCTGCCCGATCCGGCGACCAGGCTGAAGCGGGCGCGCCGGTTCTTCGCCACCTTGACCCGCGGCGAGGCGCTCGCGCACGGCGGCGTCGACGTCGCCCGCACGAGCAGCCAGATTGCCGGGGCCGCGATATGGCTGCCGCCGGGCCACTGGGCGCCGGGCCTCGCCGAGCAGCTGCGCACGCTGCCCGGGTTCGCGCGTGCGTTCGGCCGCCGCCTGGGCGCAGCCGGCGCGCTGGCGCAGGCGATAGCACGTGCTCACCCGCGCGAGCCGCACTGGTACCTGTACGCTATCGGCGTCGACCCTGCCCGGCAGGGGACCGGGCTCGGCGGCGCACTCCTGCGGTCCCGGCTGGACCAATGCGACCGGGACGGGCTGCCGGCCTACCTGGAAGCCAGCAAGGCCGCCAACGTGCCGCTCTACCAGCACTTCGGGTTCCAGCCCACGGGGAACCCGGAGCTGCCCGAGGGGGCGCCCCCGCTCACCGCAATGTGGCGGCCGCCAGCCGCAGCGCCTCCGACGTCCTGACGCGGCAAATTCGTGAACACTAGCCGCCGCCATCGCACAACTCAGATCCAGGCCGTCCCCCACGTCCTGACCACAGCCGATCCCATCCCCACCGACCTGCGCCTGGCCCTCGAAGCAATCAACAAGCCAGCCGCCCTGCGCACTAAATGAGCCAACTCGGGTCATACGCCAGATGGCGGCAGCGTCAGAGCTTGCGCTGGCGGCGCTTCGGCGACTTCACACTCAAAGCCCGGAGGACTGTTGATGAGCAGGTACCGCGCGGCTGCCTGACCCGTGACGGTGAAGTTGTGCGGCGTGTCGCGCGGTATGAACACCAGATCCCCTGCGCCCGCGGCCCAGCTGGCACCACCACACTGACCTTCAAGCCTGCCATCGAGCACGTAGAAGGCTTCGTCCTCGTCGGCGTGGATGTGCGTGCCCGGTTCGAAGCCCGGCGGGGAGGTGCAGTCGATGAGCGAGAACCGGCCGCCCGTATCAGTGCCGCCCGCCTTGATCACGAACAGGTTCCCGGAAAACCACCGGGCGTCGCCCTCATCGGCGCGTCGGACGAATCCGCCCATGCCCACCTCACCAGGAAGTCCGGGGGAGCCGCCGATGCAGCCTCCGGGTACCTGGATGATACGCGGGGGCCGTGGTCTGCCGCCGAGGACGAGCAGCCGCCGCGACCTATGCTCAGAAGGTCGTTTCGCGCGCCACGCTGACCAGCGGCCGTCCAGATCAGGGCGCTATCGCCTGCTCCGCGACGCACTGCGTATAACCGCTCTTCCCCGCCCGTTCTGGCACGCATGCGGCCGCCTTTCGCCCAGCTCACAGCGCCAAGTGCGGCTGCCGTACTAGAGCGTTTACACCGCCAGTCAGGCCTCGACACCAACCTCCAAGTCGGGATCTGGCAAGCAAGGCCTCGACGGTGACGGGCCTGAGCTGCCCGGCGGCGGCGAGTGTTTACTCGGCTGGAGGCACTGTCCCGATCCGCTACCGACCACTCTGCAGGGGCGCCATGCGCGGGCTACCCATAATGACCAATATGGAGTAGCAAAATCAGGGGTGTCTTGCCTCCCCGGCCCGGGCCTGAGCCGTTATCAGAACAGCGGCTCGCAATCGGCGGCGGGAACGCGCCGGGCCCGGCCCGGCGGCCGGGACGGTGCACCGGCCTGGAGCGCGGCCTGGACGGCGGCGGCGACGATCTGCGCGGTCTCCGCGTCGATAACGATGTTCCGGCGGAGCAGCATGCGGCGGACAACCTGTCCGGCATGCGGGGGCGTGTCGTGCGGGCCGATAGTCAGCAGCCCGGACAGCCGCCCGATGTTCATTGACCCCTTGCGAGGGCCCGGTGATAATTGGAGCGCGCTTGGCGGTCTCGGTGCAGCTGGGCGACAGGCGGTTGCCTTCAGTTGCATCCCGAACAGGAGCGAACAAATGTCGGTTCCGACTAATCTCGTCAAGCTGACCGTCGCCGACTCCAGCCGTATGCCGTGGGAGATGTTCCACGTCGAGCAGACCGGTGCCGACATTCCCAGCAAGACCCTGTTCAGCGACCCGAAGACCGGTCTCACCGTCATCATGCTGCGCTACGCCGCCGGGTTCACCAATACCTGGCACACCCATCCGCACGCCCATGGCGTCTACGTCCTGGACGGCGTCCTTTCCACCCACGAGGGCGAGTTCGGGCCGGGCAATTTCGTCTGGTTCCCTGAGGGCGGGTGGATGGAACACGGGGCAACGGCCGCCAACGACTGCACGTTCTTGTTCATCACCGACAAGCCCTTCGGGATCTTCTACGAGTCCGACCAGGAGCTGCCCTACCCGATGCACAAGCCGGACTAGCCGCAGCGCCGGGGTGTCACCGCGGCCAGAGCGCGAAGCCGGGCTGCCCGCGCGGCCTCTGACCGGCGTTACAGGCCGAGACGAGTGTGCCGTTTGAGTCTGCCTGCGGCCACCCTCACGGGGCCGTCTGCCTCAGGTCGTCGAGGCGACTGAGGGCACATTCAAGCGCGTCGGTGAGCCGCTTGCGGTGACCGGTGGCCAGCAGGTCAAGCACCAGACCGGTGAACGTCGCCTTTACCAGCGACGCTTCGCGTTCGGCGTCCTCGGGCTTGATGCCGTCAGCGATCAGGCCGTCGGCGATGTCCTCGCGCCAAAACGAGATCTGCTCCGCACGCACATCACCGGGCAGACCGCTGACCGTGGCGTCCAGCGTGGCGGCTTCGAGTCCCAGTCGCACCAGCGCCAAGTGCTCCGGGCTGCGGTTGATCCACCGCCACCAGCGCCGCTGAAGCTCCGCCGTGGAGAGGTGAGGTACCTGCCGCCGCCACCGCCCTTCGACTCCTCGCTGAATTTCAGCGGCCCGCCGCAATGCGGCGACCACCAGTTCGTCCTTGCTGCCGAAGTGATGCACCAGCGCGTTGACCGACACGCCCAGCGCGCGGGCAACCGGCCGCAGTGACACTCCGGCGACGCCGTGCCGGCCGAGGTAGCCGACCACCTCGTCCAGCAGCTCGGCCCGTCGTTCGAGGTCAGGATGGCGTCCCATCAGACGCGCATGCGCTGGCCCGCCGGGTCGAGCACCGGTTCGGGTAGCAGTCTCGCCGGACGGTGCTGGCCGATGATCTCCACCTCGAACATCGCGCCGGGCACCGCGAGCTCGCTCGGCACGTAGCCGAACGCTAGAGAGCGACGGCTGTAATGCGCATACGCGCCGGACGTCACCCACCCCACCACCGCCCCGCCGTGCCAGATCGGCTCGTCGCCGAGGACGTCGGCCGGTTCCGCCGGATCGGGGGTGATGTCGAAGTAGCCGAGCGTTCGAGCCGGGCCGCGCGCCAGCTCCGCCTCCACCGCAGCGCGGCCGATGAAATCGTGATCGAGCTTGAGCGATCGGTGCATTCGCGCCTCTACCGGCGTGTAGATCGGACGGTACTCGCGCGCCCACGTACCGAACATCTTCTCCATGCGCAGCGACATCAGCGCCCGGAACCCGAACAGACCGATGCCGTGTGGCTGCCCGGCCTGCCACAGCAGATCGAACAGTGTTCGCTGGTGCTCCGGTGCGACCCAGATCTCGTAGCCAAGATCCCCGGTGTAGGTCATCCGGCCGACGTAGGCGGGGATCATCCCGACGTCTATCCGGCGGAACGTCATGAACGGGTAATTCTCGGTGGCCAGAGAAACGTCGGTGACCGATTGCAGCATGTCGCGAGCGCGCGGACCGGCCATCGAGAGGCCCACCAGGGACAAGCCCAGCACGTCGAACCGCACACCCTCAGCGAGGTGGCCCAAGAACCAGCGGGAGTGATGCGCTTCGGCGATTTGGGAGCCGAACAGGAAAAACTCATCTGTACCGACCCGCGCCACGGAAAACTCCCCGACGATGTGACCGCTGGGATCCAGGGCGGCGGTGAGGTTGATCCGGCCGGCTCGCGGCAGCCGGTTGGTGAACAAGCGCTGCAGCCAGTCGGCGCTCCCGGCGCCGGTCACGTGGTACTTGGCGAAGTTGGAGCACTCGGTGAGCCCGACGCGTTCGCGCACCGTGGTGCATTCGTCAGCGACGACCGGGTAAGCGTTGGAGCGGCGGAACGTCACGTCCTCGCGCGGCTCCTCCCCCGGCCGCTGGAACCACAGGGGATGCTCGAGCCCGAAGCTCGCGCCCCATACCGCGTTGTGGGCGGTGAGCCGGTCATAGACAGGCGTGGTATGCAGGGCCCGGCCGGCCGGGAGTTCCTCGTTGGGGAAGGTGATACGGAACCGGCGGCGGTAGTTCTCCCGCACCTTGGCATTGGTGTAGGCGAGGCTCGCCCAGTTGCCGAAGCGGGCCACGTCCATCGCCCAGATGTCTTCGCCCGAATCGCCGTCGACCATCCAGCGCGCGAGGGTGAGGCCAACCCCGCCGCCCTGCGAAAAACCGGCCATCACCGCGCAGGCTACCCAGCAGTTGCGCACGCCGGGCACGGGGCCGACCAGCGGATTGCCGTCCGGCGCGAAGGTGAACGGCCCATTGATCACGTTCTTGATTCCTGCTTCAGCCAGCGCCGGATAGTGCTTGAACGCGATCTCCAGCGACGGGGCGATCCGGTCGAGATCGGGGGCCAGCAACTGCTGGTCGAAGGTCCACGGCGTCTCGCGCGGCGACCAGGGCACGCACGCCTGCTCGTACGTGCCGAGCAGCATCCCGCCGCCCTCCTGGCGGATGTAGAGTTCACCGTCGAAGTCCATGCCCATCGGCAGTTCGTGCCCGGTGGCCGCGTTGTACTCGGCCACCTCAGGCATATCTTCGGTGATAAGGTACATGTGCTCCATCGCGAGCACGGGCAGCTCCAGGCCGATCATCCGGCCCACCTCGCGGGCCCACAGCCCGCCGGCGTTGACGATGTGCTCGGCGTGGATCTCCCCGGAGTCGGTGATGACGTCCCATGTGCCGTCGGGGCGCTGACGAAGGTCGCTCACCCAGGTGTGCTGGTAGATCTCGGCGCCGGCCTGCCGCGCGCAGCCGACGTAGGCCCGGGTGACCCCGGTCGGGTCGACGTGACCCTCGGCCCGGTCGAACAGCGCGCCGATGAAGTACTGCTCCTCCAGAAGCGGGAACATCCGCTTGGCCTCGGCCGCCGAGATGATCTCCATGTCCATGCCGAGGTAGCGGCCGCGGGCCTGGGCCATCCGCAGCCAGTCCATCCGCTCCCGGTCGCCGGCCAGCGTCAGTCCGCCATTCATGTGGATGCCGCAGTTCTGGCCGGAGCGCTGCTCGATATCGCGGTACAGCCCGACGGTGTACTGCTGCAGCTTCGCGACATTGGGGTCACCGTTGAGCGTATGCATGCCGCCCGCGGCGTGCCAGGTCGAGCCGGCGGTGAGCTCCTTGCGCTCGACGAGCACGACATCGGTCCAGCCCAGCTCCGTGAGGTGGAACAGGACCGAGGCGCCAACCACGCCACCGCCGATGACGACCACCTGCGCGGAAGATTTCATCGAGGCATCCCTGCGTCTAACTTTTCCCGGTACAGTCGTTCCGACTATAAGACCATGGAGGTGTCGTGCATGGGTAGGCTTCTCGATCGGCTCGCCGCCGGACCGGTGATCTGCGCCGAGGGGTATTTGTTCGAGTTCGAGCGCCGCGGCTACCTGCAGGCCGGGGCGTTCGTACCGGAGGTGGTGCTCGAGGAACCCGATATGGTAGCCGGGCTGCACCGGGAATACGTGCATGCCGGATCTGACGTGGTTGAGGCATTCACCTACTACGCCCACCGCGAGAAGCTGGCGGTGATCGGCCGCGAGGGCGACCTCGAGCCGCTGAACCGGCAGGCGCTGCGTATCGCCAAGGAGGTCGGCGCCGAGCACGACTCCCTGGTGGCCGGCAATATCTGCAACACCAACGTCTACGAACCGGACGACCCCGCGACGCATGAGGCCGTCCGCGACATGTTCGCCGACCAGGTCGGGTGGGCCGCCGAGGCTGGCGTCGACTTCGTGATCGCCGAGACCATCGACTATCCCGGCGAGGCATTGCTCGCGCTGGAAGCGATCAAGGCGCACGGCCTCGATGCGGTAGTCACGCTCACTGTTCATCGCCAGCCCGTCGTCCGCGGCGGCGGCCCGATCGGCGAGGCGTGCCGTCGCCTGCAAGACGCCGGGGCCGATGTGGTCGGGCTGAACTGCATCCGCGGGCCCGCCACCATGCTGCCGCTACTCGGTGAAATCCGCGCCGCGTGCGACGGCTACATCGCCGCCTTGCCGGTGCCGTACCGCACGACAGAAGCCGAGCCAACGTTCCAATCGCTCACCGACCAAGATTGCGACCTGATCCCGGATGGGCGGCCATTCCCGACCGCGCTAGACCCGTTTCTAGCCAACCGTTACCAGATGGGCGCGTTCACTACGGCGGCGGCTGCGCTCGGAGTCAACTACTTCGGCATCTGTTGCGGCTGCGCACCCCACCACGTCCGCGCGATGGCCGAGGCACTCGGCCGCACGCCGCCGGCGAGCCGGTTCAGCGCGGATATGAGTCGGCACGCTTACTACGGCACCAGCGAACGGATCAGCCGGCATTACCAGGAGTTCGCCAAAGAGCTCTAGCGCCGCTAGGAACCCGGCGAACAACGTGACGCTCCGATATTCAGCGGCCTCTCCAGGGCGCCCCGCGGAGTCGCCGACTGCGACCAGCCGAAGCATCCGGGTTTTGATCAGTAGCCGACGCTAGGCAGTGTGCTCCCCGTCAGACGCCACGCGCTACAGGTTGCGCAGCTCGTCGGTCGAGTAGTGGCAGCGCCAGAAATGCCCGGTTCGACCCCTTGAAATCGGGCTCCTCATTCCGGCAGATGCCGCCGATGTAGCGCGGGCAGCGGGTATGGAACACGCAGCCGGACGGCGGGTTGGCATGAGTCGGTATCTCGCTGACAGAGGCGAAGCTACCGCGGCGGATGGCCTGGCGGGTGATGATCGAGAAGAAGTACTCCACGAGGTTCAGCCACGAGCAGCTGGTCGGCACAAAATGCAGCATGACCCGCTGGTTCTCGGGCCTGGCCAGCCAGGCGTGGACCTCGGCGTGCTTGTGCGTGGCGCAGTCGGCTTGGCCAGGCAGAGCGGCCCGGTGTTGGTGGCGCTGGCTCTAGGCGGGAGGCCGCCGCGGTGCGTCGGCCTCGGTGGCCAGGGCCCGCAGGGCCGCTACCTGGCCGCTGTCGCCGATCACGATGAGGATCTCCCCGCCTGCGATCTGCGCCGTGGGCGGCGGGTTGGTGCGGAATTCCCGGCCGGGGTGGCGCATTGCCAGCACCAGGGTGCCGGTCCGGTCGTGGATCCGGGCGCTGCGTAGCGTCTGCCCGGCCAGCGGCGATCCGGCCGGCACCTCCACCTCCTCCAGGCGGAACTCCAGGCTCCCGTCGTGCATGATCACGTCGAGGAACTCGGCCACATGCGGCTGGAAGGCCAGGGCGGCCATGCGGGCGCCGCCCAGGTCCTGCGGGTTCACTACCCGGTCGGCGCCGGCCTGGACCAGCTTGCCCACCGCCGCCTCGCTGGCCGCCCGGGACACGATGAACAGGCCTGGGGCCATTGATCGCGCCGTCAATGTGACGTAGAGGTTGTCGGCGTCGGTGTTGAGCGCGGTGACGAGCACCCGGGCCCGATGAATGCCCGCGGCCCGCAGCACCTCCTCGCTGGTGGCATCACCGTGCACGTACGGCCCGCTGACGATGCCGATCCGCTCGGCGGAGGTGTCCACCACCACCAGGTCCGCCCCGCCCGTCCGCCGGGCGATGGCCTGCCCGACCCGGCCCCAGCCGCACAAGATCATGTGGCCGCGCATGGCCCCGATCCGCCGTTCCATCCTGCGCCTCCCGAAGGTGCCGTCCAGGTACCCCTCGACCAGGGTGTCAATGGCCACGCCGAAGGTGTAGGCGGCAGTGGCGACCCCGACGAGGATCAGCACGATCGTGAACACTTTCTCGCCGGAGCCGAACGGCCGGGCCTCGCCGAACCCGACCGTGCTCACCGTGATGACCGTCTGGAACACAGCATCGAGCAGGCTCAGGCCGAAGCCGACATAACCGATTGTCCCGGCTACCAGGACCAGAACCAGTCCGGTCAGCCCGATGAACAACCTCCGCCGTCCTTCCAGCCAGGGCGGGCCCAGCCGCCGGGCCGGGGGCGATGTTGGCATGATACGCATCATGCCTGGATTCCGGCGGGAGGAGCCAGTTCAGCTGCCGGTAGCGCTCGCCGCCGAGGGCGGGCGAACTACCCGGACACGGGTGCCAGCAGCAGGAGAACCCTTAGCCGGATGGGACTCCCGGCGAAGAATCGCCAGAACAGGTATTCTCATCATGAGTGAACCGCCCGGCGCTCTCAAATTGAGATTCAAAGGAGAGATTGGCCGGCTTGGCCAGCCGCGGCCTCAGCAACGAAAGGTCACCGCCCGCGAAGGGGGAGTCAAGCGTAGGCCGGGAATCGCTCCGGATCGCCGATTCCGCGCTTGGCCACTGCGTTGCCGACTACCCGGCCCCGGCCCGGGCCAGCCGCGCCCCGCTCCGGCCCGGCTCCAGGGCGGCCAGCCGCCGCCGCAGCTGATAGGCCAGCGCGTGCAGGTTCTTCTCCCGGCGCGGCTCAGAACTCAAAAGCGCAGCGACAAGGGGAAGGACGCAGTCACGGGGGTGACATCGCTTCCGGTGCGTCGTAGACACCACTTAAGATACTACGCGTCCACTACGCAGCTCAAAGGCGCGTGAAGCTACATCGGAGACACCCCAAAGAGGACTTGAGATTACTACGGCGGATCCGGTGCGGGCTTACTGTAAGTCTCGAGATTCTCACGGAACATGATGACGTCCGGGCCCCTGGGCTGATCTGATGCCGGATCTGGTTCTCGCCTCGGTACGGAAAGCCCG
>Ga0310037_10001572_pt1 | contig 12458 bp, 16 predicted proteins | sample Sb_taG_11_FD_200239 | JGI IMG/M metagenome (GOLD analysis project Ga0310037, IMG submission 200239) | Peat soil microbial communities from Weissenstadt, Germany - Sb_50d_3_AS metaG (v2) (version 2) | ecosystem: Environmental > Terrestrial > Soil > Wetlands > Peat | place: Germany: Weissenstadt...
AAGCGAACAAAATGAGGCAATTTGAGCACGGAGAGAACACCCGCGAACGGCAAAAAACACCCCGTCTCGCATCCCGTATGCGCTATTCGCACGAAATCTTCGACCCCCCATCTTGACTCAAGCGGCTTGAGGTATTTCTGTTTTTGGGATCCGGCCCGATTGATAGCAATTCTATAGCAAAACCGTACTTTCTCACTACAACCCAACCTCGTCACTGCCCACACCCTCTGTAAGCAGGTCGTGCAACCTGTGTACGGCATCGAGCTGCATGCTCGGCAGCACATGCTGATCTGCGTGTAGGAGAGGTGAGAATCTATACCATTGGAGACAGAATAAGAGCAGTATGTTTCGAGTAAGGGCATATTGGGGAATTTGGAGTTATTCTGAAAGCGCCTTGACTGCTGCATCATGAGCAGTTGTGCAGTACGAGGTGTCTGTACTAAGCTCAAGCATATTACTTTTAACCCACCACTCTGCAATATGCTCGATGGGTTCCTCGGTTGACTGTGCGAAGTTGCCTCGAATGTGAGTGACCCTCCACCTAATTGAAGGTGGCAAACGGGTCATGCACCATGAAGAGCCGTTTCTTTCTGTCGGGCATATCGCCACATGTCACGCGGATTGCTCAAGCCTTTGCTGCGCGCTTCCTGGAGCCATTCGCTGAGTTCATACTTGTTCTGATAGAGTCGGTTGCCACAAAAGACATTCCGCCGAGCAAAAGGGAGTGGGGTCGTTTCCCTGCGATGCTGGAGGACGATAGCGTCGGCCAGGTTGACGATGGTGTCCCCATACCAGGGGGTGGCGAGTGTATAGGCTGGGTCAAACACCCACGCTGGGCACGCTAGCCCATAACGGTCACAGAGGAACTCGACCGAAGCCGCGCAAAAGGCTGCCCAATGGCGAGTATGCTCTGTGTCCTGGTACGACTTTTTCAGTGGCTCACTGACTAAGGCGGCGCGGGCGTTCCTGGCATAATCATACCAGGCGTTTTTAAAGTTCCCAAGAGCCGTCCAGGTGTCTTCCCCAACACAAATGTCCTGATATGCCCGTGCCATAGTGTGAAGCGTTTTTGGCATCATGGATCCCGCTCCCTTTCTGATCCGAACAGCACTTCGAGCGAGGACGCGATGGTTTCGGCCTCCTCCTGTTGTGCTTCAGGCAGAATATAGCGATCTAACACCCGTTGGGCCTGCTGACGTGTTCGAATGCGTGTTTGTGGCAGAAGAATCCTGCAATCCGCCAGATCTTGCTCGCGTCCCGCCAGGATTTTCAGCGCGAATATGTACTCCTTGGGCGGGGCATACACGTGCAACGGTCCAAAACGTTTCCATAATTTGCCTCTCGGCATAATTATTTTATCATAGATGAGCATTTGTGTGAGATAATTGAACCAATTGGGTGGGAGTGCGTACCTCCTGGCAATCGCTTGGACAGCGTCTCGCAATGCCAGCCGAGCTTTGCGGAAGTCTTCGCCTTCTTCGAGCCAGCAGATGTCAATATCATCGGTGGTTCGTGGCGCGTTGGCCAGCAGCATCATGTAGGCGCCTCCTATCAGGAGCATGCGAACGGGTTTTGTAATGCCCTGGTTCTCTAAGGTTGCTCCTAGCTCAGCCAGATAGTGCTCGATCTCCTGTGTTTGCATCCCTACCTCCCTCCTGCGTGCTTATTATAGCATTACTTGCTTTCGGCAGGGAGACCGATCCCCACCAATCTCCTCCCACGCATTCGCATGGGAGGAGAAGCCGGGTCACGCTGTCCGGGGTATCTGGACCAGCGTTGCTCGCTGCAGATCCCATCGCCAAGCAGCCTCTTCCCCCCGTAAATGGACTCCTCCCAGCCAGCGATCAATCCCACGATTAATCTTGATCCTTCAACTCCCCGCGAGGCTTCCAGGACCGTTGCTTGGAACAGCGTTGGATCGAAGGCCTCCTCGTCTGGTGATGGGAATAGATATTGCCTCATCTCGTCCCAGAAGGTGCTCTTCAGCGAGCCAATGCCCTTGCTTCAACGAGTTTGCAATTCGCGTCACTGCCTGGTCCCGCACTCGCCGGAATAATGGCAGCCTCGGTAGGAGGAGCGTTCGCCTTGTTGATCGACGCGATGAGTTTCCTCATCATGGAGTTCCTCGTCTTTCGCTGCCTCCCATCGCTCGTCATACGACGTGCGAAGCGTCAGAAGTTCAGCAAACATGGTTGAGTGGCTTTGCTCTGCTCGTCCGCACCAAGAAGATCTGTCTGCTCTCCAAATTACTAAAAAGGGGCCTCAACGCTTTTAGGGGAGGAACTCACCTGCCAAGGTATCGAGCGCCAGGGCCAATTCGCCAGCATGCTGTGCACACTTGAAGGCGTCTCTGACTTCTGATGTGAGCAAGAGGGGGGCTGCATACCCCGCGCTATACCCCCTCCATTGCTGGGCCGTCACCAGGCCAGGAACCGCGGAGGGCGGGTGGGCCTCATCTGAGATCACCCAGAAGGCATCCCTCTCCACCAGCACCGGCATGGTGCCCTTCTTCACCAGACTGACCAGCTGCGCAAACAGCAGTGCCCGACCCAAGCCGACGACCTGGATCCACCAATCAGGCCGGGACCAGCCAAGAGCCGTCTGCACCTCGGCGAGGAGGGAGATACCGAGCTCGGCGAGCAGGGTGATGGTGCGCAAAGCATTGGCTCGCCCCTGTAAATGCCTATAAGTCTGGGTGTGTATGTGCAGGCGTGAAGCTGCCTCCCACAAAGAGGTGCCCCAGCCCTTGAGCAGGTCACGGGCTTCTTGCCAGTACCAGCCCTCCCGTACCTGGACCCGGTAGCCGATGTCCTGGCAGCACCTGACCTGGGACGTACTCATCCACTCCCCGTCCAGGCCGCTTGGCAGCTGTTTGCCGTCAAAGACGGAGCCAGCCAGCTCGACGTGGGCGCGCCAGATGCCTGGACGCATGCCATCGTAGGCGCGTCCACTCCCAGAATACTCCGGCGCACCTTCCCCCAGCTGAGCTCCTATCGCCGCCTGCAGGTGCCGAGAGAGGTGGACGTACTTATGCACATAGCGTTGGCGCTGTTCCGCGACCGAGAGGTGGCGCATCCACACCACATCGCGCGCGCACTCCCTGAGCGAGACAGGCTCTGCGCCGCTGCCGGAGAAGGCAGACAGGTCGACCGGAGAGGAACCGAGTGGCGAGATGGCAGCATCGCGTGTGAGGTCGCCCAGCAACGCATGCGCCAACTGGTCAGGGGGGTCGGTCACCGACCTGCTCAGCACCTGATCCAGGTAGCTGACAGTGGCGAGCAGACTGCGCGCGTCTGTGAGTTCCCAGCCCCACCCGGCGTACTCGGGGAAGGCGAGTACCAGGCGACGCGCTTCCCACTGGTTGTGCTCCCTCGGCCAGAGGAGGGCACGGGTCGGCCTGGTTGGCTCGTGTGGATCGGGATGGACACGCACCACCTAGCGGCTGCTCGCCTGCTCTAGCCAGGAGCTGGTGGCGGTCCGCGAGCGTGTCGTGGCTGGCATCACCCATGCCGAGTCGAGCCCGGCGTCCCAGAGGTATTGCAGCAGGCGATCAGGCTCACTCACGTCAGCGGGGAGTTGGAGCGAGCGAAGCACGCGCTTCCCCTGGACCGTCTCAATGAGCAGGAGCTCGTAGTCCATCAGGATACCCATCACCCTACTAGCTGGCGTGATGGAGGTTGTGTTGTCTTTGTTGGTCATCAACATCGCTGCCTGAAGGCGCCCTCCTTTCGGTTATGTGAGTTCTTGATCCTTAATGTTGTAGGTAGCCTGCGTTTGTTCGTCTTCTTCACTTTTTGCTGTGAGCGCAGCGTGAGAGATTGGCAAAGCGACATGCAGCAGCTGTTCCAGTGCAGCGGCTCGCAAGGGCCCGACACCGGGGACCGTCGCAAGTTGGACGGCGTCTGCATTCAACAGGTCATGCAAACTGCGAAAGCGCGCGCAGACAGCACGCGCAGTGACGTGGCCGATGCCTGGCAGGGCCAGCAAGATGTGCATTTGCTGTTCGGATTGCGTCGCCCGGCGGCGTCCCGTCGGGGGACCGTGAGCTGCCTGCTCGACTCGCCCTGTCCTTTTCCGACCTGGCACCGTTTTGCTACCGCGTACACCAGGTGCGCCGAATCAGCGGGTCCGCTACTGGGTAAGATCGGCACGCGTAAGATGGCGGCTATGTAGGCGAGTGCCCCGCGAATGCGGATCGCGGACGCATCTGGGAGTGGCTGACGCTCAGAGGATCTCCTTCCAGTAGCAAAATGGGCGCGAAGCGACTTTTGAGCAGTGCAGCGAGTTGCGGAAATAATCGTCCCTGTGCCAGACTGCAGAGAAAATCACTTCCTGTCTTGCGCTCAAAGATGCGGCATGGATCACCACCTACAACGTAGTCGCCCATACGCAGAGGGGTGAGCTCGACGTGGACCTGCGGCATGGCCGCCAGCAGATCGGGGATGCCAGATCGCTGTTCTTGTGTGTCGATGCGAATATGGATCTGAGCTGGCTCTTGTTGTTCCTGCATAGCTTGTAGGGCTTCTCTTCTTCTCTTTGTGCACGCCTCCTGGCACATCTACCTTCCTCAAGTAATGATAGCAGACGGACCTCTTTCCCTTTACATGTACTTTCACGGATTCCTCACGAACCTGGTGCGCCATCCGTGTATGCTATCGTCTGTTGGCCGCGCAATAAGTATTGTAACTATGCTCCATGTCCAAGGTACGGATCCAAAGGGGCTGCCATCATGGCAGCCCCTAGCCAGAGGTGTGTTATGAGGAATGAGCAGGAGCAGGATTTGTCTCCACTGGCGCCTATTGAACAACAAACTATTCTGTTCTATGGGAAGCCTCTCGTTGTGGTACGTTTGCCTGATCGTCGCCCCGCTATTGTGCTCCGCCATTTCTGCGACAACCTTCAATTGGAGCCGACCAGCCAGGTGCGGCGCATCAAACGAACTGAGCGATCGCCGCTGATCTGATGTATACACAGATCCAGACCGACGGAGGACCACAAATCATGCCACGGTATCGATCTCCCTGAAAGGAGTAACAACGTTCGTTGTGTGAACTACGAGGATTACGAGAGGTGATTCTCCAAGCTGTTTGCTCAGAGAACCACCAATTTCACAGCCCATAACTGTATTTTTGACGGACCTTTGTCCCTAAAATGGATAACTTATTTCCACAAGGGACAACTTAATTCCACGCCTACAGTAAGGAGCAACGCCCTTGTAAATTTCTCTGGCGGGCCTAAAAGGCCAACATGCTGCTAACAGTCTTGCTCCATCTTGGATTTCGCAACCCCTTTCAATGTGGGGCAGTGCCATTAAAGTGCCATTCTTCTCTTGACGTTGCATTGCCTCACCAAAATCTAACCCGGTGGTTGCTCATTTGAGAGCGGCCAGGATATGCTGGCGGAGAATCTTGCGGAAACTGGAGGGTGTATTGGACCACGGATCACTTCCTCTTGCCAGTGCTCCTCAACGGTTTGCAACAGATAGGCTCGGATTTTCCGCATGCCTCGTTGGAGGGAGCGGATTTGCAAGGGTTGATAGCGTTCGGGGGAGCGGCGCTGCAGTTCCCGGAAGATGTCACCGCTACGCGCGTAAACGCGCGTTCAGGATTGGCAACCAACCACAACAGGATCTGCTCCCACTCTCCTTCAAAGGCGTCTTTGTGGGTGCGCCGCCAGCCCAGCACGCGTTTTCTCCGCTCCTGCTCACGGCACAAGGCCTCGAGCCATGCATTCGGAGAGGGAGCACTCCTCTCGGCAGGAAGCTTTCCCGCTGTACACTTTTCTACAGTAAAGACCTGAAGAAGGCTGGAAAGGGGAGATGAGACAAAAGGAGAACAACCAACAGCATAGCGGAAAACGGCCTGCTGCAACTGCTCGAGTTGTTGAAAGAGGTGGATAGGGTCAAGCGCTTGTGCCACCTTGGTCAGCTCTTGTGCTTTCTGGGCAGGAAGTATCCCTGACAGCAGGAGGCGGCTCACGCGGAGTTTTAGCTGGATCATACACGCAGCGAATCTTTTTCCCGTTGCGTTCTTTCGAGAGCAATGCGCATCGAAGGCTCTGCAGCAGTTGACGGGACCGTCGTAGCGCCCGGTAGAGATCGGTGAGTTGCCGCGCTTGCGTGTTCTCCCACCAGGCGGTCATAGCCCACGCGCCTTTCGGACAATAGCGCCATTTTTCTGTTCTCCAAAACACTGATCATTTTTGAGATAAGGCCGTCCTCGGGTAAAGGTGATCTGCTCTTGTTCGCAGTATGTGATCAGTGACTCGTTGATGCGCCTCTCCCCCGTTGTCGGTATCGATACCCAGTATGGGAAAAGGGAACAGTAGGCGGGCCTGTTGGAGGGCTGCTTGCACTGTTCTCCGACTCCGGTACAGGAGGGGCAAGCACTCCGTCCACCCGGTGGCTACGTCGGTGAGCGTCAAGGTGTACAGGTAGCCGCCCGCGATGTCTGTTCCACAATGGGCGCGCCTGTTCTGCTTCCAGAATGCCGGGTCGGGCCTCATTCCACTCCTCGAAGGTGCGGATGGGGATCTGCTGCTTGAGCAGCGTTCCCGCTCGCGTGGTGGAGAGGCCACGCTGACTCTGTTTGCGCTGAGAGGCCACCAAGCGATCGGCTGTTGCTGCGCTCATGGAAAGCAGTTGCTTGCGGCATTCCTCTCCAGATCTGGAAGTGCTCGTGCCGCAGAAGTCGCTTCAATGGAGATGGGGAGAAAGGGGATGAGGCGTTTGGCGCAGATGCTGCCTACGCGGCGTTCCAGACCAGAAACAGCGCGTGTTGCACGTCTGATCCGTATTGGCGGGGACGGGGGCGCTCAGGTAGGGACTGCCCCTCTTGTGCATGGTTGAGAAGCGACATGGCGTACTTGCGATTGTATCCAGTCGCAGCTGTACATGCATCCCATAGCTTGCTTTTCTGCTTGACAGAAGACGCCTTGCGATACCGTGGTAGCATGTGCTGAAGGAATTCGCGCCTGGTTTCTGCAACTCACTCCTCCTCTCATGATCGCCTCCCATGGAAATATCCTGCGCGAGATAGGTGCGCCGACATGACAGAGAGTCCTCTGATTGCCTCAGCAGGACTCTGACCCCTGAAACGCATGATAGCTGCTTCCGGTCTTTTTTGGTGAGGAGAAATTGGTGGAGTGGTGGGCAAGTTGAAAACGCACCAATGATCCGCAGAGAGAGTGTTTCTTGAAGAACGCACAGTCAGATTCCTGTTGAGGCAATGCGCTCTTGGCCACTTTTCTCTATCTTTGGGCGATCCATACATGATGGATGTACAATACAGTTGAATACAAACCAGAGGCTTTTCTGGGATTCTATGGCACAATCGGAATACGCATTATCCTCTGGGTATGGGTAGTTGTTTTGGTCACGAGCTTTGCACTGCTGCACTGGTTTTTCTGCTCGGCGCTGTCGGCCACTGAAGAAACTGCTCATTTTGCACCGATCTTTACACGAGCGGAACAATTTTTTTCATGCGGATCTCGGCGATGTTTGCCCACATACCATTTCCATCGTGCATAGCTGAGGAAGGTGAACTGGATGATTGGATGACGAACGCTGCGTCTTCCATTTCCTCATGACGTGTAGAATAACTATGTACGGCTGGCCTGGAGCCAAAGAAGATCATTGTGGCTATGTGTGTTGCCCAACGGGAAGAGCGCACAAGACGGAGAGCAACAAGGTGATGAAAGAAGAGGACCTTTCTCGATTCGCGCAAAGCAGAAGCTCCTCTAGATGGATGGCCTATGACCACTCTTTCATGACAACGATAGATGGACGAACAGCAGAAAGGAGAATCTGATGGCAAACCGGAAGCATCTCACAGTGCTCAAGATGGGGGTCGAGGCCTGGAATGCGTGGCGAGCAAAGCAGAGAGAGATACGACCTGACTTCAGCCTCGCCAATCTCGCAGAAGCGAGTCTGAGCGGCGCGCTCCTGGATCACGCGAACTTGCACGGAGCCAAGCTCGAGCAGGCCGATCTCGAGCGAACCGATCTGCGGGGGGCAGACTTGAACGGTGCTGATCTCAGACAAGCAAACTTGAACGGTGCGGTCCTCTCGAATGCGACGTTGTGCGGAGCCGATCTCAGGCAGGCGACACTCTCCGAAGCTGACCTCTACCGGGCTGCGTTGAACTGGGCCAATGTGCGCGGAGCAAATCTAAGCAGAGCCAGTCTGAACGGTGCCGATTTCAGGGATGCGAATCTGCAAGGCATCCTTTTGCGTGGTGCGGATGTGCAGGAGGGGAATCTGATGGGCACAGACCTCAGGAAAGCGGACCTGGAGGGTACATGCTTGCGGAGAGCGAAGCTCATCGTAGCAAACCTCTCAGAGGTCAATCTGAGCGGAGCGGATCTCAGGGAAGCTCAACTCATGGGGGCAGATCTCACTGGAGCCAACCTGAGTGAAACCAATCTCAGTCGGGCTGACCTGAGAGGTACCGACCTCCGCGGAGCCAATCTCAGTCGGGCTGACCTGAGTGATGCCAGGCTTGTCAGAGCGAATCTGGCTGGAGCGAAACTGCAAGAGGCTCTTCTGTGTGGGGTAGATCTCAGCTGCTCAGACCTGCGTCGAGGAGATTTCACCAGGGCAGATCTCTACCTTGCAGATCTGAGTGGAACAGACTTAAGTGGAGCCAATCTGAGGGGTGCCGATCTGAGAGGTGCTGATTTCAGCGGAGCGCAGTTGCAGGAGACGGACCTTCGCGGAACCAATTTGAGTGGAGCAGTGTTAAGCGAAACAACTCTTCAAGAAGCAAGAGTCTGAGACATCTGACAGCTTGATGGTTGGACTCGGCAGAATGGCAAAAGTTTTGGAACCAGGTGCACGCTCAATGCATTGTTCTGCATTGCTCCACCAAAAATCTTACCCGGCTGTTTGGTTCAACTGGCATAAGGCATTCCTGGCTGTCCTCTCTGCTGGCGAGATTGGCACGGGAAATGGGCCTCGGATCACTTCCTCTTGCCACTGTTCCTCAAAGGTTTCCGTGCCGGGTAGGCTCGTATTTTCCGCATGCCGCTGCTCATGGGTGCGGATTTGTAATGGTTGATAACGTCCGGGGGAGCGACGCTGTAACTCCCGGAAGATGTCGCCACTGCGCGCGTTCGGGGTTGGTAAGCACCCAGGAGGTAATCTGCTCCCACTCTCCTTCAAAGGGATCTTTGTGGGTGCGTCGCCAGCCCAGGACTCGTTTTCTCCTCTCCTGCTCGCGGTACAGAGTGTGGATCGTTGCTGACGGATCGGGGACGCTCTTCTCGACACGAAGCGATCGTAGCCGATCACAGCCGCGGACAATCGCTCCATTCTTTCGCCTGGATCGGACAGCCATACGCCAGGAGTATCACAACGATCACAATCAATGCCTTCGGTTTGCGTAAGCCCTCAAACATCGTGCCTGTTTGCGCGGCTTTCCGTCTTCCCACAGGTCTTGCAGCGATAACGCGCACGTGCCTTCCCATGGCTTACGATAGTGCCTTGCCCAACTTGCCCTCTTGCCACGCAGGCCACATTCGAGCAATAACCTGCGAAGCATCCATCTGCTCAGTTGTGGTTTTCATAATCACAGATTACAGATCGATGCTTTTTCATCCCATCCTTTAGGACTTTCGTCCACCAGTTAATGGAGTCCTACCGTTGCAGCGTCACTCCCCATAATTGTGATATACTAGGAACAGGAACAAGAGCAACTATAACACTTTTTCTTCCAACAGGCGCAGCTTTGGTACTTCCCTGCTTCTGTGCTTCCCCAGTAATGCCACTCACATCTCCTCTGTCGATTGGACGAGGAGCCAGGGATACGACCATGGTGCTCTGACATTCCAGAGACCCTACGAAAAAAACCTGGCTTACCAAACAAAGATATACCTGGGCAACCAGCACAAAAGGAAACCACATCATGCATGATCCAATGAGCGACCTGAAAGGGTTACAACCCGAGGTCAAGACGAAACTTGCTTCGGAAGGGATTAGGACCACCACGCAACTCTTGGAGCACACCCGCACACAGAAGCAGTGCGCAGAACTTGCCCACGAGGTCGGCACGACCTTTGGTGCCATCAAGGATTTGGCCAACCGCGCTGATCTGATGCGCTTACATGGCGTCGGTGGCGATTTCTCGAACATGTTGGTGGAAGTCGGCGTCACCAGTTGCATGGAACTGCAACACTGTATTCCTGAGAAGCTGCACACACAGCTTGAAAAAATCTCTCCCGACAAACAGATTGGGCATCGTGTGCCCACGCTTGCTCAGATGACACAGTGGATTATCGAAGCAAAGGTGCTGGCCGCCGGGAAGTCTACTGATCGGCAAGTCTATCAAAATACCGCTGATCTGCTTGTAGATGAGAAAGCAAGAGCATTTGCAGCAGATCAATTATTATCGTCTGCTGAGGCGGAAGCAGAAAAACAACGAGTAGGTACAGAAAAACAAGCAGCAAAAGATGCATTGTCTGTACCAAACCCTGATCCTCGTGGCATTCATGGATTTTATATACATCCAAAGAAATCTACGTAAATTGTAAATGCTTTCAGCTGACGGGCGGATCTCTGCCTGATGCCTGGGTAACATTTCATCATGCAGATGAACAAACCGTCGTTCGCTGTGCAGGCTGTCAATCAATGCTGAGCATTGTGTCAGCCAGGTGGGAACAGGCAACAGCAGAACAGATTGCAGATAGTCGGCGAGCCGGTCATGAAAACCGTAGACCGGAGCGCTGGACCGGATATACCCCTATGGAACACTAAGATGAGAGAGGCTGCACATGCGCTGTAAGTCGCAGTGAGGAGACAGGACATGAAAGAACACATACTATCAGGGACCGCAAAAGGACACACGCTCACAGTGAATGTCAATGAGCAAAGAGGCATCACGCTTGCAGAAATAACCTCGCTTAATTGAGCGACCATGATGTACATACGATGATTGCGTTTTTACGTGGGGTAAGTGCAAGCCATGAGCATCCTGCACGCCACGAAAAAGAGGATGACCGCTTACAGCTGTACTGCACGGTTGAAAACGGCATCAAACAGGTGGCAATGAGTCGCGGTGGACCACTCAAGATTGAGTTAGCGCTCGCTACGGCATTGCGCTTGCTGCACACACTTGAGGAAGAGTACAAGGATGAAATCAGGTAGTAGGGCTAGAGCGTCTGCCCACATAGCAGATTGACGCGATCTCATGTAGGCTGAGTTCTGGATATTCCGCATAAACATCCACAATTGCCTGGCGTACAGGTGGCGAAAGGGCACGCTTATTCTGCTTTGGAAGATCTGGCGGTGGAGTTGGAGGAAGCAGGCTCGCCATACGGCCTATCAGGACCGCCGACGAAATTTATAACGCTAAGAGCTTTGGAGAATGGCTGCTGAAGTGATGGTTTTGTTCGGGGAAAAGTTGGTAACGTGTGAAGGAACCTTCGCCACGCATGGTTTACCTATCCCAGCAGTGACCCTGACAGAGAGAAAAGGGTCGAAATGGGAAGCCCACTTCCCAGTGGGCTCCTGGAGTGCAGGGAACCCCTGCTGGGGAGCTCTCGGTCAGGTGACGGGAGACAGACCGAGCAGCGCTTCGTAGATGAGGGCCAGCTGCGCTCCCACGATTGGCCAACTGTAGTGCGTACGCACGGCGGCATACGCGGCGGTGCCACGTCGGCGGCGCTCGTGGGCGTCGTTGACCGCCATCACCAGTGCCGCCGCCAGCGCATCTTCGTCGTCAGGTGGCACGAGCCACCCCGTCTGTCCGTCTTCGACGATCTCGCTGGGTCCATGAGCGGCAACTGCGATGGCTGGCAGTCCACATGACATGCCCTCGACGAGGACCTGCCCGAACTGCTCTCGCACCGAAGGCAGCACCACGACATCGGAGGCGGCAAAGATGTCCGGCAGCTCGTCGTGGTCGTGCCAGCCAGCTAGGAACACGTTGCTGGCTCCTGTCCGCTGGATCGTGTCGAGTGGATGCTCGCCCTCCCACTCGCCGGGGAAGCCACCGAGCAGGACGAGGGGAGCAGGTACAGCGAAGGATGCCTGCGCACGGCTGTAGGCGGTGATCAGCAAGCCAAGGCGCTTCACCGCGGTGAAACGCCCCACGTACAGCAGCACGGGTCCCTGGGCGAAGGAGCGCAGCAGGTGGGGCGCGTAGGCCACCGACCCCGGCTCGCCGCCGGGACACCACCCGCAGGGGCGCTCGACGAGCAGCTGCCGCCATAAAGGTATCCGATCGATCGGACGCCGATCAAAGCACCCCGGATCGAAGCCATTGGGCAATTGTACATAGCGGTCAGGGTCGAGCTGCAGCAGCTCTTGCGCCCGCGTGAGTTGCGTAGCCGATGGCACCACAATCCGCTGGCAAGCGGACGCCCAGCGGCGCATGCGTTGGGCCCAGGCCTCGGCGTGGACCCAGTGCACCGGAGGCCCGGCCGCAATCGCCTCGAGCAGCAGGAGTTCGGTCCCGTGGAGA
>Ga0310037_10001579_pt1 | contig 12426 bp, 10 predicted proteins | sample Sb_taG_11_FD_200239 | JGI IMG/M metagenome (GOLD analysis project Ga0310037, IMG submission 200239) | Peat soil microbial communities from Weissenstadt, Germany - Sb_50d_3_AS metaG (v2) (version 2) | ecosystem: Environmental > Terrestrial > Soil > Wetlands > Peat | place: Germany: Weissenstadt...
TTCCGTGGAAATTCCCGAAGGCGAGTACAACCCGCTCATCGGCTTGACCTACGTGCAGATCTCGCGAGTAGGCCTCGGTCATCAGAAATCGCAGAGCGGCGGCACCGGCCTGCCTCCGGCCGAAGCCGAGATGACTGCTTATCATCGCTTCGCTTCCGTCGTCTCCGTCCCCGACAAAGAGTCGACTTTCTTTGATGGCATAGACATCTCACTCGCAGGAATCGCGGGTCTCGCTCAGGGCGGCGATGCCGCTTTCTTGAAAGATGGACTGGCCCAGATCAACTCTCTAGTCGAGAAATCCATGAGCACCTTTTCGGCCCAGCAGCCGGAAGCGATTGCTCCCACACTCGCTGAAGGCCTGAAGAAAACGAACGAACTAATCGAGAAAGTAGCCGCCAGCAACCTGACCGCCGATTCGAAAGCCGACGTAACTCACGAACTAAAAGTGAAGCAAGCGCAGTTCGAAAATGCGCTCGCCGAATCCCTCGGCATTTCGGTGCTAGCGACGCTGGCTCCTGAAAAAGAACCGTCCGGCCCATTCGCGCGCTTCTTCAGAAACGAGCCTACGTTCCAGGTGGCGATCCCGGACCAAAAATTCTGGGTCAAAATTCATGCCACGAATCCCACCAATCTTCCGGTGGAACTCAAGTCCGCGGTTTTGGAATCCCCCAAAAACGAAGATTGGACCATCGATCCCGCCACGCAGACCGGCAGCACGCTAAAAGGAAATCAATCCGCGGATCTTCGCTTCACAGTACACGCCGCCCCCAACGCCCGCTTCACGCGTCCCTATTTCACGCGCCCAAATATCGAGCAGGCCTACTACGACATCCAGGAACCAAACGATCTCAATAAGCCCCTATCGGCCTATCCGCTCTCTGCCCGCGTGCGATTCGAATTCGACGGCGTTCCATTCGAGCTCGCGCAAGTGGTGCAGTCCGTCGAAAGAGTGACCGGCCCCGGAACTGTGCTCGAGCCGGTGATCGTAGCCCCGGCGATTTCCGTTTCCATCTCGCCGCAAGCGGGAATTGTTCCGCTCGACTCTAAATCCTTCGAGGTGACGGTCAACATTCACAGCAACGTCAAAGGGCCTGCCACGGGCACCGTAAAACTCGACTTGCCCGAAGGCTGGAAGGCCCCGCAGGAAGAATTTTCAACGTCGAAGGACGGCGATGATCAAGCGCTTAAATTCCACGTCACGCCCGCAGGCCTGATGGAAAAGTCGTATGCCATCACAGCCGTCGCCACCTATGACGGTCACGAATACAAAGAGGGCTATCACACCATCGGCTATCCTGGATTGCGTCCCTACAATCTCTATCGCGCTTCCACCTATCGCACCACCGGAACCGACGTGAAAGTCGCGCCGGATCTGAACATCGGATACATCGTCGGCGCCGGCGATGAAATTCCTCAGTCGCTCGTGAACCTGGGTATCGCCGTTCATTTCCTAAGCGCGGAAGACCTCGCCGCCGGAAATCTCTCCAAATTCGACGCCATTATTCTCGGCGTGCGCACCTATGCCGTGCGTGAAGATCTGAAAAACTACAACGCCCGCATCCTCGACTACGTGAAAAACGGCGGCGTGGTCATCGTGCAATACAACACGCAGGAATACGACCACAACTACGGACCCTATCCCTACAAGATGGGTCAAATGGCGGAAGAAGTCACCGACGAGAATTCCCGCGTCGAAATCCTCGAGCCCGCAAATCCCGTCTTCACCTGGCCCAACAAAATCACCGCGAAAGATTTTGAAAATTGGGTGGAAGAGCGCGGCTCGAAGTTTCTTGATAGCTGGGATTCGCAGTACGAGCCGCTGCTAGAAACCCACGACCCGGGGCAAGCCCCGCAGAAGGGCGGCCTCGTTTACGCAAAATACGGCAAGGGCGTTTACATCTACAACGCCTACGCGTTCTACCGCCAGATGCCCGAAGGCGTCCCCGGCGCGTACCGCATTTTCGCCAACATGGTCAGCCTAGCCAAAAATCCTGAGCGAATGAAATGAGCTCATCTCTTAGCTGCAGCAAGCAAGTTTTGTCAGGGCACGACTTCAGTCGTGCCGTAATCTTTGCGGAATATCAACGGCTTTAGCCGCTGAGGTCATGTTTCTTCAGGTGGCAGCCCCCGCATTCATGCGGGGGAGGAGCGCTTCAGCGCTCCGAAAAGGCGTCGTATATAAGGGTGCGCTTTAGCGCTGGGCATTTCGGAACAAGTCCGCCAATCTTCTGTCGCATCGCACCATATCCTATTTCTGCTCCCCCGCACCATTCTGCAGCGTATAAATAAACGTTTTCATCGTCGCCGCGCGGCGCGCATTCTCGTCGGCCACGCGCAGTGACGCAGCTTCGTACAATTCCATTTCTTTTTTTCTCTTCTCCGCCGCTCCCATGTGCTGATAGATCTGCGCCAGGCGGAAGTGCGCTTCCGCGGAGTCCGGATTCAATCGCGCGCAGGTTTCGGATTCGCTCAGAGCCTCCTGCCAGCGTTCCAACCAGCGATCCGCTTTTCCCAACTGGCAATGCGCCGAAGCATCATTCGGCAGCAGATGCGCCGCGGTGCGCAAGCGCCTCAGGAATTCCTCCGCGTGCGAATTATCACTCGCACCGTAATCCCTGCGAAAGAGCACACCGCCGCAGTAGTACTGCATGAGCCCATTTTTCGGCTGGCGGTCTGCATTTTCGCAGAGCCGTGCAATTGCCGCCGCGTCGGGCGCGGACGACCGGTCCATCTGAATGTCGCCCAAATATCGCAAGGCAGTTTGCGGGTCCGGCGCGAGGTCGGCCGCGCGCAGCAGATATTTCGTAGCCTCTTCGTCGGTTCCCGCAAAATACTCGACCATGCCCAAGGTCAGTTCAATCCGCCAGGATTTCGGCTGCGACTCCTCTGCCTGCTTGAGAACGACCTTGGCGGCGTCGAAGTTCTCGTGCCGAATCAATTCCACCGCCAACGACAGACGATATTTCTCCTCATCGGGCGCCAGAAGGACGGCGGCCTGATAACTCTTAACGGCCGCCAGACTGTCCCCGCGCGCTTCCTGAATGTCGCCGGCAAGGTCTTCGAGATCGGCGTCATCCCCGAGTTCCTTGCACTTCTCCACGCTCTGCGCGGCATCGTCAAACCGCCCGGCCCGGAACTGTGCAAGCGCCAGATTGAACTGCAAGTCCGCACGGCGCGGGTCGAGCGCCGCTGCTGCCTCGAGATCTTCAATCGATTCAGAATACGCGCCGTGAGAAATCAGCAGCTCCGCCAGACGCTGTCTAAACGGCAGCTCTTCTGAAGAATTCAGTTGAGTCGCACGCAGCGTTTGCAGCGTTGCATGGAAATCGCCATGCGTTTCCAATTCCGCCTCGAGACAGATAAGGCCGGTTTGCGGCTCCTGCGTGCGCGAAAATAGCGGCTCTGCCAAATGCGCCGCGCGTTTCCAATTTTTCGCCTGTGACTCTGCCGCGGCGGTCGCCAGGATAAGCGCATCGTCCGCCGGATTCAGAGCCAGGGCCGCTTCCATTTCGGTTGCAGCGCCCGGCGCATTTCCCAATCCCAGCGCCACAGAGGCTTTCAATCGGTGGAATCGAATGGATTCTTCGCGGCCACTCGGCGGCGATATGCCCGCCAACGCGCCCTGCGCCTCCTTGTACTTGTGCAAGTGCGCGAGAACGACGGCCCACTCCGTTCGAATCTGCGGCGCGTGGCTGACTCTCGCCGCATGTGCCAGCAATGGCTCCGCTTTTTCCGTTTGCCCTCCGCGCGCATAAATCTCGCCGAGCCCCGCCAGAGCGATGGAATCATCCGGCGCAGTTTGCAATACCGTTTGCAACTCTTCCGCGGCGCGATCGTCTTGCCCGATGCTCGCATACGCTTGGCCGAGCAGTGTCCGCGCAGCGGTGTCCTCGGGATGAGTTTGAAGATATTCGGAGAGGATACGGATCGCATCTTCCGAATTTCCGCGCGCCAGAGACGATTGCGCTTCAGAGAGCGGGGCACTGGCTTGAGGCGGATGCGCCGGAGGCGAACCTGGATTTTGCCTCGCGCCAAAAGTCAGCGTGCAAGAAAAAAGCAACGCAGCACCCGCGCCCAGAAGAATTCGCCGTAAAGTCCCGCACAGCGTCACAATTATTTCCTTAACCGCAAGATCGCAGGCAGCGTAGCGTAGCCTCGCGCGCTTTGTCCACGCGCGATTTTCTTTCCGACTCCCCGCATCATCCTGCAATCGTCCCTCGCGCCCAATCCCAGCGCATGCCGAAACGTTTCAATATTTTCGCACTCCACCGTTGCCGCTGCCCGCTCCCGCTGCTATAGTCCCCGCTCGATATTCGATTCACGAATTGTCCAGGGCGCCCGACTTGGCCGAAAACTCTGCACCTCATCTTCCCCCCGAGATCTCGGTAGCCTCCGAAAAACTCGTTCGCGGCATGGGTTTGCTGCAATCCACCGCCGTAAACATGTTGGAGATGATCGGCATCGGCCCGTTCATCACCATCGGAGTGATCCTTTCCGCGATGGGCGGCCCGCAGGCCGTGCTGGGCTGGTTTCTCGGCGCACTCTTTTCCGTCTGCGATGGCATGATTTACGCGGAGCTGGGGGCGGCGATGCCCGGCGCCGGCGGAGCTTTTATTTATTTCCGCGAAGCTTTTAACCCGCGCACCTGGGGGCATCTGTTCTCCTTCTTGTTTCTGTGGGAAACAATTTTCGTCGCCCCTCTCGGAATCTCGACCGCGTCAGTCGGCTTCGCCGAATATTGCCATTATTTTTTCCCTGGAATGGGCCATGCCGGAGTCGGCGCCCTTGCTGCATCGGTTTGCGTCCTCGTCACTTTCCTGTTGTATCGTCCCGTGAAATCGGTGGGGCGCTACTCGGTGGTCATGTTGGGTGTGGTGTTAGTCGCGATGCTCTGGGTGATTTTCTCGGGCCTGATCCACATCAACACCAAGATGGCCTTCGATTTCCCGCCCGGCGCATTTCATCTCTCCAAGTCATTTTTTTATGGGCTGGCGGGAGCTACCTTGGTCGCGATGTATAACTACGGCGGCTACAACAACATCACCTACCTGGGAGCCGAGGTCAAGAATCCGTCGAAGAATATTCCTCGAGCGATCGTGCTCTCGGTGCTGATTGTCGCCGTGCTCTATCTGTTGATGAGCGTGGTGATCATCGGCACGATTCCCTGGCGCGAAGCGGCCGTCTCTCATGCGGTGGTATCCGACTTTATCGGAAAGCTCTATGGATCGCGCGCGGCCTCCGTGATGACTTGCCTCATTTTAGTCGCGACGCTCGGCGGGATTTTCACCATGAGCCTGGGCCTATCGCGCATCCTCTACGCCGCGGGCGCAGAGGGCAGCTTTTTCAAAGTGTTCGGCCGCGTCCATCCTACCGGCCACTTCCCCACGGTTTCGCTGCTGGCCATCAATGCCATGGCCATTCCGCTCTGCTGGCTTTCGCTCGAGCGCCTGCTCTCCTCGCTGATGATCATTCAGATTATTTTTCAATTCATCCCGCAGATATTCGCCGTATTCGCCATCCGCAAATACCGCAGTGAAATCGAGCGTCCCTTCCACATGTGGCTTTATCCGCTCCCTGCGCTCGTGGCGCTGGTAGGCTGGATTTATGTAGCAGTTACTCCCGATCAACGCCAAAATCTCGGCACCGCTCTAATTCTTCTCGTGTTGGGATTGGGCGCGTACTACCTCCGCGCCAGAGCCGTCAAAATTTGGCCGTTCGAACAATCCAGCAGCTAATCCCCGAGTTTTGTCAGGGCACGGGTTCCGTCGTGCCACAAATGCCGCAAAATGCGCCGGCTTCAGCCGCTGAGGCGTTGTTCCTCACACGAAAGACCCCGGGCGAGCCACCCAGCCTGTTAGCGCCCGTCCTCACCAGGAAGCCCGCTTCCCAATCGGTTACAAATTCACCCCAATTATTGCCTTAAGGTAACAATACTTTACTGTTGACATGTACGTTATCTAATGCTAGCCTGTATCCCGCTCTGCCGTTGAGCCCGGACAAAACTTGGCGCCGCAAATCGCCGCCAGAGAGGACCACCAGCGAGCCGCGCCACAAACCTGCGCTTCACCACTGCAAGGAAGCCACAGTCCAGCCCGGCCCCAACTCCAAGGACAACCCAATGCTCCCCTCCCAAATCTCAGCGCCCTCAGCGTCTCTGCGGTATCTCCTGCCTTTTCCAGCCTCCAGAAAGGCGAAGAAAAATCTAATCGGGACACAAATTATTAAAAACGCCCGCAACTCCAACAAAACAAACAAAGGAGATCGATTCTAATCGGGACAAAAACGCGGTTTTACAACTGCGAAAAACGCCAAATTTCGGGACAACCGGCGAATCTGCGGCGAAACAAAACCCGAGCACTTACATTTTCTTGGGAGGGCAACAGGAGTCTCTGACGATCAGTTGTGTCCCGAGCAGGGCCGGCGTGGGAGTGTTCGCGCGGCCTTCGATGTGATCGATCAAAATCCTCGCCGCCGTCATTCCGATCTCTCGCGCGGGCTGGCGTACCACCGTGAGCCTTGGCCGCAGCAGCGTGGCCCAGTAGAAATCGTCGAACCCCAGCAGGCTGATCTCCTCGGGGCAGGTGAGGCCGATTTCTTGTATGGCTGCCAAGGCGCCCAGCGCCATCATGTTGTTGGTGCAGAAAATTGCCGTCGGCCGTTGCCCGCGGGTCAGGAGTTGCATGGCGTGAAAATGGCCGCTTTCCATGTCATTGTGCCCGCTATGAATCATCGAGCGGTCCGGACGGAGTTTCGCGCTGCGCATCGCGGACAGGAAACCCTGCACTCTGTCCTGCGAGGTGCCGCTGGAGGTATCACCGGCGATGATGCCGATATCGCGGTGTCCGAGACTGAGCAAGTAGCACGTGGCGCTTTCCGCCGCGCGCGCGTTATCCACTTCCACTCTTCCGATATAGGCGTCCTGCTCGTGCGGGTGACGATCGGCGTACACCACCGGAAGATTGCCCAAGACGGCTTTGGCTTTTCCGCCGCCTGCGTTGATAACAGGGACGCGCACAACGCCATCGACGCGGCGACGGTGAAAGGACTCCAGATAATTGCGCTCTTCCTCCCAACTTTCCCGCGAGTCCCCGATCAAGACCGTATAATTCGCGGAGGCCGAATAGTCTTTCACTCCGCGCACGAGCTCGATGTAGAAATTGTTGGAGAGATCCGGGACGACGATGGCAACGGAGCGGGTTTTCTGCAGGCGCAGGCCGCGTGCGAGATCGTTGGGAAAATATCGCAGCGTCTTGACGGCGTCTTCAATCCGCCGGCGCATATCCGTGCTGACGTAGTCTGAATTATTCAGCGCGGCGGAAACTGTGGAGACAGAGGCGCCCGCGGCCTTCGCCACTTCGCGAATCGTGACGTGGCGTTTCGCAGGCTTGGCCTTCAGGCTGCTTCCTCCCGAGCCGTTCTTGGGGTAGGTATTCAAGGTGTTTTGCAAAGTAGGAGCTTACTAGAAACAGTAAAATCGCACCACTAGCAGCTCCGCGCGGCTGATTGAAGGCGCCCCACAAATCTGCTACCGTGCCCGCTGCAGGAGAAAGTCGCATGCCGGCCGGCCGAGTTTTCAACGGAACAATTCTGCTGGCACTGCTGTTGATCTTCAGAGCGTCACCGTCTGGCGTTCATGATTCTCCGAAGCGGTTGTCTGTACAGCCAGTGGCTTCGACTCGCTATCGAGCTGTGTCTCCGCTTACAGAGAGCCAAGCGAATCGCGAGAATTATGTTGGTGACGGCGCATGCCGGTCGTGCCACGAGGCCATTGACCGCACATATCTCCGCACCGGGCACCATCTAACCTCGCAGTCCCCCAGCGAAAGTTCGATCTCCGGAAAGTTCACTGTTACATCCAACATTCTGCGGACCGCTGACCCAAATCTCCACTTCGCCATGACGATCCGCGACGGCAGTTACTTTCAATCGGCGGTATTCGGCAGGCCTCCCGATGAGCTGACTCGTACCGAACGTATCGACGTGGTTGTCGGTTCGGGGCAACGAGGTCAGTCCTACTTGTATTGGAAAGGTGATCGGCTCTTCCAGCTACCGGTATCGTACTGGACTTCGCTGGGGGAATGGGTAAACAGCCCCGGCTACACCGATGGCACCGCCGACTTCACCCGGCCGATTGACCCGCGCTGCCTCGAGTGCCATGCGGGTTATATCGCGTCCATCCCCTCGGGCCCTCCTGAAAATCGCTACCAGAAGACGGGTTTCGTCCTGGGGATTACTTGCGAGCGGTGCCACGGTCCGGGCCGCCAACATGTCGCAGCCGAAGTGTCCCGCTCCGCCGATGCGCAGCATGCGCCGCTCGAGACATCGCCGGAAAAAAAAATCGCTGAAAATTTGGAGATCATGAATCCGAAAAATCTGTCGCGTGAGCGCCAGGTGGATGTTTGCGCTCAGTGCCATGGAGGCTTGGGCGAAGAACGCGCTCCCGCTTTCTCATTTGTTCCCGGGCGGTCGCTCGCAGATTACCTCCAGCTCGTGATTCCGGTTGCAGATGCCAAATTAGATGTGCACGGAAACCAAGTCGCGCTCCTGAAACGCAGCCGCTGTTTTCAAAACTCATCTAAAATGACTTGCACCACCTGCCACGACGTTCACGCGCCCGAGCGCACCCCTGCCGCGTATTCGGATCGCTGCCTCGCCTGTCATAAACCAGAGAGTTGCGGTCTTTATACAAAGCTTGGCCAAGATATCGCGCGGAATTGTGTGGATTGCCATATGCAAGTGCAGGACTCGGATGTGATTGTGTCCATCGTTGACGGCAAACAGGTGAAAATGCGAATTCGCAATCACTGGATAAAAGTATATGCAGCACCGCTCAGCAGTCTTCAAGGATCGCAGCCTTTACACTAGTTTCGATGCCGCCTGCCGAGTGTGGTCTCTTTTGGTCTGATTTGTTACGCGAAAAGCCAGGAGGGAGCGTTGAAGCGGTTCTCGGACCGTTCGAACTTCGCTTAGGCGTTAGGGGACGAGATGTACTTCGCGAATGGCATGCACAACAACCTGTGCATGGGCTTTCGGCCGACAATTCGTTTCTAGTCTCTCGGACGTTGTGCGGGACTACTTGGCCGCAGGCATCAGGATCCTGGAGAATCCGTGGATTCGGGTAGATAGGACCGAACCTAAGGCTCGATGATCTGATTTCTGACTGCGTAGCGCACTAGGTCGCTCACCGAGTGGATTTCGAGTTTTCGCATGATATTGGCGCGATGCGTTTCCGCGGTCTTGGTGCTGATCCCGAGGGTGGTTGCCACCTGTTTGCTGCTCCGGCCTTCGGCAAGCAGTTGGACGATTTCCCGCTCACGCGAAGTGAGCCGCTCTCGTTTTAGCGCCTGCGGAGTGGGGGCGGCATCCCGACGCCGGAATCCATCCATCACCATCTCGGAAACCTGCGTCGTAAAATACGAGCGATGGTTCGCTACCGCCTCGACCGCAATCACCAGATCGCGCTCGGCGTCCGATTTCAAGATGTAGCTTTTCGCTCCGGCATCCACGATCTCACGCACCAGCTGATCCGAAAAGTGGACCGAAAGCATCACGATCTCAACCTTCGGACAAATCTTCTTGATCTGACGCGCCGCCTCCAAACCGTTCATGTCCGGCATGCTGATATCCATCACGATCACGTCGGGATTTAGTTCCTGCGCCTGCGCGACAGCGTTGCGCCCGTTCGTGGCCTCGGCGCAAATCTGCCAGCCCGGATGCGCCTCCAGCACTGACCTGAGACCGCGCCTCACCACATCGTGGTCATCGACGACCAGGATCCGCATTGTGTCCTCCCGCTAGTGCCAAGCCGAGTTGTGCTCCTAAGCTCCTTAGATAGTTATAGTTGGGCTCAAAATATATACAGTAATTACTGTATTTCTTCAAAGCTCTAGCCAGGTAAAGGCAACCCACGACAGGAGGTCAGGTCCGTCTCACCTGATCGCCAATGAGTGTCAACATGCAAAGAAACAGGAACAGAAAGAACAGGATCCTGGCAATCCCGCCTGCGGCAACTGCGACTCCGCTGAAGCCGACGATCGCCGCCACAATCGCGACCAGAAAGAACCCTAAAGCCCAGCGCACCATGTTGCCTCCTCGGTTTGAGGGTTGATCAGTTGCAAGACCGATTCGATCTGTGTCGCTTCCGAGGACCGGTCGCGTGTTTGACGGACATCCTTATACTTCGAGCTACGATATAAGCCCATACCTCGGAGTACCTACTTTCATGCGCGGGATCGTGGAAAGATTCAGGCAAGGGTCATTGAGATCTGTTTAAGTGTTTGCGCGGGTCTTCCTGATAGGTCGCGTCTACAAAGGACTATCAAGAAAGTTTTCCACCGGCAGCCGCAATTGGCTTGATTTGTGCATCCGTATCAGTGTCGACAAGACAGAGAGAGAGGCTTGCTGTCACGGCGTTCAATTCCCAGTAAGTCGATACCAGCACAAATTTGAGCGCTCCGCCGCGCGCATGGAGTTGCGCGCCTACCTCGAATCCTGCGAGGAGATCGTTCGGGGAATGGGGACAGGGGAGAGAAACGCGGATTTTTCGTCCGCGGCCTGGATTCGGCACTCCGCGGCCTGGATTCGATTTTGACTATTGATGCTCGACAGATGCCGGGCTGAAAACTCGCGCTACTTCAGGCCAGATTATTCCTTCGATTGGCCTACGTTCCAGATGTACAGGAAATTCGTGTCCGTGGCCGTAGCTACGTGTCGCCCCGCTTTGCGAGTGGCGCGATTGAGCGCGGAACGCACCTTTTCCTTCGTCTCCGCCAAACCCGCCAAGGGCACCTTCAGCGCCGCACCTTCCTTCAACTGATCGAGGTCCTTGAGTATGGTGGTGACGATGGCTTTGTGTTTGCCGTTGCGACCCTGAGGGACGTCGGCTTGCACCATGGTCTTAAAGTGCATCGGGGCGATTTTTGCGCGAGTGCTGCCCATACCGGGCCTCCTTGCTAAACGTTAAACTATCGTAACGGAAACGAATCCTACGTAATCATAACGAGCGCGTCAAGCAAAATATCGACGCGCAAAACATTTTGACCCTCGCTTGCGGAGCCCCCCCCCGCTAACCCTCTGATTCCACTAAACCTACGGTTTTGCGCGCACTAAGGACAAGGCTCGAATCCCTAAAGAGCTGACCCGTATCGCAGCACTCCTGCTACGTTCTGAAGTGCGGGAAGGAGCAATTCAAATGGAAGAAGGCAAAACGCATTTCGAGCAGGTTCCGTTGGAAATCGTGAAGAAGATCGTTGACGAGGAACTCCAGCGCGAAAAATCGTTGGAACAGAGCAAGGCAGCGAAGAAGAAAATCTGATCAGGAAAAAGTTCAACGACGGGAGCGAACGAGAGTGCATACGATGGAGACCGTGATACCCCCATTCGATGTATTTCAAACAGATGCGGACGGCAGCGTGCTCTGGCGCGGATCCGCACCCACGCTTGAAGACGCCCACGCGCGTATCCAAGAACTCGCGGCGATCGTACCGGGCGATTACATCATTTTGAGCCGGCAGAGCGGGAAGAAGATCGTTGTTAGCGGGGGGCAACAGTCCGGCCTGCCTGGGAATTGCGATTTATAACTCTGATATGTGATCCAGCCAGCTTCGGCTGGCTTATTTTCATTTAGGAGCCAGATCATTCGCAGACAGCGGCCGGCACAGGCAGGAGTGCCTTGGCTATTGGGCTACAGACATTCTCGGCGGCGCGACCTCAGCACAAGCTCACATCCATCCTGTGGAGACGAAGGCGGCATGCGATGCTTCAGGGAGCGATCTGCTAACCGGGAGGGCCACTTCTACGACGGTGCCGCCTTTCTCGATATTCTTGATCCGCAGGGTGCCATCGAATTCTTTGACGCGTTGTCGAATGCCGGCGATGCCGATGCCGATGCACTCGGGGCGGAACTGCAATATGCCGTCCGAGACACCTTTGCCGTTGTCACGCACGTTGAGCAGCACTTGATTCTGCTCGTTTGCCACGGAGACCCAGCACTTCGTGGCGCCGGAATGGCGAAACACGTTAGTAAGGGCCTCCTGAACGATGCGAAAGACGGCTGTTTCCAGGTCTTTTGAGAAACGTGGAAAATCGGGCGGATCGAGTTTAAAGCTAGCTTCGATGCCGCTGCGCTTCGAAAAGCCTTCGGAATACCATAGGAGGGCGGCGCGGAGGCCCACCTCGTCGAGCAAGGGCGGGTGCATAAGGTGAGAGAGGCTGCGAACTTTTTGAATGGCTCCCTCGATGAGGGAACTGACTTGCTCGAGCTCATGCAGCTCCTTCGTGGGGCCTTTTTGCAAGGACATACCGTCCGCGATCATTTTGGCGGCGCTTAACTCCTGACCCAAACCATCGTGCAATTCACGGGCAAAGCGGCGGCGTTCCTCGTCCTGCAAGGTGAGCAGGCGTCCGGAAAGGTGACGCAACTCGCGG